>Ga0302251_1000982_pt1 | contig 20371 bp, 14 predicted proteins | sample AAG_RA_Gln_MG_FD_193534 | JGI IMG/M metagenome (GOLD analysis project Ga0302251, IMG submission 193534) | Enriched activated sludge microbial communities from anaerobic digester in WTTP, New Holstein, Wisconsin, United States - AAG_RA_Gln | ecosystem: Engineered > Bioreactor > Anaerobic >...
GCCCCGGGGCCGGCGGCGGGCGATGGGGCGGGGGCAAGCCCCGCCCCTACCGGGGATTGGGTTGTGGCCCCGCCCGTGGGGGCGGGCCTTGTGGCCGCCCCGGGGCTGGCGGCGGGCGATGGGGCGGGGGCAAGCCCCGCCCCTACCGGGGATTGGGTTGTGGCCCCGCCCGTGGGGGCGGGCCTTGTGGCCGCCCCGGGGCCGGCGGCGGGCGATGGGGCGGGGGCAAGCCCCGCCCCTACCGGGGATTGGGTTGTGGCCCCGCCCGTGGGGGCGGGCCTTGTGGCCGCCCCGGGGCTGGCGGCGGGCGATGGGGCGGCAAGCCCCGCCCCTACCGGGGATTGGGTTGTGGCCCCGCCCGTGGGGGCGGGCCTTGTGGCCGCCCCGGGGCCGGCGGCGGGCGATGGGGCGGGGGCAAGCCCCGCCCCTACCGGGGATTGGGTTGTGGCCCCGCCCGTGGGGGCGGCCGCAAAGGCAGCCGCGACCCCGTGGACCATCCCCTTACCTGAGGAATGCGATCGGAACCCGACGTTGGGACAGGTTATCGGAGCGTTCAAATCGTTGGTGTTTGCCGTGTATCTGGATTGGCTTCAGGCCAACGATCCCGCACGTCTTGCCAAGTTCTGGCAGCGGAACTACTTTGAGCATATTATTCGGGAGGACGGGGAACTCGAGGCAATTCGCTGGTACATCCATGACAACCCAGTACGGTGGGATTGGGACCGGGATAACCCAAACAACCTACGACACTTGCCCCCGCCCAGGCGTGTCGAGGACTACCTGACAGATATCCAGGACTGGCTCAGTGGTTTGAAGGCATCATCCTGACACGAGGGGCGACTCTTGTCCGCCCTTACCCCGCCGCGCAGCACCGCACAACCTCCCGATGCACGGCCACCTCTTGCAGAAACTGCCGTCGCAGCCCCTCGTCCTTGATCCGGCCGGCCCGCTCGTGCAGCAGCCGGGAGGCGGCCTGGAACACCTCGCCGGCGCGCGGGTCGCCGGCCGCCTGCAGCACCCGGCCGCAGGTGAGGTAGATACGGAGCGGCTCTTCGGTCCCTTCCAGCGTGGTCGCTTCCAGGCCGCGCCAGACCTCCTCGACCCATCTGCGGGCCTGCTCCAGGTCCCCCCGCGCCAGGGCGACGCGGGCCAGGCCGGCCTGCGCCTCCAGCGCCAGGTCCTGCTGCCCGGTCTGCCGGCGGAGGTGCAGCGATTGGCGGTAGGCCGCCTCGGCCTCGTCGACCTGCCCCAGCCCCAGCAGCGCGTGGCCCATCCGGATCCAGACAAACCCCTCGATAAAGGGATCGCCGAGCCGTTGGATGATCGGCAGCGCCTGCCGGCTGTACGCCAGGGACCCGGCATCGTCGCCCATGTGGTGGTGGAGCATGGCCATGTCCGACAGCCCCTCCCCCTCGCCCTGCTGGGCGCCGATCTGCCGCCGGATCTGGAGGGCCTCGGCGAAATGCCGCTGCGCCGCCGCATAGTCGCCCAACTGGTCGTAGACGATGCCCAGGTTGTTGAGCGCGCCGCTGGTCCCCTGCACGTCGCCGACCTCGCGGCAGATCCGCAGCGCTTCCTCAAAGGCGGCGCGGGCCTCGTCGTGGTAGCCCTGGCCGTCGATGACGGAGCCGAGGTTGCTCAACGACTTGCTGAGCCCCGGGCGGTTGCCGATCTCGCGGTCGATGACCATGGACTGCTCGTAGCACGCGCGGGCCTCGGCGTGCCGGCCGAGCTTGGCGTAGACGGTGCCCAGGTTGTTGACCGACGCGCTCTCGCCGCGGCGGTTGCCCAGCGCGCGGCAGATCTCGAGCGCCTGCTCGTAATAGGTACGGGCCGCCTCGTAGTCGCCGACGTACCAGCAGACGTTGCCCAGGTTGCGGAGACTGTCGGCCTCCACGGCGCGGATCTGCCGCAGCGCGGCCGGCGGCGCCTGGGCCGCGGCCGGCCGGCCCGCGATCGCCCGGGCCAGCTCCAGCGCGCGCTGCAGCCGGGCGCGCGCGTCGGCGTATTCCCCCTGGCGCCACAGCGCCTGCCCCCACTGCAAGTACCCCTCGGCCTGCAGCTGGGAGACATGCAGGCCGGTGTCCACGCCCACGGGCGCGGCGGACACCGGGACGCCCTCACCCACACCCGCGGCGTCGGCCAGTGTCGCGGCGGCCAGCCGGATGGCTTCCTGGTTCGCGGCCATCGCCGTGGCGAAATCGCCCGTCTCCGCGGCGTAGGCCGCCCGGCGCAGGCCGGCCTCGATCTGCCGGATGGCGGCCAGCGACGCCGCGCCGGCCGGGGCGGCGGCCAGATCCAGCGCCAGCTGTTCCAGCGCCGCCAGGTCCTGCTGCTGCGCCTGGCGATTGCCCTGCAGGCTGTAGACGCGCTCCCGCGCCAGCAGGAGCTCGTAGCGTTCGACCGGCGTGTCTTCCGCGAGGAGGCCGAGGGCCCGCGTAAAGTAGCTGACGGCCTCGGCGTTGGCGAAGCGGGCGGCAGCCTGCTCCCCGGCGCGGCGCAGATAGACGACGGCGCGCGGCGCCTGGCCGGCCAGTTCGAGGTGGTCGGCGATCAGCCCCGTATACTCCTCGACGCGCTCGCCGCCGTACTCGATCAGCCACTCTGCCACCAGCCCGTGATAGAGCCGCCGCACGCGTTTGAGCACGCTCTCGTAGGTGACCTCACGCAGGATGGCGTGCTTAAAGATATATTCGTCGGCGTCGGCAAAGAGCGACGTGGGCCGGGTAAAGACCATCTCCCGCCGCTGCAGCGCCTGCAAGAGCAGCGCGACCTCCTCCGGCTCCCGCCCCTCCACGGCGGCGCTGATGTTGGCGACGGCCAGGTCCCAAAAGATGCGTCCCACCACGGAGGCCCGCTGCAGGATGGCCCGCTCTTCGGCCGGCAGGCTGTCCAGGCGCGATTGCAGCACCCCCACCAGGGTGGGCGGGATGCGCGCGGCGTTCAGGCGGGCCGGCTCTACGCGCCAGCGTTCCGGCTCCTTGACGATCACCCCGTCCTCGATGAGCATCTTGATCAGCTCCTCGATGTAAAAGGGGTTGCCCTCCGCCCCGCTCACCACCAGCTCGTGCAGGGTGGGCGGCACCTGGTCGACCCGCTGCAAGATCTCGGTCACCAGGTCCTCGCTGTCGTGGGGGGTAAGGGGGGCCAGCTGCAGGAGGGTGTGATCCTGGCCCCAGGTGGGGCGCCGCTCGAAGAGGGCCGGCCGGGTGGCGCCCACGATCAGCACGCGCTGATCGGCCAGGCTCTGGGCCAGGTGGGCGATCACGTCCAGCGAGCTGTCGTCGGCCCAGTGGAGGTCTTCGAGCAGGATCAGGACGGGTTCCTCGGCGGCGATGGCCCGAAAGTATTCGCCCAGGTAGATCAGCGCCCGGTCGCGGAGCTGTTGGGCGTCCCCGGCCTCGCCGGGCCGGACGATCCCGCGCAGGTGGGGGCTGGCGCCGAAATCATAGCCCAGCAGCTGCCCGATAAAGTGCGCCTGCATGCCCGGCGGGGACGGCGCCGCCGGGTCGGCGGCCAGGGCGGCCCCCACGCCCCGTTCCATCTTGTCGCGTACCACCTGGACGGGGTCGCTCTCCTGGATCTGGAAGCGAAAGGCGAGCAGGTCCCGGACCAGGGCATAGGGCAGGCCCTGCATCTCCAGGCCGGCCCGCCCTTTATAGTAGCGCACGCGCAGCGGCGCCAGCTCCAGCCACTTTTCAAACTCGTGGAGCAGGCGCGACTTGCCCATGCCGGCCTCGCCGGCCACCGTCAGCCACTGCAGCCGGCCGGCGCGCGCTGCCGCCAGGGCCTGCTGCAGCTGCGCCATCTCCGCCTCCCGCCCGACCATGCGTGTCTCGATCCCTTCCACGCCGCGCGTGCCCATCCGAAAGGCCCGTTCCTTGGCCCGCTGGATCAGGTAGGCCTCGACGGGCTCGCGCTTGCCGCGCAGCTGCTGCGGCCCCAGCGGCTGCACGTCAAAGATGCCGCGCACGTGCCGATAGGTGTCGTGGGAGACGACGATGCTGGCCGCCGGGGCGACCTCTTCCAGGCGGCTGGCCAGGTTGACGGCGTCGCCCATCGCGGTGTACTCGCCCGTGGTGCCGATCTCGCCCAGCAGGACGCGGCCCGTGTTGATGCCGATGTGGGCCTGGAGCAGGATGCCGCGGCGCTGCTCGGCGCTGAACGAGCGCACCTGCTCCTGGATGGCCAGCGCCGCCCGGACGCAGCGCTCGGGGTCGTCCTCGCGCGCGGCCTCCGTGCCCCAGAGGGCCATCACCCCGTCCCCCATGTGCTTGTCGATCCACCCGCCGTGCTCGACGATGGTCTGGTCCAGGCGCTGCCAGAGGTCGTTCATCATCTCGCCGACCTCTTCGGCGTCCATCGTCTCGCTCAGCGCGGTGAAGCCGGAGACGTCGGCAAAGAGGACGGTGGCCTGCTTGCGCTGGCGGTCCGCGGCCGGCGCCGGCGTCAGCGCGGCCAGCTTCTCCCGCAGGGCGGCGACGGAGACGTCGGCGACGTCGTCCCCCAGGATCGCGCGTTGGGACTCGATATAGGCGATGGCCTGTTCCAGCTGGTCGCGCTCGATCATCGCATCCCCCGTAGGATCTGCGCCTGCTGGTCACAGTATACCGCAAATGGGCCCAGAGTTCAAATGGCGGGCCCGCCACCTGGCACTTCTGACTCGCAATCCGGGCCGCGCCGCCGCGGGCAAATGCCCGGGGCCGCCGGGCGAGCGCTCCCGCCTGGCGGCCCCGCATGAGGCCAACGAGAGGGCCGGGGCACCATCGCCCCGGCCCTTTTTCCCCCCTCCCTAGCCCATTCCTTCGGCCCTAGCGCCAAGGGGCCACGGCCCGCGGTGTATCAGGCCGACGGCCGCACGCGGGAAGCGTGCGCACCGCGCCGCCGGCGATCCGCCGGGCCGGCGATGCTAGCGGAACAGCAGCGGCATAAAGACCGCGTACGGCGCCTTTACCGTAACGGGGCCGTGCTGCCCGCGTTCCCCACTCAGGTCGACATCCTCCAACAGATACTCATAGGTCACGCCGGCCGTCACATCGGCGTCGACGAACTCGTAGCCGGCTCCCTGCCCCTGCCCGGGGACCAGGGAGGGGATCAGCGTGTCGTTGACCCGCACCAGGGCCGTCGTGCCTATCTCGCGGCGGTAGAGGTTGAACCCGGCGTTGTCCTCCTCGCTGGCCGTCTCCCACTGCAGCACGATCGCCTGGGCCGCCGGCCGGCCGGTGAAGGAGAGGAGCTTGACGGCGGTGGGGTTCTCGGCCGTGATCGAAAGGACAACTTTGCCGTAGTCAGAGTTGTAGTGGTAGCTGCTCCCGGAAAAGTCATAGATGAGCGGCATCAGGGTCGCCGTTCCGGGGGAGAGGATCTTGACGGTATAGACCATCGTGACCGTGCCGCCGACCTTGCCCCCGGGATAGTTTTGGGGGCCCACGCAGCTGCGATAGGTCGGGCTGGTCCTGTCATTGTTCCAACCGCAGGCATCGGCATAGGTTGTGTTGTTGGTCGACGTGGGACCGGTGTAACTGACGTTCACCGCCAGGATCTGGAACATTGTGTTGGGAAAGTCCACCGTCGTGACCAACTGCTCGTACCCGTTGGGCGCCGTGTCGGCAACGACTGTGTACTGGTAGGTTTCCCCGACATAGACCGTCTGCGGCCCTTGGAGACTGGTGATCGAGTTGCGCGACTGATCGAGCAACTTTTCAATGTACAGCTCGCGGTTGGCCGGCGTGCTCACGGTACCCAACCCGTCGGCGGTCGCCTCGACGTGATAGATTTGGGTCGTGAGGTAGGCCGCTGCGTCGCGGGTGATTCTGATGTTGAAGTAAAAGTCGGCGCAGTTGGCGGGCAGCGGCCCGGTGTTCCCCGGCGGGAGCGCCCCCGTCCCGAACGGCAGGGAGGCGAGCGTGAGGACGGTGCTGCCAACCGGGCTGATATAGGGGTTGAGCGTGCCGTCGCGGATGAACGAGACCGTCACATTGGTGGCCTCCTGGTCGCCGATGTTGCACACGCGCGCGCCCACCTGAAACAGGTCGGGCCCATCTGTAACCTTGTTGCTGTCCAATCCGATGACGTTCCAGGTGATGGGCTGGATGTTGAGGACTGCCGCAGCCCCGGCCGGCCGGGCCAGGCCAAGGAGCCCGCCCCCGAGCACGAGCGCGGCGATCACGATGGCCCAAGCAGCCTTTGAGTACTTCATCTTCTCCTCCGTCCGGCTCCCCATCCAGGGGGCGCAGCGGGTTGGCCAGCGGCGAAAAGCGTCCCCACCTCTACCCAAAGAACCTCTCCTGTTGCCGCCGCACTTCTTCAATACCTTGGTCGTCGCGACCCCTCAGGAGCACGCACTTTTTCGCGGGCCGCTGCTGCAAGACGATGGGGGTGGATCGGTCCCGCGCCCCCCGAAGGCAGTGCCGGGATGACGAATCTCCAGGGTCGGCAGCCACTCGCTCCCGGCACTGCGCGGGAGCGCTCTTTGCTCTGGGAAAAACACAAGCGCCGGAGGTGGGGGCGCGCTGCACCCCTACCTCCGGCGCTCTGTCAGCCGCTATTTGCGGAGGATTGTCGACGTGCTGCAGACGGTATTGCCGGCCGCGTCGGTGGCGATGAGCCGGATCGCGTTGGGCCCGGGTGCCAGCGCCACCTCAAAGGTAAAGCTGCCCGCGGCATCCACTGCCACCGGAGCCCCGTTCATCGTCAGGCCGGCCCCCGGCTCGGTCTGTCCGCCCAGCGTCACGCGCGCCGCCGAGACCTCGTCCCCCGGGAAGCGCGTCAGCCGCAAAATGGGCGGGGTGATGTCGTAGACGATCGTGGCCAGCAGGACCTCTGCGCTGGCATAGCCCGCGTCGTCCAGCGCCACCGCGCGGAGCGGGTAGGCCCCTTCCGCCGGCGCGGTGAACTGGAAGGTAAAGCTCCCGCTGGCGTCGACCGCCGCCCGGCCCACCTCGACGCCGTCCAGATAGATCACCACCGTCTCGCCGGGCGTGCCCCGCCCCACGAGGGTCACCACGCTCTCGCGGGTGGCGTACTGCCCCAGCTCCGAGACGGGCAGCTCCCCCTGCCCGGTGCGCGCCAGCTGGAAAGCCGGGGCCCTCTTGCTGTAGGTGGTGGACACGGCCGCCGAAGGTGCGCCGGCCTTGCCGCGCGCGCTCTGCGCCACGGCGTGGAAGCGGTAGCTGCCAAACCCCGGGGCCGTATAGTCCCACGAAAAGCGCCCGGCAGCGTCCAGGGCGAGCGTCGTCTGCAAGGCATCGTTGACATAGATCTCGACAAGGACCGCCGGGGCCGCCTGCGGCGTGGAGACGACCTGCCCCGCGACGGCGATCTGGGGCTCGTACACGGCTTCCGGGAGGGGGTCCAGCGCCGGCTGCGGCGGCGTCTGCGAGCGCACCACCAGCGGCTGCCCCAGGATGGCGTCCAGCTCCTCGCCGGCCCCCAGACGGGCCTCCTGCTCTTGCATCCGCACCCGCACCGTGCCGGCGTCCGCCGCCAGGAAGGTATGGTCCGCGGCGATGACCGCGACGGCGAACCGCGTGCCCTCCGCCACGGCCGAGACGGCCGGCGTGAGGATCGTCAGGTGCGGGGCGCGGCTGGGCAAAGCATGCACGCTGGCCGCGGCCTGTCCCGCCTCCAGCCGCAACTCGATCTGCCCGCCCGGGGAACGGTCCAGCCGCGCGATCGCGAGCTCGGTCTCCGCCGCCAGCGTCGCGGTGCTGCCCTCGGCAAAGGCAATGTCCGCGGCGGCCCCCGCGCCGGTGCGCATACGATCGCCGGCCGCCAGGCGGGCCGTTTCCCCGGCCGCGAGCGTCACGGTCGAGCTTTCGCGGAACCACAGGATCCGCGTGCGCGTGCGCTGCAGCTCCACCGGCCCGGCCTGCACGTGCAGCGTGGCCAGCTCCGCTTCCCGCGGGTACCACAGCTGGACGGCGGCGAGCGCCAGGAGCACGACCAGGCCGAGGGCCGCGGCCGCATACAGAAAGCCGCGCGCGCCGGCGGCCGCCCGGCGGCCGCCCCGCTTGCGGACCTCGACCAGCGTGCGTTCGAGGATCGCCACCCGGGCGGTCGGGGAGAGCGCCGGGGTCTCGGTATAGGCAGCCCGGAGCAGCCGGGCCAGCTTGTCCTCGTTGGATCCGGGTTCGGTCATACGTCACCCCGTAATTCCGCGTGTTCGCGGAAGGTGGCGCGCGCACGAAGGAGGAGCGACTCGACGGCCCGGATCGACCTTCCGGTAATCTGGGCAATCTCCTGTGTGCTGAGCTCCTCCACGTATTTGAGCAGCAGGACGCTGCGGTAACGATCGGGCAGGGACTCGACAATCTGCCGTACCCAGGCCCGGGTTTCTTCTCGCTGTACCTCTTCCTCGGGCTGGGGAGCGCCGGATAGCGGCATGAACTCTTCCGCCGTGTGGCCCTCCAGCACCTGGCGCCGCCGGCGCGCCCTCCGGTTGCGGTCCGCCGCCTGCCGCCAGGCGATACCGCAGAGCCAGGTAAAGACCGTGCTCTCCTCGCGGAAGCGGCCGGCCGAACGCACGGCAGCCAGAAAGGTATCCTGGAGGACCTCTTCGCCGAGCGAGGGGTCCCCGCCTACCTGGCGGTAGATAAAGGCGTACAGCCGGCCGCTGAACAAGCGGTACAGCTCAGCAGCCGCCTCTTCGTCGCCCTGGGCAACCCTGGCGACCAGTTGCCTTTCTGCCGTCGCGCTGGTGACCATCACAGGTCCTTACATGCTGTTTGTCGTCGTTTCTGCGGCCGAGTACGCAGCCGCCGGCAGCGCCGCACCGCTGCTGCCGCCCCGCCAGGGGCGCGCCATCTGTAGAACCACAATAAACGGCCCGGATCGATCCGCCCGGTCCCCCCAGTTTGCCAGGGGCCCCACCCACGCTGCTGCCCGGGCCCCATTATACCGCAGAATGGCGTGGGTGTCCACAGCGTCCGCGCCGCTTGCGCCCGCCGGCCCGCTGTGCTAAGATAGGCGCGGGCGCATGCGGCCAGGCGCCTTCACAGCTTCTTCACACGGCTCTGTTATACTCCCCGGCGGTATATGGCAGGATCGCACGTGCGACGGCCGCGATTGCCGGGTAGCGCTGGAAGTGGACGTGAGGCCGCGTCCACCCGCGTGTCTGCCTGGGTGCGCGGCGCCGCATCCAGGCCCAGTGACAAGGAGCATATGCATGGCCCCCAAAAAGGTCCCCCTGAGCCGGATCCTGCGCCGCCTTTCGCAGGGCGCCTTCGCCGCCTTTATCCTGATCTCTGCGGCCCGCCACCACCTGGTCACCGACCAGCACCTGGCCTCGCTCGACGCCTACTGCCCCTTTGGCGGGGTCGAGACGCTCTGGCGCTGGCTCACCAGCGGCGGCTATGTCCAGAAGACGCACGGCTCCAACCTGGTCCTCGCGTTGGGGCTGCTGATCGGCACGGTCGTGGCCGGCGGGGCCTTTTGCGGGTGGGTGTGCCCCTTTGGGGCGCTGCAGGAGCTGCTGGCCGCCGTCCGCCGCTGGCTGCGCCTCCCCAAGCTGTCTATCCCCGCCAGGGTCGACCGTTGGCTCCGCTACGGCCGCTATCTGGTCCTGGCCGGCATCCTCTACGCCACGATCAGCACGGCCAAGCTGTGGTTCGCCGACCTGGATCCGTACCGCACCGTCTTTAGCCTGAACTGGCTCTTTGAGCCGAACCTGGCCGAGTCGTGGCCGGCCTACCTGGCGGCCGGCCTGGTCCTGCTCGGCGCCCTGGTTGTCCCGCGGCTGTGGTGCAACTACCTCTGTCCGTTGGGCGGGCTGATCAGCGTGGCGCAGCGCCTCTCGCTGCTGCGCGTCCGCCGGCACCGCGAGGCGTGCATCGACTGCGGCCTGTGTACCCGCGTCTGCCCCGCGCGCCTGCCGGTGGCCAAGAATGTGGACACGACCGCCGATTGTATTGGGTGCCTGGAGTGCGTCGAGGCCTGTCCGGCCGCGGGAGCGCTGGACATCTCCACGGCCTTGCCGCGGCCGGCCGGCGTCCCGGCCGAGGAGCAGCCATGAGCGTCAACAAATACCTGGTGCCGATCCTCCTGATCGCCGTCCTCCTGGGCGCGGTGGGCATCGCCCAGCTCGCCGGCGCCTGGACCACCAGCGGGCGCGACGTCGTCCTGACCGACGCCACGGGCAACCCCGATCCGGCCGGCATCAAGGGCTGGATGACGCTGGAGATGGTGGCCGAAACGTACGGCATCCCCCTGGAGGAACTCTACGCCCGGCTGGGCCTTCCCGCGGATCTCGATCCGCAGACGGAGCTCAAGTCCCTGGAAGCCATCGTCCCCGCTTTCGAGATGGACCAGGTGCGCACGGTGGTGGCCGACTACCTGGCGGGAGCGCCGGCGCCGCAGCCGACCCCGCCGGCCGCCGCGACGCCCATGCCACAGCCGGCCCAGGAGACACCCGCGCCCACCCATGTCCCGGGGACGGGCGACGGCACGGGCGCCGACCGCCCCACCTCCACGCCGCTGCCGGCCGGCCAGTCCCTGTCGGCCGCCGAGATCAAGGGGCGGATGACGCTGCGCGAGGTGGCCGATCTCTGCGGCGTGCCGCTCGACTATCTCTATGAGAAACTGAGCCTCCCCGCCGAAGAGAGCCCGGACAGCGCGCTCAAGGACCTGGCCGGCCGATATGGCCTCGAGGTCGAGACGGTGCGGGCTGTCGTACAGGAGTACCAGGACGCGCACCCGTAGGCGCTCGTCCTGCCCCTTCCCCTACACCTCACCCGCGGCATACTGTTTGAAAGAGCGCCAGGAGCCGCCGCGGCGGCGCCGCGGCCCCGTCCCTACACCTCGCCCGCGGCATACCGTTTGACAAAGGGGATAAAGTGGCGCACCAGGTCCATCTCTAGCAGCTCGTGGGGGTAGCGCCACACATAGGCCTGGTGCTCGCTGGAGAGGCGCACCTCCCCGGCGGCCCAGTCGGCCTCCAGGATCAGGTAGACCACGATCCGCCCCGGCAGTTCGGCCTGGGCCGTGCCCAGGGCGCGCCGCAGCTGGATGGTGAGGGCCGTCTCTTCGCCGGCCTCGCGCTGCGCGACCTGGTCCAGGTCTTCCCCCGGCGTCACCTTGCCGCCCGGCAGCTCCCACTTGCCCGGGTTGCCGCGCGAGCTCGCGGCGCGCTGGATCAGCAGGCACCGGCCGTCGGGGTCGCGGATGACGACCTTGACGGACAGTGTAAATGGCTTCACACCCATGATCCCTCCTCAGATCTCTTCCTCGATATCTTGCTCAAAGGGCTCCTCTTCCGGCGGCTCCTCGGGGAGCTCCTCGTCCTCGATCTCGATCTCTTCGTCGTCCAGGCCCAGGTCCTCTTCCTCCTCGATCTCTTCTTCCTCCTCTTCCTCCTCGAGGAGGTCGGTTTCGAGGGCCTCTTGCCACTGCTGCAGCCCCAGGTCGCGGATATAGGGGCGCACCGCCTCCGCGGGGGAGGCCAGCGGGGGGAAGGAGAGCCGGCCGACGAGGCGGGGGTGCTGGTGGGTCTCGCGGATAAAGACCTTGACGTTGTTCTCGTCGATCTCGGCGATGGCGGCGGCGTAGCGGTTGCCCCCCTGGATGAACTCGGCCAGGCGCCGGCCGATACGGGGGTCCAGCCGGCCGAGGGCGGTGCCATCCTCCGTCTTGACCATCACCATCTGCCCCGCGGCCTCGAGCCGCACGGCCTCGCCGCGGCTCAGCCGCTGCAGCACCGCCTGCGGGGCGAGCCCATAGAGCGGCACGACCGCCGATTTCCCCGATTCGCTGATAAAGAGGTCGGGCAGGATTTGCTCGAACTCTTTTTCCCGGGCGCCCTCGGCCGCGCTCGGCGAGGGCCCCGCGGACAGGAGCGTGGCCAGGCGCTCGCGGTTCTTGCGCGCGATGCGGTTGAACGGCTCTCGCTCCAGGCTCTGGCTGTAGACGGCGTAGGCCTCTTCATAGCGCCGCAGCTCAAGGAGGGCCTTGCCCAGGCGGTTGAGCGCTTCCACATTGTCCGGCTCCCGCTCCACGATCTGCCGGTTCAGCTGTTCGGCTTCCTGCCAGTGGCCTTCGAGGGCCATCTTGACGGCCGCGTCTTCCTGCGCCTTGCGCCATTGGAGCACATTGCGGGTCTCTTCATCGCTCATCTGTCGCTCCTTGCGGTTGTCCGGCTCCGCTCATATCCGGTAGAGGTTCTTCGCGGACGATCGTTCCTTGCAGCGACCAGGCGCCCGTGTGGGAGATGCGCACGCGGGCCATCCGCCCACTCCACGGCTCCTGGTCGTCGAAAAAACACCACTTGCCCTGCGGCGTGCGGCCGCGCCAGCGGCCCTTGTGCCGGCCCTCGACGAGCACGGTGAGCTCCTGGCCGAGGGCGGCGGCGTTCAGCTCGGCGGCGATGCGCTCCTGGAGGGCTTCCAGCTCCCCGCGGCGCTCTTCCTTCACCGCCAGGGGGACGTCGTCGGGCAGGCGCGCCGCCGCCGTCCCTGGCCGGGGCGAGTAGGCAGCGCTGTGGACCACGTCGAAACGCAGCTCTTCCAGCAGCCCGCGGGTGCCCGCGTATTCCTCCGCCGTCTCGCCGGGAAAGCCGACGATCACGTCGGTCGAGATGGCCACCCCGGGGATGGCGGCGCGCATCTGCTCCACGAGCTGTCGATAGGCGGCGACGGTGTAGGGCCGGCCCATGCGCCGCAGCAGCGCGTCGTGGCCGGCCTGTACCGGCAGGCTGATCTCGGGGCAGACCTTGGGCAGCGCCGCGACGGCGGCGATCAGCGCGGCGGACATGTCGCGCGGGTGGGAGGTGAGGAAGCGGATGCGCCACAGGCCGGGGACCTCGTGGACGGTGTGCAGCAGGTCGGCCAGGGTCGGCCGGCCGTCCAGGTCGTGCCCGTAGGCGTCCACATTCTGGCCCAGCAGCGTGACCTCGCGCACGCCCTGCGCGGCCATGCAGCGGGCCTCGGCCACGATCTCGGCCGCCGGCCGGCTGCGTTCGCCCCCGCGCCGCAGCGGGACGATGCAGTAGGTGCAGTGGTTGTCGCACCCATAGGAGATGGGCAGGTAGGCGCTGCAGTCGCTCGCCGCGCCGTCCAGGTGCGGCAGCGCGGCCGTGTCCACCGGCCGCGGGCCGGGAAAGGCCGCCAGGACCTCGTCCAGCGCCGAGGGCGGGAAGAAGGCGTCCACCAGCGGGAAGCGTGCCGGCAGATCGGGCGCCGGTTCGACGCCGACCATGCAGCCCATCAGGGCGATGCGCAGCCCGGGCCGGCGCTGTTTCAGCCCGCGCAGGGACTGCAGCTTGCTCGCCGCCCGCCGTTCGGCGTTGCCGCGCACGCTGCACGTGTTGAGGACGATCAGGTCGGCCTCTTCCTCGGCGGCCGGCTCGTGGCCGGCCAGCCGCAGCGCGGCTGCCAGGCGTGTGGAATCGGCCCGGTTCATCTGGCAGCCCGAGGTCCAAATGGCGTAGCGCATTGGTGTACCGCCCGGCAGGTCCGTTCTCAAGATTCCCTCGGCGTCTACGGCGGCGAAAGAGGAGCGCGCCCGCGCCGTCATATGCGTTCGAAAATCGGCGGAATTATACCGCACCTTGCCCCGGCGCGCAACTGGCGATTGACGAATTGCGGCGCTGGTATTATACTGCCCCGTGGAGTCCGACCCATGAAACGCTGGTATGAACGCGGCCTGTTCCTGGTATTTCTCCTGGCGATCGGGTTGATCGGGATGCTCTCCCGTTCCCTGCCGCCGGCCGACCCGTGGAGCCGGCCGCTGGCGCCGGTCGGGCGGGGCCTGTCGACGCGGGCGTACCTGGCGCGAAGCTATGTGCGCCCGGCCGAGCCCCGCCTGCCGGCCGGCTTCGCCGCCGCCGGCCTCCCCCTGGGTGGGCTGACGCTGGCAGAGGCCTGGGCCCGGCTGGAACAGCAGCGCATCGCGCCGCTGCGGCAGCCGCTGCCGCTGCGGCTGGCCGGCGAGCCGCTGTTGTTCGACGCTTCCGCGGCCGTGCTGCAGATCGACGCCGCCCCGATCCACGAGCGCATGGTGGAGCTCCTCCGCGACTGGCCGCCGCATCCCCGGGCGATCTACCTCGGCTCCGGTCTCGAGCCCGCGGCGGCGGCCCACGAGCATGTGCCGCTGGCCCTGGCGGTGGACGAGGCGGCGGTGCGAGAGGAGTTGGCGGCGCTGGCCGGCCGCTTCCGACAGGACCCCGTCTCGCTCACCACCACGACCCTCACCACCGGCACGGTGCTGGCCGACCTGGGCGTAGACCCCTACTGGATGGACGGGCAGCCGGTGGTGGCCTTTGTCGCCCCCGTCCCGGGCTGGGGCCTGGACGAGGAGGCCGCGCTCGCCGCGATCACGGCGGCGCTGCCGCGCTGGCGGCGGGAGCCGCTCACCCTGACACTCCAGGAGATCGCGCCGCCCGAGCCGGACATGGCGCTCCTGGAAGCGGCCCTGCGCGGCCAGCTGGAGGAGATTCCCGCCGTCGTGGGCATCCTGGTTCACGACCTGCGGACGGGCGGCGAGGTCGCCGTGCATGCCCGGACGGTCTTTTCCGGCGCGAGCGTCATCAAGATCGCCATCCTGCTGCAGGCCTATCGCACGCTGGATGGGCCGCCCGGCGCCGCGGTCGCGCGTGACCTGGAGTCGATGATGATCAACAGCGACAACGCGGCGGCGAACCGCCTCATGGCGGTGGGTGGGGAGGGCGACGCGCCGCGCGGGCTGCAGCGGATGGCGGAGATGCTCCGCCTCCTGGGGCTGCCCGATTCCTTTCTCTGCAACACGTACGACGGGGGGCCGCGCTGGCCGGGGTGCCCGCCGGCCGGCCGGCCGGCCGGCGCCGGCGAGATGGAGACGGACCCCGACGAGGTGCTGCAGACGACGCCGCGCGACATGGGCCTCTTGCTCGTCTACCTCTATGAATGCGCGGCCGGCCGCGGGCCGCTCCTGGAGGAGCTGGCCGGCGAGGTGACGGCGCGTGAATGCCAGGACATGGTCGCCCTGATGCGGCGGAACGCCGACGTGAACCGCCTGGTGTCCGGGGTGCCCGATATCCCCGTGGCCCACAAGAGTGGCTGGATCGACGATATGAAGGCTGACGCCGGGATCGTCTTTTCCCCCGGCGGCGACTATGTCGTCAGCATCTTTATCTGGCAGGAGGGGATCCTCTCCGAGCGCGAGAGCAGCCACTGGATCGCGCGGCTGTCGTGGATTGTGTATTCCTTTTTCAACCCGCTGTAGTGGGGGGCTGGCCCCCCGGCACTCCCCGCCGGGGGGTTGCACCCCGTGCCTGTTTTTTCTTTGCCGGGGGGCTAGCCCCCTGGCACTCCCCGCTGGGGGTACCCCCCGGCGCCTGGCCGACAGTTCCCCTGCGGGGGGCCAGGTCATTCCCGCCGCCCGGGGGGCGCCGCCGGGACTCTTTGCGGGGGGGCCAGCCCCCCCGCACTCCCCCGCCGGGGGGTTGCGCCCCGTGCCTGTTTTTTCTTTGCCGGGGGGCTAGCCCTCCGGCACTCCCCGCTGGGGGTACCCCCCGGCGCCTGGCCGACAGTTCCCCTGCGGGGGGCCAGGTCATTCCCGCCGCCCGGGGGTCGCCGCCGGGACTCTTTGCGGGGGGGCCAGCCCCCCCGCACTCCCCCGCCGGGGGGTTGCACCCCCCGGACCCCCGCATAGGACCTTTTCGTAGAGCGGACCTGACGGCCGTGCTGAGCGGAGCTTTCTCGCCCCAGCGGTTGGCTGAGTACAGCTGATCTCTAACGCCGGAGCGCAGGCTAACGCTGGCCGTGGCGAGCCGAGCTTTCTCGCCCCAGCGGTTGGCTGAGTACAGCTGATCTCTAACGCCGGAGAGCGGACCAACGCTGGCCGTGGCATCGGGGCGGGGGCTCGCTCCGGAAAAGGTTCTATGCGGGGGGTGCCTGCGGGGGGCCGCAGGCCCACCGCAGCGGGGGGGCCGGGGGGCGGAGCCCCCCGGAAAAACCTCCTATATACCGAGGGGACCGGGGGCAGAGCCCCCAATGGGGGGCCGGGGGCAGAGCCCCCCGCGGGGGCCCGGGGGCAGAGCCCCCTGCAACAAAACCGCCTCTCTCTACGTATCACCAGCATACGTGTCGAGTACGAGGAGGTGTATGATGAGTGAAGAGCAGTTGCAGCCACAAGAGCAGCCCCCGGTTGTGACCGGGGAGGTCCTCACGGGTGGAGGGGCGGCGGCGGAGCCGCGGCGCCTGCTGCGCTCCCGCCAGAACCGCGTCGTGGGCGGCGTGTGCGGCGGCATCGCCGAATACGTCAACCAGGACCCGGTGTTGGTGCGTGCGCTGTGGGTCTTTCTGACGGTCATCACCGCCATCTTGCCCGGCGTGATCCTCTACGTGATGGCGATGGCCATTATCCCCGAGAACCCGTCCGGCGAGGTGGACACCCGTGCGCGCCCGCAGCGGGACAGCCGGGTCCTCTGGGGCGGGCTCCTGATCCTGGCCGGCCTCTACTTTTTGACCAAGATGGTCTGGGGATATGCCCTGCCGGCCGAGTGGCTCGCGGCTTGGAACCACTTCTGGGCCGTGATCCGGACCGTGCTCTTTCCGCTGGTGCTGATCGGTGCCGGCCTGCTGCTGGTGCTGGGCCTCTCGCGCCGGACCGAGGGCGGCGCGGCGCGGCTGGTCCGGCCGCGCGCGGGGCGCCTCTTTGCCGGCGTCTGCGGCGGTATCGGACTCTACTTTCGCATCGACCCGCTCTGGGTGCGCCTGCTCTGGGTCCTGCTCTTTTGGGCCTCCTGGTGGGCCGCGATCATGGGCTATATCCTGGCGATGCTCTTGATGCCCGAGGAGTAGAAGCAAGGGGCAGGGGACAAGGTCCAGGGCCGAGAATAGTATCGTAGGGGCGGGGCTGGCCCCCGCCCCGCATGCGGGGCGATCCTTGCGGTCGCCCCGCATGCAATCCCCAGCATCCCAGGTGGAAGTGCACCGGGCAAGGTCCCGCAGTTTGCTCCCTATCTCCTGTGTCTTTATACCAGCGCTTCCAACAGCTTGCGCTTTAGCGCGATGAAGGATGCGCTGGTCACCAGCGCCTTGGGCCGGGGACGGGAGAGGTCGATCGGCAGCTCCAGCCGGACGCGGGCCGGCCGTGGGGAGAGGACATAGACGCGGTCCGAGAGAAACACCGCTTCTTCCACATCGTGGGTGATAAAGAGGATCGTCTGGCGGAAGCGCTCCCAGACGGTGAGCAGCCATTCCTGCATGCCGGCGCGAGTGAGGGCGTCGAGCGCGCCGAACGGCTCGTCGAGCAGCAGCACCTCCCGCCGGCAGAGCCAGGTGCGCAGGAGGGCGGCGCGCTGGCGCATCCCTCCCGAGAGCGTCGCCGGGTAGTTGCCGTCAAAGCCCTCCAGCCCAAAGAGGGGCAGGAGGGCGCGGGCCTCTTCGCGGGCGGCCTTCTTGTCGCGGCCGGCGATCTCGGCGCCCAGGATCACATTGTCCAGGACGGTCCGCCAGGGCAGGAGAAGGTCGCGCTGCGGCATGGACGCAAAGAGCCCCACCTGCCCCGTCACATCCCGGCCGTCGAGCAGCACCTGCCCGGCGTCGGCCGGCTCGAGCCCGCCGATGACGTTGAAGAGGGTGCTCTTGCCGCAGCCGCTCGGTCCGACGATGGAGACGAACTCGCCCTCCCGGGCGGTCAGGTGGATGTCGTCCAGGGTCGGCAGGTGGCCCCATTTGCCCCAAAAGGCCTTGGTGATGCCGCGGAGCTCGAGTTTGGCGGAGCGCATTTCAGGAACGATCATCGGTCCACCCCGGTGGGGTGCCGGCCGGCCGCGTGGTTCGCGCCGCCGGCGGAACACGGCCGGCCGCTACGGCAGATAGTCGTTGGTGTACGCCTTTTGCGGGTCGATCGCCTTGGGCAGGAGCCCCCACTCTTCCATCCATTGCGAAAAGTCGGCCCAGACGGCGGCCTCCTGCTGTCCCCAGCGCGGCGCGTCGGCCTGGTAGCGCGGGCTGAGCCACGCCTGGCTGCGGCGCACGAGCTCGGCGTCGCTCTCGGGAGCATACTGGAGCAGGATCGCGGCGGCCTCGGCGGGGTCGGCGATGGCGTATTCGTAGCCGCGCGTCGTGGCCGCCAGGAAGCGCCGGACCAGCTCGGGCTGTTCGGCGATCGTCGCCTCCCCGGCGATCAGCACGGGTGTGTAATAGTCGGGGATGCAGCTGCCCAAGAGTGGGATGACGCTGAGCTCCACTCCCTGCATCTCGGCCTGGACGCCGTCCCACCCCTGAAAGATCCAGACAAAGTCGACCTGGTGGTTCACCAGGGCCGGGAAGGCGTCGAAGCCGGTTTCTACGAACTCGACCTGGGAAAAGTCGGCCCCCGCGCACTCCATCAGCCCCTGGATGACGGGCGGCTCCAGCGGCGTGCCGAAGGATCCGTACCGTTTGCCCTCCCAGTCCCGCGGGCTGGCGATCCCCGCGTCGCGCAGCGCGACCAAGGCCGTGGTGTTGTGCTGGAGGATGGCGGCGATGGAGACGACGGGGATGTCGTTGGCGCGGGAGACGGTGACCTCTTCCTGGAAGCTGACCCCAAAGTGGGTGCGGCCGGCCGCCACGGCGCGCAGCGCGGCCGCGGGGTCGGCCGGGCTGACGATCTCGACGGCCAGGCCCTCTTCCGCATAGTAGCCCTTTTGCAGGGCCACGTAGAGGCCCGTGTGGTTGGTGTTGGGCACCCAGTCGAGCGAGACGGTGACCGGGGTGAGGCCGGCCTGCGGTGTGGGGCCGCAGGAGAGCAAGATCAGGGGGAGGAGCATGATGAGGATTGCGCTTTGGCGGTTCATCGAATACCTCCTCTGCAAATTCGAATTTCTGCATTACTTCCTTCGCACGAAATACCACGGTAATGCCAGCCGCTCCAGCCCGACGATCACCAGGAAGAGAGCGACGCTGAGCAAAGAGGTGACGGCGATGCCGGCGAACTCGCGCCCGTAACGGAACGAGTTGTGCGCGCGGCGCATGAAAAAGGCCAGCCCGGTGCTGCCTCCGACCCACTCGCCGATCACGGCGCCGATGACGCTGTAGGTGACGGCCACCTTCAGGCCGGAGAAAAAGGCCGGCAGGGCGTTGGGCAGCCGCACCTTGCCCAGGATCTGCCAGCGGGTCGCGCCCATCGAGAGCAGGAGGGCGGTCCACTCGGGGTCGGCGCTGCGCAGCCCGTCGGCGGTGCTGATGGCAATGGGAAAGAAGCAGACCAGCGCCACTACCAGCACCTTGGGCAGGATGCCGTACCCCAGCCAGAGCACCAGGATGGGGGCGATGGCGATGATCGGGATGGTCTGCGAGACGACGAGCAGTGGGTAGAGGGTCCGCTGCAGCAGGGCGGAGGAATCGACGAGCAGCGCCAGGCCCAGGCCGGTGACGACGGCGAGCAAAAAGCCCCACAGCGCTTCCTGGAGGGTCTGCCAGGTGTGCGCCGGCAGCCCCATGGAGCGCCAGGCCTCGATCCCCTCGGTGAGCACCTGCCACGGCGACGGCAGGATCCAGAGCCGGGCGCCGCCGAGCATGCTGAGTCCCTGCCAGAGCAGGACCAGCAGCAGGAGCACGGCCGCAGGTGGGCCCCAGAAAGCGAGAATGCGGCGGAGATGTTTCATCGCGACGATCCTGCCAGCCCCGCCCCATCCCCGTCGGGGGGAGCGGAGGGTCCGGCCAGTAGATGCACCACCAACAGCATGCCTTCCTCCAGGTGCACACGCACCACGGCGGCGGTGGCCTGGTTGGACACGCCGCGCGCCGGCCCAAAGCGCAGCGTATCGCCGGCCAACTCCCAGCGCAGGCCGGCCGTGCGCACGCCGCGGGCGTCGCCGCCCAGCGGGAGCAGGGAGACGATGTCGCCGGGGGCGGCGGCGAGGCCGAGCTCCTGGCCGCCGCGCAGCAGCTGCTGCTCATAGTCCGCGCCCAGGAGCCGCACCCGCCGGCCGGCCAGCCGCGGGTGGGCCAGCAGGAGCAGGTTGGCGACGGCCTGGTCCGGCCGGCCGCCCCAGGCGCCCAGTATCGCGATCTCGGCGGCGCCGGCGTCGACGGCATAGAGCAGCGCCAGCTCCAGGTCGGTCTCGTCCTTTTCCGCGGGGTGCCGCACGATCCGTACGCCCTGCTGGGCCAGCCAGCCGGCCGTCGCCTCGTCGAGCGAGTCGGCGTCGCCGACCAGGACGTGCGGTGTCAGGCCCAGCGCGCGGGCGTTCCGCGCGCCCCCGTCGGCGGCCACGACCAGGCCAGCCTGGGCGATCTCTGCCCGCCAGGCCGTGAGGTTTTCTGTTTCGCCGTTGGCGATGATGAGTGCGTTCACGTTTCCTCTTCTGCCGGGGCTGGGCCCCGGCGCCGGTCCGATTGTTCCCCTGCGGGGGGCCAGGTCACTCCCGCCGCCCGGGGTCACCGCCGGGACTCTTTGCGGGGAGGCCAGC
>Ga0302251_1000984_pt1 | contig 20335 bp, 22 predicted proteins | sample AAG_RA_Gln_MG_FD_193534 | JGI IMG/M metagenome (GOLD analysis project Ga0302251, IMG submission 193534) | Enriched activated sludge microbial communities from anaerobic digester in WTTP, New Holstein, Wisconsin, United States - AAG_RA_Gln | ecosystem: Engineered > Bioreactor > Anaerobic >...
GACCCCCAGAGGGGCCACATCGATCTCTCGTTAAAAGATGTGAACGAGCACCAGCACCGGGATAAGATACGGGAGTGGAAGAACGAGTCGAAAGCCCGGAAGTGGATCGGGTTTGCCGCAGAGGCATCCGGCGAGAAGCCGGAGGTCATCGAGAATGCCATCTACGCCCATTACGGCGATCTCTACTCGGTGTTCGAGGATATCGTGAGCGGCGAGCAGTCCCTTGATCCACTCAAACTCCCGCCAGGCGTGGTCTCAGCGCTGCAACAGGTCGCGAAGGAGAACGTGAAAGTGCCCCGGGTCACTGTCGGGGGAAATATCATTCTCACCTCCACAAAACCTGACGGTGTGAACATCATCCGGAGGGCGCTCCGGAGTGCAGAACCAAAGATCGCCGGGGCCGATATCGAGATTTCTTACCTTGGTGCCCCGACCTACCGCATCAAAGTCACTGCCCGCGATTACAAGACTGCAGAGAAGGCCATCGAGAAGGCTGCCTCGGCGGCAATCGGTGTCGTGGAAAGGGCGGGCGGCGAGGGGAAGTTTATCAAGAAGCCCAAGTCCGGGAAGACAGTATGAGCGGTCACCTGAGACGGTGCCCGCATGACCGGACCTATACCCTGCAGGAAACATGCCCGGTGTGCGGCGAACCCACGGCACACGCCCATCCTGCACGTTTTTCACCCCAGGACCGTTATGGGAAATACCGCCTGGAGATGAGGCAATGGAAGAGATAACCGTCCGGTACCTGGGACCCGGGCCCGGCGAGATCTCCGCACCGGTCCTTATCGAAGGACTTCCCGGCATCGGTCACGTGGGCAAGCTTGTCGCCGAGCACCTGATCCACGAGCTTGGCGCACAGAAGATCGCGGAGATCGAGTCCATATTCTTCCCGCCACAGGTGATCATCCAGGAGAACGGCACGGTGCGTCTCGCAAACAACGAGATCTACTTCTACGATGGAGAGGAACACCGCCTCCTCTTTCTTGTGGGGGACTACCAGAGCACGTCTGCAGAAGGGCATTACCTCCTCGCCGATACCTTCCTCTCGATCGCAGGATCCCTTGGTGTCTCAAGGATCTACACCCTTGGCGGGTATGGCGTCGGCCACCTCGTCGATGTCCCGAGGGTCCTTGCGGCGGTCAATGACGAGATGCTCAGAGATCCGCTCGAGGCTGCAGGAGCAGTAATAAGCCCCGATGAACCCGGGGGAGGAATTATCGGCGCTGCCGGGCTCATGCTCGGTCTCGGGAAAGCCCGCGGGATCGAGGGGATCTGCCTGATGGGAGAGACCTCCGGGTACCTCGTGGACCCCAAGAGCGCTGCGGCGGTCCTTGGCATCCTCTGCACCCTGCTCGGCCTCGATGTCAATGCCACGACCCTCCAGGAGCGTGGGATCGAGATGGAACACATGATCGAGAAACTGGTCGACACCCAGCGGGCGACCGAGAACGATGAGTTGCGGTACATTGTCTGATCACCCAACCCCCGCCTGCGACCTGCACCTTCATTCCTGTTTTTCCATCGCCTCCTCCTCCCGGATGATACCGTCTTTCATGATCAGCGCAGCGAAAAAAAAGGGCCTCTCTGCGATAGGGAGTGCCGACGCCCTCCACCCGGGATGGCGTCGCATGTGGGAGGATGCAGTTCCCATCGATACAGAGGATGGGGTCATCGTGGTACCTTCCGCCGAAGTCGAGGACAGCAACCGGGTACACCACCTGATCCTGATGGAGGAATTTTCCTCGTTCTCGGAACTGCATGCGATCCTGGAACCCGTTCCGAAGGATCTCTCTCATACCGGCCGGCCACGTCTCCGCATCGGCGGGGAGGAGATTGCACGGCGGGTGCACACACTTGGGGGATTCATCGGTCCTGCCCATGCATTCACGCCCTGGACATCGCTCTACGCACGTCACAACAGCGTCCGGGAATGTTACGGGGAAGAACCAATCGATTTCCTGGAACTCGGCCTCTCCGCGGACAACTCCTATGGAGCCTCGATCCCGGACCTCCAGAGAATCCCGTTTCTCTCATGCTCCGACGCCCATGGTCCCGACCCGGGAAGGCTCGGCCGCGAATACACAGTCCTCGAAGTCCGGGAACTCTCCCCGGCAGGAATCCTGGAAAGCATCACAGGGGGGCATGTGATCCAGAATGCGGGCCTCTTCCCCGAAGAGGGAAAATACAACCGGACTGCATGTTCGCGCTGCTACAGGCAGTATACCCTTGAAGAAGCAGGTGGTCTCGGGTGGAAATGCCCGGATGACGGCGGAAAAATCAAAAAGGGGGTGCGCGACCGTGCACGGGAGCTCTCCTGCGGGAGTCCGCATCCCCGGCCGCCATACCGGCACCTGATCCCGTTGCCCGAGATCATCCGGCATGTGCTCTCCCGCAAGTCCTCCGACTGCAGGGATGTGCGAACCCTGTATGAGCAATTTCTTGCGTCTTTCGGTGATGAGATCCGCGTGCTCACCCATGTCCCGGTTCCAGACCTTTCCCGTGTGCATGAGGATACCGCGATGGCAATCGATTCGCTCCGGGACGGGAGGGTGACCCTCTTTCCGGGGGGTGGCGGGCGTTACGGCACCTTCTCATTCGAATGAGATATCATCCGGTTCCGTCAATCCCCGGGGTATTCTCTGCCGGGAAGACGAAAGTTTAAGGGCGCATCGGGTGGTACAGTACCCGCATGTTGCAGGTGCACCGCGATATATGCGGATACTGCGGGTGTTGCGTCTCGGTCTGCCCGGAGGGCGCCCTCGAGCTGATCGATGCCTACCTCGAGGTGGACGAACATTGCACAGGCTGCGGTATCTGTGCAAAGGTTTGCCCGCTCGGAGCGCTGGAGGTCGTGGATGAAGTCAAAGTATGATGTCCTTGTTATCGGGGGCGGTCCCGGCGGCGCCCTGGCAGCCCGGACCGCGGCGGAGAAGGGTTTGTCAGTCCTCATTGCTGAAAAGCGGCCGGCAATAGGGGCACCGGTACGCTGTGCCGAGGGCATCGGGAAGGAGGCTGTCGCAGAGTTCGTAAAACCTGATCCCAGGTGGATCTCGGCAGAACTGAAAGGAGCCGATATCGTTGCGCCCGACGGCACCACCATGACCCTTGCGTCCGAGCAGGCCGGGAGCAAGGTCGGCTACATCCTTGACAGGAAAATTTTTGATCGTGAACTCGTGTGGCAGGCCGCAGAGGCAGGCGCAGATGTGTCGGTCAAGACCCGCGCGAGTGCTCCCATCCTTGAGGGCGGCACGGTGAAAGGGGCGGTTCTCGAATATTGCGGAGATACCCGCCGTGTCCAGGCTGATATCGTGATTGCGGCTGATGGCGTCGAGTCCAAGTTCTCCCGCTGGTGCGGTATTGACACCACGGTCCCGGTCCGCGAGATCATGACCTCCGCCCAGTACCTGATGACCGATATCGACATCGACCCCTTTAAGACCGTCTTCCTCCTTGGGAACGAGGTTGCTCCGGAGGGGTACCTCTGGATATTCCCCAAGGGCGACCGGACGGCGAACGTGGGGATCGGGATAAGCGGGAAGAAGAGCGGACAGGGGCACCGGGCAAAGGACTACCTGGACCGCTTTGTCTCGAAGCGATTTCCTGCCGGCAAGACCATCGAGCACATTGTTGGGGGGGTATCGGTCTGCCAGCCGGTTGCCTGCTCTGTTGCCGATGGCCTCATGATCGTGGGTGATGCGGCAAGGGTGGTCGATCCACTTACAGGCGGTGGGATCTATAATACCATGTTCACCGGAAAACTGGCGGCCGAGACTGCGGCCCTGGCAATCTCAAAGGGGGACTGCTCGAAAAATGCCCTCATGCCCTACGATAAAGGGTGGAGACATTCACCCATGGGCAAGACGATTGCCCGCAACTGGCAGATCAAGGAGTATTTGATCAAGCTGCCGGATGAAAAACTGAACGCGATCATCCACTCCGCTGCGACGCTGAAGATGAAAGAATTCAGCACCTTAAGCCTGATCAAGGAGCTGATGAAGAGGAACCCCAAGCTCGTGATGGAGCTTGCGGCGCTGAAGGCATCACTCGGCTGAACGCCTGAGCTGGCGGTTCAGGATGGCGAGAGTCTCGTCCTCCGCCTCTTTTTTTGCGAACACCGTGATCGTATCCCCGGGCCTGATCTTCACCGTGCCGCTCGGGATGATGAGCTCCCCGCCTGCCCTCCGGATCGCGATGAACACGAAATCCTTGACTTTCATCTCCCTGATCTCGTGATCCACGATGGGGGCACCCTTCTCGGCAATGACCTCGAAGATGGTCCCGCCGGGGATGGATGCAAGCTGCTGCATCTGGGGATTCTCGGCCCAGTAGTACAGCCTCTGTGCGACGAGCTCGTCAGGGTTCTCCGAGATCTTCACCCCGACCTCGGAGAAGAGATCCGAATGCTCCTTCTGGTTGACGATGGAGACCACGTTCGTCACCTTGAAGCGCTTCGCGAGCCAGCAGGTCATCAGGTTGACCGAGTCGTCGCTGGTTGTCGCGACCAGCGCATCGGCCCTGTCGATCCCCGCATCCTCCAGGATCGACTTGTCTGTCGCATTCCCCGTGATGGCCAGCACATCGTGGTGCTCGAGTATCTCGCTACAGCGCTGTTCATCGCGGTCGATGATCACCACGTTATTGCCATGCTCCACCGCCATCTGGGTGAGGTTTCTCCCTATGCCGCCGAGCCCCACGATGATGATATACATGAGTTATGGATTCCATCATTGGCCTTCAAATATTTTGCGGGCTGATACTCTGCACACGAATGATCCTCTGCGGGGTGGACGAGGCCGGGAAAGGTGCAGTGCTCGGCCCCCTTGTGGTTGCTGCCGTCGCCTGCCGGAAGAAGCGCGATCTTGCAGATCTCGGGGTAAAAGACTCAAAAGCCCTGACCCCCTCCCGGCGCGAAGCACTTGCAGAGGAGATCAGGGCATCGTTCCCGTTCGAGGTCCTCCACCTGTCCCCTGCAGAAATCGACGGGAGGGGAATGAGCATGAATGCACTTATGGCAAAGTCCCATGCCAGGGTCATCAACCTGCTCCACCCTGCCATCGCGGTGGTGGATGCATGCGACGTGGTGGCCCCCCGCTACGGCACGATGGTCGCGGGACACCTGGAGTGCCCCTGCAGGGTGGTCTCCCGCCACCATGCTGACAGGGACCACCCTGCCGTATCGGCGGCAAGCATCGTCGCCAAGGTTGACCGCGACAGGGCTATCGCCCAATTAAGAGAGGAGTTCGGGGATATCGGCAGCGGGTATCCCTCGGATCCGGGAACAGTACGGTTTCTTGAGGAGTACATGCAGGAGCACCGCTCACCCCCACACATTGCCCGCCGGAGCTGGGAGACCATCCGTACCCTGGTCAGGAAGCAGGAGCAGGCGAGTCTCCTGGATTACCCCCGGTAAATCCTGATAAAGACCGCACTTTTTTATCCTTTTGCACAGGTTTATCTGGATTTCATACGAATAGTACAGGAATGCACTGGCTCTTTTACGTTCTTCTTGCGGTCTGTGCGTATGCACTTGTAGCCGGGTATATCTATGTCCGGAAGGCCGCCCATGAACGAAAAAAGGCAGACCGAATCGCATTTCCTGAACAGGAAGGGGACGCATCCGAAGGATCGTTCTGGGATATGTTCGTTTTTTACGGCCCGATCCTCGCATTAAAGACTGAACGGGTCGCTTTTTTCGACCGGTTCACCCGGTTTTCAACATTCCTCCGGATCTATGCCTCCTTCGGCGTGATCATGGTCGGGATCATCTCGGTCGGAATCGCGATCATGCTTCTGATCTCGGTCCAGCTCACCCTGATCTTCCAGCCAGAGCCGACCGGCATCTATGCACCCCAGAATATTTTCCTGATACCGGGGCTGAACGAATATATCCCCTCAACACTCGCGGTCTGGTTCGCGTTCATCCTAACCATTGCAATTCACGAGTTCGGTCACGGGATACTCTGCAGGGTAGAGAAGATTGGTGTACGGGGCATGGGAGTGCTTATCGCGGTGATCCCGATCGGGTTCTTTGTCGAGCCCGACGAGGAGGAACTCGAGACGGTGAAGGGCATTTCGAAGATCCGGATGTTCGGGGCAGGGATCACCAACAATATCGTGATAGGGGTGATCTGCTTTGTGGCGATGTTCCTTCTCGCCGGCATGGCGGTCCCCACCGGGGGGCCGGTGCTTGCGGGAGTCTACCAGAACTTCTCCGCCTACGATGCGGGCATCCCCACCCCCTCGATCATCACGGCGATCAACGGGATCCCGGTGGCGACAAGGGATGATGTGTCAACCCTCCTGAATGCGACCCGCCCGGGCGACGCGATCACCCTCACGGTTGAGCATGAAGGTGTCCCCTCGACCTATCCCCTCACACTCTCGGCATGGCCGGAGGAACTGGGAACCAGGGAGTCAGGATTCATGGGGGTTCACTACTACGACAGTGCCATGGTCATGGAACAGGTTGACCGGGGCATCTCTCTGGGCGGGTTCTTCCGGTTCATCACGATCCCCTTCGATACTTCGGCGGGCGGCCAGGCGCTGCGGGTCCTCGCGTTTGAGACGCCGGAGACACGGTACTACCAGGAACCTTTCTTCGGGTTCTGGGGGATCGTCCACCTCCTGTTCTGGTGTGCCTGGATCAATATCAACGTCGGTATTTTCAATGCCATCCCCATGGTTCCCCTCGACGGAGGCTATATCCTGAAAGAAGGCCTGGAGAGGCTCTTTGACCGGAGAGGACTCGGAAAATACGCGCTTCCCGTGACGACATTCATCTCATCCCTGATGCTGGTGATGCTCTTCTCGATCATCGCAATCCCCTACCTCCTCAACCTGTAGCGGAACCCCCCGGGGGGAAACCTCTCCTTTGCCGTGAGAACCTATATGTGGCATTCCTCTAAAACTCTGAACCTGCAGCATAGATCCCCCGAAAACCCGCGGAGCCCCGAACCATGATCCTCGCACCCTGCAAGAAAACGTATAACAACGAGACCCAGCGCACCACCTCCCCGGAGGACACCCTCGCCAGGGTTGAAAAAGCCCTCCCGGCAGCGGGGATCACGAGGGTTGCGGATATCACGAGCCTCGACCGGGTCGGAATCCCGGTCTTCTCGAGCATCCGCCCGACCGCCGGAAGGGGAGCGGTCTCGGTGTATAACGGGAAGGGGGCCACCCCTACGGAAGCCCGGGTCTCTGCCATCATGGAGGGAATTGAGCGGTACTCGGCAGAGGTGCCACCCGGCTGCACGCTCGTCACGGAGAGTTATTCAAGGATCCGGAAAGAATACCCGGCGCTTGACCCGACGCATCTCATCCTTCCCCGCCATGCGGATCCCGGCATGCCAATCCCGTGGGTTTCGGGGTATGACCTTACCGATCACCAAGAGGTCATGGTTCCTGCGAGTGCAGTGTTCCACCCCCTCCCGGCAGAATATCCCCAGCTCTTCCGGACGTCCACGAACGGCCTTGCGTCAGGAAATACCCTCGAGGAAGCGGTGTTCCATGCACTCATGGAGGTGATAGAGCGGGACGCCTGGTCCCTCGTCGAGGCCAGCCGCACTCCCGGGCCCAGGGTCAGCGATATCGGTGAACCGCTGTCGGTCGATCTCCTCTCCCGTTTTTCATCTGCCGAGGTTGAGGTCGTCATCAGGGATATTACGAGCGACCTGAAGATCCCCACCTTTGCCGCCGTCTCGGACGATACCCGGTTGCGCGACCCGTCGCTCCTGACGATAGGGATGGGCACCCACACCAGTGCAGCAATCGCCCTGCTCCGGGCGCTCACCGAGGTGGCACAGAGCAGGCTGACCCAGATCCACGGTGCACGGGAGGACACGCCGACCGCTGATATCAGGAAAAAGATGGGGTATGAGCGGGTCAGGAGGATGAACAGGTACTGGTTCGATGGAGAATTCGAGGAATCCTTCTCATCGGTCGCTTCATGTGATACCGATGACTTCCTCTCCGACATCACCCTGACAATAGATCGTCTGAAGTCTGCAGGGATGGATCGGGTGATTGCGGTCGATCTCACCCGCCCGGAGATTGGCGTTCCTGTGGTCCGGGTGATCGTGCCGGGGCTCGAGATGTTTGCAATGGACCAGGAACGCACAGGGGGGCGCTGCAATGCCGCACGAAATCGTCGTATTCCTGGGTCCAAGTTGTGAGCGGGAAGCAGCAGAGTCCGTCCTCCGGGCACATTTCCTGCCCCCGGCTGCACGGGGAGACCTTACTGCCGCTGCAGAAGACGGTGCACGTATCATCACCCTTATCGACGGGGTATTCTTCCAGGAGAGTGCGGTCGGCCACCGTGAAGTGCTGGCCGCACTGGCATCAGGAGTCCGGGTCATAGGGGCATCGAGCATGGGGGCGCTCCGTGCGGCAGAACTTGATTCGCTCGGCATGGAGGGCGTTGGCGTCATCTACCGCCTCTACCGCGACGGTGTGCTGATCTCCGATGACGAGGTGGCGCTGGTGTATGATCCCGAGACGTACCTGGCACTCTCTGAACCGCTCGTGAACATCCGCTGCACCCTGAAGAACGCCGAAGAGAGAGGGATCATCTCTCATGATGACGCCTCGCACCTGCTTGGTATCGCCCGTTCACTCTATTTCCCCGACCGTACGTACCCGCACATATGCAAAGTCGCCCGCACCACTCTCTCCCCTGCAATGCTCGATTCATTCCTTGAGTTCACCCGCCTCCATGCAGTGGACCAGAAGAGGGAGGATGCCCTTGCTGCGCTCAGGCGGACAAAGGACCTTGCCCAGGAATTACTGATCAAATAATATTCCCTTTAGGGGGATCACAGGGGAACGAAAAATATGGGCACCCCATACTGCCCACAGGCTATCGCATCCTGGGGGGGTTCGGAAGGGGATTCGCCCTTCCCTTTCAGTGATATTCCTCCTTGCGATTCTCGTATCGGATCAATATAAGATTCCTCATATCCCGCAACCCTCCCTGCCCACATGCTATCGCATCTCAGGGGTAGTCCGGAGGGGGATTCTCCCCCTCCGTTCGTACTAAAATAACACTCCCCCTCAGACGCTCTTGGGGCTGATGCCCCGCCGCTGTGGCATCCCGAATTGCGATAGGCCAAGTGGAGCAGGAGGGGTTATACTCCCTCCTGCGGGGGAACAAGGGCAAGGGGAGAGAAATTCTCCCCCTCTGGTCACGTTAAACCGCACTCCCTCTCAGACGCTCTTGGGGCTCTCGCCCCGCCGCTGTGGCATCCCGAATTGCGATAAGGCAAGTGGAGCAAGAGGGGGTTCTACACCCTCCTGCGGGGGAACAAGGGCAAGGGGAGAGAAATTCTCCCCCTCTGGTCACGTTAAACCGCACTCCCCCTCAGACGCTCTTGGGGCTCTCGCCCCGCCGCTGTGGCATCCCGAATTGCGATAGGGCAAGTGCTGAGTACATCCTCTTCTGGCCGAATTCAAATCCCACCTGCCAACAGGCTATCGCATCTCGGGGGAGGTCCGGAGGGGGATACTCCCCCTCCGTTCACATCATCAAAATGCCGTGTATACACTGATCAGAACTCGAAATTCAGAAAAAAACATCCGCGAAAGGGAAAAAGAGAATTTCTGGAAAAACCGGACTTATGCGGAGGGAGTGACTGCAGAGAACTCGCCCCGCAACTGCTCCAGCCGCTCCTCCTGGAAACGGATGTTCATGCCCATGCTGCGAATGGCAAGCCCGATCTCGTCACCCAGCTTCACCTTCTCGTCGTTTACCTTGTAGGTGTTCTCCAGGAGCTTGAGGAGCCGGTTGTTGATGTCGATACTCTTCCGGAGCCTTCGGTATTCGTCGATAACCTTCTGATCGAACCCTGCATCGGTCGCATTCTGTATATCGATCTCGATCATCCGCTTCCTTTTCAGCTGCCCCTCGATCGCCTCGTAGAGCTCCTTGTGGGTGATCGGCTTCATGATGTAATCCTCTATGTAGATCCCGTATTCCTGGGCTTCAGAGGGGGTGAGTTGCTTTGCGGTGAGCATCATGACCGGGATCTCCTTCAGTTCGGGGGTATTCTTCAGGTGCGTGAGGGTCTCCCAGCCATCCATGGGTTCCATCATGATATCGAGGAGGATGAGATCCGGTGAGACGGTTGCAAGGGTATCGAGCGCCTCCTGCCCGCCATAGGCCGCGACCGTCTGGTATCCCCCCCGCTGGAGCATGGTGACAAAGATGTCGACAATGAACGGGCTGTCATCGATGACCATCACCGTGTACATCAGAAAGACCCCCCGATTTCACGTGCAAGGTCAGCCAGCGCCTGGAACAGAGCAGATCGCTCCCCCCCATCTCTGATCATCGCAACGATAAGGAGTTTTTCCCCCGCCCCTATTACGATCACGGAACGGTCCTCGATCATGACCGATACCGCCTCGGGAGGAGCCATTTTTAAAATACCGGAGGCGGATTCGGCAGATGCAAAGAGTGTTGCACACATTGCCGCCAGCCAGGGTTCATTGAACTCGCCTTCCATCGAACGGCCAAGCATGATCCCGTCCCGGGAGATGAGGACACACCCCAGAACTCCTTCAATTTTCCTTATTTTTTCGATATATCCCTTGATTTTCTCTTTGAGCATCTGATCTCACCCTTGATCGCTGTCCCCCTTAATGCCAGAGGTATTCATACAGTATTCATCCTTTCTATTCATATGCCTGATCAATAGACTCCGGAAGGATCGCTGCCATGGGATATCCGCCCCGTTGCTTCCCGCACAATCGTCGTGACGGATTCCCCCCTCTCCGGCGTGCAATCACACAAAACAGGATGTTTTATTACACATCCCTCCCATACATAGTATAACCCAAAATCATAATATTTTGGTTCAGAACTGCAAAATAACAGCGATATGGCTGTATATTTGTAAAAAATCCTGCCTTTCCGGGGCCATAGGGTAGCCTGGCCATCCTAGGAGACTGGGGGTCTTCTGACCTGCGTTCAAATCGCAGTGGCCCCATTCATTCTTGCTCACAGGTATTCCCATGAAACTCGATGAACGCTGTTTTGAGTGCCTGCTCTCACGGGTTGCACTGGAATGCCGCCTGTGTGACGCGGGTCCGGACGCAACCGCAGAGATCCGAGAAGAATGCGCACATCTTCTCGATGAACTCCGCACCCGGCCGCTCTCCCACCCGCAGATTGCAAGTGCAATCCACCGGCATGCATATGTCCGGCTCGGGAATAACGATCCGTTCCTCGCCTTGAAGGAAGAGAGCACCAGGCAGGCGCTCGCGGTCTGCAGGCAGGTCAGACCACGCCTTACATCGTTCAGGGATTTTGTCCTCGCCAGCGTGATTGGAAATACCTTCGATTACGGGGTGAAGTCCCACACGGTTCAGTCCGATTTCTCACGCTATTTCGATGAGGAGTTCAAATCAGGCCTTGCAATCGATGACTGCGATCGAATCCTTTCCATGGTCTCGAGGGTCGTGTACTTCACCGACAACTGCGGCGAGATCGTCTTCGATCGCCTGCTCCTGGAATTTTTATCCCGGCAGGGCTCCCGGATCACCCTTGCGCTCCGGGACGAACCGATCCTGAATGACGCCACCATAGCAGAGGCACGTGCTCTCCACATGGACCGGTATGCGGAGGTGGTCACGACGACAGGGTGCGGGTGCGAGATCGGGGTCCGGCTCGACTGCATGCCAGATCTTCTTGCACAGGCCATGGAAACCTGCACCCTTGTCATTGCAAAAGGCATGGCAAACTACGAGTCCCTCTCGGAGTACTCGAACCTGCCCCCGGTCGCGTACCTCATGGCCGCAAAGTGCGATCCCATCGCCGAAGAGGTGGGTGTCCCGCGTGGGAGCAAGATCGCGATGCTGCGGGAATGACGATGGGCATTTCGCACCTATTCCCGGGGCTGGAAGAATCATCCGGTCATGGGAAGTGAAGAGAGCACCGCGAGAACCAGAGCACCGACTGCGATGGCTGCAAGGATCACTGCAACCACGACTGCGAGCACCACCGCCAGCGCAGCCCGGTTATCGGAAAGCCCGTGCAACTCCTTGATGCCGATAACATTGATGATCACGGTCCATACCAGCCCGACGAGAGTCCCGATGACCGGGATCCATGCAAGTAACAGCGATGGCGTCGCCGAATAGCATACGCTCTTCCCGGTCTGCCAGATCCCCTTTCTTCCTCCCACCAGGAATACCCAGAGATGCAGCCAGATGCCGTAGATCGCCATGATCAGGATGGTGGCTATGACAATAGAGAGGATATCAGTGATAGCCCTGACTGGATCGAGCGCCGGAATACCATGGCCTGTGAAGGAGCTGGAGAAGGGATGGGGAAATACCTGGAGCGTGGTCATGACCGTGGCCATGATGGCATAAAAGAATGCGAGGATGACAAGGTAGAGAATGGTCTCGCCCAGCCCTTCGTCTTTTACCCCCCGGAAGGCATGGGAAGGATTGAACATGAATTCCTTGATCTTGTCAAGGATCGTCTTCCTCATGGTACCTAGCTCTTCTCCCGGGATGTGTCGTAAATATTCCGGACAAGGATCGGCATGCACAGGGAAAAACCCTGGAAGAAGCGCTCGTGCGAGTGGTCTGATCCAAAAGCCGGAATACCACGCATCGCAGTGTTCCCCGCACATCACGAGGATTTTTCTCTCTGCCGGTCTATACCATGCTATGGTAGAACTGGCTGGCCTGTCATTTGGCTGGATGCTTGTAGTGCTCGGGACTATTCTCCTGGTGATTGAGGCTGCAAATCCGGGATTTTTCATCGCGGTGCCAGGGACAGTGATGATCATCCTCGGGATACTCCTCCTCGTGGGAGTGGATATCTTCAGCGGTCCAGTCGGTCTTGTGGTGGGTGTGGCAGCCGCGATTGCCGTATCCATACTCACCATCCTGCTGTACCGGAGGATTAATCCCGGGGAGGAAGCTCCTACCACCATCAGCCGGGACTCGCTGGTGGGAAAGGAAGGCCGGGTCGTAAAGAAGGTTATTCCCGGATCGCTCTCCGGCAAGGTCCTGATCGCAGGCCAGGAATGGAGTGCGAGAAGTCTTGCAGGAGAGATCCCCGAAGGACTCACTGTCAGGGTGACTTCGTCAGAAGGAGTACATATTGTCGTAGAAGAGGTGAAATGAAGCTATGGCTGTTATAGAGACACTTGTAACGATATTTCTGATAATCGCGATCGTGATCATCTTCGCCAGGGGAGTGGTGATCGTCCAGCCCTACGAACAGGGGCTGGCCATCCGCCTGGGGAGGTATACCGGCAGGATGAACCCGGGATTCCGCTGGATCGTGCCGCTCGTGACCAACGTGATCAAAATGGATCTCCGCACCCAGGTGATGGATGTCCCCTCACAGGAGGTTATCACGAAGGATAACTCTCCCACGAACGTGGATGCTATCGTATATATCCGGGTCATCGATCCCGAGAAGGCCTTTTTCGAGGTGGTGAACTACCGGATGGCGACCGTAGCCCTTGCCCAGACCAGCCTGAGAGGGATCATCGGTGACATGGAGCTTGACGAGATCCTTTATAACCGTGACATCATCAATACCAAGCTCCGGGACATCCTCGACCGCGAGACCGACCAGTGGGGTGTCAAGGTAGAGCGGGTTGAGATCAAAGAGGTGGACCCGGTAGGTGCGGTCAAGCAGGCCATGACCGAGCAGACCGCGGCAGAGAGGGCACGTCGTGCCGCCATACTCAGGGCGGACGGGGACAAGCGATCTGCCATCCTTAAAGCTGAAGGTACCAAGCGGAGCATGATCCTGGAGGCGGAAGGTGAGCGCCAGAGCAAGGTGCTCCGGTCTGAAGGGGAGCGGATATCGCGTATTCTCCAGTCCCAGGGAGAAGCCCAGGCGCTCCGCATCCTCTCTGTCGGCGCCCAGCCGCTTGATCGTCGGGCGATCACGGTTCTCTCCCTTGACGCCCTGAAAGAGATGGCAAACGGGCAGGCCACCAAGATCATCTTCCCCTTCGAGGTCTCGAGCCTCATGAAGCAGGCAGCGCGGTTCATAGGTGCAAGCGACGAGGTGCCTGAAGAGCCGGCAGTGGCTGATGTTCCTGATACCTCCATCCTCGGCACCATTCCCACTACTGAAGAGGTTACAGAAATCCTCAAGGAGATGGACAAGGTCATCAGGACCGAGGTTGATGTCGATGAGCTCAAGGATATCAGCAAGGGCAGGAAGAAGACGGGATCTGAACTTGTGGAGGATATCGAGGAGACGCTCGGGACAGAAGGAAAGATCTGACCCGTCGCAATCCAACTCTCCTCTCTTTTTCTCTTTAGCCTGAATACCCCGAGGATGAATGGTATCCCTTTCATCTCATCCGTTCGTGGGTTTCCCGGTCAGAGCTTTTCGATGGTAACTTTCACGCGGTCCCCGGCCCTGACTCCGTGCCCTTTCGGGACATCGATATTGAACCAGAGGGTGCCGGGCTGGTCCTGCGTGGTGTCCTGGGACATCAGGCAGTCCTTCTCATCGTTGATCGCGGCTACGAACTCGATGACCGATTCAATCTCTGCAATCTTTCTCATAGTAAAAGAAGGGTTAGGGGGGAAGTAATCCCCGTTATACCGGCCTGGATGTGACCATCCAGGTGGTACTGTTTGAATAGCTCCACTTGATGATTGCCAGGTCGTGGCAGATCTCGGAAAGGATAGCCATGTTGGTTCCCACCTCTTTCGGGGAGAGTCCCAGTTCCTTGGCGATGTATTTTGATTTGAAGTAGTGTTTTCCTTTCTCGAGACCCCCCTTGAGGTACTGGACAATCCGGGTCTGGGTCTCGTTATACTTATCACGTATATTTCGTGAAGTGTTCACGTTTGATCACCTCAGCGGTAGAGATTGGTACACCTATACATCTATAAATACATAACTATCTTCACATCATGCCAGAAAGGGATTTTATTCGGAGTTACCGTGATTTCGGCTATTTCCAAAGGATTTCTCGACACTTACCTTAGGGAAAGACAGGACAGGAAGAGAAACGGATATGAATTTGGGTATTATTGAGGGATTCCTGCTGATACGAGAGAGATCTTGTCAATGAGTCCCTTGAGCACCTCGTCCCGCATCCCTTCCACGAACTTGATGCTTCCGACCACCAGGTGTCCTCCCCCCGAGATTCCGCCACCGGGGATCTCATCCCGGAGTTCCCGCACCATCTTCGGGATGTTCATCATCACCCCGCGCGACCGGAGCACGGCAAAATCGGGGCCGAAGCCAATGGTCACCACCGGTGATCCGGCATGCTGCTGGCAGAGGCGGTCGTGCACCTCCCCCGAGGTCTTTCCGGGTGGAGGGAAGGTGAACTTGTGGGCATGGATTTCCACATCGATCAGGAAGAGTTCCGCGCTATTGGAGAGCGTCTGGTGGCGGACATGCGGCATGCAGGCGCTCATCTGGTCCTGGATCGCGAGGTTCGCTCCCTCGACCTGGTAGCTGACCATCTTCTTGTGCCGCTCCGAATCGCCGGCAAGGTTCAGGACGTCTTTGACGATCTCCCGGCCATCGTTGAACCGAAGCCAGAACTGGAGGTAATCAAGTGCAAGGGCAATGTCCTTGCAGTCCTGCTCGGTGTAGGTGTCCTTCACAAGCGCAAGGAAGCGTGCCCGCTCGGGGGCTTCGCTCCTATCGCCCACCCCTGCCACCGCCGGCAGGTGCCGGATCAGGTTCTCGATCGCAGGGTTGATCAGCCTCGCGACCTCGGTGCCGAGCATGCCCGCCGTGATCCCGTAGTCTCCTCCGACATGGTACGGGTTGACGTGCCCCACGACATACTGGTCAACAATGGCATCTGGGTGGTGATGATCGATCACGGCAATCGGGAGATCGTAGACCTTCGCGATCTTCATCGAGGGGAGATCTTCCTCTGTTGACCCGTTGTCAGTCAGGATCACGAGCGGCATCTTCTGCCCGTACCTCGCGTGATCCTTGGTCGCATAGTCAAGGTCGCGGGTGATGTCCTCGATCTCGTAGAAGGGTGCTTTTGACGGGGCACGCTTGACGAGGAAGTAATCCGCATCGAAATCACCGCCCGACTCCCGGATCAGGGAGATGACTGCCTGTTCGATGGCAACGCCCGAACAGATTCCGTCTGCGTCCGCGTGGTGCCGGATGATGATGGGCTGGGAGGAGAAGACTGCCCGCCGTATGATCTTGGCCACCTTCCGCATTTCAGGCTTTACGCGCTCCAGCACCTCGCTCTCGATGAGGAGGGGAATATCGGGGGGTTCGGCACGCTGGTCAAGCGCCCTGTCAATCCGGACCCTGACCGTCTCGGCATCTTCGCCTGCAAGCAGCGTCAGATTCTCGACCTCGATCTGGAGCTGGTTCTGCCGCATCATGACCTCGCCGACGATCCTGACAATATCCCCGAGCTCCGCCTCGGGATATGCTCTGACGCCCGCTTCGACGAATGCCGCCGCGTTCTCGGTGCCGGACTCGTCGACAATCGTGAAGATGGTGGGACCGCTGGTCTGCTTGACCTGGGCAACCTCCCCCTCTATGCTGACCGTCCGCCCCACCTTCCCGCCGAGCTCCGAGAGCCTGACCGCAGTGGACTTCTTCTCCACCATCTCGACCGTATAGACGGGAATGGTGACCTCCTCGAGGTCGATATTCCCGTTGTTCCTGATATTCATGACCCGGACAAGGATACTCTCCCGTTCCCGGTGGACCGTGCGGGCGTTGCTCTTGTGGACGAGCCCCTTCACCCGGTCATTCAGCTGTATGAACGTGCCGAAATTCGCGAAACCCTGGACGCGCCCGATATAGGTCTTCCCGACCTCCACATCACCGAGGTCGCATCCCTGCCCCATGCGATATACTATGATATTTGTATCACTCATGTGCTCACCCACGGAAAGGACATCACCTGATTTATAAAGAGCATAGGTTCGGGGTTCTTATGTAAGTATGGAAATGAACCGGATACGGACGATACATTCATTCTTCCGAATCGCGGAAGTGGATCTCCATCATCTCGAGGTCGGAAGGGATCACGATCTCTCCGTGGAACCGGGACGCGGCATCCTTCTGGTGACCCGCAATGGTGGTATACCTCGAGCTGATATGGACGAGCGCGAGCACACGTGCGGAGAGGTGCTCCGCTGCCTCCCCGGCTTCCCCCGCGGTGGAGTGGAGCACTTCCCGTGCCCTGTCAATGGCCTCGTCATCATAGGTCGCATCGTGAATCAGGAGATCGGGATGATGCGCACTATCCCGTATCCTGGTATGCACCGGGCGGGTATCACCGGTATAGACGATCTTCCGGCCGGGGCGGGCATTGCCCATGACCTCCCCCGGGCTCACTACCACTTCCTTGCCGTCCCTGACAATGCAGACTGTCTCGCCCCTCTGCAGTCTCCCGAAAAGGGGGCCCGGGGGAACCCCGAGTTCGAGCGCCCGCTGCCGGTTAAACCTTCCCGGCCTTGTCTCTTCCTCGAGGGTATACCCGAGCGCAGCCATCCCGTGGGCTGTCTCGAATGCCCTGACGGTATACCCGGAAAATTCGACCACGGAACCGTCCCTGAGCTCTACCGAATGGATGGGAAACTTCACGTTGTACCGGGCAAGGGTCCTGACCGACGCGGTCACTTCGTGGACCCATTCGGGGCCGTAGATGGTAAGCGGTTCGGTCCGTCCCATGAACGAGAGTGTCTGGCAGAGCCCGAACAATCCCAGGAAGTGATCGGCATGCCAGTGGGTGATAAAGATGGCGTCGACCAAAAACCCTGTCCTTGCCCTCATCATCTGCTGCTGGGCGCCCTCGCCGCAGTCGAAAAGGAGGGTGTCGGATCCCCGCTTGATCATAATACAGGGGGGGTTTCGCATGGGAGTGGGGAGCGCTGCAGCCGTCCCGAGGAAATACACGTGAAGAGTCTCGCCGCTCATGCCAGCCACTCCCGGACGACCTGGAGGCTTGCGTATCCTTCCTCGAGGTTCCTCCCCTCCACGACAAGAATCCCCGAATAGCCATGTGCGATGGCAGGGCCCACCGTTGTCCAGTCTATATTGCCCTTCCCGATTGCGAGGTGATCGTCGTGTTCACCGAAGTTATCATGGATGTGCATGTGCGAGGCTTCCGGGATATACGGGAGAAAGGCCCTGACCAGGCCCACGGTGTTGGCGTGGCCGATATCGATGGTGACGCCGACGCCTGGCATACCCCCGGTCATCCCGAAGAGCTCGCCCGGGTCGCGGCAGAGGAACTCTTTCAGGGAGATCATATTCTCAAGGCATGCAAGGACGCCGTGATCTGCTGCAACGTTCCCTATCTCACGGAGCGCATCTTTCTGCTGCTGCCATGAACGCTCTGGCATCATCTTCCCGACAGGGCTCATGTACCCCGGGTGGATCGTCACCCTGTCTGTCCATGCCGATGCCTGTTCGATGCACATGCAGATCTGCCTGATTGATTCTCGCCATATGGGGTAGTTGAGGGTTGCAAGGTTCAGGTCAGAATAGGGCGCATGCACCGTGATCGAAAGGTTCGTCGAGGCAATCGCCTCGTCGATTCTCTTCACATTGTCAGGCACATCGAGGCGGTAGTTGCCGTCCGCGACGATCTCCCACCCCTCAAAGCCCGCGTGTCCAATGCCATAGATCCAGGAGATGTCATCCCAGACTTTTGATGATGACGAGAACGAGAGGGTGATCGTCATGGATCCCCCATGATCTCAAGGAGGACGGATCGTGCCGCCCGGGAAAATTCCTCGAGGGTTCCGGAGTTGTAGAGGGTGTAGTCCGCGGACGAGAGTGCCTTCCCGAGCCCCCACCTGATCTCCCTCCGGTCCCGTTCCACCAGCTGCTCGGGGTTCGAGAAATCATCCTCCCTCCCTCTGCGGGAGAGCCTCTCCAGGCGGTCGTGAAAGGGAGCATCTATCCCGATGAGGAAGAACCGGGAGAACTCCTCCCGGAATACATCCACCTCGGAATCCCCCCGGATACCGTCCACGAGGACAAGGGGAGCATCGCATGCCCTGATCCGGGGTACGGACCGGCGGGCGATCGCGTCCATCCCCTCTTCGCGGCGGAGCCGGTGTGCGACTGCCCCGAGGTTGGCATCGGTGATCGGGAGCCCTGCATCCCGGACCGCCTCGCGGATGACATCCCCCATCACGACGATGGGAATCCCCATCTCCGCTGCGATGTGTGAGAACTCACCCTTACCGCTGGCAGGCAACCCAACGACCCCGATCACCTTCATAGATCACCTCCCCCTGGTCCCTGGTCCGTATCCTGATGGTCCTTCCCACCCTGACCATCTTTGCAGCAAGAGCGGAAAGTTCTTCGAACGTGAGCGGGGAGCGCTCCCCTTTCACTTCCTCTTCTGATCGGTAGGGCTTTCCGTTGACCTCATTCGAGAGGGACCAGTCTTTCCAGAACCGCTTGAATACTCCCTGCTGGAGGACAATGGTCCCACGGGGAAGGTCCCGCTCGATTGCCAGAATCTCCTTCTCGTTTCCCCAGAAGATGGTCAGGACAACCTCGTATTCCCGGAGTCTGCCTGCAAGGTGAGCCTCCTGGCAGATGGCCATGGAACGCTTCACCTGGGCGGCATAGTCCTCTGTGCACGCACGGGAATATCCCTCCCACCGCTTCGCGAAACCTTCCCACCGGCTCTTGAAATCGAGGGCGACCCGATCCAGCACTCCTTCCCGGATCAGCGCCTCAATCGTATCGGGAAAGTACCCGTTGGTCTGGATCCCCACGTCGAGCCCCCGGTCTTTCGCAGCCCGGGCGAGGGCCAGGAGGGGTTCGCGCTGCAGGGTTGGTTCGCCACCTGAAAAGATGACCCCGGATATGAGAGGCCGTGCGGCGTCGATCTTCGCGATCACCTCATCGATCTCCCGCACGTCGCTCCCTGTCTGGATGGCGGCGTTGTGGCAGTACGAGCACCGCAGGGGGCAGCCACGGAGGAATACCGTGCATACCGCCCTTCCCGGCCAGTCGATCGTGCTCAGGTCCACGAACCCGCCAAAATTCACCTTCACCCGGTTCACCGTGCTAGTATACTGAGCGGGTAAGTTTCTTCAAGGTATGGGGAGCAGTTGGGGCGAGGAGCCCCAACTGCGGGGAAACACGGGGGTAGTCCGGAGGGGTCAAAACCCCTCCGGTCAGAGGAATTCCAGGTTCATCAATGGTTATGCTTCATCGGCTGTTGGGGAGGCTAAACGATTGCTTAATGGAGGGGGGAGCAGTTGGGGCGAGGAGCCCCAACTGCGGGGAAACACGGGGGTAGTCCGGAGGGGTCAAAACCCCTCCGGTCAGAGGAATTCCAGGTTCATCAATGGTTATGCTTCATCGGCTGTTGGGGAG
>Ga0302251_1000985_pt1 | contig 20335 bp, 13 predicted proteins | sample AAG_RA_Gln_MG_FD_193534 | JGI IMG/M metagenome (GOLD analysis project Ga0302251, IMG submission 193534) | Enriched activated sludge microbial communities from anaerobic digester in WTTP, New Holstein, Wisconsin, United States - AAG_RA_Gln | ecosystem: Engineered > Bioreactor > Anaerobic >...
AATTTCCTGTGTATTTGGATGAATACCGTACGCGATCTCAAGTCAGAACACTGCCGGGGAGATTCCAGGGTAGAGGTCAACAACCGGAAGTGCCGCAGATGCTTTTACTGCGTGCAGCTCTGTCCCGCGAAGGCCATCAAACTCGAAAAGGAGTCGATCCGCATCATCCCGGAGCGATGCATACTCTGCGGTAACTGCATCACCGGGTGCCCGCACCGTGCTATGACGTATCAGAGCGACGCGGGCACGGTCAGGAACCTCATAGAGGCGAACGAGAATGTCGTCGCCTGTCTCGATCCCGCCTTTCCGGCCGTTCTCGACAATGTGAGCCCCTGGGGTTTCAGTTATGCCCTCAAGGCTCTGGGGTTCAAAGAAGTGTGGGAGGGCGCCCTCGGCGCAGAGCTGATAAGCGCACCCTACCGGAAACTCCTGGCGAAGGACACCGAGAAACCCGTCATATCTTCCTTCTGTCCCGTCATCGTGTCCTACATCGAGAAGTATCTTCCCCAGCTTATCGATAACCTCGCGCCCATAGTATCCCCGATGATAGCCGCGGGAAGGGCCATCAAGAAGGCGAAAGGCGAGGGATGGCGTGTTGTCTACATAGCCCCGTGCCTTGCCCGGATGGGAGAGATGGACGACGAGGAGAACGCGGATGCCGTCGATCACGTGATCACCTTCCGCGACGTGCGCTTCATGTTTGCCGAGGCCGGCATCAACCCGAGACACGTGGACGAGGCACCCTTCGACGGGCCCGTGCCGGCGTTGGGTCGTATCGCCCCCGTCATAGGCGGGCTCAACCGAAGCCTCGGGCACAGTTTTGACGTCCTCGTCGGGGAGACGAGCGTTGCCTACGGGCGAAGGCGCGTCATCGCCGCGCTCAACCAGCTTGCGAAGGGGTCGATACAGGCCAGATTTCTGGACCTCGTCTTTTGCGACGGCTGCGTGGACGGTTCCTTCGTGGAACGCGAGCTTTCCGTGGTGGGACGCAGGCAGATCGTATCCCGGTATGCCAAGTCGCAGTTCAGCCCCCAGACGGCGTCCATGCTGCAGCACACCCTCAGGGACTTTGCCGACGTGAAGATCACGAAAGAGCACAAGGCCAACGTACAGAAGCTCCCCGATCCGACGGAGGAGCAGATACGGACCGTCCTGAAGAAGATAAACAAGCTGCCCCCTCACAACAACCTCGACTGCCGCGCCTGCGGCTACAACACGTGCCGCGAGAAGGCGGTCGCCGTCGTGCAGGGCATATCGGAGGCGGAATACTGCCTGCCATACCTTCTGGAAGACTCGAAGCGCATCTACCAGCAGCTCGAGAAATCCCACAGGGAGCTGCAGCGCTCTCACCAGGAACTGGAGCAGGCGCAGTTCCAGCTCATCAGGACGGAGAAGCTCGCGGCCCTGGGACAGCTCGCCGCGGGCGTCGCCCACGAGATAAACAACCCCCTCGGCACGATCACCATCTACGCCCACATACTGGCACGTTCCTTGGAACCCGATGACCCGAGGAAGGAAGACATCGACCTCATCGTAAGCGAGGCGAACAGGACGAAGGAGATCGTCCAGGGGCTTCTGAGCTTCGCGCGGGAGACAAAGCTCAAACCGGGGGAGACGAGCATCAACGACCTTCTCGAGGAGACTCTGGGTCTTCTCGTCAACCAGGTCCTTTTTCAGAACATCAAGATCAAGAAGGTCTTCAGCGACGACCTCCCCATGCTTTTCGCCGACGCGACGCAGCTCAAGCAGGTCTTTCTCAACATCATGCTCAACGCGGCGCAGGCGATGGAAGGCAAGGGCTCGCTGACGCTCACCACCACCCACGAGGGAGGCACGATCGAGATCAGGATACGCGACACGGGACCGGGCATCCCGCCGGAGAACATCGGCAAGCTCTTTAACCCCTTCTTTACCACGAAGGAGAAGGGGACGGGACTCGGACTCGCCATTTCCTACGGCATCGTGGAGCGCCATTCGGGGCAGATAGATGTCGAGACGGAACTGGGCAAGGGAAGCACTTTCATCATCACGCTGCCCGTCGACGCCGATGCGGCGGGGATCATTACACCGGCCAAAGGATTAGCGGCAAATCAAAATATAAATACAGGGAGAAGGAACCATGGCACAAAAAAGAATTCTCATCATTGATGACGACGTCGATTTCGTTGATCTCAACAAGGCAGTCCTTGTGAACAACGGATTCGAAGTCGAAACGGCATTCTCGGCTCGCGAGGGCATGGACAAGGTGCAGTTCGAAGCGCCGGACCTCATCCTCCTCGACCTGATGCTGGAGAAACACGACACGGGGTTCAGTTTCGCAAAGGCGATCAAGGCCGATCCGCGCTACAAGACCATCCCCATCCTGATGATCTCCGCCGTCGCCGGCGAGACGGGGTACGATTTCACCCAGGAGCAGGACGGCTACTGGATGAAGACGGATGATTTCGTAGCCAAGCCGGTGGAGCCGGAAGAACTGGTCAAGAGGATCAACGCCCTTATCGACAGAGCGAAATAGGGGTAGATCTCCACAGGAACGTTAATGGCCGAATCTGTCACCATCCTTGTTGTCGACGACGAGAAAGGCATCCGTGAAGGGTGCCGGAGGATCCTCGCGTCAGAGGGGTACGGCGTCGATGTTGCCGAGAACGGCAAGATGGCGCTCGAGATGGTCAAGGGGAAACCCTACGATCTCATCCTCGTCGACCTCATGATGCCCGTCATGGGCGGACTTGAGCTCATGGAGCACGTGCGGCAGATCGACCCGGGCATCATCCTCGTGGTCATCACGGGTTTTGCCACGGTGGAGACGGCCGTCGACGCGATGAAACACGGCGCCTACGATTACATACCCAAGCCTTTCAACCCCGACCAGCTCATGGCGGTCATAGGCAGGGGCCTCGACAAGAGGCGGCTCACCATAGAAACGGAAAAGCTCCGCGAAGAGAGGGACCAGCGGCTCCTCGAAGTGGCAAGCGAGAAATCCAAGCTCCACACCATCGTGAACTCGATGGCCGACGGTATCCTCGTCATCAACCGGGAGCACCAGCTTGTCCTGTGGAACCCGGCGGTGCTCAAGATGCTCAACGTGCGGGGCAGGGTCGACGAGTCCGGGGTGGGCATGGATTTCCAGAAGGCGCTGAAGCAGCAGGACCTGATAGACGTTATCAACAAGGCGTTCTCCCCTGATTCTTCCCAGTACACGATCATCTCCGAAGAGGTGGTCCTGGCAGGGGAGACCCCGAAGACCTTAATGGTCAACGTTGCGGGGGTGCGCGACGAGAGAGGCGAGAACCTCGGCGTTGTCTGCACATTCCGCGATATCTCCCGCCTCAAGGAGGTCGAGGAGATAAAATCCCAGTTCGTGAGGATGGTGGCGCACGAGATAAGGGCGCCGCTGGGGGCGATCGAAGGGTATCTCAATGCCTATCTCACGGGAGTGGCGGGCACGGACCCCCAGTTCAACCGGCAGATGCTGGAGCGGGCAAAGCTGAGGGCAAGGTCGCTCATGGACCTCGTCAACGACCTCCTGCTATTCGCGAAGCTGGAATCGACGAAGGTGGTAAGGAAGAAAGAGCTCTTGGACATCACGGAGATCATCCAGAGCACCGTGGAGCTCTTCAGGGTTCAGGGTTCGACGAAGGACGTGTCGTTCTCTGTCGAGATACCCGAAAAGCTGCCCCTCATAGAGGCCGACAGGTCCGAAATGGAGCAGCTCTTCACGAACCTCGTGTCCAACGCCATGAAGTACAATGTCAAGAACGGCACGGTCACGGTCAGGGCCATGCCGGAGCCCCATTACCTCAGCATCAGCGTGAGCGACACGGGCATCGGCATCGAGGAGGAGTGTCTCCCCTGCATCTTTGACGAGTTCTACCGGGTGCAGGGACCTAACACACGCTATACGACCGGCACCGGATTGGGACTGTCCATCGTGAAACGGATAGTGGAATCCCACTTCGGGCGCATCGAGGTAGAAAGCAAGGTTGGGAAAGGAACGGTCTTTACCGTCAGGCTGCCGCTCAAGCAGGTGAACGACAAGTAATTCTTTTGATAGAATTAAACTTTTGAAAAGGAGACGTTATGGCTACCAAGAAAGCAACCAAAACCAACCAGATCCTGGAGAAGAGAATTCTTGCTCCTTCGATCACCATGTACAAGCTGTATGTCCCGGACATCGCCAGGAAGGTGAAAGCCGGCCAGTTCGTCGTTGTCCGCGGCGACGACATGGGCGAGCGCATACCGCTCACCGTTGCGGACTATGACAGCAAGAAGGGCACCATTACCATCATATTTCAGGAAGTGGGCACGTCCACCCAGAAGCTCGCGAAGTTCGAGGCGGGCATGGCCCTGCTCGACGTCGTCGGCCCCCTCGGGAAACCGAGCCACATCGAGAAGTTCGGCACCGTTGTCTGCGTAGGCGGCGGCGTCGGCGTGGCGCCTGTCCTGCCCATCGCGAAGGCACTCAAAGAGGCGGGCAACGAGGTCGTTTCCATCATCGGCGCCCGGACGCAGAGCATGCTCATTCTCGAGGAAGAGATGAAGGCGGCGAGCACCACCGTGCACGTCACCACCGATGACGGCACCTACGGACACCACGGTTTTGTCACCGACGTCCTGAAGAGGATAATCGAAGAGCGCGGCGCGGCCAACATCGCCCTTGTCGTGGGCATCGGCCCCGTCATCATGATGAAGGCCGTCACCGACGTGACCCGTCCCTTCGGCGTTAAAACCGTCGTCAGCCTCAACACGATCATGGTCGACGGCACCGGCATGTGCGGGTGCTGCCGCGCCACCATCGCCGGCGAGACGAAGTTCGTCTGCGTCGACGGCCCGGAGTTCGACGGACATGCCGTGGACTTCCCCGAACTGGTGCTGCGCCAGAAGATGTACAACCGCGAAGAGCGGCGCGCCCTCTGGGACCACAAGTGCAAGATCGATGCACAGGAAAAGGCCATCAAGAAGGCCCGCAAACGCGTGAAGATGCCGGAGCAGGCACCGAAGCAGAGAATCCAGAACTTTGCCGAAGTGGCCCTGGGATACACGAAAGAGAACGCCATGATGGAAGCCCAGCGGTGTCTCGGCTGCAAGAAGCCGCCCTGCGTGGAAGGCTGCCCCGTCAACGTCCAGATCCCCCAGTTCATCGCGAAGATCAAGGAAGGCGACTTCATGAGCGCCATCCATATCATTAAAGAAACGAACAGTCTTCCCGCCGTCTGCGGCAGGGTCTGTCCCCAGGAGTCCCAGTGTGAGTCGAAGTGCATCCTCGGCAAGAAGTCGGAACCCGTTGCCATCGGCCGCCTCGAACGCTTTGCCGCGGACTATGAGCTCGGTCTCGGCGATGTCCGCGTTCCCACGCTGCCGAAGAAGACGGGCAAGAAGGTCGCCATCATCGGTGCAGGTCCCGCCGGCCTCACCGTCGCGGGCGAACTGAGCAAGAAAGGCCACGAGTGCACCATCTACGAAGCACTTCACAAGGCGGGCGGTGTGCTCGTTTACGGCATCCCCGAGTTCCGTCTCCCCAAGGCGATCGTCCAGCGCGAGGTCGACTACCTCGAGAAACTCGGCGCCAAGGTCAAGGTTGACTCCATCGTCGGCCAGACGGTCACCCTCGACGAGCTCTTCGCCCAGGGCTACGATGCCGCGTTCATCGGCACCGGCGCAGGCCTCCCATACTTCCTCAACATCCCCGGCGAGAACCTGAACGGCGTTTACTCCGCCAACGAGTTCCTGACCAGGGCCAATCTCATGAAGGCATACCTCTTCCCTGAATACGATACACCCATCAGGGTCGGCTCGAAGGTGGCGGTCATCGGCGGCGGCAACGTGGCCATGGACTCCGCCAGGGTCTCGAAGCGCCTCGGCGCGGACGTGTACCTCGTCTACCGCCGCAGCCGCGACGAAATGCCCGCCCGTGCGGAAGAAGCGCACCACGCCGAGGAAGAGGGCATCGATTTCAGGCTTCTCACGAATCCCATCAGGGTCGTCGGCGATGATCAGGGCTGGGTCAAGGGGCTTGAATGCGTAAAGATGGAACTCGGCGAACCCGACGCGTCAGGCAGAAGAAGGCCCGTCGAGATCAAGGGCTCCAATTTCATCCTCGATGTGGACGTCGTCATCGTTGCCATCGGCCAGGGCCCGAACCCCATCCTCACGTCCACCACCCCGGACCTGGAACTCAAGAAGTCCGGCAACATCGTGGCCGATGAGGAAACAGGACAGACAAGCCGCAAGGGCGTCTTCGCCGGCGGCGACATCGTAACCGGCGCCGCCACGGTCATCCTCGCCATGGGCGCGGGAAGAAAGGCCGCGAAGGCAATAGACGAATACCTTCAGACCAAGAAGTAAGGGTCGCAAATGAAAGTGAAAAGGCGGGGTGTGGCCACCCCGCCTTTTTTTGCCGGCGAAGAAGGGTTCAGGACCCGGGATGCGGGGTCCGGAGGCAAGCCAGGACAGACAAGTCCTTGAACCACAACCGGCATGGCGATAGGGGTGATCCTGCGGAAGGGATGATGATCTCATTGGGTGCGCGCAAACAGTCCGGTACCGGTCGCTCGGGATTGTCTGCCTGCAGAAGATCACGTCTCATAACGGGATCATTCTAACTGTTTCGGAAAAACCAGACAAAGACTAATGATATCAGACGACCCTGTCCCGTGACGGAGCGACGCTTTTGGGGTCTTCCATCTCCAACTTGTCCACTTGTGTTTATAAAAGTTGACGCTATACTTGATATATATGAACCTTCGGCCTGGCTAGACAGTGAGGCGCTCTTATCACTCCTGCATCCGGTTCTGCGCGGTCAACGAGGAAAGGGTGATGAGAAATGTGGAGGCCTATAAGCCGTACTGAAACATGTTTTTCCCTGCCGGATGCCCACCTGGCGGCACTCCGGCATCCCCTGCCGCGGAGCCGAAAACCCGTCAGATCATCCTCAGCCGCCTTCTCAACGCTCAGGCGGCTCAAGCAGTTCAAGCGGTTTGAACCGCTTTCACGGTTCAAACCATTCAAGCCGTCTCCAGGGAGGTCTCTATGCGCGATGTGATCCAGAAGATCGTGGCGGCCGAGACAGAGGCGAAACAGGCCGTCGAAGAGGCAAAGGCCGAGGCCGACCGTATCCTTGCGGAAGCCCGGAAGAAGGCGCAGGATATCAGCGCCAATGCTCATAAGGAGGCCGCCGCCGAGGCTGACCGCATCATTCGGTCAGCGGCAGCCGAGGCTGAGAAGGAGAAGGAGGAGAGACTGGCCAGAGCGGCGGCAAGGATCGAAAGAGAGGTCGGCATCGACGAGGCTCGGAGAAAACGTGTGGTGGAGGGGATCGTCCGGCGCATCTGCGGGCCGTGACGGTGTCTTAAGGAGGCCAATGACAGGTAATCTCGACTACTTTGTGGCCCGCCTTCACGGGAAGCGCAGTTCAATGGCTGAGTCAGACAGGCTCGCTTCCCTCACGCGCGTCCGCAGCCTCCAGGAATTCACGCGGGCCATCTTTCCCGAGCGGGAGTTTCAGGATACCGCGGACTTTCAGCGTCAATTGATCGAGGAGCTTGCAAGGGAATTCTCAGGGTTCCCCGGCCATCTGGACCGGGCTGAGAGACACCTCATCGACTGGATGCCCGCCCGTCTTGAGGCCGAGAACATCAAAGTCCTCCTCAGAGCGTGCATCACAAAGATCTCCCTGGAAGAGGTGACGCAGCGCCTGGTCCCTTTGCCGGGGCAGACGCAGGCGGTGGTGGAATCACTCGTGAGGGCGCCGGCTCTCAGCGATTTCGTGACGCTCCTTCCCTTCGGACCGCTGCGCAAGGGTCTCGAGAAGGCGATCAGAGACCATGGCGAAGACGCAAGGCCTTTCTTCCTGGAGGCGGCCCTGGACAGCGGCTATCTTGAGGAGCTCATCGCGCGCCTCGCGCTCCTTTCCGGCCGGGACCGGCAGGAGGCTGAAGGCGTGATATGCCAGGAGGCAGACATCTTTCACCTCCTGCTCGTCCTGCGCGGAAAATTCAACTATGGCCTCGCAGCGGACCAGTTGCTGTCCTTCCACGTCCCCGGGACCCGGATACCCCACGCACTCCTCGCCACGATGCTCGATGACCACGATCCCTGGATCGCGGTGGGCCGCGCCGTCATGCGCGCCATCGATCCCCTGCCGGTGGAAGGGGCCCTGAGCGAGTCATCCTCGGCCATTCAGATACCCTTTATAGAAGACCTGGCATGGCAGAGGTACCATCGCCTTGCGAACACGGCGTTCCGGCGCAGCCACATGGGTTTTGGTGTCGTTGTCGGGTACGTGGCGCTGCGCCGACTGGAGGTCGCGAACCTCATAACCATCTCCGAGGGCATTCGCACCGGCGCCGGCGAGGACGTCATACGGGCGCGGATGGTGCCGCGCGTGGAGAGGGAGGTATCCCGTGTTTAGCCCTGCCCCGATGTTGCGGCTCAGCGCCGTGGTCCTCGACAGGGACGAACGGGAGGTACTCACGACCCTCGGCCGCATGGGGGTGATGCAGCTGACGCGCCTGCCCGCCGGTGGCGAGACGCCCGGCCTCGCCGTGCGTGACCTCACCGCCGAGATAGGCCGGTACGAGCGCCTGCGTGGGAGGATCGAAGAGATACGGCGCCTCCTTGAGATCTCCGCGCCGGCAGGCAGTGAACCTCCCGGAGAGGTCGACCTTTCCGAGGCGGAGGAGAAACTCGGCTCCATCGAGGAGCACATCGGGGAGGCGTCGAACCTTCGCAGGGCCTACCGGCAGCGGCAAAGGGACTTGACAGCGCTGTGCGACCAGGTATCGGACTGGCGCGGGCTCGACGTTCCTCTCGCCGGTCCCGATCATTTCTCCTTCCTCCATTTCGTGACGGGGAGCCTGCCGGAGCAGAACCTCGAGGGTGTTCGCGCCGCGCTCGGCGACAACGTTGCCCTGGTACCGCTTCAAGCACAGAAAGGCCGGCGCCAGGTGATCGCCATGACGACCCGCGAGAACTCAGGTCCCCTGGAGGAGCTTCTGCAAGGCGCAGGTTTTCAGCGTGAGGTTCTTCCCGAGGTGGAAGGCCATACAGCCGACACGCTGTGCGCGGAGAAGGAGAAGGAGCATGACCGTCTTGGAAAGGAGCTTGCGAGACTCGACATCAGGCTCAAGTCCCTTGCCGATGAGTTCGCGCCTTACCTCAACGGGCTTGAGGCCGCGATCGGGGCCGAACTCGGTTTCCTGAGGGCGCAGCAGGAACTGGCCCGGACGGATACCACCACCCTCATAACGGGTTGGGTGCCGGCACATGAGGCCGCCACGGTTGGTGAACGCCTCGGGAAGATCACCGGCGGCCGCTGTGCCATCGAGGTCGCGGCGCCCGACGAGGCCGGGGAGGAGAAGGTCCCCACTCTCCTTGCACACTCGGGCCTCTTGCGCCCCTTCGGGATGCTCATGTCGTCCTACGGAACGCCCAATTACCGCGAGTTGGAACCCACGATCTTCGTTGCCGTCAGCTACGTGCTCATGTTCGGGATCATGTTCGGAGATTGGGGCCACGGAGCGACCCTCGCGGCCCTGGGAGTGGCGGCGCTCCTTAAGGGGAAGACGGCAAAGGCGCGCGATGTCGGTGTGCTGCTGACGGCCTGCGGGTTGTCGAGTGTTGTTTTCGGGCTCATCTACGGCAGTTTCTTTGGCCTTGAGCATTTCAAGAGATACGCCTTCTGGCACGACCCCCTCGAGGGCGACCCCATGGGCCTCATGTACGGGGCCATAGCCGTGGGCGTCGTTATGATCAGCTTAGGGTTGATACTCAATGCCATCAACCGTTTCCGGCGTGGTGACGTGATCGGCGGTTTCCTCGACAAGTTCGGAGTGGCGGGGATAGTCTTCTACTGGGGGGTACTCGCGATGATCGTCGGCCGGGACGCCATTTCGTCGCGGGGTCTCATGGGAGCGGCCCTGGTGGTCTTCCTCGTGCTACCCGCGCTATGCTGGATAATAAAGGAGCCTCTGGAGTACTTTCTCCATCGTTCGGGGGAGCACGGTACGCTCGGCGTCGCCATCACGGAGTCCTTCGTGGGGGCCTTCGAGGCGTTCCTATCCTATCTCGCCAACACGATAAGCTTTGTCCGTCTCGGGGCCTACGCGATGAGCCACGCGGCGCTTCTCGTTGCTGCCTTCATGCTCGCCGAACAGGTCAGGCACCTTCCCGTTGCGGGCACCGTCGGGGGTGTTGTCGTGGTCATACTGGGAAATCTCGTGGCCATAGTCCTCGAGGGCATCATCGCGTCGGTACAGGCACTGCGTCTGGAATACTACGAGTTCTTCGGCAAGTTCTACTCCGGCGACGGTCAGGCGTTCGAACCCTTTCGCCTGGCGGGAAAGACCGGACTCAGAGAGTCCTGATCCCGCCTGCGGGATCATGCATACAGCCGGTCACGTGCCGGCGAGGGGAGGTGTCACATGATGAAGTTGTCACTGAGGTCCGTCGGAGCCGCTCTCGCGGTGACGCTGATTCCAGCCGTTGAAGTTCTGGCTGAACAGGCGGCCCAGGAAGGTGCCTCCGCGGCCTCCCTGGGGAGGACCATCGGCCTCGCGGTGGCGGCCGCGTTTGCCGTGGGCGTAAGCATCCTGGGGGCGGGGTACGCCGTGGGAAAGATCGGATCGGCCGCTCTCGGGGCGGCGGTGGAGAAGCCCGAGCTCCTTACCCGGAGCATCCTCTTTGTCGCGCTGGCTGAAGGGCTCGCCGTGCTCGGCTTCGCCATAGCCATGATGCTGCTGCAGAAGATCTAGGGGGGACCATGAAGTTCTTCTGCATCGCCGACGAGGACACGGTGCGAGGCTTCCGGTTGGCAGGCGTTGCCGGCGAGGCGGCCGCCGCGGCGGGCGAGGCTTCCCGGTTGCTCGAGAAGGTGATGAACGAACCCGACTGTGCCATCGTCATTCTCACCTCCACCGTTGCGGACCTCATTCGCGACAGGGTGGAAGAGTTGAGACTCGAGAGGGATTGTCCGCTCATCGTGGAAATTCCGGGGCCGGAGGGGAGAGCGGCCGGAACGAGGAGCCTCCGGGATTTCGTGCAGGAGGCCGTCGGTATCCGGCTTGGACAAAGCGAGGGACCTTAAATGAGCATGACCGAACATGATTCTTCAGCGGTGCTCCGCCAGGAGATCAGTGACGACGCACGGCGCCTGTGTGATGACATTCTTTCCTGCGCACGGCGGGATGCTGAGGCCCTCCTGGGGAGGGAGGGTTCGGCGGCCATCGAAGCCCGTCTCAAGCGCCTTGAAGAGGCGCGCTGCGAGGGTGCGCGGCGCAGGGACCTCACTCTTGCGGCGGTCTTCGTCGAGACGCGGCGGTTATACCTTGCCCGTATCGAGGAGCTCCTCGGATCCATACGCGAAGAGGCGCTGAAGCACCTCTTCGCCCGCAACGGTTTCGATCTCCGGGAAAGTGTCATTAATCTCGCGAGCGAAGCCATCCGGGGCATGACAGGCGACGAATTCATCGTGCGCCTCGCCGAGAAGAGCCGATCCCTGCTTGGCGGGGCCCTGGAAGAGGAGGTTGCCTCACGGGCCGGACGGCCGGGGGTGAAGGTCACCGTCTCCTGGGACCCGGGTATATCTGATGATGGACCCGTCGTGACAGACTCGGGACAGATGCAGGTGTGGGACAACCGGTACAGGGCGAGGCTCGAGCGCCTGTGGCCCCAGATGCGACGCGCCATCGCGGCGGAGATGTTCCCTGCCGGCGCCGGAGAACCGGAAGGAGGTGCCACGTGATGAATGTGACCCAACGAGCGGAGCCTTACGCGACCCGTATCAGCGGACCCATCATTACGGCTACGGGGATGAGCGGGGCACAGATGTACGAGGTTGTCCAGGTAGGGGAACTCGGGCTTGTGGGGGAAGTGGTCCGTATCATCGGCGATCTGGCGACGATCCAGGTCTACGAGGACACGACGATGCTGAAGCCCGGAGCGAAAGTGCTCTGCACGGGCGCGCCTCTGTCCGTCTCCCTTGGCCCCGGCCTTGTCGGAAACATCTACGACGGTATCCAGCGGCCGTTGCCCGGCATCGAGGCGAAGAGCGGCGCATGGATCCGCCGGGGCGAAAAGGTGGAGGCCCTCGACAACGCCAGGCGATGGACCTTTGAACCCCTGGCGGCGAAGGGCGACACCGTCGGCCCCGGCCAGGTGATAGGGCAGGTCGTGGAGACCCCTCTCGTCACGCACAGGATCATGGTCCCCCCCGATGTCTCCGGCTCTGTCCTGTCCATTGTCGGGAAAGGGGACTATACACTCCTCGATCCCGTTGCTGTGATCGGGACACCGGAGGGAGAAAGGGAAGTGACGATGCTCCAGCGCTGGCCCGTGAGACAGCCGCGCCCCATCCGGGAGCGTCTGAGGATAGCCGATCCCCTGATCACCGGCCAGAGGATCATCGACACCTTCTTCCCTCTCGGGAAAGGCGGAGCGGCGGCCATACCGGGCGGTTTCGGAACGGGCAAGACGATCACGCAGCATCAGCTTGCCAAGTGGTCTGACGCCGAGATCATCGTCTTCATCGGCTGCGGGGAGCGCGGCAACGAGATGACGGAAGTGCTCCGCGAGTTCCCGGAACTCGAGGACCCGCGGTCGGGGAGGCCGCTCATGGAGCGGACGATCCTTATCGCCAATACCTCGAACATGCCCGTCGCCGCCCGGGAGGTCTCCATCTACACCGGCATCACCCTTGCCGAGTACTACCGGGACATGGGCCTGTCCGTGGCGGTCTTCGCGGATTCGACGAGCCGCTGGGCCGAGGCGCTCCGGGAACTTGCAGCCCGCCTCGAGGAGATGCCCGCGGAAGAGGGTTTCCCGGCGTCCCTTCCCACGCGGCTTGCCCAGTTCTACGAACGCGGCGGGGCCGTGACGACCCTTGCCGGCGACCGGGCCTCTGTGAGCATCGTCGGGGCCGTCAGTCCCCCGGGGGGCGATTTCTCGGAGCCTGTGACACAGCACACGCGCCGTTTCATCCGCTGCTTCTGGGCCCTCGATACGGAGCTTGCCAACGCCCGCCACTACCCGTCCATCCACTGGCTGCGTTCCTATTCGGAATACGCCGAGGACGTCAAAGGCTGGTGGGAGGGGAGCTGCCCCGACTGGGAGGACCTCCGGACCGAGGCATTGACGCTCCTGCAGCGCGAGGAGCGCCTCCAGCAGATCGTCAAGCTCGTCGGGCCCGACGTTCTGCCTGACAGCCAGCGCCTCATCCTCTTCATCGCCGAGATCTTCAAGGACGGTTTCCTGGCCCAGAGCGCCTTCGACGAGAATGACATGTACTGTTCGCCGGAGAAACAGGTCGCCCTCCTGAGGCTTATCCTCACCCTCTATCACAGGGGGCGCGACCTGATCCAGGAAGGCGTTCCCCTGGCGAAGGTCACCGGCATGGAGTGCGTCTCCGAGGTGCTCCGCGCGAAGGCGGCCCTGTCCAACAAGGAGCTCCACAAAGTGGAGGAACTCGCGAAAAGACTCGCGGAAGAGGCGGGCGAACTGGAACGACAATACATGAAGGGGGCGGCCTGCTATGAGTGATCTCTTTGCGGACATTGAGGACAGGGGGCTTGAATACGTGGGCGCCTCACGCATCGAGGGGCCGCTCGTCGTCGTCGACAGGGTCCGCGACGTGGGATATGACGAAACGGTGGAGATCATCGACCCGGCGGGCATCCCCCGCATGGGGCGCGTGCTCGACATCTCCGAGAGCCATGCAGTTGTCCAGGTTCTCGAGGGGACGACGGGGCTTGCCACCCGGACGCTCCGGGCGCGCTTCCTCGGAGAGAGCTTTCGCCTCCCCGTCTCGCGGCAGATGCTGGGCCGCGTTTTCGACGGCCTGGGACGCCCCGCGGACGGCGGACCGCCCGCCCTCTCGGCGGACCGCCGGGACGTCAACGGTATGCCCATCAATCCCTTCGCGAGGCGCTACCCGCGGGAGTTCATCCAGACGGGCCTTTCCGCCATCGACGGGATGAACGCCCTCGTGCGCGGCCAGAAGCTGCCCGTCTTCTCCGGCAACGGGCTGCCCCACGACAGGGTCTCGGCACAGATCATCCGGCAGGCGCGCCTGCTCGACGAGGAGGTCGAGTTCTCCATCGTGTTTGCCGCCATGGGCATCAAGCATGATGTTGCCGAGTTCTTCATCCGCAATTTCCGGGAATCAGGCGCGCTCTCCCGCGCCGTCATGTTCTTCTCGCTGGCCGACGCTCCGAGCGTGGAGCGACTGCTCACGCCGCGCGTCGCACTGACCCTGGCGGAGCACCTTGCCTTCGACTGCGGTCAGCACGTTCTCATCCTCCTCACGGACATGACGAACTACTGCGAGAGCCTGCGAGAGGTCGGGACGGCGCGCGGCGAGATACCGGGGCGCAAGGGATACCCGGGATATCTTTACTCCGACCTGGCGAGCCTCTACGAGCGTGCGGGCCGCATCGAGAACTCGCCGGGATCGATCACGCAGATGGCCATCCTGACGATGCCCGCTGACGATATCAGCCACCCCGTCCCGGATCTCACGGGTTACATCACGGAAGGGCAGATCGTTCTCGACCGCGACCTCTTCCAGCGCGGCATCTATCCGCCCATCGCGGGCCTGCCGAGCCTGTCGCGGCTCATGAAGGACGGCGTGGGCAAGGGCTTCACCCGGGAAGACCACCCCATTCTGGCAAGCCAGCTCTTTGCCTGCTACGCCTACGTGAAGAGGGTCCGCGGCCTGGCGGACGTCATCGGTGAAGAGGAACTGAGCCCGCTCGACAAGCAATACCTGAAGTTCGGCGAGGCCTTCGAGGGCACGTTCCTGAACCAGGGTGAATACGAGAACCGCTCTATAGAGACGACGCTGGAAATGGGCTGGGACGCCCTGTCCGTGCTGCCGAAAGAGGAACTCCATCGTGTGAGCGATGAGCTTCTCAGGAAGCACTACCGCTCGGAGCCGGGAAGGCAGGCGCAGGACCAAACCCGTCTTGCGGCACAGCAGTTGTGAGGACAACATGCCCAAGCTCAACGTGGCCCCGACGAAATCGAACCTTCTCGGACTTCAGCGGCAGCTCGAGTTTGCCGAGGAGGGGTACGACCTCCTGGAGCAGAAGCGGCAGATCCTGATCTTCGAGCTCATGAGCCGGCTTGCCCGGGCCGAGGAGGCGGAGAGAAGGGTCGGGGATGCCGTCGGCCACGCCTTCACGGCGCTCAACGCAGCCACGCTCGATATCGGTGCCCGGGCGCTCGAGGAGGCCGCCTTCGCCGTGTCCATGCGCCACGAGGTCTCGCTGTCCGACGACCGCCTCATGGGAATGGGGGTGCCGAAGATAGCGCTCAAAGAGGAGCCCATGGGTGTTCGCTTCGGCCTGGGCGGCACATCCTCCAATACCGACGTCGCCATGAGCCGTTTCGTCGACCTCCTTCCGTCCCTCGCGGAACTCGCGGAACTCGTCAACGCCGTGATGCGCCTGGCCAGGGAACTGCGCAGGACCCAGCGGCGCTGCAACGCCCTTTCCAAGATCTTCATCCCCCAGTACCGGGAGACCATCGACTATATCGTGGGCTCTCTGGAAGAGAGGGAGCGCGAGTCCCTGATAATCCTGAAGATGATAAGGGACAGGCTGGGAGAGGAGGCGAGTGGCAGAGGGCAGGGCCCATAGGGCCCGTTTTCATAATTTCAGTTTGAATTCCACCCGGCTGTCCTTCAGTTTTTCCTTTTTCTGTGGAGCTATGGATCGGGGGTCGACGATGAAGAGACGTCCGGCTTCGACCTGTCCGGACCTGACGAGGGCCTGCATCACCCTGGCGGAGCGCCGCCGAGCGAGGGCCTGTAGGTCTTCCTCCTGTATGGCGGTGTTTGTCAGCATGAGCTTCTCCATCTCTTCGACGGGCAGCGATTTTTGGAGGCCTATCATGTTCCTGGGTTTCGGGAATTTCTCGGCCTTGTAGGCAAGCCTCAGGTATTTCTCGTATTCTCCCTGTTCAACCTTCACGTCGTCGACGTCAATGTCCGCCGTGCTCTTCTTCATGAGGTCCCTGAGCTTCTGTGCCTTTACTTTTCTCTGAACGAGATACTGTTTCAACCCCTCGCGATCACGCTCGGGATCCACGTATCCTTCGATGTCGACCTTGAGGGACGGTTTGTCTGAAAGGGCCTTGCTGAGGGTGCTGATCTTTTTCAGACCCGTTTCGTTAAGGACCGCTCGACCGTAGTCGAATTCAATGTAGCCCAGTTCCTCGCCGCTGCCGAAAAGGGCCCCGATAAGTGCAAAGGGTGCCGTCGCCGCCTTGGTCAGGAGGTTAACGATGATCTTGAGAATGATGCGGCCGACGCTGAACTCGGGATCGTCAAGACTCCCGGTGACAGGAAGGTCGAGCTTGATCTGTCCCCTTCGGTCCTTGAGGAGGGCGATGGCCAGCTTGACGGGCAGCTTCGTGGCGTCCGGGGACTCCACCCTTTCGCCGAGGGTGAGCTGGTCTATGAAAATGGTATTTGTCGAGTCGAGCTTTCTCTGTTCCATCAGGTAACGGACATCGAAGGAAAGCTTGCCCTTGTCAATGGTGTAACCAGCGTACCTGCCCGAATAGGGTGTGGCAGGCGTAAGGTCCATGTCTCTGAAGCTTGCCTTGAGATCGACATAGAGGTTCTTGCTCAGGGGGTTTATCTTCCCCGTGATCTCGAGGGGGGCCGCATTGTCGAGAGCTCCCCGCAACTCGACGTCGGCGGCGGTGTTCAGCTGGGACGAAAGACCGGAGATCCTTCCGGCTATCTGGCCGAGTGTTGTTGAAAAGGCGGGACGTACCGACTGGTCGTGAAAGCGTATGGTGCCACCCTGAAGGGTGACGATGTCGATCCTTACGGGAACGGACTCTTCGGTGTCGGAGGGTGTCCTGCCCCCGGCGGCGGCGGAAGCTGAACGCTCCTTCTCCGGGGCCGTCGTTTCACCGGCCGTGGTGCCGATGCGGCCGTCCACTGCCGCATCGTCCCTGACGATCACATGCTGGAGGTTTACCGTTTTGTCGGGCCTGACGGCGATACTGGCGTAAAAGTCGGTAAGCGACACCCCTTTCGCAGTGATCCGGGTAGGGTTGTATCCGAATTCGACGTTCCGGGCGTGGAAGGACTTCAACTTGAGCAGATTCTCCGTCGTTTCGTTGTCGACGGATGACAGGCCGGCGAGGGACACGCTTCCCTTGTAAAGCACAGAAGGCCCCTTCTTCGGCACCTGCGTCACGAGGAGGTCTCCACTCGCCCCCGCGGCTCCGCTCATCACCGATACCCTGACCCTGTCGGTGAAATAGGGTTGAAAGGGGCGGATATCTATGTCCTTGAGGTCCACCTTCGCCTTTAAAGAGAACGGGTCGAGCGCCACCGCTCCTTCGAGCTTCATCGTCCCTTTCCTGTTCACGACGAGAGACGTGGAGAAGGCGCCGGGGGAGCCCTTGGCGAGTGTTATCTTCTCACCTTTCAGTTCCAGCTTCTCAACGGTTATCTTCGCAGTGTCCTTGAGTGAACGGTCGGTAAAGAGAACTTTTCCTCCCGTGAGTTCGATACTGCCCACGATGAATTGAAAAGGTTCCCCGTCGCCCTCCCGCCCGGCCTTGACCTCCTCTCTCGTGCCGGCCTCACTTTTTTCCTTCTCTTTCATCTTCGGGAGGAGGGCCATGATGTTCAGCGTACCGTTCCGGTCACGGTCGAGGGTGAACTCAGGGGATTCAAAGAAGACCTTCGAGAGCTCCATCTTTCCGGCAAGGGGCTCCATCGACGCCACGGTGACCCTGAGGGCCGGAAGGTTCACGACCGTCCTGCCTGTATCGTCGTTGACGACGAGCTTCGACACCGCCATGTCGCCCCTGAAGGCCAGAAGAGGGGCCTTATCCTTGAATTGCCTGAATGCTGCCTCTATTCTGATATCGAGATAACCCGAGGGGACAGAGAACCGGGGTTTCACCGGAAGATACGCAAGGTAGTGGGGAATGTCCACGTTCTGGATGTTGATGTCGAAGGCTGTTTCCAGGGAGTCAGCGAAGGGCCTTGTCCTTCCCGCGATAACGTAAGGGTCGTCGTTCAGCTTGAATGAGAGCGTGGGGCGGACATCCTTTTCAATGTGCCTGGGGGCGTTGGACAACAAGGGGACGTTGAGATTGAGCTCCCTCAGGGCATGTTTCTTCTTAACCGGTGTGTCAAGGAAATCGGCACTGCCATTCTGGATTGCTATATCGCGGAGTGAAAAGGTGATGCCTTCCTTTCCCGCGTCGGTCTCCCCGGAAGGAGTCTCTTTCTTCTCGAGAAGGTCGGAGAAGTTGTATGACCCGTCGTCATGCCGGATTATGTTCACATGAGGATCCCTGAGTGAGAGGTGATCGAGTGTTATGACGCCGGTGACGACGGAAAGGCCCATCCTGGCCCGTATCTCACGGACACGGAAGAACGTGCCGGGACCGGAGCGCTCACCGATGGTAATGTCCCGGAAGCGGACGCCGAGCGTGTAGGGGTTGATGCTGATCCCACCGATGGAAACCATCCTGTCAAGACTGGTGGAAAGCTTCCTGACGAGGACCGATCTCAGGACGGGAGGCGCGACAAAAAAACCCGCGATGGTGAAAAGGATGACTGCGACTAGAAGCCATAAAAGGGTCTTTCTTAACCTTGTCATCAGACATTCTCCTTTACCCTTCCTTCCAAATACATACCACCCCGCACCCGGAATCGCCACCCCTTTTTCCCGCGGCCTTCGGGATCAGGAACGGGTCACAAACTGAGCTCGATGTGCAGGGAGCCCGATCTCCACCTGTCCCCGGTGCCGCGTCTCAAGCCGCACGCAACAGCTGACAAAAGATGATTTCACGTGATTCCGAACGGTTCGAGCGGTTCCAACCGTTGTTTTCTGCTATACTGCTGTCGTGAAGGTGCTTCTCGTCCAGCCGCCCATCGAGGATTTCTACGACACGTCCATCAGGACCTATCCTCTGGGGCTTTCTTACATTGCCGCCAGGATGCGGGACATATGCGATGTGGCCATCCTTGACTGCAGGACGGGTTTTGGCCCGCGGCACCCCGAGGACGAGGGGTTTCCGGAGCTTGCGTCTTACTACCGCGACGACAGGCAGACGCCCTTTTCGTTGTTCAGACGATACGTCCGTTACGGGATGGCGGGCCGTGAGATAGAAGCCGCCATCAGGGAGGCAGGTCCCGATGTCGTGGCGGTAGCGTCTTCTTTTTCCGCCTATTCGCGAGAAGCCCGGGAGGTTGCCGCCATCGCGAAGGGAGTGGATGACGGCATCGTCACCGTGATGGGCGGGACCCACGCGACCCTCTTCCCCGGGCATGTCCTCGGCGGCGGTAGTGTAGATTACGTCGTCCGGGGCGAAGGGGAGACGCCGTTCTTCGAATTGGTCCGGGCCCTTTCCTCGGGGGACGGGGGTGTGCTGCCCTCCGTACCGGGTCTTGCCTTTTTCCGCGACGGATCCCTCCATATCGGGGGCATTCACATCGAGGATGACATAGACCTCATTCCGGCGCGCGATCTCCTTCCCGTGGAAAGGTATCGCATCGGCAAGAGGGCATACACTTTTTTCCTCACATCGCGGGGATGTCCTTTCCAGTGCTCCTTCTGCGGCAAGCCTCCGGTCCCTTACCGCCGAAGGACGATCGGGTCCATCGAGAAAGAACTGTCCGATATTGAGGGGATGGGAATAACCTCCATAGACTTCGAGGACGACATGCTCAACCTCGACATCCCCTTCTTCCACCGTGTCCTTGATCTCGTGAGGGGAAGGGGGTTCACCCTTTCCGCCATGAACGGCCTCTACAGCCACACCCTCGATACGGCGACGCTCGAGAAAATGCGCGAGGCCGGCTTTTCGCGCCTCAATTTCTCCCTCGTCGATACGTCACCGGCCGTCCATGCCTCGCAGCGGAGGAGGTATCCGGCGAACTTCCTCGGCCTTCTCAACTGGTTGGAGTCGTCGGACTTCCTCGTGGAAACCCATTTCATCATCGGCCTCCCAGGCCAGACGCCGGGAGAGATAATGGACACGATGATCTTTCTCATGGGAAAGAGGATGCTCCCGGGCCCCAGCATCTATTACCCCGCCCCGGGCAGTCCGCTCTTTGACGGCATCCATGGCGGCGAGGCTTCCCGCATCTTCCCGGTGACGCGCTCGAGCGTCATGTTCCAGGCGAACCCTCTCTTCCCGCGGGAGACGACATTCACCTTCATGAAGCTCCTGAGGTTCATGAACGTAGTCAAGGCCCTCATCGACGCGAACCCCGGAGCTTCCACCCTTGTCGACCTTACACAGGCGGACCGGCTGAGGAAGAACCCCCGGGACCATTACATATTCACATCCCTTCTCAGTG
>Ga0302251_1000989_pt1 | contig 20264 bp, 14 predicted proteins | sample AAG_RA_Gln_MG_FD_193534 | JGI IMG/M metagenome (GOLD analysis project Ga0302251, IMG submission 193534) | Enriched activated sludge microbial communities from anaerobic digester in WTTP, New Holstein, Wisconsin, United States - AAG_RA_Gln | ecosystem: Engineered > Bioreactor > Anaerobic >...
GCTGGTCGCTCTCGCCGACGGCCGCACCCGCTCCGAGACCCAGGTGTTGGTGCCGGCCGCGGGGGGGGAGGAGCGGCATCTCTTGGTGCGCTGGGCCGCCATGCTCGACGGCGCCGGCGACTGGTCGCGCGTCGTCGTCGCGATCGTCGACGTCAGCGAGTTCAAACGCGCCGAGAGCGTCCTGCTCCGGCGCACCGGGGAGATGCAGGAACGCATCGAAGAGCTGGACGAGTTTGCCCACACCGTCGCCCACGACCTGAAGAACCCCCTCACCACCATCGTCGGCTTTGCCGAGGCCATCGACGACCACTTTGACGCCCTGCCGCCCGACCAGATCCACGAATACCTCCATGCCATCGCCTGGAGCGGCCGCAAGATGACCAGCATCATCCAGGAGCTGCTCCTGCTGGCCAGCGTCCGCAAGGCCGAGATCCAGACGGTGCCGCTCGACATGGCCCGCATCGTCAGCCAGGCGCTGCAGCGCCTGGTCTATCTGCTCGAGAAGAACCAGGTCGAGATCGCCGTGGCCGAATCGTGGCCGCTGGTGCAGGGCTACCCCCCCTGGGTCGAGGAGGTGTGGGTCAACTATATCAGCAACGCCGTCAAGTACGGGGGCCAGCCGCCGCGGGTGGAGCTGGGCGCGACGTCCCAGGGCAGCGTGGTGCGCTTCTGGGTGCGGGACGATGGCCCCGGCATCGCCCCCGACCTGTGGTCGCAGCTCTTCAAGCCCTTTTCCCGCCTGGACCACGTGCGCGCCGAGGGGCACGGCCTGGGCCTGTCCATCGTGCGGCACATCGTGGAGAAGCTGGGCGGCCAGGTCGGCGTCCACAGCGAGATCGGGGTGGGCAGCACCTTTTACTTTACCCTGCCCGTCCTCCAGCTCGAAGAGGATAGCCCCTGACCGGGGGCGCCGCCCAGGGCGGCGGGAGCTGGCGATCGTGGGGCCGTGGCCGCAAGTCGCCAAAACAAGTACTTGACAAATCGCCGCATCTGTGGTATACTACCGCAGCAGTAGGGTATAGTAGGTGCGGAACTTCAGGCAGGATCATAGAGTCCCGAAGGTGCACAGCTGAAACCTTTGGGGCTTTTTTGTATCTACTTGCATGTCCTCCTACTCAACCCACAGAAGGCCCGGTTTGGAAACCGGGAAATAGTTCTGAGGAGGAACAACAGTCATGCGTGAACGTGGTCAGGTCAAGTGGTTCAACAGCTCCAAGGGTTACGGGTTCATCTCCCGCGCGCAGGGTGGGGACGTTTTCGTCCACTTTTCTGCGATCCAGGGCGGTGGCTTCCGCACGTTGGAAGAGGGCGAAGAGGTCGAGTTCGAGGTCGGGCAGAGCCCCAAGGGCCCCCAGGCGTCGAACGTCACCCGCATCACCCAGTCCTAGTCCGGCCCGCAGGGGCTGCACTGATGACAACCGAACGGCACCCGGCACACCGGGTGCCGTTTCCTTTCCCCCGCTTGACAGCCGGCCCTCTTTCCCTTAAACTAGCAAGTGTCGATCGATACCGAATGAGCCCAGGAGGAAAATTGTGAGCACGAGCTTTATGAACTCGCCCAGGTTCTACTTCACTTCCGAATCGGTGACTGAAGGGCACCCCGACAAGGTCTGCGACCAGATCTCGGACGCTGTCCTGGATGCCATCCTGCGCAGCGACCCGAACGCCCGCGTGGCCTGCGAGTGCGCGGCCACGACGGGTATGGTGGTGGTCATGGGAGAGATCACGACCACGACCTATGTCGAGATCCCGGATCTCGTCCGCCAGGTGGTCAAGGACATTGGCTACACGCGGGCCAAGTACGGCTTCGACGGCGATACCTGCGGCGTTATGGTCTCGATTCACGCCCAATCGCCGGACATCGCCCTCGGCGTGAACCGGGCGCTGGAAGCCAAGCGCGGGGAGATGAGCGACGCCGAGATCGAGGCCATCGGCGCCGGCGACCAGGGGATGATGATCGGCTTTGCCTGCAACGAGACGCCCGAGTACATGCCGATGTCCATCGCCCTGGCCCACAAGCTCGTTCGCCGCCTGTCCCAGGCGCGCCGCGAGCGCATCCTGCCCTACCTGCGGCCCGACGGCAAGTCCCAGGTCACCGTCGAGTATCGCCACGGCCGGCCCGTGCGCCTGGATACCATCCTCGTCTCCGCCCAGCACCATCCCGACATCAGCCACGACCAGATCACGGACGACATCCTCACGCACGTGATCCGGCCGGCCCTGCCTCCCGAGCTGCTGGACGATGCCACCAAGTTCTACGTCAACCCCACCGGCCGCTTTGTCGTCGGCGGGCCGATGGGCGACTCGGGCCTCACCGGGCGCAAGATCATTGTCGACACCTACGGGGGCGTCGCCCGCCACGGCGGCGGCTGCTTCTCGGGCAAGGACCCGACCAAGGTCGACCGCTCGGGCGCCTACATGGCCCGCTACATCTGCAAGAACATGGTCGCCGCCGGCCTGGCCGAACGCCTCGAGATGCAGGTGTCGTACGCCATCGGCGTCGCCCGGCCGCTCTCCATCGCCGTGGAGACCTTTGGCACTAGCCGCTTTTCCGACGCGCAGCTTATCGGCTGGATCAACGAGTTCTTTGACCTGCGGCCGGCCGCCATCATCCGCGACCTGGACCTGCGCCGGCCCATCTACCGCCAGACGGCGGCCTTTGGCCACTTTGGCCGCGAGGAACCCGATTTCACCTGGGAGCGGCTGGACAAGGTGGCGCTCCTGAAGAAGGCGGCCGGGCTCCAATAGCTGTCGGCAGAGGGGGGGCCTTGCGCCGGTCCGGCGCAAGGCCCCCTTTCGCTGCCTCTAGATCAGCCTCCGCAGCGCCAACACCACCTCCCGCTCCGCCCCCGCGCGCTGCACCGTCAGCCGGACCTGCCGGCCCCGCTCTTTGAGTGCCAGCCGTACCTGCTCCAGGGTGTACTCCCGGGCCGGCCGGCCGTCCACCGCCGCCACTACATCCCCTTCCTGCAGGCCGGCCTCCGCCGCCGGCGAGTCGGCGACCACCCGGTGCACCCGGAAGGCATCCGGCGGCTCGCCCACGCCCGTCAGCAGGAGCCCGCTCATATCGTACTCGTACGGCTCCGCGAAATGGGCGTTCGGCTCCAGGAACAGCTGCCCGCGGGTATAGTCCCACACGGTCGTGAAGCGGCGCAGGACCTCGCCGCCGATGAGCCCGGCGCGGTCGGGGTCGGCGCCGGCCCCTTTGACGTCCTGCGAGAAGCCGGCGACCAGGTCGGTGAGGGCGACCCCCCCCAGCTGCACCCGCGGCACCCGCCCGATGTACTGCTTTGTCTCGCCCCCGACCCCGATGCCGAAAGGCGCCGTGATCGTCCGCGCGGGGACGAGCCCGTGCGCCTCGCAAAAGGGCTTGTTCAGGACGAGCGCCACGCGGGCCCCGGTGTCGAGCAGGAACTGGGCGGGGAGCGGCGCCCGCTCTGGGTACGCCAGCTCGGCGTGGAGGAAGGGGACGTTGCCCTCCAGAAAGATAGCCAGGCGCTCCCCGGTCCCGGCGTAGCTATAGTGCCGCGGGTCGTACAGGTGCAGCTGCCCCGCGGCATAGTCGATCTCGACGACAAAGCGGCTGATGAAATCGTAGCCGAGGATGCCGTGCATCGGCCGGCCTTCGAACGGCGCCAGCGGCTCCAGCGTGATGGCGGCGACGGTCTGGTCGGCAACCTCGACGCCGGGCAGGCGGAAGGTGACGCCGGCGATCAAGGCGACGTCGGTGGAGCCCTCGCCGGCGCCGCGGCCTTCCATCTTGCCCTGCAGCGCGAGCCCCAGGGCGCGGGCCTGGGCGTTGTCGATGCACGAGCCTCCCGCGCCGGTGTCCAGGAGGAACCAGAGCGGCCCGGCGTCGTTCACCCAGACCTGCAAATAGATGTGGTTGCTGGTCAGCTCGATGGGGATGCCGTGGGCGCTGTGGCCCGTGGCGAAGGTAAAGTCGGGCGCCGCCTCGGCCGGGGGCGCAAAGGCCGCCGCGTCGACCGGCTGGTTGAGGCGCACCTCCTCGAGCTCGACCACGATGTCGTACTGGGGGTCGCCGCTGCTCTGGCGGGCGTGCCAGGGGAAGAACACTCCCTCTACCTCGCGCCAGTCGTCAAAGGTGGTCGTGACGGTGCGCTCTGCCTGGGGGCGCTCGTGCCGGAGGGGTAGGCCCGTTTGCGCGTCGAGATGGAAGGTGACCGGCCGGCCGCCCGTGGGGCGGAAGCGCACGGCGCCGCCGCCGGCCGGCTCAGCCGTCCCGGCCATGCGCCCGGGGACGAGGTGGGCGAAGCTATCGAGATAGGTGGAGGTGACCTCGTCCTCCAACTCCACCCCGGCCAGCTCGCGGACCTTGCCGTTCTGATCGAGGACCCAGGCTCGGCCGCGGTCAAAGACGGTCAGGTTCTTGTAGACGCCGGCCAGCTCGAAGGACTCTCGGCGGCGGCCCTGCGCGGTGCACCATTCCTCGACGGTGCCGGTCAGCCCGCCCATGGCGATGCGCGAACGGATGTAGAGGGTGTTGACTGTGCCGAGCCTTTCCCGCCCACCCAGGGCCTGGGCCCAGCGCTGCAGCAGTTGTTCGGTCATGGATCGTACCTCCTGTCTGAAAGATAGCCCGGTTGTGTGGCCCACTCCCTGACTACACGCCCCCCAGCCCGCTGAGCACTTCCAGTGCCGGCGTCAGCAGCTGCTGCCAGCGCTACTGCTGCGCCTCCCGGCCCATTTCGGTAGGCCTGTATCGTTATCAGTAATCGTTCACAGACCGGAAAGAATTGAACCGCAAAGGGCGCAAAGAGCGCAGAGTTCTTAATTTTTCTTTGCGTCCTTTGCGCTCTTTGCGGTTAAAAATGCCCTCCTCGTGAACGGTTACCGTTATCATAACAGAGCACCTTCTTTTCTGCAACTAGAACCCCAACCCCCTCTCCCGCAGAGATACATAACGCTGCCGCCCGATGACCAGGTGGTCGAGCACCTCGATGCCGAGCAGCCGGCCGGCCGCGACAATCTCGCGGGTTACGGCCACATCCTCAGGGCTCGGCGTCGGGTCGCCTGAAGGGTGGTTGTGCACGGCAATTACCGCCGCGCAGTTCTCCCGCACCGCCTCGCGAAAGAGCTCGCCCACCCGCACGAGCGAGGTGCTGACATTGCCCTGGTAGACGACGACCTGGCGGACGACCTGGTGGCGCGCGTCCAGCAGCAGCACGCGGAGCTGCTCCTGCTCGAGGGTGCCCATCTCGACCATCAGCAGGGCGGCGACGTCCTCCGGCGTGCGCAGCGCCGTCCGTTCACCCGGCGCGGCCAGGAGGAGCCGCCGGCCGAGCTCGAGCCCGGCCTTGATCTGGGCCGCCTTGGCCGGCCCGATGCCGCGGGCCTGGGCCAGCTCGCTTGGGTTGGCCCGCAGCAGGCCCAGGAGGCCGCCGTGGGCGATCAGCAGGTCGCGGGCCAGGTCCAGCACGGTGCGGCCGGCCACGCCCGTTCTTAAAAGAATAGCCAACAGCTCGGCGTCCGTAAGGGCAGTTGGCCCCAACGCCTGCAGCCGCTCCCGCGGCTGCTCCGAGGCCGGCATGTCGCGCATGGTCCGCCAGGTGAGTGCCCTCTGCTCGTCCATCCCGCTCCTCCTTTTCCCGTTCCGCGGACATTATACAACATACGGCCGGTTATTGCAAGAAGCACGCTGCGGCACGCAGGAAGCAGTCGCCGGGGACCTTCCCGGCCCCGATTGGGCCGGCCCCCACCGCTCGCCCTCGGGCTTTGCGTATCACGCCGGCCCGTTTCGTCTCCGCCCCCGACCCTTTTTGGCCTGCACCTGGCACTCGTCAGGCGTCAGGCCCGGTTTGACCGGAGCCGATAATTGCATTACAATACGCGCGGTGATATGAACTCTGCATCCGAAAGGTGATGACGATGGAACGTGACGTACCTGGCATCCGCCCCCACGGGGGCACCCTGGTGGACCGCATCCTGCGCGGCCCGGTGCGCGAAGAGGCCCTCGAACGGGCCCGCACCCTGCCGCGCGTGGCCCTCTCCCCCACTGCCGTCTCCGACCTGGAGATGATCGCCGTCGGCGCTTTTAGCCCTCTCACGGGCTTTCTCGGCCAGGCCGATTACGAACGGGTCGTCGCCGAGATGCACCTGGAGAACGGCCTGGTCTGGTCCATGCCGATCACCCTGGCGGTGAGCGAAGAGGGCGCCGCCACCCTGCGCGAAGGGCAGGAGGTGGCCCTGGTCGAGCCCGACGGCCACCTGCTGGGGCTCCTCGAGCTGGCCGGCCGCTACCGCTACGACAAGGAGCGCGAGGCCCGGCAGGTCTTTCGCACCACCGAGACGGCCCACCCGGGCGTCGCCCGCCTCTACGCCCAGGGCGATGTCCTCCTGGCCGGCGATGTCTGGCTGCTGGACCGCCCCTCCCAGGTCGATTTCCCCGAGTTCCGCCACGACCCCATCGAGACGCGGCGCATGTTCGACCAGCGCGGCTGGAAACGCATCGTCGGCTTCCAGACCCGCAACCCCGTCCACCGCGCCCACGAATATATCCAAAAGACGGCGATGGAGATCGTCGACGGCCTCTTCCTGCACCCCCTCGTGGGCGAGACCAAGGGCGACGATATCCCCGCCGACGTCCGCATGCGCTCCTACCAGAGCCTGCTGCGCGACTACTACCCGCCCGACCGGGTCCTCCTGGGCGTCTTTCCCGCGGCGATGCGCTACGCCGGCCCGCGGGAAGCCATCTTTCACGCCCTCTGCCGCCGCAACTATGGCTGCACCCACTTTATCGTCGGCCGCGATCACGCCGGCGTCGGCAAGTACTATGGCTCCTACGACGCCCAGCTCATCTTTGACGAGTTCGATCCCGGCGAGCTGGGCATCGTCCCCCTCTTTTTCGAGCACGCCTTTTTCTGCCGCAAGTGCGGCAGCATGGCCACGCCCAAGACCTGCCCGCACGGGCCCGAGTGGCACGTCTCCCTCAGCGGCACCCAGGTGCGCCAGCTCCTCCAGGAGGGCCAGGCCCCCCCGCCCGAGATGACGCGCCCGGAGGTGGCCTGGGTCTTGATGGGCCAGGAAGAGGCGCCGGCGACCTCTCCTCTCCCCCCTGGCCCCCTCCCCTCCCCTACAGGGGACGGGAGGGGGGACAGGGGGGTGCGGAGAGGTCGGGTCCTCGTCGTCGGCATGGACTGCCTGGAACCCTCCCTCCTCGAGACGTGGAAGGACAGCCTCCCCCACTTCCAGCGCCTCCTCGCGGCCGGCATCTCCGGCCCGCTGGAGAGCATCGTCCCGCCGATCACCGTGCCGGCCTGGAGCTGCATGCTCTCCGGCAAAGACCCCGGCGAGCTGGGTATCTATGGCTTTCGCAACCGCGCCGACCGCGGCTATACCCGCATGAGCATCGCGACGGCGCGCGACGTGCCCGCCGACCGCGTCTGGGATATCCTCTCGCGGGCCGGCCGGCGGGTCGCCGTCGTCGGCGTGCCCCAGACCTACCCCCCCAGCCCGGTCAACGGCCTGATGATCGGCGATTTCCTCTCCCCCAGCGCGCAGAGCGATTTCACCTATCCCGCCGACCTCCGCCAAAAGCTCGCGGAGTGGGTGGGCGAGTATATCCTCGACGTCAAGGACTTTCGCACCACGGACAAGGACTGGCTCCTGCGGCAGATCTATGACATGACGGAGCGGCGCTTCCGCGTCGTGCGCCGCCTCCTGCGCCAGGAACCGTGGGACTTTTTCATGATGGTGGAGATGGGCATCGACCGCATCCACCACGGTTTCTGGAGCCAGATGGATCCGCACCACCCCAAGCACGTGCCGGGGAACCCCTACCAGCACGCCATCCGCGACTATTACCGCTACCTGGACCGTGAGCTGGGCGAGCTGCTGGAGCTGGTGGGCGACGACATGCAGGTGCTCCTGGTCTCCGACCACGGCGCCCGGAACATGGCCGGTGGCATCTGCTTCAACGACTGGCTCATCCGCGAGGGCTACCTGGTGCTCAAGGACAAGCCCGCGGGCATCGTGCCGCTCGAAAAGGTCGAGGTCGACTGGTCGCGCACCCGCGCCTGGGGCGCCGGGGGCTACTACGGCCGCCTCTTTCTGAACGTGCGGGGCCGCGAGCCGCAGGGGACGATCGCGCCGGAAGAGTACGAGGCCGTGCGCGACGAGCTCAGCGCCAGGCTGGCGGCCATGGTCGATCCCGCGGGCCGGCCGCTGGGCACCATCGTCTACAAGCCGGAAGAGGTCTACCGCGAGGTGCGCAACATCGCCCCGGACCTGATCGTCTACTTTGGCGACCTGGCCTGGCGTTCGGTGGGCAGCATCGGCTACGACAGCCTCTATACCTATGAGAACGACACCGGCCCGGACGACGCCAACCATGCCCGCCACGGGGTCTTTGCGCTCTACGACCCCCGCAGCGCGGCCGGCCGGCGCGACGATCTGCACATTATGGACGTGGCGCCCACCATCCTGGACCGCCTGGGGGTGCCTGTACCGGAAGGTATGGGCGGCAAGGTCATCCGGTAGGCGCAGGCCGGCCGGAAGGATAGATCCCTTTCGCCTGTCACACCACGCGCTGCCCGGCGCGACACGACGCCGGGTACCCGCGTTCCGAATCGCCCACGAGATGTTGGAGGAAAGCATGTCGTTCGATCAAGGCTTTACCGTCTGGTTCACCGGCCTTTCCGGCTCGGGCAAGACCACGCTGGCCGTCCTGCTGGAAGAAGAGCTCCGCCGGCGGGGGATGTCCCGCGTGGAACGGCTGGACGGCGATATCGTCCGCCAGGGGCTGACGCGCGACCTGGGCTTTTCCAAGGAGGACCGCGACAAGAACATTGAGCGCGTCACCTTTGTCGCCAAGCTGCTGACACGCAACGGCGTCGCCACCCTGTGCTCCTTTATCTCGCCCTACCGCGCCGTGCGGGACAACTCCCGCCGCGAGATCGGCTCCTTTGTCGAGGTCTATTGCGCTTGCTCGCTGGAAGCGCTCACCGCCCGCGACGTCAAGGGCCTGTACAAAAAGGCGCTGGCCGGCGAGATCCCCAACTTTACCGGCGTTTCCGACCCCTACGAAGAGCCGCTGCATCCCGAGGTCGTCGTCCACACCGACCACGAAACGCCGGCCGAGAGCCTGTCCGCGATCCTGCGCTGCCTGGAGGAACGCGAGCTCGTCCCGCCGGCGCCGGTTTATTCCGCGGAGGAAGAGGCCGAGGTCGAGGCGCGCCTCAAGGCCCTGGGGTATGTGTGAGGCAGTTTGCAGTTCACAGTTCACAGTTCACCGTTTGCTGCCAACTGCCAACTGACCGGAGGTTTCCCGTGTCCGACGAACAGTATGACTATACGCCCAAGCCGGCACGCGGGCGCAAGGCCAAGCCCACCCCTGCCCCCGCCGCGCGCCGGGACGAGGTCGCCGAGATGGCCCCGCGGCCGGCCCGCCGCAAAGAGTCCCAGCCGGCCGGCAAGCCCCGCTTGCCGGCCCGCAAGCCGGCCGCCGCGCGCCCGGCCAAAAAGGTCAAGGTGGGCTCGCTCCTGCGCAGCCGCGCCTTTATGGCCGGCGTCGGCATCGTCGGCCTGCTCGTCCTGGTCGTGGTGCCGGTGATCGCCGAGCTGACGATGGCCGGGTCGGGCGCAAGCTCGAGCTCCCCCGCCGACCAGGGCGACTATTACTACAACAAGGCGCTCGAATCGTGGGACGCGGGCGACTACTCGGGGGCGCTGACCTCCCTGCAGCAGGCGGCCGAGTCCTACCAAAAGGCCCTGGCCGCGAACCCGCGGGACGCCGCGGTCCTGTCCTACCTGGGGATGGTATACTTTTACCAGAACCGCCTGGTCGGCGACAGCGCGCTGCTCCAGCAGGCCATCGAGGCCTGGAACCTGGCCCTGGAGTACGAACCGGACCGGCCCGAAACGCTCTTTAACCTGGGCCTGGGCTATGCCGACCTGGGCGAGGTGGACCGGGCCATCGAGCTGTGGCAGCGGGTGATCGAGCTGGCGCCCGGCTCGCCGGCGGCCGAGAGCGCGGCGGAGCTGATCCAGGAGTACAGCGGCGCCGTCGGACCGTAGTATCACGTTTTCACGTTTTCACGTTTTCACGTCTTTCTCTTCTCGGGAGTGCCCCGGTGTCTCCCACCCTGGAGTACGAGCTGGCCCTCGATGCCCAAGGCTTTCCCCTCGTCGCCGGGCTGGACGAGGTGGGCCGGGGCTGCTGGGCCGGCCCCGTCGTCGCTGCGGCGGTGATTCTGCCTTTGGAGCGCCTCCGCGCGGAGCCCGGGCTGTTGGCCGGCGTGGACGACTCCAAGCGCCTGACGGCGCGGCAGCGCGAGGCGGCGGCCGGCCGCGTGCGCGCCGTGGCCCTGGGGATCGGCCTCGGCGCGGCCTCGCCGGCGCTGGTGGATGCCCTGGGGATCGTCGGGGCGACGCGCCTGGCGATGCGCCAGGCGGTGGGCCGGCTGGGCCTGGCCCCCGCCTACCTCCTGGTGGACGGCCTCGTGCGCCTCAACCTGCCCCTCCCCCAACGTGCCCTCGTCCGCGGCGACGCCCTCGCGCTCTCGATCGCCGCGGCCTCTGTGGTGGCCAAGGTCCACCGCGACGCGTTGATGGTCGAGCTCGCGGAGCGCTTCCCCGGCTACGGGCTGGAGCGCCACAAGGGCTACGGGACGCGCCAGCACGCCCGGTCCCTGGCGTGCCTGGGCCCGTGCCCGCTGCACCGCCGTTCCTTTGCCCCCGTGCGCCGGCTCCTGGCGATATCCCGAGCGCTTCCCCCGGTCCCCTGAACCCGGCTCCTTGTCTCCCGCCCCCCGCGCAGAGCGGCGGGTCGGGGCACGTCGCCCTCGTCAGGGATCATGCCCTGCCCACCTCTCCGCCCCTCCGAGCCCACACTCCCTGCTCGTCTATCCCACGTACTTGCCCAGCAGCAGCGCCAGCCGCTCTCGCTCTTCGGCCGGGATCACCTCCGGCGCGGTGATGATCGCCGTGCCCAACGCGGTGGCGCAGGGACAGGTGCGTTCGCCGTCCAGCAGGGGCACGACGGCGCGGACGACCTGCTGCGCCCGCTCCGTGTTCTGGCGCAGGTTGTGCAGGACCATCTCGATGGTGACGGCGGCCTCGCTCTCGTGCCAGACGTCGTAATCGGTGACCAGCGCCAGCGTGGCGTAACAGATCTCGGCCTCGCGGGCGAGCTTGGCCTCGGGCATGGCGGTCATCCCGATTACGTCCACCCCCCACTGGCGATAGATGCGCGACTCGGCCTTGGTGGAAAAGGCCGGCCCCTCGATGCAGATATAGGTGCCGCCATAGTGGACGCGGGCCCCGGCCTGCCGGCAGGCCGCGTGCAGCTGCTCGCGCAGGTGGGGGCAGGCCGGCGGCTCCAGCGAGATGTGCACGGCGACGCCGCGGCCGAAAAAGGTGGCCGGCCGGCCGCGCGTCCAATCGACGTACTCGTCGGGGATGACGATGTCGAGCGGGCGCACCTCTTCGCGCATGCTGCCCACCGCGCTGATCGAGATGATGCGCTCCACGCCGAGCGACTTGAGCGCATAGATGTTGGCCCGCGCCGGGACCTCGCTCGGTATGTGGCGGTGCCCCGGGCCATGCCGCGCCAGGAAGGCGACCGACCGGCCGGCCAGCCGGCCGACGACGATGGGCGCGCTGGGCGGGCCAAAGGGCGTGCTGACCTCGACCTCCCAGGTGTCCTCGATCCCGGGCATCTGGTAGAACCCGCTGCCGCCGATGATGCCGATTTGGGCCTGCGCCATCCTATCCTCCTTGGGACATTGCTTGTCGCTGTGGCGGGGCGAGCAACCATGCACAGCTGATTCCTGATGCCTGAACCGCCCCATGGCCTCGTGCCTACGTACTGCATTCTACTATATCCCAGCGCCGGCTGCAAATGTCGTTGCCGAACCCGCCCATTTGTGGTATGATAGAGACAGTACAGGCGACGGAGGCGCAACGACGGTCACTGAGGACATGATGGACCTGGCTCCCTGGCTGTTGGAAGGCCCACCCTGGGTCCGCTATCGCGCCCGCCTGGACCTGGCGGGACAACCTCCCGACGCCCCCGAGGTCCAGTCCGACAGGGCGGCCATGCTGGCCGACCCGCAGGTCCGGGGCCTGCTCGCCGGCCTGGCCGCCTGGCCCGGGCCGGTCCTGACGAGCCACAAGTCGGCCGGCCACCCGCTGCACCGGCTCGTCTTTCTCGCCGACCTGGGCCTCCGCGCCGGCGACCCCGGTGTGGACGAGGTCCTGGAGCGCATCCTGGCGCACCAATCGGCCCAGGGGCCTTTCCAGGTGTTGATGAACATCCCCACCCACTTTGGCGGCAGCGGCCGGGACGAATGGGCCTGGGCCCTGTGCGATGCCCCGCTCCTCCTCTACGCCCTGGCCCAGATGGGCCTGGCGGCGGACGGGCGCGTTCAGGCCGGCGTGGACTACCTGGCCGGCCTCCTCCGCGCCAACGGCTGGCCCTGCGCCGTTTCGCCCGAGATGGGGCGCTTCCGGGGCCCGGGCCGCAAGGACGATCCCTGCCCCTACGCCAACCTGGCCATGCTCAAGCTGCTGGCCGTCCTCCCGGCGTGGCGCGATGGGCCGGCCGCCCGGACCGGCGGCGAGGTGCTCCTGGACCTCTGGGCCCGCAGCCGGGACGCCCACCCCTACCTGTTCTACATGGGGACCGACTTTCGCAAGCTCAAGGCCCCCCTCGTCTGGTACGACCTCGCGCACCTGCTCGACGTGCTGAGCGCCTTTCCCGCCCTGCGGCGGGACGACCGCCTGCACGAGATGGCGGCCGTCGCCGCCGCCAAGGCGGACGCCGCCGGGCGCTGGACGCTCGAATCGATCTGGAAAGCCTGGAGCGATTGGGAGTTTGGCCAGAAAAAGGCTCCCTCGCGCTGGCTGACCCTGCTGGTCGCCCGGTCCCTGCGGCGGCTGGCGGCGTAGCGCATCTCCACGGCTGATTCTGGGGGTGTTCTCGTAGGGGCGGGGCTGGCCCCCGCCCCACTTGCGGGGCGACCCTTGTCGCCCCCACGAAGAGCATGGCCATGACCTATCCTCCACCCCGGCTCCGCGAGAATATTCTCCTGGCCCCCTATACCACCCTCGGGTTGGGCGGTCCGGCCCGCTATTTCCTGGACCCCCAAACGGTCGAGGAAATCGCCTCGGCCCTGCGCTGGGCGCGGCAGGAAGGACTCTCCGTCCACCTGCTCGGCGGCGGCAGCAACACCATCTTTGCCGACGCCGGTTTCCCTGGCCTGGTCCTCCACATCGCCCTGCGCGGCCTCTCCTGCCGCGAGGAGGGCGGGCACATCTACGTCACGGCGGCGGCCGGCGAAGTGTGGGACGACCTGGTCCGCCACTGCGTGGAACGCGGCTGGGCCGGCCTGGAGTGCCTCTCCGGCATCCCCGGGCAGGTGGGCGCCGCCCCGATCCAAAACATCGGCGCCTATGGGCAAGAGGTCGCCGCGGCGCTCCACGCCCTCACCGCCCTCGACCGGGCTTCCAGCCAGGAGGTGCGCTTCGCCGGCGCCGAGTGCCGCTTTGCCTACCGCCAGAGCCGCTTCAAGGGTGCCGACCGCGGCCGCTACCTCATCACCACGGTGACCTTCCGCCTCCTCCCGGGAGGCCGGCCGGCGGTGCGCTACGCCGAGCTGCAGCGCTACCTGGAGCAGACGAGCCCCGGGGCCGGCCCTCCGGCCCTCGGAGAGGTGCGCGCGGCCGTCCTGGCCCTGCGCCGGCGCAAGTCGATGGTCGTCGACCCCGCCGATCCCCATTCCCGCTCCGTCGGCTCCTTCTTTCTAAACCCGGTCCTCTCCCCGGAGGCCGTGGACCATCTGGAGGCGCGCTGGCTCCAGGGCGGCGGCAGCGGGCCGCTCCAGCGCTTCTCCGCCGCGGAGGGGGTCAAAGTCCCCGCCGCCTGGCTCGTGGAGCAGGCCGGCTTTCCCCGCGGGTACCGCCGCGGCGGCGCCGGCATCTCGGCCCACCACTGCCTGGCGCTCGTCAACTATGACGGCACGACGCGCGAGCTCCTGGCCCTGGCGCGGGAGGTGCGGGAGGGCGTCCGGGCCCGGTTCGGGATCTGGCTGGAAATGGAGCCCGAGGTGGTCGGTGCGGCGTGAAAGGTGAGCGCGCCGTGCGCTCAGCCATCCGCTGGAGGTCACGATGCATCCACTGTCCAAACGCGAACGCCTCGAAGCCGCCCTGGCCGGCGCGCCCACCGACCGCCCGCCCGTGGCCCTCTGGCGCCACTGGCCCGGCGACGACCAGCGCGCCGACGACCTGGCGCGCGCCACCCTCGATTTCCAGCGCGCCTACGACTGGGACCTGGTCAAGTGCATGCCCCCCAGCAGCTACTGCCTCTTCGACTGGGGGGCCACCTCGCGCTACCTGGGCAACGAGGAGGGGACGCGCGCCTGGGGCCCGCGCGTCATCCAGCGCCCGGACGACTGGACCCGCCTGCCGGTACTCGACCCCTACCAGGGTGCCCTGGGCGATTCGCTCCAGGCCCTGCGGCTGATCGGCGCCGGCCTGGGGCCGGAGGTCCCCTTGATCCAGACGATCTTTTCCCCGCTGGCCCAGGCCAAGAACCTGGCCGGCGAGCGCCTCCTGCCCGACATGCGCGGCCACCGGGACGAGTTCCATACCGGCCTGGAGACCATCACCCAGTCCATCCTCCGCTACCTGGAGGCGGCCCGTGCGACGGGCATCGCCGGCATCTTTTACCCCCTCCAGCACGCCACCTACGATCTCCTCAGCGCCGCCGAGTACGCCGAGTTCGGCCGGCCCTACGACCGGCGCATCCTGGAGGCGACGGAGGGCCTGTGGCTCAACATGCTCCACCTCCACGGCGCCAACGTGATGTTTGATGCCGTCGCCGACTACCCGGTCCAGGCCGTCAACTGGCACGACCGCGAGACCCCACCCTCCCTGCACGACGCCCTGGCGCGCTTCCCCGGCGCCCTCGTGGGCGGCCTCAACCGGCTGGAGACGATGGTCCGCGGCACGCCCGCCGACGTGCGCCGGGAGGTCCAGGACGCCCTGGCCCAGACGGCCGGCCGGCGGCTCATCCTCGGCACCGGCTGCGTCCTCTTTCTCGCGACGCCGGTGGGCAACATCCGCGCCGTGCGCGAAGCGGTGGAGGGGTAGGAGGCCATCCTGGCCGGCCCCCGCTGTTGGCCAAGGGGTTGCCAAAGGCGGCCATTCCGGGTACAATGCGGCAATCGATGCCATCAGGAGGAACGCATGAACGAATCGACACTGCGCTGGAAAGGCCGCCTCGGCCGGCTCAAGTCGTTGGCCCTCGTCCTCGGGCTGGTGGGGCTGGTCCTGCTCATCGCCGGCGCCGCCCTCTTTTCCGCGGCCCAGCGCAACGACCCCGCCCGGCCGGCCGAGGTCACCGTCGGCCAGTTGGCCCGCGGCGAGGTGCCCCGGGAGCGCTACGTCAGCGTGTCTGGCTGGACCGACTATGATCTCTGGTACTCGGAGACGGAGAACGGCAGTACCACGGCCCGCTACTTTGTCCTCATCGACGACGAGTTTATGAACCTCTTGTTGGTCAAGGCCCGGGGCGACCTGGTGGTGCGGGCCGACTACGAGCCGGCCACCCTCACGGGGATGACCCGCGGGGCGCCCACGGCGCTCCAGGATATGGTGCGCTCCGACCTCGAGCAGCTCCAGGCCGAGGGCGTCGAGGTTGGGATGAAGGTCGATCTCTACCTGGCTGAAGGGCAGACGCCGCCGACCAAGACGACGGTGCTGGCTCTCCTGGTGTTGGGGGGCGTGCTGCTGGTCCTGGCCGCCGTCCCGCTGGCGATGCCGGCGGCCGTCTTTGGGCCGGCGCCGCTGGCGCCGGCAGCCGCGGGCGTGGCCGCCGGCGAGCCGGGGACGCGGGTGTCGGGGGCCTTTGTCAAGCTCGACAGCATGGACCCGCTCCAGTTCGGCAGGCGCACGCAGCGGTTCCCCAACGCCGTCGGCAACCTCATCCCCCTGAAAAGCCGGCGGCTGCTGGTCTATATCCACCACATCGTGACGACCCGGACCTATGGGATCAAGGTCAGCGAGAGCCAGACCCACTGGGGCATCCTGATTGGGCCCGACAACGTGGTCGCTATCGAGCCGGGCAAGCTCTACGCCTGGAAGGATCGGCCGGCCGTGTCCCTGCGCTATCGCGACGACAAGGGCCGCGAGCAGGAGCTGATCGTCTCCTTTGACCACGCCGCCGCGCAGGCCGATTTCGTCGCCACGCTGCGGCAGCAGGGCTTTACCGTGGGCAGCGGCATGCCGGCGTCGCTGTAGGGGGGATTCGCGTTCAGCAAATGGCTGGCCAGGTTTCGAGCCAGAGGAGTGTTCCATGAAAGCACTCGCCCGTATTCTCAGCTTCGCTTCCCTGGTCCTCGCCGCCCTCGCCCGCATCTGCCTGCGCGGCACGCCGGCGGTGCCCCTGCTGATCCTCAAGCTGCCGGCCGGCGCGCTGTCTCCGCTGCTGGCACTCGCCGGCGCCCTCGGCGCCGCGCTGGGCCTGGCCCGGCGCGACCCCGTGGCGGCGGGCGCCGGCGCGCTCGGCGCGGCCCTGGCCGTGGGCCACATCCGCCGGGTCGTCGCCCCACACGACGGTTTTGCCGCGGCCTTTGGGCGCGATTGGCCGGCCCAGATTCCCGCGCGGCTGCGGCCGCTGCTGCACCCCCGCCGCTACACCCCCCTGCCCCCCAACCCGCCGGAGGTGCCCTGGCAGCGCGACGTCGTGATCGGCATGCACCACGAGACGGGTGATGTGCTCCGCGCCGACCTGTGGGAGCCCCCGGCCGCTGTGCCCCGCACGGGCCTGGCCGTCATCTACCTCCATGGCAGCGGCTGGCACTACCTGGACAAGGACTTTGCCGGCTCCACGCGCCGTTTCTTCCGCTCCCTGGCCGCCCAGGGCCACGTCGTGCTGGACGTGGCCTACACGCTGGCCCCCAAGGCGCGGCTCTTGCCGATGCTGGCCGACGTGAAGCGGGCCATCGCCTGGATGAAGGAGAATGCCGCCGCCCATGGCGTGAACCCCCGGCGCATCGTGCTGGCCGGCGGCTCGGCCGGCGGGCACCTGGCGCTCCTCGCCGCCTACACTGCCAACCGGCCCGACCTCCAGCCGGCCGATGTGCGCGGCGACACGGCGGTGCGCGGCGTGATCTCGTACTATGGCGTCAGCGACCTGGCGGCGATGCACATGACCCTCGCCACTGTCCCCTATGCGCTGGGGACGGAGGAGATGCTTGCGCGCACCGGCTTTGTCGTGCAGGGTGCCCCGCCTATCCATGCCCGGGACATGATCCGCAGCCTCCTGGGCGGCACGCCGGAGGAGCAGCCGGACCTGTGCCGCCTCGGCTCACCGATCTACCACGTGGGCCCGCACTGCCCGCCCACGCTCCTCCTGCACGGTGCGCACGACTCTGGCCCCGACCCCGCGGTCCAGAGCGGCCGGGTGCACGCGGCGCTGCGGGCGGCCGGCGTGCCATCCGTCTACGTGGAGCTGGCGGAGAGCGAACACGCCTTTGACCTGCTCTCTACCCGGATCTCCCCGGGCTTCCAGGCGGCGCTCCACGACGTGGAACGCTTCCTGGCGCTCCTGGTGTAAGGACGCGACCGCGCGCCGTTAGGACGAGGCACGTTCTCTGGCCCGGCCACCCCGGCCTCTTGTTGGATCGGTCCCATCCGCGTCCTCTTTGACCGGTGGAAGTTGCGTTTCGATCGGCTCAACTTTTTCACGGCCGGCACCGGCATCCTTCTCTTTCTCGGACACACCCCTTGTTGACTTTTGGGGTGAAAAGGGTACAATGGAACCAGGTCCGCCATGGTGGCCGCTTGCCCCCGGCCAAGGAGGAGAGAAATGCGCGGCCTGTGGAGAGTATCTTCCGCTTTGTTGTTCCCGCTGCTGATCTGTGTGCTGTGGGCCGGCGCTGCGCCGGCAGGCCAGTTGGCTCCATCATCTCCCGCGGCTGGGGCAAGCGCCCCAGCCGCGAGCTCTTCCGGCAGCCGCTCCATCGCGGAGGGGGCTCAGGGGAGCGGCCCTGCTCTGCAGCAGCCCTCTATCGTCAGGATCGACGTCCAAGGGATCGGGACATACTACAGCAACCCCCAGACTGGCAGTCCCGTGCGCCTGACCGCACAGTTGAACATGCCGCCCCCCAACTACTTGATGGTCTGCGTGTGGAGCAGCCCTACCTTTCAGGGGAGTTCGAAATCTTCGGACTGCCGTTGGGAGTATACGCCGGCCACCGGCCTCGGTCCCCGCCCGGAGACATACGGGCTCAAGAAGGTGACTCTGACGGTCTATTACATGGACAAGGGGGACATAAAGACCATCAGCCGATCCCACGAGTACCAGGTTTTCTTCGAAAAGGGTCCTCTCTACGATGCGGACGACAATAGCGACGGCATCCCCAACTGGTTCGAGTACTGGGGGTACAACTGGGCCGTCCCCGGGCTCGATGCCTCCGACGTGGTCTACAGTGCCACCCTGGCGGGCTACGGGCTGTGGCGGCCGTCGACCGATCTGGTGTACATCGGTGTAGAAGCAGCAGGACAGCACTATGGGGCGGGGCTGACCATCTTGCCCTCGGCCTCTTGCCCCGGCGGTACCTTTGGTGGGGAACAGGGCATCGACTCGGTCGCCCAGGTGCTGGCCCATGAGCGTACCCATGAAGAGGTGTACCACAACTGGGACAACCCGGGAGGGCTGTGGCTCAACCTGCCCGATGCGGATGATCCTACGCCGGGAAATAAGCGCGATTGGCCGGCCGATTCCCTGCCCAACGGGTTCGAGTTCAACTTGGGAACCAGCGCGGAGCTTGTCGACAGCTGCGACCTGGCAAACCAGAGGAGCTTTCCCCCCTATGCGCAGTATGGAGACCAGGAACTGCTCTGTATGGTGCGGGCCGAGCCCGCCCGCGGCCGCCCGCGGAACGATTGGGCCCTCCCAGGAAAACAGAGCAGTCCGCCGTATAGGGGCGCGACCACCGCGGCAGTGCCCAGGGTGCGCGGCGGCCCGCTCTATGCCCTCCCCTCTTCCCTTGCACGTCCGCAGCAGCTGCTGCGCGATATGGCTCGCCTGACCGGTGACTATGCCGTCGCGGCAGAGGACACGGATGGCGATGGGTTGTACAACACACTGAACCTGTCCGTCACGGCCTATATCTCTACCGCGACGGCCTACAACACAGTAGCATGGCTGCAGGGCGCGGACGGAACCGGGATCGTCTGGGCGGCCAGCGTGGTGACGGCCAGTGCCGGCCGTTTCACCTTCACCCTGCCTTTTGACGGCCGATGGATCCGCGAAAGCGGGCGCGACGGCCCCTATACGGTCTACAGGGTAGAGGTGCGCGCGGCCGATGACGATTTCCTGGTCGACGTCGCCGATGCCGCCTACACGACAACGGCCTACCAGTACACCGCTTTTGACCCACCGGCGGCGGCCCTGACCGCCAGCTTCGAGGACGGCGGGGACGACGATGACGGCGATGGGCTCTACGACGCGCTCCAGGTGACAACGACGGTCGACGTACATGTCGGGGGGCTGTATACGGTAACCGGCGAGCTGGTCGGGGATACGGCGCTTGCCGTAGCCTGGATGACGGGGACGCTGCCGACCGGCACACAGGCCGTCACCCTCGAGTTCGCCGGGTCGACCCTTTACGCCTACCACCAGGACGGCCCCTACCGCCTGCGCGCGCTGCGGGTCAAAGGCGCCGCCGGCCAGGTGGTCGATTTCGCCTATCAGCCCTATACGACCACCTGGTACAGCTACGACCAGTTTGAGCACGGTGCGACCACGATTGACGCGGACAGCTACAGCGACCAGGGGGTCGATGACGACGGCGATGGCATCTATGAATGGCTGCGGGTTGACTTCCGGGTGGATGCCGCGCAGCGCATCACAGGCACCCTCATGGCCGATCTGCTGGATAGTACGGGGGCGTCGATCGTCGGCGTCAGCTCGACCCTGGACCTTGTGACAGGGACCCAAATGCTGAGCCTGTCCTTCCCCGGGCCGGCCATCTACGACCACCGTGTGCACGGACCGTACCTCGTGGGGACGGTCACCCTGCTGGGTACGACGTACGGCCCGGTCGACTGGCAGCCGCTGGCGCACTTGAGCCGGGCCTACCGCTACACCGACTTTGGCCCGGCCTGGGGTATCGTCCTGCCGATCGTGCTGCGCGCCCCGGGGTCTGCACCCGCGCCAACGCCGACCCAGTTCCCCAACCCCACCGCCGCGCCGACGTCCACGGCCGGCCCCTCCCCCACGCCCACGAACACCGCCG
>Ga0302251_1000991_pt1 | contig 20241 bp, 9 predicted proteins | sample AAG_RA_Gln_MG_FD_193534 | JGI IMG/M metagenome (GOLD analysis project Ga0302251, IMG submission 193534) | Enriched activated sludge microbial communities from anaerobic digester in WTTP, New Holstein, Wisconsin, United States - AAG_RA_Gln | ecosystem: Engineered > Bioreactor > Anaerobic >...
AACCGTTAAAAAGAGCAGCCTTAATATCTTGGAATCTCTTAAGAATGTCTTTCTGGGAAATCCTATTATGCCGCAGACTTTATTAGCCTCTGAGCAGTAACGTTATAATTCATTGAGCACGTTAACCTTGATATTTATATTATAACTTAATCAAAGGATTTCTTTCTGCAGTCTCTTATGGATTTCATAGACGACTCTGATGCTCCTCCTTGTATATCATCATATCACGGCAGTCAGTCTAGATGTTAATAAGTTCTTTCCATTTTGAGAAACACTCGCGGAGCGCATTCCAAGGTCGCTGTTTTCAGGCCTTTTCCTGTGCCAGCGACTTTACTCCGTCAGCTATCAGAAATATTATGACTCCCAGAAGGCAGATAATCGTCGCCATACCTATGTATGTGGACAGGTCGATCAGGGCATTCCCCCACTCCTTCTGCGAGATGCTCAGGAAGGGGAAGCCGCAGAGATGGAATATGACCGTGACAGGGAGAAGCAGCAGCATTGTTACCGCCAGGGCGGAAAAGAAATGCTCATAGTCGGTGGCGCTCGGTGTGATACCTGGCGCAATGGACAGTGTTATCAATATGAAGAGATAGGTTCTTAAATCAAGAAGGTTGAGCGACACGGTGAAATCGACAAGATAAGTGATATATGTGGCGATATAGGTAAAGAGGAAGGAAAATGCGCCGGAGACAGAGGTGAGCTTAATGTGAGTAAGATCGCTGTAAGGGAAGGAAGGGATCGTCGAGCCAGGCAGAAGCACTTTGATGGCCACGATGAGCGCAGCGGTACATCCGAAGAAGGGCGCAAACGATATCACCATCTCGCCCAGATAGGAGGTTTTGCCCCGCACCACCTGGCCAAGCACCCAGCGCCCTGAGCCTGGTGGATCCTCTCTTGGAGAGAAGAGGCTTACCTCGCCTATTGATGTTCCTGCCACGATGCAGCCCAGAAAGTGACTCAATTCGTGGATTATTGTGCCAGGAGCAGTCAGATATACAGAAAGCCCGAAGCCCAGCACTCTGGCCATCAGAATCTGCAGCCATGAAGCCAGGATGGAGAGGATCACGAGCTGAAATGCAAGAGGTGCAAAGAGGGTCATTATTCCAAAAAAACCTGTGGCAATCCCTGTCATCACCTGTTCCATTGAATGGGCCCCCTATTTCTTCTTCACCACATAATGCTCTTCGATGAGGCTGTTGATGTCTCCTTTACTCACTGCAGCAAGCAATTCATTGAGTGGAACCGTTCGCTTCCAGTATTTCCATGCCGCACAAACTTCCACAGGCCTCAGGCTGTCTTCGCTTTCCTGCTGAAAATGCTTCATCAGGCTCAGAGGGATGACGAGGAATGTGTTTCTCTCCAGAAAGTCATTGGCGTGGTAGGAAGCCTGGACGCGAATGGTGCGTTTTCCTGATCTTTTGGCGATGATATATGGCTCATACCCTGCAACAGCAATTTCTTTACTGGTTATGGCCTTCTGTGCCGCCGGTGGGAAAATATCGAAGCTGTATCGGGGCAGCGCGATATTGAAAGCTACCGTTGCAAGCGCGATGCAGATTGCAGTCATAGTCACCTGTGAGATTCTTCCGTTTATTCCGGTATTAATGAAAAGGCTTGCGAAAGAAGCTGCGATCAGGAGCTCTGTAATAACGATCGGAAATGTTATTGCCAGAGAGCCGAAAAGACGCACTGCAGCTGGTATTGCAAGCATGAAGACTGCAATGGGAATGGCTGTCAATACTTTCCCATAGAGAGGCAGCCGGCCTGATCTGCTGCCGTGGAAGGTGCCTGCCATCAGCAGCGATGCAGCCGGGATTACAGGGAGCACATAGTATTGATGTCTCACATCGGGGATAAGGTAGACGATGAAGACAGCAGCGCTCCAGATAAGGAGGAAGGCAGTCTCGTTCTGCCGCCAGCTCTTTGTTTTAAACATTTCTATCATTGACATGATGAACAGGCCGGTCCAGGGCAGAAGATAGAGGAGAAGGCAGCCCGGGAGGATTAAGGGGGAATATGAGACGGTATCGCTGAACTTTCCTGCATTTTCTCTGAATATGAAAAAGATGAGCCAGTTGTTGAAAAGCCCTCTGAAAGAAAGCATGAAAGGCCAGAGGGCGAAAAGCGCGATCGCGATGATCGCCCCGATGATTGAAAACGGACTCTTGAATATGCTGAGCTTTCTGTATATGATACACCATGGAATGACAGAGAGTGCAATCACCACTGCCGATACAGGGCCTTTGATGAGACAGGAAAGGCCCAAAAGCACAAAGAAAGGCAGCAGATACACAGGCCTGTTATCGACTGCGGCAATGAGAAAGCACAATAGCGAGCCTGTCATCAGGCATATGAGCGGGAGATCCATCATGGCTGAATGTCCATAGATAATAATGCCGGAGGCAGTGGCAAAAAGAAGCCCTGCCAGCAGGCCTGCCTGCTCATTGAAGAGCTTTTTCCCGATTCTGAAAACAAACACAGCGGTGAGAATCACTGAAAGGGATGAAGGGAGCCTTGCCGCCATATCTGATATGCCGAACAGCGAGTAGGAGAGCATGATGAGCCAGTAAAAGAGCGGTGGTTTGTAGAAGGCATAGTCACCAAACCAGGTGGGGATCCACGGCTCGTGGCTGAGGAGCATCTCATGTGCAATTCTCATGTATAGCGCTTCATCTACATGTGAAAAGATCACCGAATCTCCAGGCCTTACAAGTGATATGGCCGATGTGATGGCGATGAGAAAAAGAAGGGAGACGCTCTGCTTTCCAGGATTTTTTCTGTCTTGTGTGTCTGTTTCCATCTCTTAAGCTCCTCGTCTCTTTCTGCGCATTATAGTCCGGTATTCGCAGGGAGGGAGCCAAACCCTTCAGGGAATATGGTGGCAATAAAAAAGGGACACGGTGACATGCCCCTTATTGTGTCAAACTATTGCAGAGATCAGCCCCGCCGCCCTGTGTTCTGACTGCGCTGTGCATTTGCCTGCATGCTCTGGTTGTTTCCCTCCCAGGGCTTCATTGCAGACATTGCCATAATCTGTGCTCCCATGCTCTGGCCGGCCGTATCGGCTCCATACAGCCTTCCTGCTGCGTTCTGCCAGTCCTGGGTACGCTCGTAGTGATCTCTCATGCGGGCGCCGGCAAACTCGACGTTGTATGCCGGATTCTTGTTCCCGCGGGCCACATCATAGTCGGGGTTGAGATCTGATGATACATGGACGGCGCCTTTGACATTGCCCTGATCGGAGACGGAGCTGCTGTTGAACCTGCTGTCGTTCCACGCCACAGCTTTCATGATCTCCTGAGGTATGCCGTACTTGGCGGCTACCTCTTCGAGCATCTGCTCCACCTGCTGTCTGTCTGCGCCTGGACCGTATTGCGTTACCTGCTGGCCAAGTTCGGGCTTTTGACGAGGCTTCATTGACAGCGGACCTCCTGGAGAGACAAGCTCCGCTGCCTTCTGCTCTGCCAGTTCTTTCCCACCTTCCCTGCCTTTCTCCATGGCAATCCCCTTGCCGCCTTCCTCACCGAGACCCATGCCTATTCCCTTGCCGCCGATGCCGAGAGCGCCCAGTCTGCCCAATCCGCCAAGACTGCTCAGAAGGTTCTGGCTTGCGTCACCCTGCTGGCCCTGCTGGCTCTGCTGCTTGTCTTTCATCGCCGTGCGCTCCTGCAGCGCCTGCTTTGCCTGAGAGAGCTTCAGCTTAACCTGCGCCAGCTCGGCCTTCCTGTCTGCGAGCTCTTTTTTCTTCTCGTTGACCTGATCCTGGAGCTCTGCCACCTTCTGCTCCAGCTCCTTGAGCTTGTTGTCGAGCTGGGATATCTCCTGCTGCAGGCTGTTGATCTTCTGTGAAACCTGCTGGAGCTGGCTGTCTATCTGAGACTGTGATATCTGGTTCTGCTGGAGCTGCGCTTCCACCTGCTGTAGCTGGCATTCTGCCTGCTGTTTCTGCACCTGTGCCTGAACCTTCTGTGCTTCAAGTGCAACTATCTCCGCTTCCATTGCAGCAGCCTGCGCTGCGACAGCAGGAGCTGCTGCGGCGGTATAAGGATTGGAAGCCAGTGCGGCAGCCTGAGCATGCAGGGAGGCTGCTGTGCCTCTCATTGTGGCAATCTGGCCGGTGAGCTGGGCAATCTGGCCGCCCAGTGAAGAGATCTGCCCCTGAAGAGACTGTTTCTGTCCGTTAAGCTGGCTCTGCTCGGATTTCAGCTGCTGTTTCTGATTCTGGAGCTTCTGCTGCTCCTGTTTCGCCTGATTGAGCTCCTGTTCTTTCTGCTTTTTCTGATTCTCTATCTCCTGCTTCTGCGCCTGCATATCCTGGAGCTGCTGCTCGAGCTGCTGTATCTGCTGTTCGAGCTGCTGAATCACAGACTCGAGCTGACTCTTATGTGATTCAAGCTGTGATATGGCGGATTGAAGCTGCGAAATCTGATCTTCAAGCGAGCCTGAGAGGTTCAGAATATCGTTGAGGGACTGTGTGGAGCCTGTGGCGCTCTGGCTGTTCTGTGAGCTGTTCTGAGAGCTGTTCTGATTCCCGAGTCCGAGCTGATTTGCCGTGCTTCCCAGAGAGCCGATTGAAGGCAGGCCGTGGCCTCCCGGAATCTTCATGCCCGGCTCCTGGCCCAGGGGCATGAGCTCCGACTGGGGATTCATCCTTTTCATGTAATCATGGAACTGTGTGCAGAACTGATCGTGCTGGGCCGGATCGTTCAACAGCTTCATAATCTGAGGCATCTCCTGCGGCACTGCAGCTCCTGCCAGCTGCTGAGATGGAGCCGTGGTGAAGGTCGGCTCGTAAGCAAGTTCCTGGAGCTCTTCCGGCTGAACTGGAGTGCCCGGTATCGCCTGCACACCCTGCGGTATTGTCTGTCCTGCTTTGGCGGAGATGTCTCCGCCGCCATAATAAGGGCTCGTTGAGCGCATCGGGGAGAAACCCTCTATGGATCTGATATCATCTGACATGTGACCAACTCCTTCTTTTTATAACTCCCCCGAAATGGTATACTCCTCCGCATACATTATCACGACAGACAGGCTCATTGTAAAGTGGCTCCGGCAATAAATTTTTACACTGAACAGAATGCCGGACCGGCCGCAGGCATGACAGGAGCTTTTATACTCACCAGCATAACAAACTGCAGCATTCTAAATTGCCAAATGAGTGTTGATAGATGATTCCAGAAGTTTTGATAGTGCAATTTATAATGCGCGTTTGTATAAAGATCCTGCTCTGACGCGCGAAGCAGGCTGAATGAGATTTCTGGCAGGAACCTCCCCAGACTCACACAGAATTCATGCTGAAAGAGGCTGCAGTTTGACGTCAACTTGATTGGAGGAAATATATCATAACAGCAGGTTTAACATAGTAACACTCCATTATAACCTCGGAGGCTTATTTGGATAGTAAAGTTGAAACTTCAGAACAGCATTATGCAGATAATACTCTGAAAAATCCTCTCACAATCGAACTGGAATACGACGGCCGGATCAACTTTGCGATGCACCAGAATGCCATTCCTGTGGTAAAATTTCTCAGGATCACAAACGACTCCGATACAGCCCTCGAGAATCTCATTACCCGCCTCACACTGGAGCCCGAGCTTTCGGAGGCATTTGAACACCGGCTCTCCAGACTTGCCGCACATTCGGCCTTTACTCTCGAAGCTCCTGATGTCATCATCTCCCCCCGGCGCCTGGTGAACCTGATAGAAAGGGAGACAGGCCTGATCAATGTAGAAGTGAATTGCAGCGGTTTTAAGACTGTGACAAAGAGCTGGCCTGTTGAGGTGCTTGCCTTCAATGAGTGGAACGGCATCAGCTCACTGCCGGAGCTAATCGCTGCATTTATACTCCCCAATCATCCCGCCATTATGGAGATACTCACCATTGTCAGAAAATACATGGAGAAATGGTCTGGCGATCCGGCACTGCCAGGCTACCAGTTAAAGAATCCGAAGCTTGTCCTCACCATGGCTGCGGCAGTATATGCCGCCATCCAGGAACTGGGCATCACCTATGTGATGCCTCCGGCGAGCTTTGAAAAGACAGGTCAGAAAGTGAGATTGCCTGAACAGGTGATTTCCACAAAGATGGGAACGTGTCTTGATCTTACATTGCTCATTGCAGCGTGTTTTGAACAGGCGGGGCTGCATCCTCTCATAGTGCTTGCTGAAGGACACGCCTTTCCCGGAGTATGGCTTACAGAGGGACTTTTCACAGAATCGGTCGTTGACGATTCTCTGCGTATAAGGAAACGTGTCGATGTATATGATATCTGTATTTTTGATTCTTCTGCCGTTGCAGTGCGGCCTCCTGTAACTTTTGATGCCGCGAGAGACAAAGCTCTTTTATATTTGAGAAATACAGATACTTTCCACTATGCCGTCGATGTGAAGGCCTCTCGGAACAGAGGAATGCGTCCACTCCCGATACGTCTTGTAGAAGGGGGCTATGGAGTATTGAAAGATGCCGGCTCGAATGTGACGGTTGAAGATGGCCTTCCTTTTTCTCCGGACAAACTCAGGTTTATCGCTGATTTAGAAGCGGCAGCCCCAAAGGCTCGGGATGAGAGCTTCACTCAGAGATTTGAGCGGTGGAAAAACAGGCTTCTTGACCTGTCTCTTCGAAACCGACTCCTTAACTTCAAGTCCGGTGCCAAAACACTGCCGCTCCTCGGCCACGATGTGGCAGTCCTGGAAGATGGACTGGCGGCCAATACAGCCTATGAACTATGGCCCAGGCCCAGAATAGCGACCGGCAATGATCCAAGAGATGCAGGCCTTTATAAGGCCAAAGAGGGAGAAGATCTCATCAGTGAGTATCTGAGAAAAGAGCTTGAACAGAAGCATCTTTATATTGACCTGGAGGAGAAGGAGCTGGACAGGCGTCTCATAGAGATATGGCGTTCTGCCAGGACAAGCCTGGAAGAGACCGGATCAAACATACTCTATATTGCCGTTGGCTTCCTCGCATGGTATGAGACTCTGCAAAGCGCTGATAGGCGGCTTGCTCCAATTCTTCTGCTGCCTGTCGAGCTTGTCCGGGGCTCAGTCCGGGACCGGTTCCGCCTCAGGATGGCCGAAGATGAGGTGCGTATCAATATAACCCTGCTCCAGAAGCTGAAAGCTGATTTCGGGCTGGATATCAGCGGCCTTGACGAGATGCCTGAAGATCAGTCAGGTTACGACATACCGAAAATCTTCAACTCTTTCAGGCGTGCCATAATGAACTTTGACCGGTGGGAATTGCTTGAGGAATCGCATGTTGGTCTTTTCTGGTTCAATAAGTTCCTGATGTGGACCGATCTCCAGGGCGGCAATGATCTGCTCATGAGCTCACCTGTGCTTAAGGCTCTGATAACCGGCTGCAATGAGCGTGGATTGGAATCACCGTTTATATCCCCTGACAGAATTGACAGGGAAAAGGACCCGAGAGACTGCCTCTGCCCTGTGGATGCAGATTCTTCCCAGCTTGCCGCCGTGTATGCCACCGAAAGCGATCAGAGCTTCGTTATCGAGGGTCCGCCGGGAACAGGCAAATCACAGACTATCACCAACATCATCGCCCACAACATTGCAAAGGGTAAAACAGTGCTCTTTGTGGCAGAAAAAATGGCCGCCCTCAACGTGGTGCACAACAGGCTCAAAAGATGCGGACTTTCACCGTTCTGCCTGGAGCTCCATTCCACAAAAACTCACAAGGGAGACATCATCAGGCAGTTCCAGGAAGCCCTCGAGGTGACGAGGTATCTATCGCCGGATGAATGGGAGTCCAATGCCTGTGAGCTCCAGAAGCTTCGCACAGTGCTCAATGATTATCTGGACCAGCTCCACAAACCGCGTTCTCTCGGTAAAACTGTTTTTCAGGTGCAGTCGCGCCTCATTTCACTTATGGATAAACCGTGCCTGCCTCTGTCGATCTCCTCTCCGGAGGATGTTGACAGAGATTTCTACCGCACACTTGAAGATGAGGTAGATCGCCTCAGGAGCTATGCGCAGATGGCAGGTGATCCTGCTCGGCACCCGCTCAGGGCTGTCGGCATTACAGAGTATGACGCCGCAAATCGCTCTGCTTTAAACGAACGCCTGAGCAGAATTCTGGAAGCAGTGCGCGAGTTCAAAGACAGAGCAGGTCTTTTCATATCATTTTATGCTGTCCCGGCAGGTGCGGCCTCATACAATGATCTTGCCTCGCTGGTCAATCTTGCGGATCTTCTAAATCCGCAGCATGTGCCTTCAGAGAGGCTGCTCGAGGAGAAGGACTGGGCCGGCGTTAAAAACCGGCTTGAAAAGCTGATTGCCATGGGAAGAGAGCGAAATGCCTGCTGGGCAGAGCTCTCACAGATATATGACAGGAAGCTCATCGACCTTGATCTGAATGAGCTCAGGATTCTCTTCAGCCGATGGTCCGGTGCTTTTTTCGCTCAATCCTTCATCATGCTTTTTTCGTCACGCCGGAAGATTTCGAAGGTATCTCTCACGAAGCTGCCTGCCAATAACGACATCCTCGAGCATATTGAAAAGGCTCTGAAAGTGAGAGACAATGAAAAGTCGATTCTTGCCGCCGCTGATGAATGCCGCTCTTTCACTGGCGGCATATGGGACGGTACGGACACTGATTGGGATAAGGTCGAGGATCTTGTACGATGGGCGGAAGAGTATCGCAGGAGAATGTCCTGGTTTACATCGCGTTACAAAGGTGATGGTGAGACATCTGTGCGCAGATTCCTCGAATATGTATGTAGAAGCGAGCCTGCAGCAGCTGAAGAACAAGACAGGGTAATAATCAGGGACTTCTGTGAGTCTTTTAAGGCTTTAATGTCATTGCAGAGAGATTTGGTAAGGGAGCTGGCAATCGATTCCGGCATTGCCTGGGGAGGCGATGAAGCACCGGATTTCCATGGGAGACTCGAGCAGAGCCTGCAGCAATGGATAGCTCACGGCGATCTTCTCCGGGACTGGTGCTCATATAGAAAGTCATTGTCCCGGATTGAGAATCTTGGGTTGAGCTCTATAGGAATTGCCCATTTCGATGGCACACTGGCTACTGACGACCTCATCCCGGTATTCGAGCGCTCTTTTTATGAGATGTGGCTCAATACAGTAATGAAAAGTGAGCCCGTGCTCAACGAATTTCACGGGACCGAGCAGAACAGAAGGATTGAGAAATTCCGGGCTCTCGATAAAAGGGCAATATCACTTATTAAACAGTATATTCTGGCAGCGCTTGCCGCGAGAGTCCCGGGAACAAACGGAAATGCCATTCCGTCATCAGACCTCGGCACATTGCAGCGGGAGCTCCAGAAGAAAAGAAAACACATGTCTATAAGAAAGCTTCTGATCCAGATAAAGAATCTGCTCCCAAGACTCAAGCCGTGTTTCCTCATGAGCCCTCTCTCTGTCGCACAGTATCTTTCTGCTGAGCTTCCTCCCTTCGATCTCGTGATCTTTGATGAAGCCTCACAGGTCCCAATCTGGGATGCGCTTGGAGCCCTGGCGCGGGGAAAACAGTCTGTGGTGGTAGGCGATCCCAGGCAGCTTCCTCCGACGACGTTTTTCTCCAGGGCAGACAGCGGTGATGAAACAGAAGAGGATTTCGAGGAGCTCGAGAGCATTCTCGATGAATGCACTGCTTGCGCCCTGCCGAACCATATTCTGAGGTGGCATTACCGGAGCCGCCACGAGCACCTCATCGCCTTCAGCAATTTTCATTATTATGCCTCCCGCCTTCATACATTCCCTTCTGCAGGAGGAGAGAAGAAATCGTTCGGCGTGAGCTTTCGTCATGTCCAGGATGGGTTCTACGACAAAGGGGCAACCAGAACAAACAGGAGAGAGGCAGAAGCGGTAGTCAATGAGATTGTGACACGCCTTAAGAATCAGGAAGAAGCCAGGCGCTCCATCGGAGTTGTAACATTCAGCCAGCCGCAGCAGACATTGATAGAGGATCTTCTCGATGCAGCGCGCCGTGATAACATCGATATTGAGCCATACTTCACCGCAGCGGTGCCGGAGCCGGTTTTTATTAAGAACCTGGAAAATGTGCAGGGCGACGAGAGAGATGTCATGCTTTTCTCCATTGGGTACGGACCGGATCGGAACGGAAAGATCTCCGTTAACTTCGGGCCTCTGAACCAGAAGGGAGGAGAGCGGCGTCTCAATGTGGCTGTAACCCGTGCACGCGAGCAGGTAGTGGTTTTTTCAACGCTCACTGCCGATATGATCGATTTGAGCAGGACCGGGGCCACCGGAGTTAAGCATCTCAGAAGTTTCCTGGATTTTGCCGTGCGCGGCCCCAAGTCGCTGCAGGAGACAGTTGCCCTCAATGACGATCAAGAGTTTGAGTCATTGTTTGAAGAGGAGGTAGGGAAAGCACTCGAGGGCCGGGGATGGACAGTCTTCCGCCAGGTGGGGTGCTCGGGATATCGCATCGATCTTGCCGTGGCCGACCCGGAAAAACCAGGCGAGTTTCTATTGGGAATTGAGTGTGACGGTGCACGTTATCATTCGTCACGATGCGCGCGCGACAGGGACAGGCTGCGCCATGAAGTGCTTGAAAGCCTCGGGTGGCAGCTCTATCATATCTGGTCAACAGACTGGCGGCACAACAGGGTAAATGAGCTGAAGAAGCTTATCCAGGCTATTGAAGAGGCAAAACTGAGCAAAGCTGCCTGTGCTGGAAGCTTTGAACAGACAACAGCCCTGGAGCCTCAGATTGCTGCTGAATCGGCAGATGCTGAGTTGGTAAGGGATATTTCCCTCTGTGCCTCTGCTGGAGAATCTCAGGCTGACAACTATTACCTGTATTATCCAACAGGGCAGCTGATGGGAAACCAGGAGCTGTTCCTCCGGCCTGACCAGAAAAGAATACTGATGATGAGACTCAAGGATATCGTGGATTATGAGTCGCCAATATCAAAAAGAGAAGCATCGCGGAGACTCATTGCACTGTGGGGCATCCAGAAACTGGGCACCCGGATTCAGAGTTACATCGAAGAAGTGATTCGCCTCGCCTTGAAAGAGAGCTTATTCAGTGTCGTGCAGGAAATCCTGTGGAAGCGGGAGCACGACCCCTCTTCGTGGGATCAGTTCAGAGTGCCCCATCCCGATGCAGCCGCCAAAAGAGAGATGGAAGACATCCCTCCCAGAGAGATTGCAAACGCATCCTTCCATCTTCTTACTCAGTGCATTGCAATTCCCCCGGATGAGCTGATCAGGCAGACTGCGAAGCTCTTCGGATTCTCACGGATGGGAAATAAAGTCCTTGAATGCGGAAAGAATGCATTAAGGCTTCTTGAAGAGGAAGGCCGCTGCACCGTTTTGGAAGGAAAGGTTGTCGTGAAGGGTTAGGGGATGGGGGCTGTGAATAATCGCTGCCGGTCAGATTGTCGGTCCGGATTATTCACAAGTGCCGTGGTAACAGAAAATGGCAGATTTCCGTCTATCTGCTGTTACTTTCGATGATGACAGGTGTCTGATCAATTTCAATAACAACCTTTTCGCCAGCCCTGATCTTTACAACAGTTGCTTCAGTCCCATCAGTTGGTATCTTTCTTGCGGTGACAGGTCCATTGACCGCTGGTAACGACACTTTTCCGGAGCATGGCGGATCATCCATACCCCGAACCTTTCTGTCGTCCTGCCATGCAACCCATACTGGCCGGGATCTGTGGGAAAAAGTGAACCGGTAAAGCTCCACATTCCTTTCAGAAGACACTCTCTCTGCAGAGGAGAAGCCGTCAATCTTCCGGATCAGAAGCTTTACTGCATAAAAGGCAGGCCAGGGGTGCCCCTCTGAATCGGTGAGGCCGATGTACGGGTTGTCGGTGGAAAACCGGGCCGTCATTCTGTTCCAGTCGTTGGGCATACCCATGAAAACCTTATCAAATCCGGCTGCAAACCTTGTGACAAAGACCTTTACCGCGATTCTCGCCTGTTCAGCCCGATACCAGAGCTCTGCCCTGCCATGAAGAGGAGAGCCCTTTCTTTTCAGAGCCTGCAGAATCTCATTTCCTTTCGGTATCTGGAGGCTTTTATGGAAGCGGGTGATGGGGCTGTATGTCAGATTTGGCTCACATCGGGCTTCCATATCCCATATTGTTCTTTTACACCCGGTTTTTGCCAGCTCTCTCCTGACCCAGTTGAAATAGCCTGCCGACATGGTGGAGTAAGGGCCGTTTCCGCCTGCATCGAGTATGTCGTAGTATTCTGCCAGCTCTACTGTTTTTTCGTGGAACTCCCTGGCTCTCTGCCAGACTGATCTATAGCTGTCTGAGGGGAGGTTTTTGAGAAACTCTCTGAATCGACTGTCAAGCAGTGTTCCGTCCGGGTCATTATGGAACATATCGTTCCAGCGGATCCCGTTGGAGATGATCCGTGTCTTTGGATTTGCTTTTTTTGCGGAAAGATATGTTTCCGCAAGCAGAATCCTGTAGTCATCTAAGGTTCCTGTCCAGAACATGGGGTTGGAGTATTCATTCCCAACCTGAAAATGAAGAACAGGGTATTTCAGGCCTTCCATATCACTTGTCCCATCGCCGTCATAGCGCTCTACAAGAGCTTTGATCCATTCTCTGTAATCATTCATATGGCTGCCGGCAGGAAGGCGATCGGAATTCATAATCCACAGGGGGGAGATGGCGATTCCTTCAGGATTATACTTGACAGGGCCTGCAAACCACCCCTTCAGCATTCGCAATGAAAGGACGATCTGGAAATCATGCTTCTGCCACATTCTGACTGCGGTATCAAGGTCCTTCCAATGATAGGAATGAATTCCCTTCACCGGCGGGTGAGGCTCTATTTTAATCCAGCTTATCTCTGCAAAGTTGACCCATCCGGCACCGGTAGCGGCAAAAAGTCCTGCCCATTTTTGATCGTGGTATTCATTTTGAAGGGGGAACACATAATCGATTCCGAATCGGGACTGGCAGGGAGGAATTTTCTGCACCGCGGGATCCGAAGTCCTGGCATGGAGAGGCACGGTTCCAATCAATGCAATGATTAGAAAAATTATAACTGATGCCTGAGCTGTACGGCGCAGTGCAGAGGAAAACAGAGTATTGAGAGCACACATGCCGCGCTTCTGTATCATTGTGAATTCCTTGTTTACTCTGCCTGAAGCTGATATTACATTTCGTGGAAATGTGAGATAAACCCTCTGCCAGTCTCCTGTGAGTATCGTGCCTGTATCATAAACCCCTCTGAAAGTTTTCATAATTGTAACTTCTGTCAGTCTCCTGTAAGAGTCCTGTAAGCATTCTGTAAGGTTGCGGTGATACAATTGACTCAAAGAATCAATCGAAATAATTTAAGGAGGAACAAGAAAATGGGAACAATTAACACTCAGCCCTGGATAGCTTACACAGGTCCTTACGGAGGCAGCGGATACGCCACAGGTGCTTCAGCCATCAATTCTGCAGGTACTGCAGGTGCAAAGGGAGGTGCTGTTACTTGGAACACAGCCAATGGTGGCCATGTCGATGCTCACGGTGCGGCAGGCTTTGCTCCTGCCGGTGCAGCAGCAAGCGGTGCGGCAGCTTATACGGCGCCGGACGGATCCACTTATTATGCAGGAGGCAAAGTGGTAGCCAATGCTGAAGGTGCAGTTGGATGGGGAAGCGCCTCTGTCAATAATGCAAATGTTTTTGGAGCTGCCAGTGGCTCATTTTCAACAAACAATGCTACCGGTGAAGTTGATGCAAGCGGTTCAGCAGACTGGTGCAACAAAAACACCGGAGAATATCATTCAGCTTCTGCAACTGCCGATCTTACAAAAGGCCAGGGCGGAACCATCACCACTGTAAAGGATGGGGCTCAGAAGACCTTTACTATACCACCGCGTCCTACCGCATAGCCTGCCTGATAACCTGAAAATCTCAGTGGTTTCTTGAGTTCTCTGAGCAGTGACCTTGTTCTAAAAAAAGAAGGTTACTGCTGTATGTACGTATAAAAATCATATGAGGAAATAATGACATTATGGTGGGGGTGTTTATGATTTCCGGAAAATACGGTAAATCTTCCAGTGCAGGAAAAATGAAAGTCTGCGTGTGAAAGAGCTGCAGTTTTTATGACCCTGCAATATTCTAATCATTTTTCGGCTTATGGAATTTAATAAGCTCTCTTACCGGCTGCGGATATTCATCATCGCGTGTATATTGCTCGGAGTCATTCTCGGTGTGGCGTCAGTATGCTTTTTCGCTCCGGCCGTTGTCTCTTTTCCACCACACCGTCTTCTGGAAACTGTCATCGCGACTCTTCTTCTGATTCTTCTGTTTTATCTGATGAAGAGCTTTACTCTTCCCTGGAAGGACGGGGTGGCATTAAACTGTGCAAGCGTGGTCATCACATCCGCGTTCTTCATATGCGGACCTGCGATGCTTGTTCCTCTCATTGCAGGCGGAGTGATACACGGTATTTCCAAATGTGAAAAGATCTGGAGCATCGCGCTCAACTCTTCTGTGGATATGATAAGAATTGTGCCAGGTGCATTTTTCGTTATGGCTGCAGGCGCATCACTTCCTTTCATGTCATTAACGCCCTGCATACTCGGAGTATCTGTGCTATTCATTCTCTGGTTTGTCGGCAGCGATCTCCTGATTCTTCATCTGTTTACTTCCCTTGGCACTCAAAAGCAGATCCAGGGAACAAAACCTGAGCTAACACCTCCTCTTCTCGATCTTCTCTTTTTCCCTCTGTCGCTTATCACTGTACTGATTTATTCCAATCTGGGTCTTCCCTATATAGTTCTCATAGCCATCCCTGCAATGGGTGCACTTTATGTATATCGTTACAGTGTTGGTAAAAAGGCTGAGAATGAGGAACTGCGTCGCCTGAACAGCGAGCTTAAGATACTGGGTGAAGAGAAAACTGCTCTTCTTGAAGAGATGGAGCTTCGCTCTAATGAGTTGAAACAGGCTCATGCCTATCTTCTGCACTCAGAAAAGCTGGCCTCTCTGGGAAAGCTTGCCGCAGGTGTAGCTCATGAGCTTAATACACCACTGGGATCCATACTCACTAACTCTGAATTTGCTCTCTCCTTTGCAGATGATGATGATATGAAGGAAAGTCTTCAGTCGATAAAAAAAGCAACATTAAGGTGCAGAACTATTACTCAACGGCTTCTTGCCTATTCACGAAAAGAGGATTTGAAGATCACCTCCTTTCCTCTTGTTGAAGTCATCAGGACGGTAATAAAGGATCTTGAGCCTCTTATCGAAGAACATCATATAGTCGTGGAGGATCAATGCGAACCTGGTTTTCTTGTGAGAAGTGTCTTTGACGACCTTGTGCAGATTCTGTCAAATCTGGTGAAGAACAGCATCGACGCGATTGCTGCCGGAAACTCTGAAAAGGGCGTAATCACCTTCACACCGGAAGTCGTCGGTGAACATGTAAAGATCTCGGTAAAAGACAACGGCACTGGAATGGAAAAGGAGGTCATGGAAAGGATCTTTGACCCCTTTTTTACCACCAGGGATGTGGGAAAAGGAACAGGACTGGGGCTTTGGATGTGCAAAACCATAGTACAGAGATTGAGAGGCAAAATTCATTTTCGTTCCAGAGCAGGTGAAGGATCGGAGTTCATTATCGAAATTCCTCGATGGGACAAACATGTCGAAGCGCTGAAGGGGGCTGTCAATGAAGAGGATACTGGTAATTGATGATGATGAGCTGTTTCTTGCAACTCTAGAAAGAGTTCTCAAAAAAAATAATTTTGACGTGAGAACTGCTCATAATGGTTTTCAGGCATTGGAAATAGTCAAATCAGAGCATTTTGATCTGATTATTTCGGATGTTCGCATGCCAGGTATGGATGGTATTGAAACGCTCAATTCAATACAGACCCACAGTCCGATGACCAGGAAGATAGTAGTTACCGGTTATGCCTCAGATACGGCTCCTATTCAGGCGATAAAGCTGGGTGTTGACGATTATCTGAACAAGCCTTTTGAGATGCAGGAGTTTATGGATGCAGTGCGCCGCTCCCTGAGCCGGTCTGATGAAATAATTAAGAGTGAGGCTTCTTCAACAGAGCTGCAGCGAAAATACAACCAGCTGCTTCAGGATCTGATAGTCTCTGTTGAGAAGGACGATACCCACTTCCATGATCATGCAAAAAAAGTCTCAGCATCTGCAATTGAGATAGGAAGAAAGCTGGGTTTTGCAGATGACCGTCTTGAAATGGTTAAACTGGCTGCCATGCTTCACGATATAGGCATGATCAGCATCAAAGAAACTGTTCTCGGAAAGAGTGAGCCTCTGAAGGAGCAGGAGCGCGATTTAATAAGGAAGGCACCTATGGTGGTGAGGGAGTTGATAGGTGAAATCGAAGGACTGCGCCCTGTTCTCCCAATCATCTATCATATACACGAAAATGTTGACGGTACCGGATATCCTGACGGCATCACCTCTGCCGAGATACCTCTTGAATCCCGCATAATTGCAGTCGCAGAAGCATTTGTGAGCCTCACATCGCCGCGGCCTTACAGGGAAGCTTTAAACCATCAGAAAGCAGTTGAGACGATTCAGGCAGAAAAGAACAGCAGATTTGACGAGACTGTCGTTAATGCCCTCAAAGATGTGCTGTGCGATGAGGAAAAGGAGCCCATTGAAGTGCAACCTTCAGAGAAGGGAAACGTCAGAACCTTCTGGTCTCTTGCCCGGCTTTATTTTCATTCAGGTAATCTGGAGCTGTCTCTTTCTGCTGTTGATGAGGGTTTGTCTTCTCTCCCTGAGTCGACGATGGATTCGTCAAAAATTGCTCTGCTCTCTTTTAAATCCAGAATCCTGATGACCCTTGAAAAAAGAAACGAAGCTCTGGACTGTGCACAGGAAGCACTGAAGAATGCCAAAAAGATGGGAGATCTTCTCGCGACGGCCGGTGCGTTTCTGAACCTCTCCTCACTGTGGAGAGAGACAGGACAGTTTCCTGAGGCTGAAATGGCGATGAAAAAGGCTCTTGATCTCTATCAAAAGTGGGGAGATGACATTGAAAAGCTCAGGGTTGAGATGTATCACGCTCTTCTTGTTCACGATATGATGAAGGCTGGAAGTGCAGAGAAAACACGCTGCAATGTGATTCTGGATAAAATCTTCAATGGTCTTATGCAATTGGAAGCCTGGTCATTGCTTTATGATGAGGGCCCGCTTTTTCTGCCTCTTATCATCTGTGGCCTGGACAGCGGACTTTACACCGATGCACTGAGGAATGTGACGGAAGTGCTTCTCATTCACTATCCTGATGAGGTGCTGAAGTCTTTTATTGAGGGAAATGAAGCAGAGCAGGATTTTATCGTGCAGGTGATTGAGCAGGCAGGGGGGCAGAAGGGCAGAGATGCACTGCTCATTCTCTCCTCGTCTCCATATGAATCAATTCGTCAGAATGCGTGCCGTGCTCTGGATATGCTGAATCAGAGCAAACACCCTCTTCTCGAGATTCGCTGCTTCGGGCGCTTTTCTCTTTTTCTGGGTGGTCGACCTGTCGATGAAAGTCTGTGGCAGACAAAACATGCGAAATACCTATTCATTTTTCTTGCACTCAATGCAGGTAAATCCTTTCCGGATGAGCGGCTGATGGATCTTTTCTGGCGTGACAGCCCTCCAGACAAGGCAAAGCAGAATCTTCTCACCACAATCACCAGGATCAAGAATGTGTTTCGGAAGAATTTTACCGAACTTGCGGTAGAGGAATATGTGGTAAGGGATCAGGACTACCTGACCTTCAATTCCAACGTCAACTACTGGATAGATTACAAAGCCTTTGAAAAGTGTATTGCTGAAGCTCAGGGTCTTGAAGCAGTCGGAAATGTACAGAAGGCCATGGTTGAATATCAGAAGGCGCAGCGTCTCTATTCAGGCGCTCTTCTGGAAGGGATCTACGAGGATTGGGTGCTCTCCAGACGGGAGGAGATGCAGCAGAAGTATCTGGAACTCCTTATCAGGCTCTCCAATTTTTATATGGAAAAAGACAACATTGAATCTGCACTTAAATATGCCAGAATGATAATGGACGAAGACTCTCTTGATTCGAAGGGAATGATCGTTTATATGAAGGTGCTGGCGAAGCAGGGAAAGCGCGATATGGCTGCCAGGAAATACTATGATTATACGAAAAAGATGGAAAAGGAAATGGGCCTGGCGCCTGATCCTGAAGTGTTGAGAATCTATATGCAGATGATTGAGGGTAAAGTGTAGATGTAAGAGGCATCTATCACTGCAAGCACACCTGGGGAAAGAATAACCGTGTTATAGAGTTCAGAATACCTGGTTTCTCAGATTCGCCGGTGCTCTCCTGCTCAGCAGTTTTATGCATCGCAGAGTCATTATCTGCAGCAGCTTTTTCAATTTCCATAAGATTTCTTAAAGATATCGATGTTTCAAGACTGAAGGCCAGTCTGTCCTGGAAGATTGTCTCATCATTGGGCTCAAAAACATCATAATAACCCATTTTGAGGAGTTCCAGCTTCCTGTTGTATGTGGCAAGATCGATATAATACTTCTGTAGTCTTACGTAATCTCTCTGTTCGTTCAGTTCCTCGTCCAGCTCCTCCCATGATTCGCTGCTGAAGTGTATTATATCGATAAGGGTCTCCGGATTAATCGGGTTGTGTTTGTCAACCTTCAGGCTCTCCTCTTTCTCTGCTTCTTCTTCTTCGATCTCTTCCTGGTGAATGTTTATGCTGTCCATCTTATTATCCCCCTCGAATGTCTCTTGAGATAATTATATAGCTCAGCACTTACGGATGCCTTACAGATATATTACATAATACTAACAAATGTTAAAAGTTATAATTGTTCGCAGTGTCTGTGACGGGTGTAGATGTCTCATGCTATGAATTTATGAACTCGAAAAGCTGTCTATACTCAGGATCATTCATAAGATCATCGTGGGAGAGATCCTGGAAGTTTTCATCACAGAGTGTCATATAGTCATGATCAAACTTCTCTTCTGCGAGCATAGCAAGCTTTCGGCTGAAGAGTTCCGGTGCTCTCTGTTCAATGACAGCTTTTTCTTTTGGTGGGCTCTTCTGCATAAACCAGAGGAAGCCTCTGGATGCAGCTTCTTCTGCCGGCGGGCTGTCCTTGAGAGTGCTTTCTGTATACGTGCTTGTGAATTGAGCATAGGGTAAACCTCTTGAAAAGATGCGTTCATAAAGGAGATACATATAATACCATAAGAGGTAAGATGGAGAGTTGCCAGCCGGCGCTTTGTCTTCATCTTCCTCGAATGTGCTTTCACTGCTTTGCAAACCAGAAACAGAAGCATTGACGAAAAAAAACTTAAAGGGAAAAGGAGTTTCCTCGTCTTCCAGTTCAGTTTCCTCAGATTCATTATATTCTGATGAATCTGACTCATCATCGTCAATTTCTGTAAACAGTCTGTATTGTTTTTTACCTTTCCTTTGTTCCCCATTCTGCGGAGAGTCTTCAATGGCTTCAACGAGAAATTCCCTGCTTTTGTCTTTGTTGATTCGATCCTGTCTTTCATCAGCTTCTGAGTTCTGAGAAGCGAGCGCCTGAGACTTTGAAAAATTCAGGGCCTGTGTAAGAACCTGGAAAAGCATCGGGAGATTCGTTTTACTGAAGAGCAATGTCTGCAGTGCACGCAGCAACCCGTAATTGTCCATCACGTTCCATATTTTTTCGAGGTGTATTGATACTTCTTCAGCGTCCGCACCAGAATTGCATATCTCACGAATATAATGGCTCATCTCCTGATCCGATATCTCTTCAGGGCATTTACCTTGATATTGCAGGGCTTTTTCTGTCCCTGAAGACATTGCAGAGTTAAGAAGACATCGGGAGAGACAGGATTGGAGTAATGTTCTTACCTCTTTTGGCAGGTATTTCATCATATCCTGAACCTTCAGCAGGAAAGATGCATTCATTCCTGTGGCAGTATAAACGATTTTTTTTTCTGAGAGTTCATTATACAGTGCTTCCGAAAGTCTTGTGCCTGAGTTTTTGCGTATGTCTGCCCGTTCTCTGGCAGTTCCTCCTGTCTCCTCAGCCTGTTTATTCAGCTTGTCTCTCCGCGACTCTGAGAGCTCTTCGCGCCGCGTACTCTTAACTGTCTGACGCTCATCCAGCTTTTCTCTCAGCGCTTCCTGTCGCCTTCCGCCAGCTTCGGGGCGTTCCCGGACTCTTTCCCTCGGTGTGTCGAAACGCTCATCCAGCTTTTCTCTCAGCGCTTCCTGTCGCCTTTCGCCAGCTTCGGGGCGTTCCCGGACTCTTTCCCTCG
>Ga0302251_1000992_pt1 | contig 20237 bp, 18 predicted proteins | sample AAG_RA_Gln_MG_FD_193534 | JGI IMG/M metagenome (GOLD analysis project Ga0302251, IMG submission 193534) | Enriched activated sludge microbial communities from anaerobic digester in WTTP, New Holstein, Wisconsin, United States - AAG_RA_Gln | ecosystem: Engineered > Bioreactor > Anaerobic >...
AAGTAGAACTTGGAAATAGATGGTAAAATAGCCGGGACATGGGAAGAAAAGTAACCATGACTTTCTGTGCTGCAGATGGGGGAAATAGCATGGCAAAAAATATTACGCCGAAAGAAAAAGATTATTCGCAGTGGTATCTCGACATTATCCGCGCGGCTGAGATGGCGGACTATGCGCCGGTCAGGGGCTGTATGGTCGTGAGGCCTACAGGCTTTGCCATATGGGAGATGATTCAGAAGGCCTTTGACGACGCGTTTAAAGAGACGGGGCACGTTAACGCCTCCTTCCCTCTTTTGATCCCGGAGTCTTTTCTGGCTAAGGAGGCGGAGCACGTGGAAGGCTTTGCGCCGGAGTGCGCCGTCGTAACTCACGCGGGCGGGGAAGAGCTTGAGGAACCTCTGATAATACGTCCGACATCGGAGACCGTGATAGGCCATATGTACAGCAAATGGGTCCAGTCTTGGCGGGATTTGCCGATACTCATAAATCAGTGGTGCAATGTCATGAGGTGGGAGAAGAGGCCGCGGCTTTTCCTGCGGACATCGGAATTCCTCTGGCAGGAAGGGCATACCGCGCATGCGTCGAAAGAAGAGGCGGTTGAGGAGACTCTTCGCATGCTGGAAGTCTATCGCAGCATAATGGTGGACTATCTGGCGCTGCCCGTCATTCCGGGAGAGAAGACTGAGGGGGAGCGTTTCCCCGGTGCCGATAACACATATACATGCGAGGCCATGATGAGCGACAAGAAGGCGCTGCAGGCCGGGACCAGCCACTATCTTGGACAGAACTTCGCGAAGGCGTTCGATATAAAATTCCAGAATAAAAACGGCGAAGTGGAGTTTGCGCATACGACGAGCTGGGGCGTGTCGATGCGTTTGATAGGGGCCCTGATAATGACACATTCCGACAACGACGGGCTTGTTGTTCCGCCGCGCGTAGCGCCTGTGAAGGCGGTGGTGCTGCCTATCTCATCAGATAAGTCAAAACTTGATTCCGTTATGCTGCCCAAGGCCGATGAGCTGAAATCGGTTCTCAACAAGGCGCTTGGCGGGCGTTTTGTTCAGATAGACAAGCAGTTCCATCTTCGCCCCGGAGACAGATTCTTCTTCCACATCCAGAAGGGAGTGCCTCTTCGCCTTGAGCTTGGAGAGAAAGAGATGGCCGATGGAAGACTTCGCGCCGTGCGCAGGGATACGGGCGAGAGGATAGACATAAGCTGGGATGACGTATCACGTGCCGTTCCGGCGTTGCTTGACGAAATTCAGAACAACCTCTATGCACGGGCTCTTGATTTTCGTGTCAGAAATACCTTCAAGGCCGGCAGCATGGGAGAGTTCAAAGAGGTGCTGGAGAGCAAGGGCGGGTTTATAGAGGTATTCTTTGCTGGTACGAAAGAGGACGAGAAGGCTATCAAGGAAGCAACGGGCGCGACGCCGAGATGTTTCCCGCTCGAATATGACGGCGATTTTGGAAAGTGTTTCTATACCGGACGTGAATCTGCGCGCAGAGCGATCTTTGCAAAGGCGTATTGACCTTTGAACACTTTAGTTTTTAGATCTTAACGCGCGGCCAAAGGGGCGTAACCGCTTCTTTGAGCCGCATGTTTTTTTGGTGTTTTTTTGGCTGTGCTTTCGTCACTTGCCTACGCAGAAGTTGTCAAATATCGTATCAAGCAGATCTTCCGACGCGTCGAGCCCGAGCAGGGAAGAGAGTTTCGCCCTTGCGTCCGAAATGCATGATATAGCAATGTCTTTGCCTATTTTGTGCGCTAGCGCGCGATTTGCCTCCCCAAGCGCGTCCAATGCGCCGCTCAGACACTCTATCTGCCTTGAAGTCGCGCCGTAGCTGTCGTTTACGGTATGACCCATGCATGAGTCCGTCGTTATGGTGTCCTTGAGTTCGTCAATCCCCTCTGATTTGAGCGCCGAGACCTGCATGACCCGGCTGTTTGGGAACCTCTCCGCGATGTCTTCTATGCCGGTGCGAGGAGGAAGGTCGCTTTTGTTGAGCACGATGATGTGCGGCAAAGGCGTCACATACCCGCCAAGCTCGATATCCTCGTCGCTTAGGCTCTCGCCGGCGTCGATGACCCATATGCGCAAGTCTGCCTCCATCATAGACTTCATCGAGTTTTTTACCCCGATGGACTCAACTTCGTCTTCAGTGTCGCGTATCCCAGCCGTATCTATTATCCTTATCGGCACTCCGTTATGCACGAAAGTCTCCTCTATCCTGTCGCGTGTGGTTCCGGGCACCGGCGTAACTATAGCGCGAGCCTCGCTGAGCAGCGCGTTCAGAAGCGACGATTTGCCGACGTTCGGACGTCCTATTATCGCGGCTTTTATCCCTTCCCTGAGGACAAGACCCAAGCGGCAGCGGGACAGGATATCCATGCCTGAGGATATGAGCGAGCCTAACTGCCTGATGAACTCTTCTTCCGGCAATAACCCGTCCGCTTCCTCCGGAAAATCAAGATCAGCCTCCATTTGAGCTGCCAGTTCGGTCAGCTTGCCTGAGAATTTATTTATCTCGCCCGTGAATTCTCCCTGAAGCGTCCTTGCCGACGCGCTAAGGGCCGCGTCGCTTTGGGCTCTTATCACTCCTAAAACGGCCTCGGCCTGCGTAAGGTCTATCCTGCCGTTTAGAAACGCGCGCCGCGTGAACTCGCCGGGGAGCGCGAGCCTGGCGCCGTTGCGGCAGATCTCCTCGATGCAGCGCCTTGCCGCAAGCGTTCCGCCGTGGCAGTGTATCTCGACGCTCTCTTCTCCTGTATAGCTTGATCCGTTCTCAAATCTCACCGCGAGCGCTTCGTCAAAGGCCTCTCCCGAGCTGCCGCAGAGTTTCCCAAGCGCCATATAGCGCGGCCTTGTCTCCGTCAGCGGACGTTTGCCGCTAAACAGCTTCTCCGCGAGTTTGGCGCAGCCGGGCCCCGACAGCCTGACTATAGCTATCCCGCCGTCTCCCCACGGTGTCGCGAGCGCTGTTATTATATCCTCCAAATTAATATCACTCCATGTAAGCGAGTATTGTATGCATGGATAATTTTGACGCCATGCCATCTTTTTTACAATTCACGAAAAAAACGTCTGAGGAGTACTTATTCTGACAAAAGAGGCTGGTTTTTAAAGAAAAACCCGCTTGTCCTATGCGGGAAACGCCGCCGGCCCTGTACTGAGGCCCCGGCGGCGTTTCCCGCGCTAAAAAATCTTGTCGTCAGGCCATGTCCTTAATAGCCAGCGCCAGGCGTTTGGCCCCTTCGTCTATCTCTTCGGGCTGCGCGAACGTGAAGCAGGTGCGCATGAAGTCAAAGCCGCTTCCGTCGGCGTAGAATGAAGGACCGGTCACGAACGCGACCCCGCGTTCTATCGCCTTCATAAAGAGTTTCTGCGAGTCTATGCCGGGAACCTGCAGCCAGAAGAAGAAGCCGCCTTCAGGCGTATGGTAGACGGTGTTTGACGGCAGGTATTTCTTGAATGCCGCGTCCATAGCCGCCTGTTTCTTGCTGTAGTGCGCGATGATCTTCGGAAGGAACCCATCCAGGTAGCCAAGCCTGCAGTACTCGTATACCAAGGCCTGCGCGACTACGCTTGTGCAAAGATTGGTCCCCTGTTTTATCATAATGAGTTTCTGAATTAGTTCGGGGTCTCCTACGATCCAGGCCACTCTTGTCCCGGGGGCCAATATCTTTGAAAAAGAGCATGCGTACACAACTCTGCCGCTTCTTCCTTCGTCCATGGAGTAAATCGTCGGCACATCCCGTCCGCTGTAGCGAAGGTGCCCGTACGGGTCGTCCTCGAATATTATCAGGTCGTACTTATTCGCTATGTCGAGAAGCTTCTCGCGTCTCTCCTTGGACAGTGTGGCGCCAGACGGGTTTTGGAAGTTAACTATCGTGTAGATGAACTTTATCCTGTGTCCTTCCTTGCGGCCGCGTTCTATTGCCTCCGGCAGCAGGTCTACGCAAAGTCCTTCTTTATCGCACGGCACCGATATGAACCTCGCTCCGCGGTTGCGCATCGCATGCAGCGCTCCCGGATATGTCGGGCCTTCCGTTATGATGGTGTCGCCATCATTTATGAGGACGCTGCACAAAAGGTCCATGCCTTCCTGGGAGCCCGTGGTTATGAGCATCTCATCCTGCTTCGTCTCTCTGCCCATACGCGGGGCCATCCACTTTGCTATATAATCCTTAAGCGGGGCATAGCCGTCAGTAGCGCCGTACTGAAGGACATCACGTCCCTCTCGGGTCAGGATATCGGCCGCCTCTGCGAACTCCTTTACAGGAAACACGGCAGGATCCGGGTTGCCGCCGGCAAAAGATATGACCCCCGGCGTCTTCGTGTACTTCATCAGCGCACGTATCGGGGACGGTTTGACGTTGAGCGCCACATTTGAAAACAGCGCTTCCCATTTCACGTTGCTCATTGCATATCCCTCCAAACAGGTGATTTTAGTGATTAACTTTCTTGTGAAAGAGGCCGCTTTGTTTATTATACACTTAAACAACGCCAGCCGCAGCCGAAAGAATTGATATATCAACCGTACGGACAGAAGCTTGCTTGATATAGTCATAAAATCATGCCGATGCGTCCGCTTAATCGGCGCTTAAACGAAGCGGTTATTTGATTGATAAAGCCGGCGTAAGGGGCTATTATAGAAAAACAGATCAAGCGATAGACCACGGAAGGAAGATAGTTATGTCGGGCGCGCAGCTTCAGAACGTACAGGAGATAAAAAAACTCACCGCCGGTTCCCAGTTCAAGGCGATATTCGTCGCCACCTCGCTTTTTCAGAAAACTGACAAGAACGGCAAACCTTACTACGAGATATCCGTTTCAGACTCGACAGGCAGCATAGAAGCGAAGATATGGTCGGACGCGGCGTGGTTCGACAGGTCCGACGCCGAGGACTCTGATGCAAAGGCCCCGGCTAGGAGGCTGCCTGATGAGATGATCAAAAACATCGCCGGCAGCACACTCGGCGTCGAGGGGAAAATAGCCGAATACAGGGGGCAGATCCAGTTCAACTTCAACAAACTGACGCTGCTTAACCAGGAAAAGTTCCCTCCGGCGCGTTATCTGCCTCGCTCCCCTATCCCTGTGGAGGATCTTACCTCGCGTTTCAAAGCCCTCTTAGACTCATGCCGGCCTGAGATATCCGTTTTCCTGAGGGCTGCCTTCAGCGGGGATATATGGCGTAAGTTTAGAGACTGGCCCGCCGCCGTGAGCCATCACCACGCTTATTCAAACGGGCTCATAGAACATACGGTGTCAGTTACCGAATGCGCGAGATCGATGGCGGAGTCGCTGGCACGCTCAGGCTACAAAATAGATTTGGACGTAGTCGTGGCCGGCGGCCTTCTGCACGACATAGGCAAGATAGACGCGTATAAGTTTGGCGCCATCCCCGAGATGACCCTGGAAGGAGCCGTGCTGGACCATGTTGCCATAGGATACGCAAAATTTATGGAGCTTGCGGCAAGAGAGGGCCTGAACAAAGACATTGCGCTTCAGATAGCTCACATACTGCTGAGCCACCACGGTCAGAGGGAGTTCGGTTCTCCGGTCGTCCCCGCCACTCCTGAAGCCATTGTCGTGGCTTCCGCTGACGAGCTGGATTTCCGGGTATTCTGCTGGAACGAATCCATAAAGGATCTGACGCCAGACCAGCCTATATCCCAGTGGCACAACGGAACGAGCCGCCGTTTCTGGAACAGGTCGTTTTCTGAAGACTCTCAAGACAGCGTACGCTGACAGACGCCGCAGATGGGAAAGAGCCTCGTCATAACAGAAGATCAGGCCGAGCGGCGACTTGACCGCTTTCTTCGCGCCATGTGGCCGCAGGTCCCTCTGGGGGCCATAATGAAGGCCATCAGAAAGGGCGATGTCCGAATCGACGGCTCAAAAGCCGCTGTGGATACGAGGCTTGAGGAGGGGCAGATCCTGCAGGTCCCTTGGGACGACGACGTGCGCGCCGGGCCTATTGCGTGCCGGCACGCATGCCGCGGCCTGAGCGCTCTTGAAACATTGTACAAAGACGACTACGTATGGATAGTAAATAAACCGGCCGGGCTGCTGACTCAGCCCGACACCAAGGGCGGGGACTCGCTGATAACGCGCGCTTTGGCTGAGCTTGGGTGGTCGAGGAGAGATTTTACCCCGGCGACGGTTCAGCGTCTTGACAGGAACACTTCCGGCATTGTCATGATAGCCATGAGCGGGCCGTCTCTGCGGCATTTGTCGAAGCTCATAAGAGACCGCGCGATAAAGAAGATATACAGAGCCGTGGTTGAGGGAGACATAGATGACGGCGGAGAGATAGATCTGCCTCTTATAAAGGATGCGTTAAGCAACACCGTTAAACCCGCAAAAGAAGGGGAGCCTGCGCTGACGCGTTATAGAAAGCTTGGCCAAGACGTGGCGGTCAGCGCAGTTGAGGCAGAACTTGTAACCGGGCGTTCGCATCAGGCGCGCGTTCATCTTGCGTCCATCGGCCACCCCATAGCGGGCGACCGTAAATATGGATCAAAAATGTGCTTTAAGCGTCCGCTGCTTCACGCTTATTCGCTTGTGTTCCCAAATGACGCACTGTTGCCTGAAGCCTTAAGGGGCAAGATGCTGATAGCCAGAATACCGGATGATATGGCGGGATACTTCACGCGGTGCCGCGACAGCTGACGTAAGATAAAAAAACTTGCAATGGTACGATCTCTCTGTTATGATATCCGAGCCCTTTACACGGATCCGCGCTTTGCGCGCAGGTCTGAGTTTCGGGAATATCGAGCGTTACAGGCTCAGACAGGAGTGACAGAGATGATCACAAAAGAGAAAAAACAGCAGCTGATCGAGGAGTTCAAGGTTCATGGGGCTGATACCGGTTCTACCGAAGTGCAGGTTGCCATTCTTACCGCACGGATACTCGAGCTCACGGAGCATATGAAGGTCCACAAGAAGGACTTCCATTCGCGCAGAGGGCTTCTCATTATGGTAGGAAAACGGCGTAAGCTTCTTCAGTACCTGAAGGACAGGGACTTTGAGCGTTATCAGAACCTTATACAGCGTCTTGGGCTGCGTCACTGATTGAATTTTAACGAAAAAGCATGCGGCTTGTGCTTTATGTATGGCGAAGGGTATTGCACCTTCGCCATTTTTGCTGTTTTGTGATATTCTTCTCTGGATGAAGACAGATAACTAGGGGGAAAAAGGATGAAAGAAGTTTTTGAAATGGAGTTTTACGGCAAAAAAATGTCGTTCGAAGTAGGGCGTCTGGCGAAACAAGCCAATGCGGCGGTTTTAGCCAGGCACGGCAGCACTGTTGTCCTCGTAACGTCCGTTATGTCAGATAAGCCCAGAGAGGGACTTGATTTTTTCCCGCTTTTGGTCGACTTTGAGGAGCGTTTCTACTCGGCCGGAAAGGTCCCAGGAGGGTTCATCAAGCGCGAGGGACGTCCGTCGGAGACAGCCATATTGAGCGGGAGGGTAATAGACCGTTCCGTGCGTTCGCTCTTTCCGGAATGGATGAGGAACGATGTGCAGGTAGTCGCTACGGTTATGTCTGTTGACCAGACCAACCCGGCGAATATATTGGGGATAAACGGCGCGTCAATGGCGCTTGCCATATCCGATATACCTTGGGACGGCCCCATAGGTGCGGTGCGCATTGGCTGCATCGGCGGCAACCTTGTAGTCAATCCGGACGAGGAAGATATGCCCGAGAGCACGCTCGATTTAGTCGTTGCCGGCCACCGCGGGGGGATAACGATGGTCGAGGCGGGTGCGCAGGAGGTGTCCGAGGACCTGCTTGTCGATGCTCTTGAGCTTGCCGGCGAGGCCATCCTTAAAATAGTTGATTTTATCGACGGCGCGCGGGCGCGCGTCGGCAAGCCGAAGGCGAAACTGCCGTCGCCTGAGGTTATTCCCGAGATAGACGAATGGATGGAGAAAGAGCTTTACAACGACATATACGCCGCTGTGCAGATACATGAGAAACAGGCCAGGAGCGCCGCCATAGCGGCCGCACAGCAGAGGGCGGAGGAATACTTTGCCGTATGCCGCCCGGAATGCGAAAAATACATCTCTGCGCTTATGGACGAGATGGTCAAAAAATGCATAAGGAAGCTCCTGCTTGACGAAAGGCGCCGCCCGGACGGGCGCGCCATGGACGAACTGCGCCAGATAACATGCGAAGTGGACGTGCTTCCGATGACGCATGGCTCCGCCCTCTTTACGCGGGGCGAGACGCAGTCCCTTGGCGTGACTACGCTTGGGATGATGGGCATAGACGATCAGATACTTGACGGCCTCAAACTCGATGAGCCGGCTAAGAGGTTCATACTTCACTACAATTTCCCGCCATACTCTGTCGGAGAGGTCCGTCCGATGCGCGGACCGGGGCGCAGGGAGATAGGGCACGGCGCGCTTGCTGAAAGAGCGCTGCGCGCGGTCCTGCCTGACGAAGAGAGCTTCCCGTATGTGGTCAGGCAGGTGTCTGACATACTTGAATCCAACGGTTCAAGCTCCATGGCCAGCGTGTGCAGCGGCAGCCTTGCTATGATGGCCGCCGGGGTGCCGATCAAGAAAGCCGTGGCAGGTATAGCGATGGGGCTTATGTCCGACGGCGAAAAAATGGAAGTCCTGACGGACATACAGGGGCTTGAAGATCATTACGGCGACATGGACTTCAAGGTCGCCGGCACGCGCGACGGAGTGACCGCGCTCCAGATGGACAATAAGGCCGGAGGCATAACGAGAGACGTGCTCGTCAAAGCCCTTTCGCAGGCTAAGACCGGACGCATGCGTATACTCGACGTAATGGACGCCGTTATATCAAAGCCGCGCGAAGACCTGTCTCTGACCGCGCCCAAGATAATGACATTGAACATCGATCCTGATAAGATACGCGACGTTATAGGGCCCGGCGGCAAGATGATACGTTCCATCGTACAGAGGACCGGAGCCAAGATCGACGTGGACGACAGCGGGCGCGTGTATGTCGCGGCTGTGAACAATGAGGCCGCTCTGTCTGCTGTCAGGATAATAAACGACCTTGTGCATGAGGTTAAGGCCGGCGAGACATTCGTAGGGACTGTCACGAGGATGCTAAATTTTGGCGTGTTCATTGAGGTGCTGCCTGGCAAGGAAGGGCTGCTGCATGTCAGCGAGGTCAGCTCGCACCACATTCCGAAGCTCGAGGATATATTCAACATAGGCGACAAGGTGCTTGTGACCGTCAAGGAGATAGACGATATGCACAGGGTAAACCTCAGCCGCAAGCGTATCATGGACAAAATCGACGAGCTTGCCAAGGACCCGGAGTTCGCCGAGCAGGCCGAGATAGAGAAACAGCGTGAGGAGAGGTACGCTTTGCTGCCAAAAAGCGAGGGCCCCAAAAGGGACGGTTTTCAGAAGCGCGACGAAGGGGAAAGGCCCCGTAAGGAAGGTTCATTCGACAGAAAGGACCGCGGAGGGGACCGCCGTATGCCGCGCCGTTTCGAGAGAGAGCATAGAAGCTAGGCCTTCGGCATGGAAAGCATCACTGTAAAATTAAAAAAATCAGGCGGCACAGCGCTTCCGCAGTATGCGACGCCAGGGGCGTCCGGCATGGACCTGCGCGCTTCGGAGTCTTTGGTTATACGCGCGGGCGAATATGTTTGTGTGGGGACAGGGCTTTATTTGGAGCTGCCCGAGGGGTTTGAGGCCCAGGTAAGGCCGAGGAGCGGACTGGCGCTCAAACACGGCGTCACAGTGCTCAACTCTCCTGGGACAATCGACTCTGACTACCGCGGCGAGGTCCGCGTGATACTGGTCAACCACGGCAGAAGTGATTTCGTCGTCGAAACGGGCGACAGGATAGCTCAGATAGTGTTTGCCGCAGTAGTTAGGGCTGAGATCGCCGAGACAGACGACCTCGGCGATACGGACCGTTCGTCGGGCGGGTTCGGAAGTACCGGAAGGAAGTAAGGTCGCCTGATATGGCCGCAAGCCGCAGTTTATACAGGAGGGATATCTGATGGCACGTTTTTTTAGCCCGGATGGAAAGGTTTTTGAAGCCCCAAGCGTGTCCGTGCGTCGGCTTTTGGAAGAGTGGCACCTTAAAAAAGCGGTGGGAGCGAAGGTTGACGGCGTGATTGCCGACTGTGACGCCGTTTTGGACAAGGACGCGGAAATAACCCCGCTGTTTCCGGACTCAGAAGAGGGGCTTGATATCCTTCGCCACTCGACTGCGCATGTCATGGCGCACGCAGTGAAGAGGCTTTTCCCGGGGGCAAGGTTTGGGATAGGCCCGTCGATAAAGGACGGTTTTTACTATGATATAAGGTTCCCGGACCCGATATCGGACGAAGACCTTCCCAAGATAGAAGCAGAGATGCGCAGGATATCGCAGGAGAAGAACCCGTTCGTGCGCGAGGAACTCACTAAACAGGAAGCACTCAAGCTTTTTACGGATCTTGGGGAGGACCTTAAGGCGGAGATGATAGAGAACATCGAGGAAGGCGTCGTGCTCTCTGTCTACAGGGAAGATGGGTTCGTCGATTTTTGCCGCGGGCCGCATGTCCCTCATACCGGCTGCTGCAAGTTCTTCAAACTTTTGTCCCTTGCCGGGGCATACTGGCACGGAGACGAGAAAAACGAGATGCTGACGCGCATATACGGCACGGCCTTCGGATCAGAGGAAGAGCTTAAAGACCACCTTCGCAGGGTTGAGGAGGCAAGGGCGCGCGACCATCGCAAACTTGGCAGGGAACTGGACCTGTTCAGCCTGCATGCGGAGGGGCCGGGCTTTCCGTTCTTCCATCCCAAGGGCATGGTTATAATGAACAAACTCATAGAATTCTGGCGCAATGAGCACACAAAGCGCGGATATGTGGAGATAAAGACCCCTATGATCCTTGACCGCGCGCTGTGGCTTCGCTCCGGACACTGGGACCACTATAAGGAGAACATGTATTTCACCGAGATAGACGAGGCTCAGTTCGCTATCAAGCCCATGAACTGCCCCGGAGGCATATTGGTATATAACAGCGACATACGCAGCTACAGGGACCTGCCTCTGAGGATGGCGGAGCTGGGTTTCGTACACCGTCACGAGCGTTCGGGCGCCCTCCATGGCCTGATGCGCGTTCGCGCGTTTACGCAGGACGATGCTCATATATACTGTACGCCGGAGCAGATCAAGGATGAGATAAAGGCCATCATGGAGCTTGACAGGTATGTCTATAACGATGTGTTCGGCTTCAAATACTATGTCGAGCTCTCGACACGGCCTGATGACTGCATGGGAGACATTAAGCTCTGGGACCTCGCCGAACAGAACCTAAAAGAAGCTCTGGAGGAGACGGAGACGCCATATAAGCTCAATCCCGGCGACGGCGCTTTTTACGGTCCCAAAATAGATTTTCACCTTGAGGACTGCATCGGGCGCACGTGGCAGTGCGGCACGATACAGCTGGACTTCCAGATGCCGGAGAAGTTCGATATGAAATACATAGGCAGCGACGGAGCCGAACATAGGCCTGTAATGCTTCACAGGACTGTGCTCGGCAGCCTTGAGCGGTTTATGGGTATACTTATAGAGAACTATGCCGGCGCTTTCCCTTACTGGCTTTCCCCTGTTCAGGTAAAGATCCTTCCGGTAAGCGAAGATTTTATGGAGTACTCGTCGATGGTCTCAGAAAAACTTAAAGGGGCCGGCATACGTGCGGAGCTTGACCCCCGCGGCGAAAAGCTGGGCAGGAAAATCAGGGACGCGCAGCTTCAAAAAGTCCCTTATATGCTAGTCGTAGGCGCCAAAGAGGCCGAGAGCGGGACTGTGGCCGTAAGGGACAGGAGCAAAGGGGATATCGGCTCCATGACGATAGACGAATTCACGGCGCACCTTAGCGGCGAATTCGATCCGCTGAAAAAGTAAGCGTGTCTTTGCGCGGCGGACAGCGGCGCCGCTAATGGGTGAATTGAACGCGAGCATCGGCTTTGGTTGCATTATCCGCGCAACTATGCTAATATTTGCGGGCTGATTTAAATCAACGGGTTTTTAAGCAGAGGATGCGCCTCTCGCCTGCCGGCTTACATGCTGTCAGGCCGACTCTCAAGCTGCCGTTACAATGGGCTGGGCGCGTCTTGTCGCGTTCAGCCCATTTTTAAAATCCGCGTTAAAAACATCAGGAGGTGTAATGCCATAGCGAACAAAGACGATGAACCACGCGTAAATTCCGACATTAAAGCGGCAGAGGTTCTCCTCATAGACGAGCAGAACATGAAACGTGGTGTGGTAAGCACTAAGGAAGCGCTTGCGCTGGCCGAAGCGGCGGAGCTGGATCTGGTGGAAGTAGCCCCGCAGGCAACCCCGCCCGTATGCCGCATAATGGACTACGGGAAGTACCGCTTTCAGCAGCAGAAGCGGGACAAGGACGCGCGAAAGAAGCAGAAGAACCAGGCGATCAAAGAAATCAAGATGAGGCCTAAGATCGACCAGCACGACTATGATTTCAAGGTCAGGGCAATAAAGGCGTTCCTTCTTGCGGGCCATCGTGTGAAGGTTTCTATATTCTTCCGCGGCAGAGAGATGGCCTTCCTGGACAGGGGCAGGGAAGTGCTTGGAAAAGTTGTGGCCGCCGTAGGCGACTGCGGCAAGGTCGAGATGGAGCCGCGCATGGAAGGTTCGTACATGAGGATAATGATCGTGCCGGCCGCGCAGTCGGAGCCCGCGAGAAAGCCGGTTAAACAGCAGGACGACGCCGCCCCGGCAGCAAAGGCTAAACCGGCCAAGCCGGCGGCTGGGATCGCTCAGGACCCTGCGCCGGAATCTATAGATTAAAAATATGCGTGACAAATCCCGCCAGGGATAGAATAAAAGGAGGAACTGTGCAATGCCCAAGATGAAAACTCACTCCGCCACAAAAAAACGTTTCAATATAACAGGTTCCGGAAAGGTCAGCTTTAAAAAAAGCGGACGCGGACATCTTCTTTCTTGCAAGAGCTCAAAGAGGCTCAGGGCGCTTAGGAAGAAGGGAATTCTCCCGGCGTGCGTGGCCGGCCACATCAAGAAACTTCTGCCGTACGCATGAGCCCGAGCTTTTGAGGCGGATTGACCCAAGAATAATTTAGAGGAGTGAAATGAAATGCGAGTAAAAGGATCCAGCGCGAGCCGCAGCAAGCATAAAAAACTGTACAGCATCACCAAAGGGTTTTGGGGGCGCAAGAAGAACGTCTACCGCAGGGCGCGTGAGGCTTACCTGCACGCGCTGACAAGCGCGTTTTCCGGCCGAAAGCGCAAGAAGCGTGATTTCCGCAAGCTGTGGATCGTTCGTATAAACGCCGCCGCGCGCGCGAACGGGATAGCCTATAGCGCGCTTATAAACGGCCTTAAAAGAGCGGATATAAAGATCAACCGCAAGATGCTGGCCGATCTTGCGGTGAATGATATGCCCGCGTTCTCACAACTCGTTGAGAAAGCACGCGCGGCGCTTTAAGACAGGGCCTTAAAATTGCCGCTGCATACATCTTACAAGGTAGAGAAAATTTTTGTATCAGGGTTCCTGCTGGTCATACTGGCGGGAGCCTTTCTCTTATGGGTAAGCAATAATTTTATATACCATATGCCGATGTGCCTTGTTGACGCTCTTTTCATGTCCACTTCGGCAGTATGCGTGACAGGTCTTGCGACTGTGAACGTTGGCAATGGGATGGGGCTTATCTCGCAGCTTGTGCTTCTATTGCTGATACAGATAGGCGGTCTTGGTTTTATGACAGGGATGATGCTGATGATCCTTGCCGTTGGCAAGAGGATAGGCATTAAAAGCCGCATATCGTTTCTATGGGGGTTTGGGATCGATGGTGTCCACGGAGCTGTGAAGCTTCTCATGATTATCGTAAAATATACGCTGTTCGTCGAGTCCGCCGGCGCGATACTGCTTTTTATAGGTTTTGTGCGGCACGGCGAGCCGTTAGGCACCGCCGCGTACTATGCGCTGTTTCACGCTGTGAGCGCCTTTTGCAACGCGGGGTTTTCCACATACCCTAACGGGTTTAATGATTTTTATCTCTCTTTTATTGTCCCAGGGACTATAATGTCTTTGATCGTGCTTGGCGGGATAGGATTTCCTGTTTTCGCGGACTGCTGTGATGCGGCAAGGACCGGCAAGAGGCTTTCGCACTATTCGGAACTCGTTATAACTATGACGACGGGGCTTCTTGCGGCCGGTACTGCGTTGATCCTGATATCGGACTGGAACGGGGCTTTCGCCGGCATGCCGCTGTGGGCCAAGGTGTGGAACGCGCTTTTCGCAAGCGTCACGACGAGGACCGCCGGATTTGACACCATATCGCCCGCGAGGTTTTCAGGCCTTGGGCAGGCCATAATGATAGTGCTTATGATGATAGGCGCTTCTCCTGCTTCCACAGGAGGCGGAATAAAGACGACGACTTTTGGCGTGCTTGCGATAGCTGTCTGGAATGAACTTAACGGCAGGAGCGAGAGCGTATTTCGGCGCAGGAAGATACCGCATGCCACGGAAAGAAGGGCGCTGGCCCTGTCTTTCATTTATGTCGCCACTTTCTTTGCCGGCGCGGTTATATTGACAGTCATTGACAGGATGTCGTTCGGCAAGGTCCTGTTTGAATCCGTCTCGGCGATGGGTACGGTCGGTCTGAGCTTAGGCATAACGCCTAATTTTTCGCCGTTTGGCAAGATAATCCTGGTGATGCTTATGTTTTGGGGGAGGGTTGGGATACTGTCCTTCTTCGCTTCAATAATCCCGTCCGATAGAGGGCCTGAGGTACATTATCCGGATACGGGCATACCCATAGGATAATATAAAGGAGCGTCGCGCAATGCAAAAGGATAAAAAGAAGAGTTTTCTCATAGTTGGGCTTGGACGGCTGGGGGTCTCTCTGTGCGATAAACTTGTCGAACTTGGGCAGACAGTCATAGGCGTGGACTCAATGGCCGGCCCGGTCGCGGAGATGGCCGACAGGATAAACGTCGCGGCTCAGGTGGAGGTATCCGACGAAAACGCGCTGATAAAGGTCGGAGCCAAAGAGGTGGACGTCGCGGTTGTTACCATAGGAGAGGCGCTCGAAAGCAGCATTCTTTGCACGTCAATACTTGTAGATCTGGGCGTCCCGCTTGTAATAGCGCGGGCGTCCAATCCGTTGCACGCAAAGGTGCTTAAGAGGGTAGGCGCCCATAAAATCGTTTCGCCTGAATTTGATATGGGGTGCAGGATAGGCGAAAACCTCGTGTACCCCTGGTATTCACGTTTCACGAAAGTTGAGGGCGGAAATTTCGTCTTCGGGAAAATCTCTCCTTTGCCTGAGATGATAGGCAAGACAATGGCGGAACTGCGTTTTTCCCAAAAGTATCAAGCAATCGTCGTCCTTGTCGAAAACAACGGGCGGCAGACCGTACCGTCGTCTTCAAGGCCGTTTGAAAGGTCTGACGAACTGTGGGTGCTGGGCCATAAAGAGGATATTGACAAGATAATAAGCGGAAACGGTGCCGACGATATCAATTTGACAGACATGTCTTGGCATGAGCTTTAGCATATAGTGGGGGAATTTCAGGTGTTGGACGAAATTACTAAGCAGGGCATGGAAAAACTTGCGGAGACCGGGATCTTTGAAAAACTTGAGAAGCTCAAAAAAATGGGCATGGAGAGGATAAACAGCACGTCGATCGCCGAGGATCTTCAGATGGTGCACGCCAATCTTCTGGGGCGCAAAGGCGAGGTGACGGAGATCCTCAAAAGCGTAGGTCAGGCGTCTCCTGAGATAAGGAAGATCCTCGGCCAGGCGGCGAATGAGGTCAAAGATCTGCTTAGCGCGGCGATAGAGGAGCGCAGAGAGGAGATCCTTAAAAGCTCCTCTTCGGTCGAAGGATCCGCCGACATAACGGTCCCCGGGATAGAGCCGTTCCAAGGGGGGCTCCACCCGATTACGCAGATGTGCTACGATCTTAACGACGCCTTCCGCTCCCTTTCGTTTGAGATCTTCAGCGAGCCCGAGATAACGAGCGAGCTCTATGCCTTCGATAACCTGAATTTCGCTTCGGAACATCCGGCCCGCGACAGCATGGATACGTACTGGATCAAAGGGCACGAAACAAAGCGCGGCGCGAAGAGGCTATGCCTGAGGCCGCACCTCACCGGCGCAAGCGTGCGTTATCTGAAACGGCACGGTGCTCCCGCCAGGTTCGTATACCCCGGAAGGGTCTATCGCAACGAGACGACCGACGCGCGGCATGAGCGGGCGTTCTTCCAATATGAGGCGCTGATAGTGGACAGGGACTTCTCGTTCGCGTCGGGCAGGCTTCTGGTCAAGACCATACTTGACAAAGTATTCGGGCGCGACGTTGAGGTCCGGATGAGGGTCGGTTTTTTCCCGTTCGTCGAGCCTGGTTTTGAGATAGACATGCGCTGCCTTGTGTGCGGCGGCGAGGGGTGCAGGGTATGCAAGCATGTCGGCTGGATAGAGGTAATGCCGGGAGGCACGCCGCACCCGAACGTGCTTAAGTCGGCGGGGCTTGATCCTTCCATATGGTCCGGGTTCTATATAAACATAGGCTTGGATAGGCTTGTGATGATGCGCTACGGCGTTGACGACGTACGTCTCTTCCACAGCGCGGATCTCCGCTTCCTCAATCAGTTCAGATAGGAGACAAATTTCATGAAGCTCTCGCTTAACTGGATAAAAAAATATGTTGACCTTCCGGAAAATATAACCAAAGAGAAGCTGGCTTACGACCTGACCATGTGCACCGTCGAAGTTGAGGACGCTGTAAGTATCGCAGGCAGCTTAAACGGGCTCGTCGTCGGGCGGATATTGAAGGTGGAACCTCATCCTGACGCCGATAAACTAAGGGTTTGCAGCGTAGACACGGGCGAAGACGAACCGAGCACTATCGTTTGCGGTGGGGTCAACCTCCTCCCGGGGCAGCTTGTGGCTGTGGCAAAGCCCGGAGCCATGGTAAGGTGGCACGGCGAGGGTGACCCTGTCGAAATAAAGCCTGCCAAACTGCGCGGGGTTATGAGCTTCGGCATGATATGTTCGTCCGGCGAAATTGGCCTCGGCGATCTTTTCCCGCCTTCGTGCCAGGCGGAGATAATGGATATAAGCGAGTTTTGCGCCGCCCCCGGCGCTCCTTTGGCAGAAGCGCTTGGACTTGACGACGTTATACTCGAGATAGACAACAAGTCGCTCACGAACAGGCCCGATCTTTGGGGGCACTACGGAATGGCTCGTGAGCTGTCCGCAATCTACAAAAGCAGCCTTAAGCCTGTCAGGCCCGCGGAACTGCCGCCGTCTTGCGGTCTAAGCGTCGTCATAGACAACCCTGAGCGCTGCTCGCGCTACGTGGGGATTGTGTTTGGCAATATAAAAAACGTCCGCTCTCCGTTCTGGCTTCGCAGCCTCCTCTGGCGTGTCGGAGTAAGGCCTATAAACCTTCCGGTTGACATAACCAACTATGTGATGCTTGCTACAGGGCAGCCTACGCACGGATTTGACAAAAAGCATATCAGAGGCGCGATACATGTGAGGAACGCCGTTTCGGGGGAGAAGCTGGAATTGCTTGACGGGAAGATACTCGACCTGACCGAGGACGACCTCGTAATAGCCGATGAAAAAAGCCCCGTCGCCCTTGCCGGCATAATGGGCGGCAAGCTTGATTCAATACTTCCCGATACTACTGAGCTCATCCTCGAGATAGCCTGTTTTAGTCCCATAGGCATACGCCGCACCGCGCAGCGGTTTGATATAAGGACTGAGGCCTCTTCGCGGTACGAAAAGGGGATCGACCCGCAGCGTGCGGACGAAGCGGCGGCCGTGGCTGTTTCGATGTTCAAGTCCGAGTTCCCAGAGGCGGAGGTCCTTGGCTGCGCGGACAACTATCCTGTGAGGCTCAAGAACGCTTCTGTCGACGTGACGCTGTCGTTTCTGCGCAAACGCCTCGGCAGGGAAATATCGGCGGACGCTGTCAAAGAAATGCTGGGGAGGTTAGGTTTTACGGTCTTTGAGGATGCCGGTACGCTTCATGTCACGGCGCCGTCATGGCGCTCCACGGGGGACATCTCCCTACAGGACGACATACTGGAGGAAGTCGCGCGGCTTATAGGCTACGAGAATTTTGAATTCATTCCGCCGTCCGTCGTGCTCGAGAAGGCGATTAATCAAAGGGACATGGAGACTGAGCGCTCTTTGCGCGAGTATCTTGCTTTTCGCTGCGATATGCAGGAAATTTTTACGTATCCTTGGATCGGGGACGAATATATAACAGCGTCCGGCGCGGACACGGCAGAGATGCTTGCGCTGAGCACGCCTCCGTCTCCGGACGAGAGGCGCCTTAGGTCGACGCTGGTTCCGGGGCTGCTTAAGGCCGTTTTTACGAATTTGCGTTATTTTGATAAATTCCGGCTGTTTGAGTTTGCTCAGGTCTTCTTAGACAAGGACTACCGCAGCATAGACGATCCGTCCGAGATGCTCCCGTCGATGCCGCGTCATATCGGGGGAGCTTTTGTTGGCGCGGACGCGAGGGCTCTTTTTCGCGAAGCCAAGGGCGTGCTCGAATATATGCACAGAGGCGCCCAGGTAGAGCCGCTTTCGTTCGCCCAGGTCAGAAAACCGTCATGGTCGGACGAAAAACTATGGATAAACGTCCTCTGCAAAGGCGAAATAATAGGCGAGTTGGGGCTTGTATCGCCCAAGGCGTCGAGGGCTGCCGGCATCAAACGCGGCCTGGCCGTGCTCTTTGAACTTGACGCGGAAAAAATCGTCCCGCTTCCGTCCAGGCATAACGTGTTCAGACATTTGCCGGAATATCCGCTTGTCAACTTCGACCTTTCGATATTGTTCGACGAGGACGTCAGATGGGCGGATATATATGAAACGGTCTTGAAAGCGGAGCTCGTGAAAGATGTCCGCTTCATTGACGAATACCGCGGATCTCAGGTGGGGCAAGGCAAAAAATCCGTTACTTTCCGGACATGGATAGGGTCTGATGAGGGCACTCTGACCTCGGAAGAGATAGATGCCGTCAAAAGGCAGATAATGAAAAAAATAAACAAAAAGTTCAGCGGAGACGTGCGCGGCGCGGTATAGTCTGGTAGAATTCAATAAGTGGATTGTATTTTTGAGGAAAGAGGCGGTGTCGCTGTGATGCAGCAGTTTGAGCTGATAGAGAACGCTATCGGAAGGCTTGAAAAAATGATATCCGACATTAGAAGCGAGAACGAGGCTTTGACGAAAGAGGTCAGGGAACTCAAGGGCATCATAGACGATAGGGACCTTGAGATACTGCAGCTCCAGGAAGAGGCCCAAAAACGGTCCGCCGAGGGGGACTCTGAAAAAAACGCAATAAAGAAGCGCCTCGAGGGGCTGCTTGACCGTGTGAACGCGATCGCGCCTGAAGAACGCGAGAAAGATCGGCAGGGCCAGCAGGCGTAACGCGCCGGAGGCGGAAAGGACAACGATTTTACCATGGACGAGTCGTCGGGTATCCGTAGGCTTGATGAGGACAAATACACGTTTATCGTCGGCAGGAAGAGGTACACTCTGACGACCTCGCTTGACGACGAGAACTTTGGTTGCGTTGTCGCCAACGTCAGAGCCGCGGTCGACTCCTTCCCTCCTAACCTGAGCCAGGAGGACAGGCTCTTTCTTGCCCTTATGTCTATGTCGCACAGGATGCATGAGATAGGACGCAGGCTGGACGGCCTGATAGAAAACAGCATGCCCTGCGGGGAAGAAAAGTGAATATCTGCGGATCGCACGCAATGGATATATTTTTCATAATGATCGGATGTTATTTCGTGATCCGAGGCTGCTTCCGCGGTTTTGCCGCTGAGATGCTCTCTCTTGGAGGGTTTGTCTGCACCGCCTATCTCTCTTTCAGGTTCTCAGGGGTCGTAGGTTCGGCTATAGCAAAGACGGCCAATATAAACATCCACGTGGCGCGCCTTGTGGCGATAGTATCCGTGTGGTTTCTCATGGTTCTTGCAGTAGGCGCGCTTGGGTGGATGATAAGAGGCGCCATCACCGCCGCCAAATTGAACGGCGTCGACAGGATGCTGGGCATATTCTCGGGTGCCGTCAAAATAACTGTTTTTGTGTACGTCGTGCTCATATGCGGGCTCATACTGTCGCCTGTGATAGAGCCCGCATGGATGACGGAAAGCAGTACGCTCAGATATGCCGGCCGTCATTGGCCGTTAGTAAGGCAGATGCTGATAGATTTCAAGGTCCTTC
>Ga0302251_1000994_pt1 | contig 20142 bp, 13 predicted proteins | sample AAG_RA_Gln_MG_FD_193534 | JGI IMG/M metagenome (GOLD analysis project Ga0302251, IMG submission 193534) | Enriched activated sludge microbial communities from anaerobic digester in WTTP, New Holstein, Wisconsin, United States - AAG_RA_Gln | ecosystem: Engineered > Bioreactor > Anaerobic >...
GCCGTCAACGCTGCGGATTATGCCGCCATCGCGATGCGCCACCCCGATATTCAGCAGGCGGCCGCCACCGTGCGCTGGACGGGAAGCTGGTATACGGTCTACGTCACCATCGACCGCAAAGGCGGCAGGAGCGTCGATGAGACATTCATCTCCGCAATAAAAGCCTATCTCGACTGTTACCGCATGGCCGGTTACGATATCGAAATCAATGGACCGCGTTTTGTCCCTCTGGACATCGTCTGCAATGTCTTCGTGAAGCCCGGTTATTTTAAGATGGATGTAAAAAAAGTGCTTGCCGACACATTCAGCAATCGCCAATTGAGCGACGGGGCCCGGGGATTTTTCCACCCCGACAATTTTACCTTCGGGGAAGCCGTCTACACATCCCGCATCTATGCCGTCGCGATGGCCGTCGATGGAGTAGCCTCGATAGAAATCAAAAGGTTCCAGCGGCTGGGAAAAGATCCCGCCGGGGAAATAGCGAAGGGCAGGCTCTCGGTCGGCCGCCTGGAAGTCATTCGCCTGGATAACGATCCCAATTTCCCGGAAAATGGAAAAATAGAATTCGACATGAGGGAAGCCAATGTCTGAAAAATGTAAAGATTGCGGGAGCACTATCATCAAAGCCGACCTGACACCGGTATCCAAAGAACAGCGCCCCGGCCTTGCGGCGCTGCGCTACCGGGTTGGTACGCACAGCCAATTCAAAGAAAACATGAAGGCCGATATCGCCCGTCATCCCGCGCTGCGGGCGCTGGCGACGAGGGAGGACAACGATCCGTCTATCGCCCTTTTAGACGGCTGCGCCGCCATGCTCGACGTGCTCACTTTTTATCAGGAGCGCATCGCTGAAGAAGGATTTCTGCGCACGGCCACCGAACGCCGCTCCATCGGCGAATTAGCCGGTCAGATCGGCTATCAACTGGCTGCCGGCGTTGCAGCCTCCGTGCCCCTGGCTTTTACGGTGGAAGATGCTCCGGGAGCACCGGGCTGGGCCGTGATCGAAAAAGGAACAAGGCTTCAGAGCATTCCCGGCCCGCAGGAAAAACCGCAGATTTTTGAAACTATGGAAAAACTGGAGGCGCAAGCCCGGTTTAACCGCCTGAAACCAAAAACAAGCGAGGTGCAAAAAATTCGTCTGGACATGACGGAGCTTTACTTGAAAGGGACAAACCTCCAGTTAAAGCAGGGTGACATTCTGCTGATCGTCGGCGACGAACGGCAGAATTATAAACTTTCGGAAAACTGGGATGTGCGCATCGTGCATACCGTGACCACCGATGCCGATCAGAACTACACCATCGTCACCTGGCTGGAGCCGCTGGGAAAGCGCACTTCCGAAAAGATCGTTTACCCGGCGCAGAAAAATCCCAAAGTATATGTGATGAGGCAGCGGGCGGCTCTTTTCGGGCACAACGCACCGGATCCGCGGATTCTGGATGTTGACAGTACCCTTGCTGGAACGGAGTGGAAGTCGTTTGCCATCGATCAGGCCGCTCAAACCATCGACCTCGATGCGCCTTATCCCAGAATTCTGAAAGGCGGCTGGATAGTTCTGTCGAAGCCGGGCCTGATTGACGATACTTACATGGAAGCCTATCAAATCAACAGATTGAGCCTGTGTTCACGCAAGGACTTTGCCCTGTCTTCCGACATTACCCGCATTGTCCTGGATACAGGCAACAACCTGGATGAATTCGGCCTGCGCAACACCACCGTTTATGCTCAAAGCGAAGAACTGGAAATGGCCGATGTTCCTTTCCGTTCGGCCGACGGCGAAGAAACATTAAATGTCAGGCTCGGTGCCGGCATGCTGACCCTCGTGGAGGGTTCGCAAATTACGCTCGATCGATACCTGCCGGAATTGCAGAAAGGACAACTGCTGATTGTCAGCGGCAGGCCCGCGCGACTTCAAAGCCTCACGAGCAGCATTTTCGGACTTTCTAAAAAAGAGAGTCTTCCCCTGGGCAGCATTGTTCAGGTTGTCGGCAAGCCTCTTTTTAACGCCGATAAAATAAAATTTTTCGTCAAGAACCCTACTCACTTTGTTGACTTCATTGAAGTGGATTCACTGCTGTCTAAACTTTCAATCAGCCCGCAGGCTCTGGTAGAATATGTTCCGGCTGCCGCCGATGATGAGACCGTCAGCGAAGCGGCAACTGTAGAGTCTTTAGGTGAAAAAGACGGACAGACGGTTGTTTATCTTACCGATTCCCTGAAAAATGTCTATGACCGGGCTACGGTTTCCATCTTTGCCAATTGCGTCCGGGCGACGCACGGGGAAACTAAAAAAGAAATCCTGGGCAGCGGAAATGCCGCGGCGGGCTTCCAGAAATTTGTTTTAAAGCAGACACCGTTGACATACGTGCCGGCGGCAACATCCGGAGGATCACTTTCTACGCTGGAAATCCGGGTGAACGACATTCTCTGGCAGGAAGTTCCCTCCCTCTACGGGCAGGACGGCCATGCCATGGTTTACACAACGCGTATCGCCGATGATGGTAAAGTCACCGTGCAATTCGGCGACGGCATTACGGGTGCGCGGCTGCCGACCGGAATGGAAAATATCACCGCCACCTACCGCATCGGCACCGGACAAAGCGGGCTGGTCCAAGCCGGGCAAATTTCGCTGCTGATGACGCGCCCCCTGGGTGTCAAAGCCGTAATCAATCCCGGAGCGCCGTCGGGTGCAAGTGATCCGGAGACACGTGATCAGGCCCGCCAAAACGCCCCTTACACCGTTCTGACCTTCGACCGCATTGTATCGCTGGCCGATTATGAATATTTTACCCGGCGCTTTTCCGGCATCGCCAAGGCCCAGGCGGTCTGGCTGTGGAACGGCCGGAAACGTTTTGTGCACATTACCATAGCGGGCGCCGCCGGCTCTGAAGTCAGGGAAGACTCCGATCTCTTCGCCAATTTGAATTTATCCATCAAAACATGCGGTCTTCCGCATCAACATTTTCTGGTGCAGTCCTATACTCCGCTGCTTTTTACTCTCAAGGCGAATCTGCTGGTGAAAACGGGATATCTTAAAGACCAGGTTGCCGCTGCGGTTAAAAATGCTTTAATCGATCGCTTTTCCTTTGAGAAACGTTCCTTCGGACAAAATGTCGCCGCCAGCGAAGTAATCGCCCTTATTCAGTCAGTTCACGGAGTGGAGATGGTCGATCTGGATTTATTGCAGCAGGGAAACCAAAGCGGCGACGTCCTGAAGGCGCACAGGGCGCGGTGGGACGCCGGCATTGACAACAGTATCGCCGCTGAACTTTTGATGATCAATCCCCAGGGAATTGAACTTATCGCGCTGGAGGGAAGTACATCATGACTATAACGCCCGATCAACTCTACGAACTTCTGCCCGCCATTTATCGCGTGCGCGACGCTGAGCGGGGAGAGCCGCTGAAGGCGCTTCTGTCGGTTATGGCCGCGCAGATCAATATTGTCGAAGAGGACATCGATCAGCTCTATGAAAACTGGTTTATCGAAACCTGTGAAGAGTGGCTGGTTCCCTACATCGGGGATTTGCTCGGCGTGCGTCCTCTGCAGGGAGCAAACGACGAAGCCTTCAGTCAGCGCGCTTATGTCGCCAACACTCTTTCGTACCGTCGGCGCAAGGGAACTCTCGCCGTTCTGGAAGAGCTGGTGCGCGACGTTACCGCGTGGCCGGCGAAGGCTGTTGAATTTTTTGAACTGTTGGCAGCAACCCAGCACCTCCAGCATCTGCGTCCGGGCAAAGGGGGCCCCCTGCAGATTTGCGGCAAAAAAGCCCGAAACGGCCTGGAACTTCTGGGTGGTCCGTTTGAAAGTGCCGCTTATACCGTTGATGCGCGTCGGATTACCGGCGGCAGGGGAAAATATAATCTTCCCAACGTGGGTTTGTATCTGTGGCGTTTGAAGGCTTATACGGTTTTGCGTGGCGAAGCCCGCGCTGCAAATGATGCGCCTCCGGGCTGTTTTCGCTTCCATCCGCTGGGGTATGATGCTCCTCTTTTCAATCCGCCCCAGACGGAAGATGAGATTACGCACTTGGCGGAGGAAATCAACGTTCCGGGAACACTAAGGAGACTTCCGCTGTCCCTGGAGCTGGAAGCCCGCAGAGAATTCATCACCAAAGACGCAGATCCGGTTTGTCTTTATTTCGGTGAGGCGCCTGTTTTGGAAGTATTTATCGACGATGCGGATACACCTCTCGCCCCTGATGAAATCGTGATCGCCGATCTGGAAGGATGGGAGGCGCCGGGCTGGAAACCGCCGTCAAGCCTTGTCTACGGCAAAGATAATGAACTGCAAACCAAATGTTTTGTCGATCCCGTCTGCGGACGCCTGGCTTTCCCGGCGGAAAGCAAAGCGGCTGCGGCATGCGTGACCTATTCCTACGGTTTGGCGAGTGCCGTCGGCGGCGGTCCTTACGACCGTCGGCAATCGGCGGACAACTGGTATAAGCCGCACGAACGCGAGGCAACCTGGCTGCGGGAAGTGACAAAGGCAAAAAGCAAAAAAACATTGAAAAACGCCATCGAAGCGTGGAACACCTACAGCAGCGTCACCCCCCTGGCCTTCGGCATTATTTTCATTACAGACAGCCGCTCCTATACGGATCCCCTTCCGGAAATTGAAATACGCGACGGCTGCAAGCTGGCCATCATCGCCGCCGGCGGACTTTCAGAAGAACCGGGCAAGGCCGGAAAATCGCGGATGACTCTGGATAATCTTCGTCCGCATATCATCGGCGATCTCATCGTTAAAAGGCCTTTGGAAATCAGCAAAAACACCAACAGACGCGGCGAGTTTATCATCGACGGCCTCATGGTGGAAGGAGCGCTGGCGGTCAAATCCGGCAATCTCGGCCTGCTGCATCTTGCCCATTCGACCGTCTTATCCCCGACCGGACTGGCGGAGGGCAAGGCGGGCATCGCCATCATCGGCGGGAATACAAACTTGAAAGTGGTGATCGACCGCTGCATCACCGGCCCCATCCGGGCGGCGGCTAACGTCGACCGATTGAGCATCACCGACAGCATCATTGACGGCGGCGAAAAAGGATTTCCCGCTCTGGCGGGCGAAGCGGAAACGGAATACGGCCCGGCTGCGGAAATTACGCGATCGACGCTCTTTGGCGCGGTATCCGTCAGAGAACTTGACGCTTCGGAAACGATTTTTACCGGCGAGGTGAATGTCGAGCGATGTCAGACAGGCTGCATGCGCTTCTCTTATCATGCGCTGCCCGCCGATCCCGCGGTTGCTCCCAAGACTCCGCCGCGCTACCGCTGTCAGCCCGGCCTGGAGATCGCCATGCAGGAAGAAAAGTACAGGCAGGAAGGCTTGTCGGTTGATGCCGCCGCCATTCGTCAACAGGTCAGCCTCTGGCTGGTGCCCCGTTTCGAATCCCGCCGGTACAACCATCCCGCTTACGGGCAGCTCAGTCTCGCCAGCCCGGAGCAGATCCGGACGGGGGGGGAGGATGGCTCGGAAATGGGCGCCTTCAATCATCTCCGGCAGCCGCAGCGCCAGACGAATATCCGCACCGCTTTAGAAGAGTATCTGAGATCCGGGCTGGACGCCGGCATCTTTTATGTCCGTCAGGAATAATATTACCCTTAATCCAGGAGGCTTATAATGAAAGGCGATTTTACGCGACTCACCTTTGACAGGAAAAAACATTATCGCGGCGTGCTCATGCAGCAGGGCCGCGTCCAGCTTGATTCCGACTGGAACGAACAGGTGCAGATCGCCGAACATCGGTATTCAACCTTTTTGGGCGACTTCGTAGGACAAAGCGGCGCACCGGCCGAAAACGGCATGGCCATCATGCAAAAAAGCTCCGACGCCCTCAGTCTCGGCGAAAAGACATTGATCACTGTTGCCCAGCTTGCTTCATCATTGACCGAGAAGCCCGCGGCAACTATCCAGCTCTGGTTTCGCACCGGGTCAACTTCGGCCATTCGTTCCCTCAAGGATAAAATGCGCGGCGCTGCAACAAGCTGCATCGTCTGCCTTGATGAAATTGCCGGTTTTGGTATTGCTGACGACGGCTCTCCGGCTGTCCGCTTCTTAACCGATGTCTGGCAGAAAGTAGACGTTGGAAATATTTCACATAAGATCAACGACGGCAACTGGCATTTTCTGGCGGTGGTCTGCAAAAAAAACTTCCCGGCCAAAATATACGAAATCGGCATTTATCTGGACGGCAAACAGGTGGCCCAACGTTCCGGCAGTTTCACCAAAACCATGCTCGAAGAAAAAGTCCAGGCCCCAATGAATGCAGTGGTGCTGGGCTCCTGGGGGGATAACAAGACCTATTATTTTGACGGCGACGTCGCCGATTTAAGGATTTGGGACGATGTAATTGAAAATCCCGGAGCGCCGCCCGCCGCCGTATTGACCGGTAAGGAGCAGGGGCTTATCCGGTATTATCCCTTAAATGAACAGGGTAAAGCATCGTCGGCAAAGGATCTCTCCTTAAGTAAAAAGAACGCCAAAATCACGGGCACGATAACCCGCACCGAAGGACCCTACGCTTCCGAAAATCTGAGCCTCGATAAGGGCCGTTATTATGTCGACGGACTGCTGGTGGAAAATGAAAGCAAAATCGACGTGGCTCAGCCGTCAAAAAACGGCCTCCATCTGGCTTATCTGGATGTCTGGACGCAGCATGTCTGCGCAGCGGAAGATAACACCCTGCTGGAGCCCGCCCTGGGCGGACCCGACACGACATCCCGCATCAAAACCGCATGGCAGCTGCGCTGCCGGTATCTGGGCGCAAAAAACGCCTTTTCATTGGAGGAACTCCGCGAACGTTATTACGGTGTGTGGCCTGAGCTGTCCGCTCCCGAACCTTCCGACTATTGGCAGCTTCCACTCGGCACCGGCCAAATGAAAATCGATTCCACTAATTTTAACCGCACCGAAAACCAGCTTTATCGTGTTGAAGTCCACACGGGGAATTTCGATGACAACGGAGAGGCGGCGACGCTTAAACTCAAATGGTCCCGTGACAACGGATCGGTTGTCGCCACGGTTAAAGAGATCAACACAACGACGAAAATCGTCACGCTCGACGATGTCGACCTGAAAATCCAGAATGCCTTCGGCGACGTCAATCTCATCGAAATCTGCGATGAAGTATGCAGCCGGACGGGAGCGCCGGGGTATCTGGTCGGCGTGGATATGTCCCTGATCCGCGAAGGCAAAATAACGCTCAAAGAAAACTGGGGCTATGAAAGAAGCGCCGCAGCCCTGGAAGCGCCGATCATCGTCCGCCGCTGGGACGGCGTTCAGAGCGCAAAAAAATTTGAACTGGAAGACGGACTTTCCGTCGGCTTTGACACCGGCGACGTTTACTACCGCACCGGGGACTATTGGCTGATTCCAACGCGGGCGGACGCCGTCATCGGCTGGGAAAACAATGTTTTTCAACCGGCGCACGGCGTTGAACATCATTTCGCCGCGCTGGCCCTTATCACAAAAGAAGCGAGCACCTGCACCTTTGAAAACCTGGGCATCATTTTCCAGCCCCTCACGAAAGGAAATGTCAGCAAGGCCGGCGACACAATCAACGGGGATCTGGCGGTGCTGGGAAGACTCAGCGTCGGGTCCGGCAACTTTGACGGACCGCTCAGCGTCAACGCCGACGCGGGCGGGAAATTGATGAGTCTGAAAGCATCCAATGCAACGTGGCAGGTGAGTCAGGGCAGCGGAACTACACCTTCCCTGAAGATTACGGACAGCGCCGGAAACGGGTTGACTCTTAATCAGGGAGGGAACGTCGGCATCGGCACAAACAATCCCGCCGCCAGGATGGAAATTGCCGGGGGAACACTTCGCGTCAGCCATGATACGGACCGTCTGGAAATTGACCCCTGGGTCGGCAGCAACGGCGTCGCCATCGCCTTTTTTGAAAATGATGGACTCAAGGCCAATTTATACTGGCACAAATACAGTCAAACATTCCATGTCAACAGCACAGGTCATTCCAATACATCCCTGAATTTAAACGGAGGCAATGTCGGCATCGGCACGGCGACCCCCCAATATAAGCTCGATGTAAACGGCGCCATCAATGTTACGCAGGACATCCGATGCGCCCGCTGGAAGGTTACACGGATTATTCAACAGGCCCGCGGCCCGCTTACCGGCAACGGCCTGTCCGGCAATTTCACCAGCGCCGGCGGCATGCTGCTTATTTTCGCTTTTGGATCAGGTTTTTCCCGTACGGCGGGCAGAATGATCGGCATGCAGATTAATGTTGATGATATGATGATGGGCTCGGCTTCCATCTATGCCAACGAAGCATCGAGTCATAAAAGTTTTGTCGGAACGGGCATTATGATAACATCGGTGGGCGCCGGCAGCCACACGCTGAAAATATATAATCTGAATCTGGATACACAAACGGACGCCAACGACATTTTCGATGTAACATTAATGGAACTTCCGTTCAGATGATCCCGCGATATTGCTCAGGGAATCATTTTTACAGGGGAAAATATGCGACGAAAACTGGAACAACGTCTCGAACAACTAAAAGCCGAATTTGAAGCCGGCCAGAAAATGCTGGCGGAACTGGAAACCAAACAGGCCAATGTTCGTGAAACCATGCTCCGCATCAGCGGCGCAATACAGGTTCTCGAAGAGGAATTAGCCGCAGATCAGCCTCCGGGCCCGGAAACGCAGGAGCAATAAAAGCAGCAGGTGAAATTACAGCCGGTATTTTAAACCAGTTTGCGGGCGGCAACTATTTTTCCTTCCGGAAAGTAATTGCCGCCTTTTCATTTATGCTGTCAGATCTCAACGGGTTGTTGCCCATTCTTTCATTGACATAAAAAATTCTTTTTTCTATAGTTCCCCCTTCAAATTCAAAAATCGACTTCGTCTAACAGTGGGGAAAGGATAGTTTATATGCACAAAATAGCGGTTATACCCGGCGACGGCACAGGGCCGGAAGTAGTAGCGGAGGCTTTAAAAGTACTGAACGCGGCCTCGGTAAAATTTGGCTTTAAGTACGAAACCACAACGTTCGACTTCGGTGGAGAGCGCTACAAGCGCACAGGCGAGATCCTTCCCGACAGCGCCGTTGAAGAATTAAGAAAATTCAATTCTATTCTCCTGGGTGCCATCGGTCATCCCGATGTCGCCCCCGGCATTCTGGAAAAAGGTATCCTGCTGAAGGCCCGTTTTGAGCTGGATCAATACATCAATCTTCGTCCGATTCGCCTTTACCCCGGCGTCGACACACCGCTGAAGGATAAAGGTCCACAGGATATCGACTATTGCGTAGTGCGCGAAAACACCGGAGACCAGTACACGGGAGCAGGCGGTGTCACCATGAAGGGAACACCTCATGAAGTGGCGGTTCAGACCGCTATCTATACCCGCCATCAGGTGGACCGCTGCCTGCGCTACGCTTTCGAGTACACCCGTAAATTCGGCAAAAAGGCCCGCGGCAAGGGAGAAAACAACACTCTGGCCCTGGTGGGCAAGACAAACGTCCTGACATATTTGTATGGCCTCTGGGAACGGGCGTTTCACGAGATGGGAGAAAGGGATTACCCCGATATTAAACGTGAATACTACCATGTGGATGCAACATGCATGTGGATGGTGAAAAGCCCGGAATGGTTTGATGTCCTGGTAACGGGCAACATGTTCGGAGACATTATCACGGATCTGGGCGCCATCACCCAGGGCGGCATGGGGCTGGCTGCAGGCGGCAACATTAATCCGGAGGGAGTCAGCATGTTTGAACCGATCGGCGGATCGGCGCCGAAGTATACGGGACTGGGCGTTATTAATCCTCTGGCGGCCATCTGTGCGGCGGCCATGATGCTGGAAACCCTCGGTGAACAGCAGGCAGCTACGGCAATCGAAGAAACGGTGAGAGATATAACCGCCAACAAGCTGAAAAGCATGGCCGCAGGCCGCATGGGCTTCAGTACAAGTGAGGTTGGTGATCTGGTTGCCCAGGGCGTGGCGGACAGAAAATAATACCGGAAAATATTTAAAAAAATCTTTGACAAATATTTTCTGATGATTTAAGAGGCTTTTATCAGTATAAAGAATAGAAAAAGGTTTCCTCAAAACAATGTTTAGCGCGAGAACGGATTTATTTTTAGTCGTCGGTCTTTTACCCCTGCTGCTGGGTCTCGCCCTTTTGCGCCTTTTATTAGCCAAGGCCATCCGCCCATTGTTTTCGGGTTACCTGTAAAACAAAAGAAACTACAGATTATCTGAAAGGCCGTGGGTGGTAAAACCCGCGGCCTTTTTTATTTTGTAATAAACCTTAACAAGGAGATTTATATGAAAAAGGATAAAAATCGAATTTACATTTTTGACACGACGCTGCGAGACGGAGAACAATCACCCGGCGCCAGCATGAACACGGAAGAGAAGCTGATTATTGCCAAACAGCTGGAAAACCTGGGTGTCGATATAATTGAAGCCGGCTTCCCGGTGGCCTCCGAAGGTGATTTTGATGCCGTCAAACGCATCGCCAAGGAAATAAAAAAATGCCAGATTGCAGGTCTGGCCAGAGCCAATAAGATCGATATTGACCGGGCCTGGCAGGCGATCAAGAACGCAGCGCAGCCGCGCATTCATACTTTTATTTCCTCGTCGGACATTCATTTGAAATATCAGTTGAAAAAATCACGCCAGCAGGTTCTCGACGAAGCTGTCGCCGCCGTTCGGCATGCCCACTCCTATACGGATAATGTTGAATTTTCGGCAATGGATTCCACCCGCACCGATAAAGACTATCTTGTGGATATGGTTTCCGCCGTGATCGATGCCGGAGCGGTGACGGTCAATATTCCCGACACCGTCGGCTATGCCATCCCGGAGGAATACGGCAGTCTGATCGCTTATTTGTTCGCCAACGTGAAAAATATGGGCAATACGATCATCGCCGTTCATTGCCACAATGATCTGGGATTGGCTGTGGCCAATTCTCTGGCCGCCATTAAAAACGGCGCACGCCAGGTGGAATGCACCATCAACGGCATCGGTGAACGCGCCGGCAATACGGCCATGGAGGAAATTGTCATGGCCCTCAACACCAGGAAAGATCTTTTCGGCCTGTATACTAAAATCAAGACGGAACAGATATATAAAACATCGCGGCTTTTAACTCAGATCACGGGCATTCAGGTGCAGCCGAATAAAGCCATTGTCGGCGCCAACGCTTTTGCCCACGAATCCGGCATTCATCAGGACGGGTTGATTAAAGAAAAAAGCACGTATGAAATCATGACGCCGCAATCAGTCGGAATAACCGATACCCATATAGTAATGGGTAAACATTCCGGGCGTAACGCCATTTTTCAGCATTATAAAAAAATGGGCTACGTCCTGACCGATGAGCAATTGAATAAAGTAGCGGCCAAAGTTAAAGAAGTGGCTGACAGCAAGAAGGATATCTACGATGAGGATCTGGAAGCGATTTTGTATGAAGAAGTGTACCGCGGCAAGGATAAATATGAGTTGATTTACCTGAATGTCGTCAGCGGTAATGTTGCCATTCCTACGGCGACCATGGAAGTGCAGGTGGACAAGGAAAAGATCCGCGACGCCGGCTTCGGCAACGGCCCCGTGGATGCGACGTTTACCGCGATCAGAAATATTACGAAAACCAATTATCCTTTATTGAAATATGCAGTGAACGCGATCACCGGCGGCAGCGACGCCATGGGCGAAGTAACCGTGCAGTTGAAATATAAGGAATATTCCGTCATGGGCCGCGGCGCCCATCCGGATGTAATCGTCGCCTCGGCGAAAGCTTACATCAACGCTCTTAACAGAATTGAATTTCTTAAGGAAAATGTCAAAAAGGTTAAAGTTGAATAAAGGCGGGAAATAAGATACACGTAACTTAATTCTATACCAAGCTGCATTTCAAGCATCAGCGTCGGTAAGGAGGAGGCTTCCCGGCATGCGCCGGGCAAGCTGCTGCCAACAAAGTTAGGCAAAGAATGCGACTTGGTATAACAGCCAAGGAGAAAAGATGGGACACACAATCACGGAAAAAATATTAATGGCGCATACGGATCTGCAGGACATTTCCGCCGGCCAACTGATCAACGCCCGGGTGGATATCGCCCTCGGCAACGATATAACTGCGCCGATTGCAATAAAGGAATTCCGCCAGGCGGGAGGGAAAAAAGTCTTCGATAAAGATAAAGTTGCCCTCGTGCTGGACCATTTTACGCCGAACAAGGATATCAACTCGGCCATGCAGTGTAAATTTGTCCGCGAGTTTGCTCTGGAGCAGAATATTACCCACTTCTACGAAGGCGGTAAGGTGGGCATTGAACACGCCCTGCTGCCGGAGGCGGGCATTGTGCTGCCCGGTGATCTCGTCATCGGCGCGGACAGTCATACCTGCACTTACGGTGGCCTGGGAGCATTCGCCACTGGAGTCGGCAGCACCGATCTGGCGGCGGCAATGCTCACGGGAGAACTCTGGTTTAAAGTTCCCCCATCCATGAAATTTATTATCTCCGGATCTCTGCAAAAATGGGTTTCCGGCAAAGATTTGATTCTGCATATAATCGGGCTCATCGGCGTAGACGGCGCTCTTTATAAGGCCATGGAATTTGCAGGTGAAACAATCAGTAAATTGCCGATGGCTGATCGTCTGGCCATGGCCAATATGGCTATTGAAGCGGGAGCCAAAAACGGCATCTTCCCGCCGGATGAAATCACCCGGGAATATGTGGAAAATAGAGCCAAACGGCCCTACACATTTTATGCTTCCGACCCGGATGCTGAGTACAGCGATGTGATCGAAATTGACGCCGGCCTTATTGAGCCGCAGGTGGCGTTTCCCCATTTGCCCTCCAACGTCAAGCCCATCAGCCGGGCAGGTAATGTTAAAATTGATCAATCTTTAATCGGCTCCTGCACCAACGGCCGCATCGAGGATTTACGAATCGCCGCAGAGATTTTAAAGGGTAGAAAGGCGGCGGCGGGAGTGCGGTTGATCGTAGTGCCCGCCACTCCGGCAATTTATTGGCAGGCATTGGAGGAGGGACTGCTGGAAACTTTCCTGGCTGCCGAAGCTGTCATCAGCCCGCCTTCCTGCGGAGCCTGTCTGGGCGGCCACATAGGTATTCTGGCGGAAGGGGAAAGAGCCATTGCGACAACAAATCGAAACTTCGTCGGCCGGATGGGTCATCCGAAAAGCGAAGTTTATCTCGCCAGTCCCGCAATTTGCGCCGCCTCAGCGGTTCTGGGAAGAATCGCCTCACCGGAGGAACTGATATAAATACATAGAATAAGGAAGGTTTTTGAAATATGATATATAAAGGCAGAGTCTGGAAATTTGGCGACAATATTGATACCGATGCAATCATTCCGGCGCGCTATTTGAATACATCGGACCCCAAAGAACTGGCGGCCCATTGCATGGAAGATGCGGATGCTGAATTTGTCAATAAAATCAAAGAAGGAGATATCATTCTGGGAGGCGAAAATTTTGGCTGCGGTTCATCCCGTGAACATGCCCCCATCGCCATCAAAGCGGCGGGCATTTCCTGCGTAATTGCCAAAAGTTTTGCCCGCATTTTCTATCGCAATGCTTTCAACATGGGCTTACCCATTTTTGAATCCGCCCAGTTGTGGGAGGAGGTTTCCGCCGGCGAAGAAATATCTCTGGACAGCGTCCGGGGTGAAATAACTGTTGCGGCCACAAAAAAAACATACACCATTAACCCCATCCCGCCTTTTATGGAGCGACTGATTGCGGACGGTGGCCTGATGAAGCATATTGCCCGCAGGTAACGGACAATAAGAAATAGTTATTTTAATAGAATATTTTTTCTGAGGACAGCATGGCTCAAAGAGGGAAAATTCTTGTCGTCGATGACGAAGTCTCGGTACGCGACTTGTTTCAAAGTTTTTTTACTGAAGAAGGGTATGATGTCCTGCCGGCTGAAGGAGGTCAGGATGCTCTTGTTACCCTCCAACTACAGGATATTGATGTCATTTTTATCGACTTGAAGCTTTTCGGCATGAACGGTATCGAACTTTGCCGCCAGATCCGTAAAACCAGGCCGGTATCAATTATTTATGCAATGACAGGCTGGTCGGCGCTGTTTGAAATAGGTGAGTGCCGCGAAGCCGGTTTTGACGATTATTTTGAAAAACCACTGGACATGGAAAAGCTCCTACTGCTGGTTGAACAGGCTTTTGAACGGCTGGAACGCTGGAAAAAACGCTACTGATCTTTATTCTTATTCCGGGTAAGGTAAATCATGCGTTCTGTTAATATCTACGAAAAAATATTAATTGACCCTCCCTATGAGAAGATTTATCATCGCCTCGGCTTCAAGAAAAAAACCACAGAAATTACAGAGCAACAACAGGCAGAAACAGACTTGCGAATTCGCGAAGCTCTCTCTTTCATTGAATTGAAAGGATGCAGCCGAAGATGCGCCATCAATAAAAATGACGGCGGCAGGGTAGTGATCGACGATCATCTGGTGTTCGAAAGTAAAAAACTGGCCGGATTTTTACGGGGATGCCGGGAGGCTCTGCTGATGGGTGCAACCTCCGGCAGTAAGATTATGGAGGCGATCGCCGATCAAACAAAAAAAGGCGATCTTTCCAAAACTGTGGTCTATGATGCGACAGCCAGTGAGATGACTGATGCGGCGCTTACCTGGTTGATGGCTTATTATAACAATCAACTGCGGCGTGAAAGTAAAAAATTGCTGCCGCGAAGGTTTTCGGCGGGCTATGCCGACTTTAAACTGGAAAATCAAAAAACTATTTATCGTGAGCTGGAAATGCAGAAAATAGGTGTGGCTATAAATTCCAATTTCATTCTTCTGCCGGAAAAATCGGTTACGGCGATTACCGGAATCTGCGGATAGTATTTTAAATTTCTTTTGAGCAACGGTGATGAAGAAAACAGGCAAGAAAAAACAAATCAGTAAAAATGCTGAAAATACTGCCGAGCAGTTGACATTGCGTAAATCGAGCGCTCTTTTGCAGGAACTTTTACGCAACTTTCTCGATATTATAGCCGTTTTTGATAAAGACGGTGTTTTTCAATATATTTCCCCGTCTCTGACTTCCCTTACCGGTTATCGGGAAGCCGATTTCATAGGGGAAAGCGTCATCAAGTTTGTTCATCCCAACGATCACCAAGTTGTAAACAATAATTTTTCCAAGGTCTTAAGCGAAGACAACAAGGGTATCGCCAGCGAATTCCGCTTTCAAAAAGCGGACAATTCGTGGATTTATCTGGAGGCGCTGAGTAATAACTGCCTGAACAACCCGGCTATAAACGGCATCATCATGAACGCCCGCGATATTACAATGCGCAAACTTATGGAAGATCATCTGCGCCAGGCGCAAAAGATGCAGGCGATCGGAACTCTCGCCGGCGGTATCGCTCATGATTTCAATAATCTGCTCATGGGAATTCAAGGCTATATTTCCTTAATGCTCGCTTCCCGGGATGCCGGTGATCCTGATTTTGATAGATTGCGCAACATCCAGTCTCTGGTGCAAAGCGGAGCCGATCTGGCGGACAATCTTCTCGGATTCGCCCGCGGCGGCCAGTATGAACTGAAGCCGACCGATTTAAATGAGCTGGTTTCCAGAACCGCCAACATATTTGGCCGCACAAAAAAAGAAATAAGAATTCACCATAAATATGAAGAGAACATCTGGCCGGTGGAAGTTGACCGCATCCAGATCGAACAGGTGCTGGTTAATCTTTTTGTGAATTCCTGGCAGGCTATGTCTAATGGCGGACATATCTTCGTAGAGACAAAAAATGTTTTTCTCAGCGATAAACATTTTCTGAGCGCTGATCTGCCAAAAGGTAATTATGTGCAAATTACTGTTACTGATACAGGCGCCGGTATGGATGAAGAAACATGCCGACGGGTCTTTGAGCCGTTCTTCACCACGAGAGAAAAGGGACGCGGGGTGGGGCTGGGGCTGGCCTCGGCATATGGCATAATTAAGGAACACGGCGGAACGATTAACGTGGCCAGCAAAGCAGGGCAGGGGACAACTTTCAATATTTACCTGCCCGTCTCAGACAAGAAGATAGTAAAAGACACGACTGTTGACGAAACAATTATTAAGGGCAGGGAAACAATACTACTTGTTGACGATGAGGAATCCATTGTTGATGTCTGCGGGGAAATTCTGGAAACCCTGGGATATAATGTTTTAAAAGCGGGGAATGGTCATGACGCCCTGAAAATATTTGCTGACAATAAAGATCTGATTGATTTGGTAATACTGGATATGATTATGCCCGGCTTAAGCGGCAATGAAACATTTGATGGATTAAAATTGATCAATCCACAGGTTAAAGTGCTGTTGTCCAGCGGCTATGTGACTGGTAACCAGGCGAAGATAATAATGGAAAAAGGCTGCCAGGCCTTTATCCAGAAACCGTTCCGGATGGAGGAATTTTCCCGGAAAATCAGAGAAGTTCTCGACAAAAAAGAGTAAATTCTTTCAAACTATTGAACCGGAGTATTTTTATGAGTAAAAGCGGTAAAATACACAGTCTGTTGAAGAAAGAAATCATTGTTCTGGATGGAGCCGCCGGTACCGAACTGCAGAAAAAGGGGATGCCGCCGGGAGTCTGCCCGGAGCTTTGGTGCCTGGAAAATCCCCGGATTACCCAAAATATTCACACCTCCTATGCACAGGCCGGGGCGCAAATAATTTACACTTGTACATTCGTAGCAAACCGCTTTAAGTTGGCGGAATACGGGGCCGGAGAAAATGTTTATGAAATCAACCGCGATCTGGCCCGGTTGGCCCGGCAGGCGGTGGGTAAAAAAATAATGGTTGCCGGTGATATCGGCCCCACAGGCTTATTCGTTGAACCGTTCGGTTCTCTCGGTTTTGAAGAAGCCGTCGCCGCCTACAAGGAACAGGTGCGTGGTCTGATTGACGGCGGCTGTGATCTGATCGTCATTGAAACGATGATCGATATTCAGGAAACCCGCGCGGCGCTCCTGGCGGTCAAAGAAACAACAGATATTTTTACAATCGTGTCGATGACTTATGAAAAAGACGGTCATACGCTCAGCGGCACCGATCCGGTCAGTGCGCTGATTACCCTGCAGTCTCTGGGCGCCGACGCCGTCGGCTGCAACTGCTCCACCGGCCCGGAAAAAATGCTGGAATTCATCTCCCTGATGAAACCACATGCCACCGTGCCTCTTCTAGCTAAACCCAACGCCGGAATGCCCCGGCTGGAAGAGGGCAACACTGTCTTTGACATGGAAGCCGATGATTTCGGCTCCTGGGGAATGAAGCTTGTAGAAGCCGGCGCCAACATGGTCGGCGGCTGTTGCGGAACGACCCCACTGCATATTGCAAAACTGGCCAAAACAGTTGCCGGAATGAAACCCCGGCCGCCGCTGCGCAAATCCATCGGCGCCCTCAGTTCCTCGCGGGGATCTTTGATCTTCGCAGAAAATGACCCTCTTTATATTGTAGGGGAAAGAATTAATCCCACCGGTAAAAAGGCATTGCAGCAGGAACTGCTGGAAGGGAAAACATCGATTATTCGCCAAATGGCGATGGCGCAGGAAAAACAGGGGGCGCATCTGCTGGACGTCAATGTGGGCCAGCCCGGAATTGACGAAGTCGGAACGATCCGGTCAACAATCGGCCTGCTGACCACGGCGACAAAACTGCCGCTGGTTGTAGATTCTTCCAAAGTGGAAACAATTGAAGCGGCGCTGCGAATTTATCCCGGCAGAATGCTGATCAACTCTATTTCCGGCGAGAAGGAAAAAATGGCCAGACTGCTGCCGCTCGCGGCTAAATACGGCGCGATGTTCATTCTTCTGCCGCTCGTTGACGGCGAAATTCCGCGCACAGCGGAAAAGCGGCGGGCTGTCATTAAAAATATTTACAGCCAGGCCCGGAAATTCGGTTTTACAAAAGATGATTTCCTCGTCGATTGTCTTGTCATGGCGGTGGCATCCGATCCCCAGGCGGCTCGGGAGACTCTAAACACGCTGCGCTGGTGTACGGAGACTTTCCACAGCAGAACAATTTTCGGCTTATCCAATGTTTCCTTTGGCATGCCGGGACGCACCTGGCTCAACGCCGCTTTTCTGGCCATGGCGCAATTGAACGGGCTGACGGCGGCCATCGCCAATCCGGAAAGCGCCGAATTCATGAATGTCAAAAAGGCCGGGGATGCGCTGACGGCAAAGGAGAAGGGCACTCTGAAATTTATCGAGCATTTTTCCGACCAACAGAGCGTGCCGTCCGGGAGGAAGGAAGGCGCAAGTCTTGCGCCGCAGGAAAAGATAGCTGCCGCCGTCAGCGAAGGCGACCGGGAAAATATCCTCTCCCTGATCGCAGCGGTGCTGACTTCCGGAATTTCCGCCGCGGAACTTGTCGACAAGGTTATGATTCCGGCAATAGTCCGGGTCGGCAATTTATACGAAAAGAAGATTTATTTTCTGCCGCAGCTCATGGCTTCGGCGGAAACGATGAAGAAGGCTCTGGATTATCTGGAGCCGTATTTAAAGAAAGATGCGGCGGGCGGCAAGGGCAAGATATTGATGGCCACAGTTAAAGGGGATATTCACGATATCGGCAAGAACATCGTCGCGCTGCTTTTGCGCAATTACGGCTACAATGTTATCGACCTGGGCAAGGATGTACCCGCCGAGGAGATCGTCAGGGCCGCCCAAAAAGAGAGCCCCGATGTCATCGGCCTTTCGGCATTGATGACGACAACTATGGTTAAGATGAAAGAAGTTGTTGACACGGCCCGAGCCCGGGGAATAAAGACACCCTTTATTCTGGGCGGCGCCGTAGTTACTCAGGCCTACGCCGCATCCATCGGCGCGGCTTTCGCCCGCGATGGTGTGGAAGCAATAAAAGTTGTAGAAAAATTGATAAAAAGATAATAATTAATGAAGATGAATTAAGCTTTATGAGGCTGGAGGATAAGCAGAATGACTATTGATGAGATGAAAGAAAGACTGGGAGAAATAATACTGGAGAAGTCTTTCAAGTATAGCGACGATCCGCCGTTTACGCTGGCTTCGGGACGCCAGAGCAATTATTATTTCAACTGCAAGCCGACAACTCTTGATCCGGAAGGAATGAATCTGATCGGCGCGATTGTTTTCGATATGGTTAAGGACAGCGGCATCACTGCCGCCGGCGGTCTCACGCTGGGGGCGGATCCCATCGCCAATGCCCTTGCCGTCATATCCTATCAGAAAGGAAAACCGATTAAGTCTTTTATTGTCCGGAAGGATGTGAAGGATCACGGAACGAAAAGCGCCATCGAAGGCAGTGTTAAAGCAGGCGAAACGGTTCTCATTATTGATGATGTCATAACGACCGGCGGCTCGACTATTACGGCCATCGAGCAGGCCCGCCAGGCCGGTTTAATTGTTGATCGGGTCATTACATTGATTGACCGGGAAGAAGGCGGCCGGGAAAATATTCAAAAACATGTCGAAAATATTCAGTCCGTTTTAACCCGCACGGAAATCATGGCCATTCGCGCCAGGAAAATGAACAGCGGTACGGAAAAATGAAAAGCTGCATCATTTTTCTTTTTGTAGTTATGTTCTCCTCTTGTGTCTGGGTTCAAGAGATTTTGGCCAACCCCGGCATTATTCCCGTGGCGAAATTTAATTCATCGACAATGTCCGGTGGAATTCCGCAGGGCTGGAAACTGGAGAAAAAAACCGGACGTCCCCTGATGAATCTCGAAAAAGCCGGAAATTCTTTTTATCTGCGTTTAATTTCCAGGGGAGACTCCTCTTTCGGCATACGCAAAGAAGCAAGGGTCGATATTAAGAAATTCCCCATCCTCAACTGGCGCTGGATGGTTGCCAAACTGCCCAGGGGCGGTGATGTGCGCAAACCCGCTACAGACGATCAGGCCGTACAGGTTTATGTCGCTTTTAAAGAGTCGGGCCCGATGGGTTTGAATACACCCGTAATCGGCTATATCTGGGATAACGACGCCCCCAAGGGCTGGAGCGGCAGAAGTCCGCAAATCGGCGGCGGCAAACTCAGGTATATAGTTTTAAGAAACAAAACGGATCGCACCGGCAAGTGGTACACGGAAAAACGCAACATTTATGAAGATTATAAAAGACTTTTTGCCGATGTCAACGG
>Ga0302251_1000999_pt1 | contig 20053 bp, 2 predicted proteins | sample AAG_RA_Gln_MG_FD_193534 | JGI IMG/M metagenome (GOLD analysis project Ga0302251, IMG submission 193534) | Enriched activated sludge microbial communities from anaerobic digester in WTTP, New Holstein, Wisconsin, United States - AAG_RA_Gln | ecosystem: Engineered > Bioreactor > Anaerobic >...
GCCGCTGCGCTCCCACCCGGCGGGATGCTGCCCACCGTGCCGCTGTACACCACCGTCCCGCTGAAACCGCCATCCCACACCATCAGCGTTATGTCACTCGCCGTCACCACCCCCGTGTTGTGCACCGTCACCACAACGGGGCCCTCCCCGGCGATGTCCAGCGCCGTGAGCGCCAGGTCCGGCAAGATCCCCAGCGCCCCGTACCCCGCGTTGTTGCCCTCCTCCGCCTCCGGGATCGCGCCCCCCTCGTCCGCCACCGCCCAGAAGCGCTTCCCCTCCCCCGCCAGTCCCGCCGGCTCCGTCAGCACCAGCGTCACCGTCACCTCCGCGCCGGCCGCCAGCGTCGGCGTGAGTTCGACCGTCCCCAGCACCGTCCCCGTCAGCGGGTCCGCCGCCCGGAAGGCCACTGCGAACGGGCCCTCGACCGTGGTAACGCCCACGTTGGCGACCACCGCCGTGAGGGTGACATCCGTCGTCGTGTGGCTGCTGTGCGCCCAACCCACCTCCAGGTCCGGCTGCACCGTCGCCAGCGCCGCCACGTTGTTCGTCTCGTCCCTCTCCGCCAGCGCGTTCGCCGGGTCCGCCACCACGTACACCGTATGCGCGGAATCGCCCACGGGAACGTCCCAGGCCACGCTCACCTCCGCCGTCGTCCCCGCCCGGAAGACCCCCGGCAGCGTCTGCGTGATTCCGATCCGCGTCCCCCCCGCCCCCGGGTCCCCGTCGTAGAAGGCCACCTCACCGCCCACGATGGCCAGGTCCCCGGCGTTGTGGATCGTCGCCGTCAGCACCGCGCTCGCCCCAGGCGCCGGATTGCCCGGCGCGATCTCTACGTCCCCCGCACCCACCCCCAGGTCCTGCCCCAGCACGTGCTCCCGGAAGTACAGGTCCGTCTGCACCGGCCGCGGATAGTTCGGCACCGTCACCGTCAGCGTCGGCAGCACCGGCACCGTCAGCGTCACATACTCCAACACCACCTTGTTGTACGCCAGCGCCAGCGTCCCGTCCGCCGCGAACGCCGGAGCCAGCGCTTCCTCCACCGCGTCGTCGCGCGTCAGCACATTGTCCGCCCCCCACGAGCCGTGCGCCGCGTCGTACACCGCATAGGCCGTATCCGCCCCCGTCGGCGTCAGCGCCTGCCACAGCAGCGCCACGTTCCCGTTCGGCGCGGAAGCCAGGTCGAAGTCGAGAAAGGCCCCCGAACTGCTCCCCTCCCGCACCACCACCGGCGTTCCCCCCCACCCCACCTGCTGCACCAGCGCCTCCCCCTGCCGCCACACCAGCAGCGGCTCCCCCGCCGCGTCGTACCCCAGCGCCGGGCTGCTGTCCGTGATCGCGTCGCTCGTCAGCCACGTCAGCCCGCTCCACCCGGCCCCGTCCCAGGTCGCATAGGCCAGGTCCACGTCCGCCCCCGTGCCCACATCCCCATCCCCGTCCCGCGCCACCACCAACGCCGCCCGCGTCGCCGAGTACACCGCCACGTCCACCTCCAGCGTCCCCGTCAGGTTCGCCAGCGCCGCCGTCGGCGTGCTCCACCCCGTCCCGTCCCACAGCGCATAGGTCAGCGTCAGCGGGTGCGTCGGCGTGCCCAGCAGGTCCGTCCCATCCATCGTCCGCCACAGCGCCAAGAGCGTCCCGTCCGCCCCACCCACCAGCTGCGGCGTCACGTCCGCCAGGTTGTCGTTTGTCAGCGTGATGACCCCGCCCCAGCCGCCGGCCGCATCCCATTCCGCCGCCGCAATCTCCATCGAGCGCGCGTAGGTGATCGTCAAGGTCGGCGAGAGCCAGACCGTGTGGCTGCGCTCCCACACCGCCACCGCGTCCCCCTCCCCGTCAAAGGCCACCTGGGGGTTAAAGTCGGCGAAGCTGTCCGCCGTCACCGCGCCCGGCGTCCAGGCGGCGCCGTCGTAGTACGCCGCCCGAATCGCCGTCCCCTGCCCCTGCGGCAGCGCCGGGTCGTCGTGCACCCACAGCACCATCCGCGCCCCGTCCCCCCGCAGCGCCAGCCCCGGCCCGGCCAGCGGAAAGACGTCCAGCACGAGCGCCGTCTCCTGCTCGACCGCCGCCGGGCCGGGGCCCACAAAAAACCCGGCCTCCCCGTCCCCCCGCTCCCGCAGCCGCCAGGCTGTCCCCAGCACCTGGCCCTCGTCGTCCCCCTCGCACACCCCCTGCGGCAGGGAACAGGTGATCCCCCGCACCCACTCGTCCTCAAACTCCCACACCGTCAACGACAGGCCGGCCGCCAGGTTGATGGCGATCTTGTGCAGATACCCCCACGGCGGCGCCGACGGCACCTGGATCACCACCCGCGGCCCGCCCCGCCCAAAGACCGATGCCTTCAGCCACTCCAGCACCTCCAGCGTCAGCGTCAGCTGCAGGTCAATTCTCGCCGTCCCCGTCACCGTGTCAAAGACCAGCTCGTCCTCCACGTCCTTGAAGCGCACCGCCACGTCGATCGCCGGCGCCAGCGCCGCCTCCACCTTGGCCCGCCGGTTGAACCACTTGACCAGCCCGCCCACCAGCGGCCATTCCTCCGCCGCTTTCACCGCCGGGATCAGGTCCGCCACCCCCATCTCCTTGGCGATCCGCCCGGCGATGTTCAGCCCGAACTCGGCCCCCACCAGGTCCAGCCCCGCCGGCGGCCCCAGCTGCACCTCCCCCTTCCCGTACAGCTTCCCCGTCACCTGCGCTTGCTCCGTCAGCTGCACCCCCGTGTTCCCGCTCACCTCCACCGCCCCGCTCCCGTCCGACGACGCCTCCGCCCCCACCGCCGCATAGGTCTCGATGATCCCCATGTTCGCCCCGCCCATGTACGGCACCCAACCCGGCACCACGTAGCGCGCCTCAAAGTGCGGATCGGGGTATTCCAGCTCCCGCCCGTACTTCACCGTCAGCGCCTCCAGGTCGATCTCGAAATCGCCCAGCGGCAGCTCCGTGATCCAGTTCGGGATGGGAAAGACCCCCGGCTGCAAGGCCACAACCTCGGACGCGTACCCCTCCGTGTTCAGCGCCCGGATACGCAGGACGTTGTTGCCCCCCAGCAGTGAAGCCCGAAAGTCTTCCCCCATGTTGTACAGATGCTCCGCCCCCCAGTCCTGCCCCGCTTCCACCACCTCCGTCCCGTTCAGGTTGAAGCGCACCTCCTGCTTGAGCGCCTCCCCGTTCCCCTGCCGCGCCGGCCCGTTCCAGTCCACCTCCGCCCGGTAGACGTTCTCCACCTCCAGCCCGCTGAGAAAGTACTTTTCGTACTGCGGCTTGACGGTAGCGGCCGGCCGGCACGAGGCCGTCTCAAACGGCCACGTCTGCACCTGCGGGTCCCGGCAGGGGTTCTGGATGTCCACCGACACCACCTTCCATGCATAGGGCGCGGGGTCCCCGTTGGCCAGGCACTGCAAGATCCCGGCCGGCAGGGCAATCGACCGCCCGCAGTTGGGGTAGGCACCCACCTCCTGCCAGCCGCCGCCCGCCGGCTTGACGTACACCCGGTAGGCCACCTGGTCCCCGGCGTCCGGGTTCGTCCCGCATTGTCCCGCCCCGCTCCAGGAGAGCGTCGGCGCGGGGTCGATCAGCACCTCTTTCGTCCCCGCCGCCGGGCTCGGCGCCGTCGCCGCCAGGTCGGCGTACTCGGGCTCGTAGCGCTCCGTCTCCACTTCCAGCGTGTAGGCCGTCCCGTCCTGGGTCACGGTGGCGAGGTTGTGGATGAGCGTGGGGGCGTCGCACGTCGTCGAGACCTGGAAGCGCACCTCCAGCGTCACTCCCGGCTCCAGCGTCCCGTCCCAGGTGACGCGGCTGCCGTCATAAGCCGGCGTGCCATGGGAGGACCACAGGCTGCCCTCCACGAAGCGGGTGTGTACCGGGATAGCGTCCTGCACGTTCACCGTTACCGACCCGATGGTCGTGTTCTTGACCCCCACCGTGTAGGTGAGGGGCCGGAGGAACGCCACCCGGGCCGGATCGGCCGTCTTGTACCGCGGCATGAGCATGCATGCCGAGAACTCGGAGGTGTTGCCGTCCGGGTCGGTGGCCGTGGCGGCGAGCGACTTGCCGCGCGCCGGGAGTGTCACTTCGAAGCTGCCCATACAGTCCGGGCCGGTCGTCACGGAGGCTTCGCCCAGGTAGAACTGCCCCTCGCCGTTGCCAGAGGGGCTGCAGGCGCTGGAACCAAAGAACTCGAGCGCAAAGGTGGTGCTGGGGGTGCTGTCGAGGGTGCCCTGGATCGTCACCTGGCCGCCGCTCAGCGTGGTTGTCAGGAGGACGGGATAGTTTTGCCAATAGTTGGCCCCGCCATCGCCATCGCAGTGGTCGTTGGGGGTAACACCCCCACCAGGAGGATCGATCCCGCCCGCAAACAAATCGATCCCCAGCACGCCGTTGTCGTGGATGACGTTGCGGCTGACGCGGTTGTTGAAGGTTTCATGGCGCGTCGCCACGTACATATCCAGACCCCTGAGACCGTTATAGGCCATGACATTGGCCGCTCCGGTCGCCGGGCCGCCGATCGTGTTCCCGACGGCGTCGCGCAGATCGATGCCGGTGGCGTTGGGCAGCGGCATCGTGCCCGAGGCGTCCGTGCCGAGATAGTTGCCCTGGACGAGGTTCCCGTCCCAGCGGATGGCGAACCCAAAGCGACCGTTTCCAGACGACACATTGCGGGCCTGGGCCGTGGTGCCGCCGACGGTGCAATCGGTGAGGATCACGTCGATGCCGTTGTACCCGTTGCCCAGGTCTTTTGCGCCGCTGGCATCGGTGCCCAAGTAGTTCCCCTGGATCACGCTGTCCCATACAGTACCCGCGTTGAGGCCATAGATCCCCCACCCGGTGTGGCCGGAGATGACGTTACGGGCCCGGGCCGTCGTCCCACCGATCGTGTAGCCATTGCCCGAGTTCAACCGGATCCCCATGCCGTACCTATAGTAGGTGCCGCTGCAGTCCAAAATGGGGGCCGTCATGCCGCTCGGGTCAGGGCCGATATAGTTGCCCTCGACGAAACTGCCCCCAAAACTGTTCAGATAGAGCCCCAGGCAGAAGCCGTAGAAGACAAAGCCGCGCAAGACACTGTCCGGTGCGGCCAACCCCACGCCGCTATCGTAGTCGTTGCTAAAGCCCGCGCCGGGAGTCAACTGGACACGGGTCGCGCCCCCCGTGTCTCCCAGGATTGTCACCGGGCTCTCGACGCCAATGGTGTCGTCAATCGAGATCACCGGCGTACCCCCACCGAGGGCGAAGCGGATCTCGTCCCCGCCGGTCGTAGCGTTGGCTTGCTGCACGGCCGCGCGCAGGGTGCAGATGTCGCAGGCGGGGATGGGGGGGTCCGCATCAGGATCGTGGCAGATATCGCACATGTCGTCGTCCAGGTAGCTGTCCCCTTCGTCCCCAGTCGAGTTGACCACAAAGGTGGCCAGCGGCGCGGATTCGACGACGGCCGGCCGGAGCATCCCCTCCTGGGCGATCACCAGGTCACTCGAGGCGTCCGGGTTCAGGCGCATGGGCAGCAGGGCGGCAGGGGGGCCGGCCGTGTCCAGGGCGACCGACCAGGGGCGCACCGCCGCATTGCGCCCGCCCTCGTCATCCGGCATGGTCTCGCGGTCGAGCGCGGTCACAAGGTGGACCTGGCGGTTCGCCGGGTCGAGCACGGCCAGGTCGTCGCCGGGGAGGGAAGACACGTTACAGGTTGCAAGTTGAAAGTTGTAGGTTGCAGGTTCGAGAAGAGGGAGCTGCGCGACCTCGACAGCCGTGGCGGGCACGAGAAAGCGGATCACTCCATCGGCAGACAGGAGGGCCAGCTCTTTGGTGTAGGCTTCGCCGGGGACAAAGTCACCCAGGGCCAGGGCGAGGATGGAAAAAGAAAGGGCGCGCGTGGTGACGCTCGCTTCCGCCGCCTTTGTCCCAAGGGGCAGGACGGAGAGCTGCCGATCCAGGCCGTGGACGAGCACCAGTTCGCTGCCGCAGGCCGCGGCGATGTCCATGGGGTAGTCGTCGTCCATCTGGCCGATGGCCAGGGAGGTCGCCGGGGCCGGCAGAGGGATGGCCTCCGGCTCCCAGCGCAGCGCGCCGCTGGGGCCTTCGAAGACGACTAGTAGGGGCGGGCCTTGCGCCCGCCCCATTTGAGCCACCCCCTCCACCCCCACCACCAGATCCTGCAGCCCATCCCGCCGGTTGACCTCGCCGGCCGCCAGGGCGGTGACGACGCCCGGCAGGGGCACGGCCTCCGGAGCGCCCAAGCCGCCGCGCCCGTCGCCGGACAGGAGGTACAGCGCGCTGCCCCCGCGCGCCGCGGCCACCACGTCGCGGTGGCCGTCGTTGTCGAAATCGCCGGCCCCCAGGTAGTCGGGGGCGATGGGTAGGGCGAAGAGGCGGGCGTCGGGCAGGAAGGGCGCGTCCACGAAAAGGCCGGCCGCCCGGCGGGCATCGGCCTCGGGCCCGTCGTGCCAGAGGTAGTCGATGCTGCCGCGGTGCACGGCGACCAGACCGCCCTCCGCCGTGGCGTACCCTGCGGCCAGGTCGGGCATGCCGTCCTCGTCAAAATCGTCGCTGGCCAGCGCGCGGGGCTGGGCCGATGCCAGGGACTGGACCAGGCCGGCCGGCCCGTCGTACACTGTGGGCACGGCCACGCCGTCGCGCAGGTTGATCCAGGGGTTGCCGCGCGAGGCGGCCCTCACCCCCACCCCCTGCCCGCCTGCGGCGGGCGCCCCCCTCCCCCTCTCCCGATTCTCGGGAGAGGGGGAGGGGGAGGCAGGAGTAAGGGCAAGCGCCCCCACCGGCAGCGCCGGAAGAAGCAGGCCCAACAGCACCACGATTGCCAGCACACGGTTCGTTCTGCGCATTGCAACCTCCTTACAGTCCCTCCGGCCGGGTCCGCTCTTTGCCGGCCGCGGATTTGTGTGTTCGTGTCCGCATTCGTGCTTGCCGCACTCCGGCCCTTGACACCACTTCGTGTATTCGCGCCCTGATTCGTTGCTACCGCCCCCACCACGTATAGCGCAGGTCCTTCATGTTCCAGTCATAGTGGCTGATGTGCGGACGGCCACTTCCATCCAGTGCCAGGGAAGGGAACCCGCCGACATTTCCCCCGGTCTCCGCCGTCTCGACCAACCACTGCGTGCCGTCCCAGTGGGCGTACTTCAAGCTATCATAGTCCAGATCGTAGTAGGCGATGTGCGGGTAGTCGGAACCATCCAGGGCGAGGCTCGGCCAGACCCCCACCTGATGGGTGCTGTCCACGTTCGTGATCTGCCACGCCGCCTCGTCCCAGTAGGCGTAGAGCAGGTCGCGCGCGGCCTGGTCGTGGTAGGCGATGTGCGGCCGGTCGAGCGAGTCCAGCGCCAGCGAGACCCCCCACGTGTCCCCGGCAGTCGTCACCGTCTCGAACTGCCAGGTCGCGCCGTCCCAGTGGGCGTAGCGCACGTCCAGCGTAGAGGTATCGTAGGCGATGTGCGCCCGGCCCTGCGAGTCCAGCCGCAGGCTGATATACCACCCCGACCCCGTGCTCTCCAGTGTGCTGCGCACCCACTGCGCCCCGTCCCACCGGGCCAGGCGCAGTTCCCCACCCCCGCCGCGGTAGGCGATCTGCGGCCGCCCGGCGCCGTCCAGCACGAGGGAGGGGGCCTCGCCATCCGCGTCCACCTGCGTCAGTTGCCACTGTCCCCCGTCCCAGGCGGCGTAGTAGAGTCCCGCGGGATTCGGAAGAACGCCGCTGCTCTCGTAGGCCAGCCGCGGGTAGTCACTGACGGGATCGAGCGCCAGGGACACCTTGTCGTCCGACAGCATCCAGTCCGCCCGATCCACCACCTGAATCTGCCAGGCGCTGCCATCCCAAGCAGCGTATCTGAACTCGTACCGCTGGTTGTCCACGTAGCCAATGCGCGGCCGGCCGGACGAGTCCAACACCAGGGAGGAGCCGCCCCCGGGGTCGCCCCACTCGTCGACGAGGGCAATCTGCCAGGCCGCCCCATCCCAGCGGGCATACTTCAGCAGGCCGGCCTTGTCCAACGGATACAGCACGTGCACTTGCCCACTGCCGTCCACGGCTACCGAGGAGACCTCATCGAAGTCGATCTTCCCCGTGACGTCCTCCACGGTGAAAGACTGCCAGGCCGCCCCATCCCAGTAGAGGTGCCGCACCTCCATGCCAGCGCTGCCCGTGCGGTGGTAGTAGGTCACGTGCACCCGGTCGGCCCCATCCAGCGCCATGGACAGGCCATCGGGCGTGTAGTTGACCATCGCGAGGATGGTCGCGAACTGCCAGGTGCTGCCGTCCCACACGGCATGCTTGAGCACCGGTGTATTCGAATCGTCATAGGTCTGGTAGACGACGTGAATGCGGCCGGCGCTGTCTAGGTCTGCCGAGTTCTTGTAGCAGCAGTTCACGCTCTCCACGACCTCGATCTGCCACTGTGTCCCATCCCAGGTGGCGTGCTTGAAGCGGTAGGGCAGCGCCCCCCAGCCGGCGTCGCTGTAGAGGACGTGCGGCCGGCCGAGGTTGTCCACCACGGTCGAGTTGTGCACCCCAATCATGTTGCTGTACCCCGACTGGGCCGTCTCGATGGTCGTGACCTGCCACACCGTGCCGTCCCAATAGGCGTGCTTGAGGGCGTCGTAGGCATAGTCATGGTAGGAAATATGCGGCCGGTCACTGCCGTCCAGGGCCATGGAGAGATAGCTGCCCACCGCATTCGCATAGCAATCCACCCACTCGATCTGCCAGGCCGCACCGTCCCAGCGGGCATATTTCAGGCAGCCGACATCGTCCTCCTTGTAGGCGATGTGCGGCCGGCCGGCGCTGTCAAAGGCCAGCGCCGCGTACCGTCCCACGCTGGAGGCCGGGTCCACCACCTCGCTCTGCCACCCGCTGCCGTCGTCCCAGGCGTGATAGAGGTGATCGCCCCCGTAGACGGCGTGGGGCCGGCCGGCCGCGTCCAGTGCCAGGCTGCGCGGGCGCAGATCCTCGATGGTGCGCGGCGCGTCCACGGCCTCGGGGTGCCACATCGCGGCCGGCCAGTCCCGCAGCACCAGCGGCAGGACCACCTGGTAGTAGCCCACCCGGATGTGGACGCTAGTGGTACCGGTCATGCCGTCGCTGTCCGTAGCCGTCAGGGTGATCGTGTGCCGCCCTTCCGCCAACTGCGGGATCACCAGTTCCTCGCCACTGCCCACCGTGCCGCTGACGCTGTCGCTCCACAGCAGCGCCGTGCCGGTGAGGGTGCCGTCTTCCTGGTCCCAGGCGGCACCGATCAGGGTAACAGGGTCACCCGGGGCATAGATCTGCCCATCCGCCGGCAGGGTGATCGCCGTCTGCGGCGGCTTGAGCTCCACCGTGAAGGGCAGCGTAGTCGCCTGGCCGGTGTTCACCCCGTCGCTGACCAGCACCCGCAGCCGCGCCTGACCGCTGCCGGGCAGCGCCACCGTGTCCAGGGGGAATGTCGTGCTGGGCCATTCCGTGGCCAACGCGTTCCAGGTCTGGCCATCGTCGGCGCTGTAAAAGAGCGCCGACGTGAGCGGGCCGCCATCGCCGTCCGTGGCCGTCCAACTGATGGGCACCGTGCCGGTCAGGCACTCCCCACCCAGCGGATATTCAAAGGTCACCGTGGGGGTACCGCTGCTGACCAGCCGGGCTGCCAGCAGCTGCGTCCCGGAGACCACTTCAATCCGGGCAGTCCCGGTCACATAGGGCACCACCTCGACAAACCAGGCCTGCGGCTCATCCTCCGGCGGGATGTGCGGGTTGGATGGGGCGGCAAAGTAGTAGGCGGCCAGTTCGCCGCCCCCCGCGTCGAGCAGGCGCAGGGTGCAAGTACCCGAAATGGGCGCGGGTTGCGCCGGGAGGTCCGGGATGCGGTAGAATGTGGACAGGACCGCCACGTTCTGCGTCAGGCTAATCCGGCCGGAGACGAACAGGTATTCGCCCGCCGGTTGGAGCCGTGGCAGTTCTTGGGCCATCAATCTAGCGCGAAAGACGCGGATGCCGTTCCAGGTATAGTCAGACATCCAGCGCGTGGGGGTTCCATAGCTCATCAGATCCGAAACGAAGTTGTCGTGGATCGGGTTCTCGGCCATCCTGTCGAAGCCATAGGCGATCGTCGGGGCATATTCCGACATCGGCCCGCCGGTCGGCGTCACCGAGAGATTTCCCTGGGGATAGGGGTAGCTGTCATCGCACCACGACTCGTCGCCACCCGGCGTGCAGGTGTGCGCCCGGCCAAAGACGTGGCCGATCTCGTGCGCCCCATTCTTGTTCACCCACTCGCTGCTGCCATCTTCACCCACGCTGGCCACGTAGACGAGTGGGGAAGCCAGTCCACCGGTTACCAGGGGAACGATCCCGAGGTAGACAACATCGGCATCCACGGCGCCCCACAGACGGTCCCAGGCACGTGCTTCCGCGAGGTTCGTGTTGACCTCGAGGCAGGCAAGCGCGTCAATGGGCGATAGCCCGTAGCGCGCTATCTTGTGATATTCCCCATAGAAATACGGCGCCGGGTAAATGCTGTTCAGCGTCGATTCGATCCCCCGCACCGTCTCCGGCCGCGCCGTATGCCAGGGGCCGGATGGGAGCTCATACCAGGCCACCCGGTAAAAGTGCACGCGCAGCGTGGGCTCGGTCGAGAACGGGATGAGGGCCGTCTCCTTGTTATTCGCATAGTCAGCCTCGGTGAAGGCGGGCGGCGGATAGTTGATTTCGGCTTCCACCCGGAGCTGCCCGGAGTCGGTCCATTCGAACGGCAGCCGAAAGTGGAAGCTGGCCTCATATTGCCGGCGGCTGGGAACACGGACCAGGTCGACCGACTCAGGCTGGGCAACGATCGTGCCCAACGGCGTTCCGCCGCGCCACCCGGTCAGCTGCGCCCGGATGTCGGACACCTTGGGCGGCCCAAAGACGCGCGCATGGACCAGCGCATAGGTCGGTTTCTTGGTCACGAGCTCGACCGAGTTGGAGAGGTCCTGGATGACCTGAGTCACCTCGACGCCGACGACGGCAACGTCCACCGGCGTGAACTCGGAGGTCTCTACCGGCTGTCCGCTCCCGTCGAGCCGGGTCGCGCTCGCGGTGACGCCGAGCGAGCGGTCGGTACAAGGCAGCGCCAGGCTGAACTCGCCATAACCGGCACCGCCCACGGTAACCTCGGTCGAGCCCAGGAGTGTGCGGCCTTCCATCGCACCGCCCGGTTCGTACTCCGGGGTCGTAAAGAACTCGAGCCGAAACCGGGTCCCAGGAGTGCTGCTGAGAATGCCCGTGGTGATGAGATTGTTCCCGTCAGGTGCCAGGTTGGTGAATAGGGAAAAGTTCTGCCGGTTGTTCGGCCCGCCGTCGCCATCGCCGGGGTCATTGGCCGTGATGCCGTCGTTGCCCAGGTCGATCCCCAGCAGACCGTTGGAAAAGATCGAGTTGCCCAGGATCGGGTTGCCCACGCCATCCAGCACCAGCACCCCGTTCCGCCCGCTGAAGGCAATCGTGTTGCCCGCCCCCTGCTCAGTGCCGCCGATCGAGTTGTTGGAAGCCCCGTTCTCGATGCTTACCCCCTCCAGCGCGTTGCCCAGGTCAGCCGTGCCGGCGGCATCCGTCCCGATCAGGTTCCCCTGCACCTTGTTGCCCGTCGCCCCGCTGCCTGAGAGGCAGACCCCGCTCCAGTCGCTGCCGGAGATGAGGTTGCGATCCTGGGCCGTCAGCCCGCCGATGGTGTTGTTGGCCGCACCGTCCAGGAACACTCCGTGCCGCCAATTGGCCTGCTTCACCGTCCCCCACTCCTCGGTGCCGATAAAGTTGCCGCGCACCAGGTTGCCGGTCGCCTGGGCCGGAGAGACGGCGACCTGTCCGGTGGGATCGGGGCGGAGGAGCACACCGGCCACTCGCCCCGGTGCTGGCACCTCCTGAACAGCAAAGGGGCCCATGTAGACGCCGTTCCGCGCGTTGCCGGCGATCAGGTTGCACGCCCCCTGGCACGGGCCGGCCGGCGCCACTCCCGCTGTCCCGCCGATGTTGTTGTCGTGAGCACCCAGGACGATACCCACTCCATCGCTCCAGTTGCCCAGTGGCCCGCCGTCGTCGTGCACGCCGATCCAGTTCCCCGCCACCAGGTTGCCGGCCGCGCTGCCGTAGCCGATGATGACCCCCGCTCCCACGCCGTTGCGGTTGTCGGCAATCAGGTTGCCTTCGCCTTCGGCCGACCCACCCACGTCGTTGTTGGGCGCGTCCACGAGGGCCACGCCGCTCCCCCCGTTGCCCCAGCCCTGCTGCGGGCTGCCGGCGGTGTCGGTGCCGATCAGGTTGTTCAGCACCTTGTTCCCGGTCGCGGCCATGCTCTCGCCGATCTGCACGCCGTGGCCCCAGTTACAGGAGATGACATTGCGCGCGGCGCTCGTGGTACCCCCGATAGTGTTGCCGGCCACGTCCCACACGGCCACGCCGAGCTCGCCGTTGCCCCGGCACTGGCCGGTGGGCGCGACGCCGATCCAGTTGCCCTCGACAATGGTGTTGCCGTCGTTCCAGCCGAGAAAGTCGTCAATCTGGATGCCATGCTGACCGGCCCCGGTAACCGACAGCCCGCGCACGACGCTGCTGCCCTCGGAGATGAGGAGCGTGAGGGTCGGCGCACCCGTTATCTCGACGAGCGGTGTACCGGCGTAGCCGGGCTGTGTCGTGGCATCGATGGTCGCCGGCGTCACCGCCACCCATAGGTAAGAGCCGAGCTGGATGGTGTGCGGCCCGGTGCCGGGGATGTTGAAATCGATATAGTCCATGCCGGACACTCCCCCGGCTTCGTCCACCGCAGCGCGCAGCGTACAGCCGGCCACGACCACGCAGGTCGGGGGATCCCCTTGCAGCTGAGTGGCCGCGCAGATGCCGTCTCCCGCCGCGCAGGTGTCCCCCTGGTCGCCGGTCTCGTTTACCGTCAGGGTGGCCAGCGGCGCGGTGCGCAGTACCAGCGGCGCGGCCGCGCCGTCCTGCAGCACCACCAGGTCGTCCAGAGCATCCGGGTTCAGGCGCATGGGCAGCACGGCAGCGGGGCCGCCCGCCGCATCGAGCGCAACCGACCATGGCTGCAGCGACAACGGGGCACCGTCCAACCTAGTATAGTACGCCACCGTGACGACGAGGTGGATCTGCTTGTGTTCCGCATCGAGCACTGCCAGGGCGTCGCCGGGGAGTGAGGAGACGTTTGCAGGTTGCAGGTTCCAGGTTGCAGGTTGCAGGTTCCAAGTCCCAGGTTCGAGCACCGGGAGTTGCGCGACCTCGACAGCGTTAGTCGGCGCGAGAAAACGGATCACCCCATCGGCGGTGAGGAGGGCCAGCTCCAGGCGGTTGTCGGGCCCCGGGATGAAATCGCCCAGGGCCAGCGCCGAGATAGTGTAGGGGAAGGAGTGGACGGTGAGGGCGGACAGAGACTCACCCCCAACCCCCTGCCCGGCGGAGGTGAGGGTCCGGTCGCGGCCGTGGACGACAACCAGCGCCTCGCCGCAGGCCGCGGCGACGTCCATGGCATAGTGCTCGTCCAGCGGGCCGATAGCGAGGGCGGTGGCCGGTGCCGGCAGGGCGATGGCGTCCGACGCCGCGCGCAGTGCGCCCGTGGAGCCTTCAAAGACGAGTAGAAAAGACCCGCCAGGTTTTGAAAAACCTGGCGGGTCTGTAGCGTCCACGCCCACCACCAGGTCCGGCAGCCCATCCCGCCGGTTCACGTCCCCCGACGCCAGCGCGGTCAGAAAGCCGGGCAAGGACACGGCCTCCGGCGCACCGAACCCACCCCATCCGTCGCCGGGCAGCAGGTGCATGTCCGTACCACCGCGGGCTGCCACGACCACGTCCTGGTGCCCGTCGTTGTCAAAGTCGCCGGCCGCCAGGAAATCGGGCGCCACGGGCAGCGCCACGACGGCGGCCGGCGCGAGGAAGGGCGCGTCGGAAAAAAGGCCGGCCGGGCCGTCCCCGGCATCATCCTCGGGCCACGCCTCCACCAGCCCCTGGGCGGTCATCCACGGCGCCTCGGGCAGGCGCCGTGGCACCGGGCTGTGCGGGTAGATAGCCCGGACGTTGCCCCGGTGCAGGGCCAGGATACCGCCCGCGGGCCCGGCGTAGCCGGCCAGCAGGTCCGGAACGCCGTCCTCGTCCATATCGCCGGCAGCCAATGCCAGGGGCGTCGCCTGCTGGCCCTGGAGTGCCTGCACGGCCGCCTCCGGGCCGGCGTACTCGGCCGACACAGCTTCCCCATCCTGCAGGTTGATCCAGGGAGTACCGTGGGCCGCGGCCCTTGCCCCAGCTGCCCGCTCGCCTGCGGCGGACACCCCCCTTTCCCTGTCCCGATTCTCGGGAGAGGGGGAAAGGGGCAGAGGGGTAGCAGTGAGGGCGAGCGCCCCCACCGGCAGCGCCGAGACGAGCAGGCTCAGGAGCACGAGGAGGCTGGCAGTGCGGGAGACATTCTTCATCGCGCATCTCCTTCCAGACGAGGGGTTATCCCCAGCGGAGGGACGACATGAATCCAAGGTGTCCAGACACGCCAACGGTTATGAAGGGTCTGCAAGAGAGGGGGCCGGCCGGCGCTCGTGCACCGGGTCTGTCGACACAGCCCATTGTACCACGACCGCAGGGCGCGCGCAAGAGCCTTGGGGAGAGAACAGCAGCGCGCAGGCCCCAAGCTGCCGGCCGGCCCCTGGCGAGGCCGGCCCTGCCCCAAAGGCGACGACGGGTTGCGCGTCAGGGCCTGAACACGCACGGCAGAAAGAGCCGATAGGAACCCAGCGCGACGGCCACAACCGGCCCGTATAGTGTGCCCAAGCCGTGGATATCCACGGCTTCCAGCTCATAGGAATAGGTGCGGCCAGCCTCCACCCCGGCGTCGTCCCAGGAATAGACCGCGCCGGCCGGCATCTCGGGGTGGCCGGGGATGAGGGCCTCGTTCAGCCGCACGGACGGACCGTCGAGGCCCTCGCGGCGGTAGAGGTGAAAGCCGGCGTTGTCCACCTCCGCGGCCGTCTCCCACTCGACGTGGATAGCGGCACCCTCCGCCCAGGCATCCAGCCGCACCAGCCGGACCGCGGTGGGGTTGAGCCCGGCCACTACCCACCCGGAGAGCTCGCCGACGCCGTCGGCGCAGGCCAGGTTGAGCGCCGTGCTGCTGGCCGCGCTGCGCGGCCGGCAGATATAGTCCGCCTCCGCGTCGGACCAGCGGCACAGCAGCAGCTCTGCCTCGGGCACCGCGCCCAGCTCGGCGTCGTCATAGTTCAGGCACAGCGTCAGGTCAAAGCCGGCGGCCCCGGCGTTGGGCGTCAGCGTAAAGTAGCGGTCGAGAATGAGCGCGGCATCCCCCCGGCCGGCCTCGCCCGGGTGGGCCGTCTGCGGGTAGCCGCGCAGGGTGAGCCCCGTGAGGGTGCCCGGGGTAGTCACGTTCACGTAGGCGGCCTGGCCCAGCAGGTTGGTCTGTCCGGTGCCGCCAATGCTCTGCTGCCCGCTGAGGGCAGTGAAGAAGGTAGGACCGTACAGCCAGCGGCTGCGGTAGGTGACGGCGCTGTTGGCCGCGGCACGGGCCGGCCGGCCCACGATGCGCACCCGCCAGTGGTAGCGCCGCTCAAAGGAAAGGCCGCTCACCAACTCGTCAAAGGCATAGCCGGACACGCTGCCCTCCTGCCAGGCGCTTTGCCCCAGGCCCGTGCCGTTAAAGGGCGTGCCTTCGGGCTTGACCTCCCATTGCAGGCGGAGCTGGCTGCAGCCAAAAGGGGTCCGGGCCAGCGTCGCCAGGCGGGCCTGGGTGGGGCTGATGCTCTGCCCGCCGGGGGCCACCAGGGTGCTGTCGTCGGCGCGGCGCTGCTGCGGGCGGACGGCCAGGCCGTTGGAGGCGTTGCCGTAGTAGACCAGGGCGCGGCCCTCTTCCGCCTGGGGGTTGTCGAAGCCGTGCGCTCCGGCGATGACGTCACTGTAGCCGTCGCCGTTCACGTCGCCCGCCGTGTCGGCGGCGTAGCCCAGGACGGCGCCGGCCTGGTCGCCCTCGGCCCACCAATCGGCGTTGGTCGGCGTGCCGTTGGGCCCCAGGCCGGTGGATGAGCCGTGGTAGACCAGGAGGCGGCCCTCGTCCGCCTGGTCGTTATCGTACGCGTACGCCCCGACGAGGAGGTCGCTATAGCCGTCGCCGTTCACGTCGCCCGCCGTGCGGACCGGGTAGCCCAGGTAGGCGTAGGGCTGGTCGCCCTCGGCCGTCCAGTTGGGTGTCAGCGACAGGCCGCCAGCCGAGCCGTGGTAGACGTACGCCCGGCCCTCGTCCGTCGAGCCGGCGTCGTACGTATAGGCCCCGACGACGACGTCGCTGTAGCCGTCGCCGTTGACGTCACCCGCCGTGCCGACCGCGATGCCCAGGGCAGCATTGTCCTGGTTGCCCTCGACCGTCCAGCTCGGGGTGGGCAGCAGCCCGCCGGCCGAGCCGTGATAGACAAAGGCCGCGCCCTCGTCCGTCTGTCCGCCGTCGTAGCCATAGGCTCCGACGACGACGTCGGCGTAGCCATCGCCGTTGACGTCGCCCGCCGCGCCGACGGCGTAGCCCAGATAGGAGGAGGCCTGGTCGCTCTCGGCCGTCCAGTTCGCGGCCGCCGGCAGGCCGGCCGGCGCGCCGTGGTAGACATAGACCCGCCCCTCGTTCACCTCGCCGTTGTCGTAGCCATAGGCTCCGACGACGACGTCGGCGTAGCCGTCGCCGTTAACGTCGCCAGCCGTGCGGACCGGGTAGCCCAGGTAGGCGCTGGCCTGGTCGCCCTCGGCCGTCCAGCTCGGAGTGGACGGCAGCCCGCCCGCCGCGCCGTGATAGAGATAGGCCCGGCCCTCGTCTACCTGGTCGTTGTCGTACAGGTACGCCCCGACGAGGACGTCGCCGTAGCCGTCGCCGTTGACATCCCCTGCCGTGCCGACCGAGATGCCCAGGTAGGCGTTGTCCTGGTTGCCCTCGACCATCCAGTTGGCCGTAGGCGACGGCCCGCCCGCCGAGCCGTGATAGAGAAAGGCGGCGCCCTCGTCCGTCTGGCCGCCGTCGTAGCCATAGGCGCCGACGATGACGTCGGCGTAGCCGTCGCCGTTGACGTCGCCCGCCGTGCCGACGGCGTAGCCCAGGTAGGCGCTGGTCTGGTTGCCCTCGATAGCCCAGGCGGCCGGCCCCAGGCCGGTGGGGGCGCCGTGGTAGACAAAGGCGGCGCCCTCCTCCGGCTGGCCGTTCATGTAACGGCACACCCCGACGACGACGTCGGCGTAGCCGTCGCCGTTGACGTCGCCCGCCGTGCCGACCGACCAGCCAAGCCAGTAGTCGATACCGGGCCTGCCCTCGACCGTCCAATTGGCGACCGGGCTCAGGCCGCCGGCTGAGCCATGGTAGACGTAAGCCCGGCCAAGCCCTTGACCGACATAGTACTGATACGCCCCGACGATGACGTCGGCATAGCCGTCGCCGTTCACGTCGCCCGCCGTGCCGGACGAGGTGCCAAAGTTGGCGTTGGCCACGTTGCCCTCGGCCGTCCAGTTGGCGGTCGTGCTCAGGCCGTATGCCGAGCCGTGGTAGACGTACGCCCGGCCCTCGTTCGACTCACCGTTGTCGTAGCCATACGCCCCGACGACGACGTCGCCGTACCCATCGCCGTTGATGTCCCCCGCCGTGCGCGCCGGGTAGCCCAGGTGGGCACCGTCCTGGTTGCCCTCGACGATCCAGCTGGCCGCGGTGTACAAGCCGCCCGCCGAGCCGTAGTACATGTAGGCCCGGCCCTCATCCGTCTGGCCGTTGTCGTAGCTATCCGCCCCGACGATCACGTCGGCATAGCCGTCGCCGTTGACGTCCCCCGCCGTGGCGACGGAGCCGCCAAACCACGCGCCGGCCTGGTCGCTCTCGGCGATCCAGCTGGCAGCCGGGCTCAGGCCGGATGCCGAACCGTGGTAGACAAAGGCAGCGCCCTCGTCCGCCTGGCCGTTGTCGTAAAAGGGCGCCCCGACGATGACATCGGCGTAGCCGTCGCCGTTGACGTCCCCCGCCGTGCCGATCCACCAACCGCCAAAGTAGGCGCCGGCCTGGTTGCCCTCGGCCGTCCAATCGGCGTTGGCCGGGGTGCCATTGGACCCCAGGCCGGTGGCCGACCCGTACCAGGCAAAAGCCCCGCCCTCGTCCGTCTGGCCGCCGTCGTAGAGCTGTGCCCCGCCGACGACGTCGCTGTAACCGTCGCCGTTCACGTCGCCCGCCGTGCCGACCGCGCTGCCGAACCAGGCGTTGACCTGGTCGCCCTCGGCCGTCCAGGCAGGGACGGGCGACAGTCCGCCCGCCGAACCATGGTACACATAGACCCGGCCCTCGTCCGTCTGGCCGTTGTCGTAATAGGGTGCCGCGACGACGACGTCGGCATAGCCGTCGCCGTTGACGTCCCCCGCTGTGCTGACCGAGCTGCCAAACCGGGCGCCGGCCTGGTTGCCCTCGGCGGCCCAGCTGGGCGTGGGGCCCAGGCCAAGGGGATCTCCCGCCCCGGCCCCGCTCCCTGCGAGGGAAGGGGGAGCTTGCGGAGCCGTGAGGGTCGCGTGGAGCGTGAGGGGAAAGAGGTTGCAGGTTGCAGGTTGCAGGTTACAAGTTGACGCAGATGTGGAGATAAGGGGAGTGGGGAGGAGGGAAATGCGAAGCGTGAAACGTGAAGCGTGAAGAGTGAAATGCTCGGGAGCAGGAGCGGCGGCGAGGGCGAGGCGCACGGGGAGGAGCCGGCCGGCGGCATCGGTCGCGGAAAAGGGGCCGTAGCGGAGGACCACGGTGCCGGAGGCGTCGACCAGCTCCACCGTGGCGCCGTCGGGGGAGAGGCGGGGGATCAGATCGGTTGAAATTCGCAATTCGAAATTCGAATTTCGAATTGTTATCCCTTGCCCCAGCCCCATCTCCCCATTGATATACCACTCCGGCCCCCCCTCCCCCACGTACTCGACCCGGTTCCCGGCCACGGCCGGCCCTGCGGGTCCGGCGCCCTGTACAGCCAGGCCCACTTCCCAGGCCGGCGCCGCCCCGCCGCGCGGGATCACGCGGAGGCCATGCTCCGTAAAGTACGCCCGAAAGCCCTGCGCCCGGTTGGGGGCCTGGTAGGCGCCTGCCCTGAGCGCAGTCGAAGGGACCGGCAGGTCCGACAGGTAGGTGGCGTCCTGCCAGGTGACGTTGTATTCGGAGCGGCGGATGTCGTCCTGGACGGCGGCCAGCCAGGTCGCATCGGCGCCTTCCGGCAGGCCGGCGGGCAGCCCGGCCTCATCCAAGGCGATTGGAGCACGGTCCGCGCTGCGCGGTATCGGGGCCGCTGCCGTCGGCAGGGGGGGCTGCGCCGACAGGCTCGCCAGCAGTACCAGCACAAGTACGAGATAAAGCGATCTGCAGGGCTTTTTCATCTTGCGTCCTCTCCATCAGGAATTCCACCGGGAAAGCGGGCGCGCTGGTGCCGTTGCCGCCCAGTCCGCAGGCCTGGGCCAGGCCCTATTGGCTCCGCCGCACCAGCGGCAAGAACACCTGCCAGCGCGCCTGGCGCACCGTGATGGTGATCGTCTCGGCGTCGGCGAGCGCGCCGTCGGTCACGCGGACCGTGACGGTGTACACGGCCGGCCCCTGCGCCTCGGTCGGCGTCCAGGTGAAGACGCCCGTCGCCGGGTCGATGGCCGCCCCGGCCGGCCCGCCCGCGTCCAGGGAGTAGGTCAGCGCGTTGGCCGGCACGTCGGCGTCGCTCGCCGTCGCCGTAAAGACCAGCGTCGCCAGCTCGTCCACCGCCTGGTCGCCGATGGCATCCAGAACCGGCGCGCTGTTGACTTCGGTCACAGTGATGGTGATGGGCTCCCAGTCGTCCAGCGCCGGCGCGCCGTCGTCGGTCACCCGGACGGTGACGGTGTAGACGCCGGGCCCCTGCGCCTCGGCCGGCATCCAGGTGAAGGCGCCCGTCGCGGGATCGATGCTGCCCACCGAACCGGCGTCCAGGGAGTAGGTCAGCGCGTTGGCCGGCACGTCGGCGTCGCTCGCCGTCGCCGTAAAGACCAGCGTCGCCAGCTCGTCCACCGCCTGGTCGCCGATGGCATCCAGAACCGGCGCGCTGTTGA
>Ga0302251_1001002_pt1 | contig 20024 bp, 23 predicted proteins | sample AAG_RA_Gln_MG_FD_193534 | JGI IMG/M metagenome (GOLD analysis project Ga0302251, IMG submission 193534) | Enriched activated sludge microbial communities from anaerobic digester in WTTP, New Holstein, Wisconsin, United States - AAG_RA_Gln | ecosystem: Engineered > Bioreactor > Anaerobic >...
GCGGTTCGTATTGAGGTTAGGTATAGAGTGCACCGGGGTCGTGATCTGCATGTCCCCAGGCTAAGAGTATTCCAGGACCTAATCCCGGAGGGGGTTCCCCCCTCCGGCGCCTCCCCCGCACACCCCCCGCAGTTGGGGCTGATGCCCCAACTGCTCCGTCACCGTGTGATGAGTTCGGTTCGTATTGGGGTTAGGTATAGAGTGCACCGGGGTCGTGATCTGCATGTCCCCATGCTAAGAGTAAACCAAGACCTAATCCCGGAGGGGGTTCCCCCCTCCGGCGCCTCCCCCGCACACCCCCCGCAGTTGGGGCTGATGCCCCAACTGCTCTGCGATAGCCTGCGGGCAGGGTTACATGGGGACATACCAGAATTCGGTACAACTCCAGCACTGGCCTGATAGCTTTCCAGGACCTATTCCCGGAGGGGGTTCCCCCCTCCGGCGCCTCCCCCGCACACCCCCCGCAGTTGGGGCTGATGCCCCAACTGCTCTGCGATAGCCTGCGGGCAGGGTTACATGGGGACATACCAGAATTCGGTACAACTCCAGCACTGGCCTGATAGCTTTCCAGGACCTATTCCCGGAGGGGGTTCCCCCCTCCGGCGCCTCCCCCGCACACCCCCCGCAGTTGGGGCTGATGCCCCAACTGCTCCGTCACCGTGTGTGGAGTGCGGTTCGTATTGAGGTTAGGTATAGTGTGCACCGGGGTCGTGATCTGCATGTCCCCAGGCTAAGAGTATTCCGGGACCTAATCCCGGAGGGGGTTCCCCCCTCCGGCGCCTCCCCCGCACACCCCCCGCAGTTGGGGCTGATGCCCCAACTGCTCAATACGACCTTCCCACCAGCGCAGTCGTCCCCTGCTTCCCGCACGCGACGCACGGGCCGGAGGCGTCCACGAGGTACGCGGACCGGACTTCGGTCCCGAGGACCGCGGCCCTGGTCTTCTCCTCGATGAGATCGGCGCACACGCGGCTGCCGCACCAGGGAACGAGGGTGACGCCGTCCTCGACCGCGGCCGCCACCTCGTCCATGCTCCGCGAGACCCTCATGTGGGTGCGGACGTGAGCCTCCGCCCGCTCCTTCAGCGTGGCTGCAAAGGAGGCGAGCCGCCCGGTAACCCCTTCAACAAGCGCATCTCTCGCGATCTGGGACTTCTCGCCAAGGCGGGTCACGGCGGTCACCTGGCCGGCATCGATGTCCCTTGGGCCGACCTCGAGCCGGAGGGGGACGCCCCGCATCTCCCAGTAGTAGTACTTGGCCCCGGGGCGGATGTCGCGTGAATCGATCTTCACCCGGAACCCCGCTGCAGAGAGCTCCTTCTCGATTCCCGCCGCTGCCGCGCCCACCTCGTCTTTCCGCTTTCCTATCGTAATGGGAATGATCACGACCTGGACAGGTGCGGGGCCCGGCGGAAGGACTAGTCCCCGGTCGTCGCCGTGCATGCCGATAAGGGCAGCGACCGACCGTTCTGAGATGCCGTAGCAGGTCTGGTTCGCAGGCTTCTGCGCTCCCTTCTCATCCTCGAAACTGATGCCAAACGTCTTTGAGAAGTGCGTGCCGAGGTGATGGACGGTGCCGATCTGGAGCGTCCTTCCGTTCGGCATCACCGTGTCGACCGCGACCGTGTAGTCCGCGCCGGGGAACTTGTCCCAGTCCGGCCGCTTCGAGATGATGAGGGGGATGCAGAGCGAATCGTAGAACTCGAGGGTGAGCGCGATCTCCTGTTCGACCTGCGTTTCCGCCTCGTCCCATGTCGCGTGGACGGTGTGCGACTCCATGAACGAGGTGATCTCCCGGGCGCGGATCATCGGCCGGGTCTGCTTGGTCTCGTACCGGAACGTGTTGACGATCTGGTAGATCTTCAGGGGAAGGTCGGCGTGGGAGCGGACCCAGAGCGCGTACATGGGGTAAATGGCGCACTCGCTCGTCGGCCGGAGCGCAAGTTTCACGTCGAGCGGGGTGAGGCCGCCGTGGGTGACCCAGTAGACCTCGTCCTCGAATCCCTTGATGTGTTCGGCCTCCTTCGCAAGCTCGTTCTCGGGGATGAGCAGGGGGAAGAGGGCCTCCTGGTGGTCACGGTCGAGCAGCCTGCGCAGCATATCGTAGACGTTTCGCCTGATCGAGAACCCGAACGGGTACCAGACGTAGAGGCCCTTGACCGGGTACCGGACGTCCATGACCTCCGCCCGCCACAGGAGCTCGTTGTACCATGCAGAGAAGTCACCCTTGGTGGGGAGCGCCCCCTGATCTTCCTCGGCCAAAAAACACACCTCAAATTGCTAAACGTAGGATTTCAGGCGTAATAAATGCCTCTACGCACGCGGCAACCGCGACGAGGGGGACGACTGCCAGCAGGAACGTGCGGGCATAGGCAAGCGCCCGGGAAGCAGCGTCCTCGCTTCCTTCCCATTCCTTCCAGAGCGCCTTTGCCAGCATGAGCCCGAGCGCCCCGGATACCACGAACGCCGGGATCTCGAAGATGCCATGGGGGATGATCGCGGCCGCCACGTAAAGGGCGCTGTGCTCCTCCCTCACCATCTCGAGGACAGACCCAATCACAAAGCCGTTCGTGCTGATGATGAAGACCGTGAGCAGGCCGAGCGACGCCCCGCCGATGAACATGAGGACGCAGGCCTGGAGGTTGTTGAAGAAGAGCATCACCGCCATCATCGCCCCCGATGAATCGAGCGCCTCTCCCATGATGGACTCCTTGAGGAGCGAGATCAGCTGCTCCCCTACCGCGGGGTCCTGCATCGTCGCCCATGCCCCGAACGCGACCGATACGGCCAAAAGGATGACGACAATGCCCGCGTTCCTGGAAAGGTCAGACATAAAGCACCATCCTCATCATGTCCCGGATTCCCGGCGCCAGCCCGACTGTGATCATCGCAAGGAGGATAAGGTGCCAGAGGGCGCCAGGACCCTCGTGGCGGAATCTCTCCAGGATGTAGATGCCGGGGAAGAGGACCAGGAGTTTCAACCCGAACATCGAGAACGCCGTCCCCGTCCACTCGATGAGGTGCGAGCCAACCACGTGCACCTCGACGTAATGGAGCGGGTGCAGGTCGATCCCGTAACTCGTGGCGCTCGCGTCGAGGAGCTGGCCGAAGAGGAGGGAGAGGTAGAGGGGGTCGGCGACATACTCCCACTTCAGGAGGTAGCGCATGGCTGCGTAGACCGCCGCGGTGGTTGCGACCGCCATCGCGAGGATGATGGCGAGGACATCCAGGGCGATGATCCCGTTCTCTGCGCCGAACCAGAGGAGGACAAGCCCGGTCGCCGCCGCCCCGGCAATTCCCGCTGCAAGGTATCCCCTGTGATAATCTTTCAGGGCCCCGTGCTCCTGGAGGGTCACGGAGATGACGAGAGCCCCTGCCGTGTACGCGAACATCACGAAGTAAATCAGCGGGGTGATCAGCAGGTACTGCCAGTCCGACTCGATCATCCCCGTGTCCTGCACCACTCTGAGCAGCCCTCCCATCACGACGAACGGGAGGGTGCAGAGAATGAATTCCCGGTCGATCCGGATGATCTCGGACCTGGAGAGCCAGCGATAAATGATATATATGGCAAGGATCAGAACCAGAGCGTAAGTAGTCGTATCCACCACGTTGTAGGGCTGGCCATAGCGTATTGGATCAATGTAATATTTCTGTATGAAATCCCAGATCATTTCCTGATTCATATGAGCGCAGACCCGATAAAAGTACTTAAAACAAAGGTCTTTGACAAATCCCGGTGGATGCAGCTCCCCCGGGACGTGGTCATCGGCCACGACGTCCTCCCCCAGATCCCCTCGGTCTGCGCAGACCTCTGCCTGAAGGGCCGCGCGGTGGTCTTCTCGGGGACCCGGACCCGAGAATGTGCGGGCGACCATGTGGCATCCCTCCTCTCGGAGCGCTACGAGGTCTCCACTTTTTCGGTCAGGGAGATAAGCATGGATACAATCCACGAGGCAGAAGAGTTCTCACGGGGCGCGGGGTTCCTGGCAGGCGTGGGCGGGGGCCGGGTGATCGACTGCGCGAAGATCGTCTCCTATAACCTTGACCGCCAGTTCATCAGCGTCCCGACCGCAGCCTCCCACGATGGTATCGCGTCCGCCAGGGCGTCGGTCCCGATGGAGAGCGGGAGCGTCTCACTCGAGGCGCATCCGCCGATTGCAATCGTCGCGGACACCGGGCTCATCGCGGCGGCGCCGCACCGCCTTCTCGCGTCCGGCTGTGCAGACGTGATCTCGAACTCCACCGCCGTGCTCGACTGGGAGCTCGCCCACCGGCTGAAGCACGAAGAAGTGAGCGAGTACGCGGTCGCTCTCTCGCGGATGACCGCGGAGCTCCTGATGAAGAACGCAAAGGGCATCAAGCCCCACCAGGAGGAGTCCGCGTGGATGGTCACGAAGGCGCTCGTATCCTCGGGGGTCGCGATGAGTATTGCCGGCTCCTCACGGCCGGGGTCTGGGGGGGAGCATAAGTTTGGCCATGCCCTGGAGCGGCTCGCACCGGGAGCGGCCCTCCACGGGGAGGCCTGCGGGATCGGCACTATCATCGCCATGTACCTGCACGGCGGAGACTGGCGGGCGATCAGAGAGGCGCTGCGGTCCATCGGCGCACCCATCACCCCTGCAGACCTCGGGATCGACGACGGGGTCGCCGTCGAGGCGCTGCTTGCCGCAAAGGATATCCGGCCCGAGCGGTTCACCATCCTGGACATGGGGCTGACGAGAGAGTCTGCAACCGAGCTCGTGAGGATGCTCTACCGGGAGTAAGAGAGAATGGCAGAAGTCAAACCAAAGGTCACCCTCATCGGCACCACCCTCGCGAGGGTCGACCTCGAGTTCATCTACGAGGGCGAGTGCGCCGAGTGCGAGGGCTGCACGGTCAGGAAGGCGTGCCATAACCTGAAACCCGGGCGCAGATACCGGGTCGTCGGGGTGAGGAAGACCCACCACGCATGCCCCCTGCACCTTGAGGGTGCCACGGCAGTTGAGGTGGTGGAGTCGTCGATTGCGGCCCTCGTCAGCGCGGACATGGCCATCACAAACACCCGCATCCTGTTTGAGCCCTCCTGCTCCAGGGATAAGTGCGAACATTTCCGGCTCTGCAATCCCGAGGGCGTCATCCCGGGCGAGAAGTACGTCGTCGTCAGGGTGCTCGGGAATGCTCCCCCGGGTTGCGTGAAGGGGCGAAGCCTCCAGCTGGTGGAACTGAGGGCGGTCTGATCGGTATCAGCCACGGGACGCAAGCCACAGCGCGTGTGCCGCCCCCAGCACACGGCCGCTGTCAGAGAGGCCGCGGATCCACTCTTCGGGGATGGAATGCATGCCGTAGGCAGCCCCGGCCAGCGCACCTGCGATCGCCCCGACCGTGTCGCTGTCGCCGCCCATGCTGACTGCACGCGGCACCGCCTCCTCAAAGGAGAAGGTCTCCATGAAGACCGAGACCGCGGCATGGGTCGCCTCCAGGGCATCGAGTCCGGGGGACGGCGGGAATTCCCGCCACCTGCCCAGCATGCCGGCCACCTCCGCGTCCCGGCACCGCTGGAGCGCTCGGGCATACGCCCTCTCTTTAGGCATCCCGCGGCACATGTCGCTCACCATGCGGTTGACAAACGCCGAGCAGGCCCCTGCCACCGGGTCCCTGTGGGTCAGTGCCGAGCAGGCCATGGACGCGGCCTCGACCTCGGGGCCGAAATAGAACACCCCAATCGGGGGTCCGCGCATCACGCTCCCGTTGCTCCTGCTCCACCCCCGCCGGGCGTGCACGAGGCGGGCCGCGGAATAGAGCGGGGTCCCCCCGATTACCAGGGAGAAGACCGCGCCCGAAGTGGGGCCGTACCACTCGCCGAAAAAGAGGTAGTCCCGGACGAGCCTTTCCATGAAGTCCGGAGGAGAGAAGCCGCGGCACGCCGCAAGCGACTCCGCGAGTGCAAGCGCCTGGTAGGTGTCGTCCGTGCAGGCCCCGGAATGCCGCGCGATCCTGCCCCCCGCGTACATCCTTCTGACGGGGGCCGCCGGGCGCACCACCCCCTCCAGGGGCGCACCCATCGCGTCGCCAATTGCAAGCCCCAGCAGGGCGGCAGTGGAGTGCCTGATGTCGGATATAAAGTTCACCAATAAACTATATTTGATCAGGAAAATAGTGTTGATTCTCAGAAGGTGATAGTGTGCAAAAGGAAGAATTACTCCATCTCCACATGTTGATGATCCACATCAAGAAGTACTACGAAACCATCACCAGCCATGAAATCCCCACAAAACGCTATAACTCCCTTCATATCTCTCCTGTTCATATCCACAAAAATAAGAAGTGCCACAAGGACGCAATCCTTGCCCTGGGCGACGAGATCGTCACTCACCTTCAGAGCACCCAGATGGTGCCGGTGGGTTACGCCACCGAGACTGCATCAGAGAAGGTCGCAGCCGAACACTAACCTTGCATGGCACGCCCCGATATCTCCCGGGAGATACTCGAGGCAATTTTTTCCCGGGACGCCGCCCCGGGAGACCTCACGCGGATAAAAATAGAGGTCTGCAAAAAATACGGAGCCGCAGCCGTCCCGAAGAACTCGGCTCTCCTTGCCGCCGCCCTGCCAGGCGAACGGGAGCGGCTCAGGGCACTCCTCCTCGTGAAACCGACCCGCACCCTCTCTGGTGTCGCACCAGTTGCCGTGATGACATCTCCCTCCCCCTGCCCCCACGGCAAGTGTCTCCCATGCCCGGGTGGCCCTGACCACCCGTTCCAGTCTCCCCAGAGCTATACCGGGGAGGAACCCGCGGCGCTTCGTGCCCGGGAGCACGGTTATGACCCTTACTCCCAGGTGCGGGCGCGCCTCGAGCAGTTCGAGCTCCTGGGCCACCACGTGGACAAGGTGGAACTGATCGTGATGGGAGGGACGATGACCGCGAGGGACCCCGAGTACCAGGAGTGGTTCGTGGCTTCCTGCATCCGGGCCATGAACGAGTACCGTGGGCACCCGGCGGGGGCCGCGACCGATACCGCATCCGTCTTCCTCCAGAACGAGATGTCGCCGGTTCGATGCGTCGCCACGACCTTTGAGACCCGGCCTGACTGGTGCCGGGAGGAGCACGTCGAACGGATGCTTGCGCTCGGGGTAACCAAGGTCGAGCTCGGCGTCCAGCACCTTGACGACCGCATCCTCGCCTACAACCGCAGGGGCTGCACGGTGGAGGATACCATCGCCGCAAACCGGCTGCTGCGGGACGCCGGGATCAAGGTCGGGTTCCACGTGATGCCCAACCTCCCGGGGAGCAGCATAGAGCGTGACCGGTGGATGTTCCAGGAGCTCTTCGAAAACCCTGACTTCCGGCCGGACTTCCTGAAGATCTACCCGACACTTGTCACCCCGGGATCCGAGATCGAGTCGCTCTGGATGAGGGGGAGGTACGCTCCCTACGACGAGGACGACCTGATCGGCCTGGTGGCATACGGAAAGTCGCTCCTCCCCGAGTACGTCCGGCTCCAGCGGATCCAGCGCGACATCCCCGCGAAACTGATCGTAGCCGGGTCACGGCACAGCAATTTCCGCCAGCTCTGCCAGCAGCGGCTGGCCGCGATGGGCGGGCGCTGCCGCTGCATCCGCTGCCGAGAGGCAGGGAGGAGCGCGGGAGGCGGGGCGGTGGAGTACCGCGCCTTCTCCTATGCCTGCACCGGAGGAGAGGAGCACTTCATCTCGGCGGTCTCGGGAGATGCCCTGATCGGGTTCGCCCGGCTGCGGTGCGGGGGGCAGCGGTGGCGGGAGGAACTCGTGGACGCCGCGCTCCTCCGGGAGCTGCACGTGTACGGGAGCATCGTCCCGATCGGAAGCTCCCCCGCGCATGACCAGCGGCAGCACCGGAGGTTCGGCCGGGTACTCCTCTCCACGGCGGAGGAGACGGCGCGATCCGCAGGGTACCGCGAGATCGCGGTGATGAGCGGGATCGGGGTGAGGCCTTACTACCGGCGTCACGGATATGAGCGGCGGGGCCCATACATGCACAAGAGACTTTCATGAAGGCCGCCACCCTCGAGTTCCTGCGTCAGCGTTTCTCCTCTTATTACGCAAAGGAGCCCCTCCTCTCTCCATCGTCCCTTCCCCAGAGGGAGTGGGCCTTCGTCTTCTTCGACCCCGATTTTCCCGACATCCGGATGCGCAGGCACCTTGGCTTTGAGACGCGGGACGAGGCCTTCTCCTACATCAGGAGCATGGCCCCCGCGCACATTTACTACTCTACTGCGTACTATGCCAGGCCGGGGGCGGGGACCATGCAGGAGAAGGAGTGGCTCGGGGCCGACCTTATCTTCGATCTTGACGCCGACCACATCATGCGCGGGCCTTACGACAGGATGCTCTCGCGGGTCAAGGAGGAGACAAAGAAACTCCTCGACATGCTGGTACTGGAACTTGGGTTTTCGCCCCGCGAGATCGATCTCGTCTTTTCGGGAGGACGGGGCTACCATGTCCACGTCCACGACCTCTCGGTCCGGAACTGGGGCAGCAGCGAGCGGCGGGAGCTGATCGACTACGTGTGCGGGATAGGCCTTGACCCGGGCCGGGTCCTCGCCCACCGCACACATTCACCCCGCGGATGGCATCATCGCTATATAGCTGCACTTGCCGAGTACCTCCTATGGCTGGAGAGCCTCGGGGAGAAGGAGAGGGTGGCCGCAATTGCCGGCCTCGAGGGGGTGGGGAAGACGACTGCTGAGGAGTTCTCGCGGCGCCTTGGCGAGGTCCTCTCCCGCATCACCACTGACCCTGCGTCCCTCAACCTGAAGGACGCGGTCATTGCAAAGGTGATCCGGGGGCTCTCCGTACAGAAGGAGGGGCAGTTTGCCACCATGCTCCGGGACAGGGCCGCGCTCGCGGACGAGCCGGTCACGACCGACACGAAGCGCCTGATCCGGCTCCCGTCCTCGCTCCATGGCGGGAGTGGTCTCCGGGTGACCCCGCTTGCGCCAAAGGACCTTGACGACTTCGATCCCCTCGTCGATGCCGTCGTCTTTGGCGAGCGCGAGGTGAAGGTCGATCTCGCCTTTCCGCTCTCGATGCCGATCCTCGGCACCTCTTTCCGGCTGGAGAAAGGGATCTCCGCGGTCCCCGAGGCGCTCGCGGTCTTTCTCTGCTGCAGGGGTGCGGCGGAGATCGCAGGAGGTGCATCCCGTGCACCTGGATGAACTGCGGATCCTCCTGCTCTCGGAGCGCGAGTCGGGCCGGCTCGTGCAGATCCAGAAAGACCTCTTTTCCTCGGTCGGAGCAGGCCTGGAGACGCATTATTCCAGCCTCTACGCGTGCGAGGACCCGTTCTCCGACGAGGCGCGGGTCCTCATCGAGCGGATCGCCGCGATACGCGAGACGCTGCTCGACCTCTATCGCATCCGGGCCGAGAAGATCCTCTCCCTCGCACGCTCCCAGGAGGACGGGCAGTATGTCGACCGGGAGGAGCTGAAGAAGCTCCTCCCAGAAGAGAAGGACATGTTTGACCAGGTGGTCCTTGCCCTCGAGCAGGCCCGCTGCCGGCTGGTTGACGGGTCGGTTCCGCGGGCGCCCTCCCACCTGGGGAGCGAGAGGGAGGCGGACCGCTGCGCATCGGTCCTTGCCGCCGCTGCCGAGAGGCCTGCCTTCGTGGTCTCACGAGTCCTGCAGGACATGGAGCCGTTCATGGGCGTGGACGGGCACATTTACCACCTGCAGCGCGAGGACCTGGTGACCATTCCCGAGCGGAACGCCGAGGTCCTCTGTGAGCGCAACATAGTCTTAAATATCAATCCGGGCAAATAATACTGATATTCGATATCCTGAATACGAGGCCATATCTATGAAAATGCCAGTCAAATTCAAGACATACTGCCCATTCTGCCGCTCACACCAGGTCCATGAGGTGGAGAAGGTCAAGAAGAGCAGGACCTCCGGACTGCACTGGATCGACAGGCAGAAGGCAAGGAGGAGCACAGTGGGAAGCATGGGGAAGTTCTCCAAGGTTCCCGGAGGGGACAAGCCCACCAAGAAGATCAACGTGCGCTACCGGTGCAGCACCTGCAAGAAGGCACACCTTCGCGGCGGGTTCCGGGCAGGCAAGTTCGAACTGACGGAGTGAGGAAGATGGTACGACAACTCAGGGAAAACCGCAGCAAATTCTTCAGGGTCAAGTGCGCGGACTGCGAGAACGAGCAGGTGGTCTTCGAGAAGGCCAGCACGACAGTCGAGTGCGTGGTCTGCGGCAAGGTCCTTGCCGAGCCATCCGGCGGAAAGGCACAGCTCAAGGCTGAAGTCCTGGCGACGCTCGAGTGATTGGTCCGATGAGCGAGCGAGAGTGGCCCGAACAGGCGGAACTGGTGGTCTGCACGGTAAAGGACGTAAAAGACTTCGCCGCGTTCGTCAGCCTCGACGAGTATCCCGGCAGGGTGGGCCTGATCCCCATCTCCGAGGTGGCGACGGGGTGGATCAAGTACATCCGCGACCACATCCGCGAGGGGCAGAAGGTGGTCTGCAAGGTCCTCCACGTGGATACCCAGAGGGGCCACATCGACCTCTCCTTAAAGGACGTGAACGAGCACCAGCGCAGGGAGAAGATCCGGGAGTGGAAGAACGAGTCCAAGGCCCGGAAATGGATCGGGTTTGCCGCGCAGGCCGCAGGAGTAAAGGCCGAGGAGATCGAGGCGTCGATCTACTCCCATTACGGCGACCTCTACTCGGTGTTCGAGGATATCGTCAGCGGCGAGCACTCCCTTGACTCGCTCGGCATCTCGCCCGGTGCGGCCTCGGCCCTCCAGCAGGTCGCACGCGAGAACGTGAAGATGCCCCGGGTCACCGTGGGAGGAAATATCATTCTCACCTCCACGAAACCCGACGGGGTGAACATCATCAGGAGGGCGCTCCGGAGCGCCGAGCCAAAGATCCCTGACGTGGACATCGAGCTCTCCTACCTTGGGGCCCCGGCCTACCGCATCAAGGTCACTGCCCGCGATTACAAGACGGCGGAGAAGGCAATCGAGAAGGCTGCAGCCGCGGCCATCGGCGTCGTGGAGCGCGCCGGGGGCGAGGGAAAATTCATCAAGAAACCCAAGTCCGGGAAGACTGCATGAGCGGACGGCTGAGGCGGTGTCCCCTTGACCGGACCTATACCCTGCAGGAGCGGTGCCCCGCATGCGGTGAGCCCACCGTGACCGCCCACCCCCCACGTTTCTCACCGGAAGACCGCTACGGCCATTACCGGAGGGTGATGAAGGGATGGACGAGATAACTGTCCGCTACCTCGGAATCGAGCCTGGTGAGGTCTCCGCCCCCGTCCTCATTGAGGGGCTCCCCGGGATCGGCCACGTCGGAAAACTCGTGGCCGAGCACTTGATCCACGAACTTGGCGCAAGGAAGATCGCGGAGATCGAGTCGATCTTCTTCCCGCCGCAGGTGATCATCGGGGAGAACGGAACGGTCCGGCTCGCGAACAACGAGATCTATTTTTATGACGGCGAGGACCGGCGGATCCTCTTTTTGGTCGGCGACTTCCAGAGCACGTCTGCAGAGGGACACTACCTTCTTGCGGACACCTTCCTCTCGATCGCGGAGGAGCTTGGGGTCTCCCGGACCTACACTCTTGGCGGCTACGGCGTCGGGCACCTGGTGGACGTCCCGCGGGTGCTCGGGGCGGTCAACGATGGCATGCTTCGCGACGAGATCGAGGCCGCAGGTGCGGTCATCAGCCCGGATGAGCCGGGCGGCGGGATCATCGGGGCCGCGGGGCTGCTGCTCGGCCTCGGGCGGGTGCGGGGTATCGAGGGGATCTGCCTGATGGGCGAGACCTCGGGCTACCTGGTCGACCCAAAGAGCGCATCACGGGTCCTCGACGTGCTCTGCGCCCTCCTCGACCTTCGGGTCGACGCCACGACCCTCCAGGAGAGGGGGATGGAGATGGAGCACATGATCCAGAAGCTCGTGGACACCGAGCGCGCCGCCGAGAGCGATGAACTCCGGTATATCGTCTGACTGCAGGCACGTGACCTGCGACCTGCACCTCCACTCCCGTTTCTCCATCGCCTCGTCTCCACGCATGGTCCCGCATGCCATGGTCGAGGCCGCAAGAAGAAAGGGCCTCGTCGCAATCGGGAGCGGCGATGCGCTCCACCCGGCATGGCGCCGCGAATGGGAGGTATTCTTATCCGGCCGTGATCCGGAGGAAGTCATCGTCGTTCCCTCGTCAGAGGTCGAGGACCGGAACCGCGTCCACCACCTCGTCCTGATGGAAGACTTCTCCGGTTTTTCCGACCTGCAAGAGACGTTCGCGCTGTCGGGAAAGGACATCGCAACGACCGGAAGGCCGCGCCTCCGCCACTCTGGCGAGGAGATCGCATGTGCCGTGCACGACGCAGGCGGCCTCGTCGGCCCCGCCCACGCGTTCACTCCCTGGACATCCATGTACGCGAGCCACGATCATGTCGGGGAGTGCTACGGGAGCGAGCCAATCGACTTCCTCGAGCTCGGGCTCTCCGCGGACAACTCCTACGGCGCGGCCATCCCCGACCTGTACGGTGTCCCGTTCATCTCCAGTTCCGATGCCCACGGCCCAGATCCCTGGAGGATGGGGAGGGAATACGTGGTACTAGAAGTGAAGGAGGCGACGCCTGCGGGGGTTCTCGAGGCCGTCTCCGGTGGGCGTGTCGTGCAGAACGTCGGCCTCTTTCCCGAGGAGGGGAAGTACAACCGCACCGCCTGCTCCCGCTGTTTCCGTCAGTTCACTTCTGACGAGGCGGCAGCGCATGCCTGGAAGTGCCCTGGTGATGCGGGACGGATCAAGAAAGGGGTCTTTGACAGGGCGAGGGAACTCTCCACCGGAGAGTCCCGGCCACGTCCTCCCTACCAGCACATGATCCCGCTGCCGGAGATCCTGCAGCGGGTGCTCGCCTGCTCCTCGCCGCAGGCACGACACGTCGGAAACCTGTACAGCAGGTTCGTCGAACGGTTCGGAGACGAGATCCGGGTGCTGACCGAAGTCCCGGTTGAGGACCTCGCCGCGGTGCACGAGGGGACCGCGTCGGCCATCGACGCGCTCCGGTGCGGTAGGGTCCGCCTCTCTCCGGGTGGCGGGGGAAGGTATGGCACATTCTCATTCCTCTGACAATCCTTCCGGTTTTCCAGAATCCGGGGATTCTCCATAGGCATGAGCAAAAGTTTTAGGGTGCTCCGCGCCGATTGTACCCGGATGTTGCAGGTTCACCGTGAGATATGCGGGTACTGCGGGTGTTGTGTCTCGGTCTGTCCCGAGGGTGCCCTGGAGCTGATCGATGCCTACCTCGAGGTGGGCGACACCTGCACCAGTTGCGGGATTTGTGCAAAGGTCTGCCCCCTGGGTGCGCTGGAGGTGAAGGATGAAGTCCAGGTATGACGTGGTCGTGGTGGGCGGGGGTCCAGGTGGAGCCATCGCTGCCCGCACCGCGGCCGAGAAAGGACTCTCCGTATTCCTCGCCGAGAAGCGCCCTGCCGTCGGTGCGCCGGTCCGGTGTGCAGAGGGGATTGGAAAGGAGGCGCTGGCCGAGTTCATCGACCCTGACCCGAGATGGATCTCCGCGGAACTGAAAGGGGCCGAGATCGTTGCGCCCGACGGGACCTCGATGAAGCTTGCGTCCGAGCAGGCCGGGAGCAAGGTCGGGTACATCCTGGACAGGAAGGTATTCGACCGGGAGCTGGTCTGGCGGGCGGCAGAGGCCGGGGCTGACGTCGCGGTAAAGACGAGGGCAGTCGCACCTGTTCTCGACGGGGGAGCGGTGAAGGGGGCGGTGTTCGAGTATTGCGGAGAGCGGCAGCGGGTCGAAGCAGATGTCGTGATCGCCGCTGATGGCGTGGAGTCCAAGTTCTCGCGCTGGTGCGGCATCGACACCACGGTCCCTGTCAGAGAGATCATGACCTCAGCCCAGTACCTGATGACCGACATCGACATCGACCCCTATACCACGGTCTTCCTTCTCGGAAACGAGGTGGCGCCGGAAGGGTACCTCTGGATATTCCCGAAAGGCGAGCGCACCGCGAACGTCGGGATCGGGATCAGCGGGAAGAAGAGCGGCGCAGGGCACCGGGCACGCGACTACCTGGACAGGTTCGTCTCCTCCCGGTTCCCGGGCGGAAAGACCATCGAACACATCGTCGGCGGGGTCTCTGTCTGCAGGCCGCTTCCCTGCACGGTGGCAGACGGGCTCATGATCGTCGGAGACGCCGCACGGGTGGTGGACCCCCTCACAGGGGGAGGCATCTACAACGCCATGTTCACCGGAAAACTGGCCGCCGGGACTGCCGCCGCGGCCATCTCCAGGGGCGACTGCGCGAAGGCTGCACTTATGCCCTACGACAAGGCGTGGCGGGATTCCCCGATGGGAAAGGCGATCGCCCGGAACTGGCAGATCAAGGAATACTTAATCAAGCTCCCGGACGGGAAACTGAACGCCATCATCCAGTCGGCCGCATCGCTCAACCTGAAGGAATTCAGCACCCTGAGTCTTATAAAAGAGCTGATGAAGAGGAACCCCAAGCTCGTGGTGGAACTGGCAGCGCTCAAGGCGTCACTCGGGTGACCTGCGCAGCTGCCGGTTGAGGATGGCGAGGCAGTCGTCCTCGGCCTCTTTTTTTGTGAACACCGTGATCGTGTCCCCCGGACGTATCTTCACCGTGCCGCTCGGGATGATCAGCTCGCCTCCCGCCCGCCTGATGGCGATGAAGACGAAGTCTTTGACCTTCAGCTCACGGATCTCATGGTCGACGATGGGCGCACCCTTCTCCGCGACCACCTCGAAGATCGTGCCACCCGGAATCGAGGCGAGCTGCTGCATCTGGGGATTCTCAGCCCAGTAGTAGAGCCGCTGTGCCACCAGCTCGTCGGGATTCTCCGATATCTTCACCCCCACCTCCGAGAAGAGGTCCGAGTGCTCCTTCTGGTTCACGATCGAGACGACGTTCGTGACCTTGAAGCGCTTGGCGAGCCAGCAGGTCATCAGGTTGACGGAGTCATCGCTCGTCGTGGCCACGAGCGCATCCGCCCGGTCGATCCCGGCGTCCTCGAGGATGGACTTGTCGGTCGCGTTCCCGGTGATCGCCAGCACATCGTGGTGCTCCAGTATCTCGCTGCAGCGCTGCTCGTCGCGGTCGATGATCACCACGTTGTTCCCATGCTCAACCGCAAGCTGGGTGAGGTTCCGCCCTATCCCGCCGAGCCCCACGATGATGATATACATGCGTTAAGGGTTCAACCAGCGGCCTTCAAATATTTTGCGGGCCGCAACTGTACCGATGATCCTCTGCGGGGTAGACGAGGCAGGAAAAGGTGCGGTGCTCGGACCCCTCGTGGTGGCGGGTGTTGCCTGCCGGAGGAAGCAGGACCTTGCGAAACTCGGGGTGAAGGACTCAAAAGCCCTGTCGCCTGCCCGTCGTGAAACGCTTGCCGCGGAATTGAAGGCCTCGTTCCTGGTGGAGGTCCTGGTGATCTCCCCTGGGGAGATCGACTCGCGGGGCATGACCATGAACGCCCTCATGGCAAAATCCCATGCACGGGTGATTGACGCACTCCACCCCGCGGTCGCCGTCGTGGACGCCTGCGACGTGGTGGCCGCCCGGTACGGGGCCATGGTCTCGTCTCACCTGGACCGCCCCTGCAGGGTGGTGTCCCGGCACCACGCCGACCAGCACCATCCCGCGGTCTCTGCGGCAAGCATCGTGGCAAAGGTAGAGCGGGACCGCGCAATCGAGCACCTCAAAGGAGAGTTCGGGGAGATCGGAAGCGGCTACCCCTCGGACCCCTGCACTGTCAGGTTCCTCGAAGAGTATGTCAGCACGAACCAGGGACCCCCGCCCATTGCGCGGAGGAGCTGGGAGACGGTCAGGGTCCTCCTCGCCAGGCACGAACAGGCAAGTCTTTCTGATTTTCCGGGCGGAGACACGGAATAAGCCCGTGATTCCTGTCATTTCGCACAGGTTTATGTAGATTTCACGCGTAATATACAGGAATGCACTGGCTCTTTTACGTGCTCCTGGCGGTAGCGGCGTATGCCATTGTAGCCGGCTATATCTACACCAGGAAGGCCGCCTACGAACGTGAGAGAGCCGACCGGATCGCCTTCCCGGAGATGGCAGAAGGGAGGCCTGAACGGTCCTTCTGGGATGCAATCGTCTTCTACGGCCCGATCCTTGCCATAAAGACCGAGCGGGTGGCATTCTTCGATCGTTTCACCCGGTTCTCCCCGCTGCTCCGGCTCTACGCCTCGTTCGGGGTGGTCATGGTGGTGATCATCTCTGTCGGGATTGCACTCATCCTCTTTGTCTCGGTCCAGTTCACCCTCCTCCTCCGCCCCGAGCCCACTGGCATCTACGCACCGCAGAATATCCTGCTGATACCAGGGCTCAACGAGTACGTCCCCTCAACCCTGGCGGTATGGTTCGCGTTTGTCCTGACCATTGCGATCCACGAGTTCGGGCACGGGATCCTCTGCCGGGTGGAGAAGATCGGGGTGCGGAGCATGGGTGCGCTGATCGCGGTCATCCCGATCGGGTTCTTCGTCGAGCCCGACGAGCAGGAACTCGAGAAAAGCCGGGGGCTGCCGAAAGTCCGCATGTTCGGGGCGGGAATCACGAACAACATCGTGATCGGGGCGATTTGCTTCGTGGCGCTTTTCCTCCTGGCGGGAATGGCGGTGCCCCCCTCGGGGCCGGTGCTCGCAGGAGTCTACCAGAACTATTCCGCGTGGGAAGCGGGAGTTCCCACTCCCTCCCTCATCACCGGCATCAACGGGGTCCCGGTAGGGACCCGCGAGGACGTCTCGGCTCTCCTGAACGGCACCCGGCCGGGCGATGCCCTCGCCCTGACAGTGGAATACCAGGGACAGCAGTCGAGTTACGCCCTCACCCTCTCGGAATGGCCAAAAGAGCTCGGGGAGAGGGACTCAGGCTTTATGGGGGTGCATTACTACGACGGCGCCATGATTATGGACCAGGTGACGCAGGGCATCTCGGTCCCAGGGTTCTTCCGGTTCCTGACGATCCCCTTCGACCCTTCCATGGGAGGCCAGGCGCTCCGCATGCTGGCCTTCGAGACCCCCGAATCGCAGTTCTACCAGGAGCCGTTCCCGGGGTTCTGGGGAGCGGTGCACCTCCTCTTCTGGTGCGCATGGATCAACATCAACGTCGGCATCTTCAACGCCATCCCGATGGTCCCCCTCGACGGCGGCTATATCCTCAAGGAGGGAGTGGAGAGGCTTTTTGAACGGAGGGGGCTTTCGAAATACGCGCTGCCGGTAGTATCCTTCATTTCCTCCCTGATGCTGGTGATGCTCTTCTCCATCATATTCCTCCCCTACTTCCTCCACGCGTAACGCCCTGGGCCCCATGCAGAGGGCGGTCCCAAGGAACCTATATGTGAGTTTCTCCCAAAACTAGAACCTGCAACAACCGGAACGGACGCCCTCCATGATCCTCTCGCCCTGCAAGAAAGCCTACAAGAACGAGACGCAGCGGACTACCTCTCCGGAGGAGACCCTCGCACGGGTGGAGAAGGCGCTCCCGGCTGCAGGGATCACGAGGGTCGCGGACATCACGAGCCTCGACCGGGTAGGGATCCCTGTCTTCTCGAGCATCCGCCCGACGGCAGGGAGGGGTGCGATCTCAGTCTACAACGGGAAGGGCGCCACCCCGACCGAGGCAAGGGTCTCGGCCATAATGGAGGGGATCGAGCGGTACTCGGCGGAGGTTCCCGAGGGCGCAGAACTCCGGATCGACCGGTACGAGGAGGTTCGAAGGGACGCTACTGTCCTCGACCCCTTGCTTCTCGTGCTCCCGCGAAATGCGGACCCCATGATGCCGATTCCCTGGGTGGAGGGGTACGACCTCCTGCAGGAAGAGGAGGTCATGGTCCCGGCAAGCGCCGTCTTCCACCCCCTCCCAGCCAAGTACCCTCAGCTCTTCCGGACCTCGACAAACGGGCTTGCGTCAGGAAACACCCTCGAGGAGGCAGTCTTCCATGCCCTCATGGAGGTAATTGAGCGGGACGCGTGGTCGCTTGCAGAGGCGAGCAGGAACACGGGGCCCCGGGTCACCCGTATCAACGGGGACCTGCCGGGAGACCTTCTCTCCCGTTTCGAGTCGGCGGAAGTGGAGGTGCGGGTCAAGGATATCACGAGCGACCTTTGCATCCCCACGTTCGCCGCGGTCTCGGACGACCTCCGGCTGCGGGACCCGATGCTCCTCACCATCGGGATGGGGACCCACACGAGCGCAGGCATCGCGCTCCTGCGTGCGCTGACCGAGGTCGCCCAGAGCCGCCTGACCCAGATCCACGGCGCCCGGGAGGACACCCCGACAGCGGACATGCGCAAGAGAATGGGATATGAGCGGGCGAGGAGGATGAACCGTTACTGGTTCGACTCGCCCGAAGAAGAGCAATTTTCCGAGGTCCCCTCTTTTGACAGCGATGACTTCCTGACCGACATCAGGATGACCCTTGATCGCCTCGAGGGCGCCGGGATGGACCGGGTGATCGTGGTAGACCTCACCCGCCCGGAGATCAATGTCCCGGTGGTAAGGGTGGTCGTGCCGGGCCTCGAGGTCTATGCCATGGACCAGGAACGTATGGGGGCACGGTGCCATGCCGCAAGAGATCGCCGTATTCCTGGGCCCAAGCTGTGAACGGGCAGTCGCGGAGACAATCCTCCCGGCCCGGTTCTTCCACCCGCCCGCCGCACGGGGCGACCTGACCGACGCCGCGGAGGAAGGCGCCCGCATCATCACCCTTATCGACGGGGTCTTTTTCCAGGAGAGCGCCGTCGGCCACCGGGAGATCCTGGCGGCGCTCAAATCCGGTATCAGGGTGATCGGTGCCTCAAGCATGGGGGCGCTCCGCGCCGCGGAACTCGACACCCTGGGGATGGAGGGGGTGGGACTCATCTACCGCCTGTACCGGGACGGGGTCCTCATCTCCGACGACGAGGTCGCCCTCGTCTATGACCCCGAAGACTATACCCCCCTCTCCGAGCCCCTCATCAATATCCGCTGTACCATCAGGAAGGCCAGGGATGAGGGCATCCTCACCAACGACGATGCTGCAGCGCTCCTCTCTGCAGCCCGTTCGCTCTACTTCCCGGAGCGGACCTATCCCCACATCTGCGAGCAGGCAGAGAGTGCGGTTTTTGCTCCGGTCAGGAAGTCGTTCCTTGAGTTTGCCCGTCTCCACGCGGTCGATCAGAAGAGGGAGGACGCGCTGGAGGCATTGCGGAGGACGAAAGAGTTGCTAGGGAAGCAGTTGGGGGAGCAGTTGGGGCTTTAGCCCCAACTGCGGGGGGTGTGCGGGGGAGGCGCCGGAGGGGGGAACCCCCCTCCGGGTATAGGTCCTGGAATACTCTCGGGTCAGTGCTGGAGTTGTACCGAATCCTGGTATGTCCCCATGCAACCCTGCCCGCAGGCTATCGCAGAGCAGTTGGGGCATCAGCCCCAACTGCGGGGGGTTGTAAAGACACTGGACTCAGGGCAGCCTGTTCGTGGATTGAACCCGACCGCACTCCACAGACGGTGACACTCCTGGGGCTGACGCCCCGCCGCTGTGGCCTCCCCTGAGCGCGATAAGGCCAGTGCGGGGGAGCAGATAGGATTCAGAAGAATCCGGTGCAACCCTGCCAGCAGGCTATCGCAGAGCAGTTGGGGCATCAGCCCCAACTGCGGGGGGGTTGTAAAGACACTGGACTCAGGGCAGCCTGTTCGTGGATTGAACCCGACCGCACTCCACAGACGGTGACGCTCCTGGGGCTGACGCCCCGCCGCTGTGGCCTCCCCTGAGCGCGATAAGGCCAGTGCGGGGGAGCAGATAGAATTCAGAAGAATCCGGTGCAACCCTGCCAGCAGGCTATCGCAGAGCAGTTGGGGCATCAGCCCCAACTGCGGGGGGTTGTAAAGACACTGGACTCAGGGCAGCCTGTTCGTGGATTGAACCCGACCGCACTCCACAGACGGTGACGCTCCTGGGGCTGACGCCCCGCCGCTGTGGCCTCCCCTGAGCGCGATAAGGC
>Ga0302251_1001004_pt1 | contig 20009 bp, 16 predicted proteins | sample AAG_RA_Gln_MG_FD_193534 | JGI IMG/M metagenome (GOLD analysis project Ga0302251, IMG submission 193534) | Enriched activated sludge microbial communities from anaerobic digester in WTTP, New Holstein, Wisconsin, United States - AAG_RA_Gln | ecosystem: Engineered > Bioreactor > Anaerobic >...
TCAGGGCGGTATGATGGGACCTGGCGGTCAGGGCGGTATGATGGGGCCTGGCGGTCAGGGCGGTATGATGGGGCCTGGCGGTCAGGGCGGTATGATGGGGCCTGGCGGTCAGGGCGGTATGATGGGTGATATGCCGTTCAGTATTTTCGATATTTCTCGTGGGCTTTATACCATTGACAACAACAAGAAATATAAGCTTTCGAAAGTGCAGAAGGGAAAAGTGCTGGTAGTCCTCAGAAAGATGGATGACTTGCTGGGGAAAACTGAAGAAAACAGTGCGTTGATGGAAAAGATATTTACAAGGGAACAGCTTGACTATATCAAGTCCTGCCGCAGTTCTGGTATGCAGGGCATGGATATCTCAGCACCGACTGCCGAGCAGATCAAGCAGGGTATAGACCCTATTATCACTGCAGCCATAAAAAGTCTGAAAGAAAAGACAAAGAAAAAACAGCATGGGGGTAGCTCTGGTGCACAGCAGTCTGGCGGACAGATACCTGGTGGTGCTCAAAGTGCTCCTGGACAGCAGTAGCCGAATCAGATTCAGATGAAATCTTTTGTTGAGACGACAGGCTGACCCGGGGAGGAGTCCCGGCCTCTGTGAGGCTTGGTCATTCACGCCGCAGGAAAGTGGAAAATTCTGATGACGACAAAAAGATTTTTAACTATATTGACAGCCGCCCTGATGGCGGCTGCTCTTATGTTTATTCTATCATCGTGTCGACCTCATGTAAGTTCCTCTTCTGATTCAAAAATACCGATGAACTTGCTGCTCATAACCGTCAGCGGCCTACGTTTTGACCATCTGGGCTGCTATGGCTCCAGCATTGCCCGCACTCCCGCCATAGACAGACTGGCCAGTAAGGGTGCAATATTCACCGAAGCCTATACTACTTCCGATATGACAACACCGGCCGCCATATCCCTTATGACCTCGCTGTCAGTAAAGCACCACTCTCCATATCGCTATGTAGGTAAGCTCCCTGAAGACTCGACGACACTCCCGGCGCTTCTGCAGGACCACGCCACCTGCGGCGTGGCCGGTACATTTCTGCTCGATTCAGAAGCCTTCCTTCCTGCCGCCACCTTCGGCTCCTACTATTCGCCGGGACTGCGCCGGAAAAGCTTCAGGTCCACCGATGTCAATCTCTATGCTGTCAGCTTTTTAGAGGAGCACAGGACTCAGCCCTGGTTTCTTTGGGTGAACTACAACGATATCTGTGATCCATCTCAAGGATCGGAAGATGCTGTACCAACACTCGAATCCTATGATCGGAGTGTCTCAGGCGTCGACAGCGCCATTTCCATTCTTCTGGAGGCTCTCGATGAGCTCCACCTCAGTAATCGCACTATGATAATCATCACCGCTGAGCACGGCCGGGATATTGAAGAAAAAGGCCTGCACAGCGAGAAGGAAGGCCTCTATGAGGAGATACTTCACATTCCCCTTATTATGACTTTTCAAAGCCGCATCCCCCAGAAAAGGGTCTCGGGATTGGTTTCTATTCTGGATATACTTCCCACGGTGCGTGAATTTCTGGATATTAAAGCGGAGCCTTACTTTGAAGGAATGAGCCTTGTCCCTCTGATTGATGGAGCTTCACAGAAAATCGACCGTGTTCTGTTTGCCGAAAGCTTTCTTCAAACTGTCGCCGTTGTATGGAATGGCGGATATAAATTAATTCGCTATAACGATGATTCAACAGGCACGGAGACTCCTCAAAACTATGAGTTCTACAACATCAGGCAGGATCCCGGCGAGACGATGAATCTTGCATTAAGTTTCGATAATACTGAGCAGTTGAAAGAGATGGAGACTTTACTGGAGAAATGGTACAGCGACAGTCCGTACAAGGAAAAAGCCAGGCGGCCGCAGGTGAGTCTCCCGCTGATGACGCGGCTGAGAATGCTCGGCTTTTAAAGTTACCGGTCTTTGAATGCTCAGGGCAACAGACTCGGTGTGCTCCCTGGCCGGTCGCCCAGACTCCCTGATCAATCAGTTCACGAAAACCTCCTCACAGCTTTCCTATGCATTTCATCCACTCATTGTGTTTGTTGGCTGCCACTCCAGAGCTCCGAGAAGATCCTGTAGATCAGGACATCTCCTTCCTGATAAACCGGCTGACCAAAATACTCTTCCAATGCGTTTTGTATTCGACTTGCAAGAGCTTCCCGTAGTTCAGGGTTATCATAATGATATATCATAGCCACAGCCTGGCCGCACTGATTCCTGTTGAAAACAATGTATCTGAATCCCAGTTTTCGCAGCGCCTGAAGATCTTCAGACTTAAATGGAGTATAAGAGGCATTTAGATAGTTCAGGCTTTCGAGGTATACCAGAAAAGAATTCTTCCTCCAGAAATCTACAAACTCATCTGGATGATCCCACCGTGCTTCGGTGCCGGGCCCGCCCAGACTCTTCCTCTGATGCACCATCTGGTTCACAATACTCTGAGGGCAGTAAAGATAAGGCACTTCGATTATAGCACAGTCTTTTTCGGTATTGACATTCAATGTTTTGAATATCTCAGGAATGCCTGCAGTTCTCAGCCTGAGCGGGATTTGCGGTTTCATAAAGGCAATTTCCATAATGGTTATCAGCAGTAGTATCACAATAAGCTTTGATGAGACCCCTGGCTTCTTCTTTTCCATCTTTTCCACAAGCCAGTCCAGATTCATGCAGAAAAGAACTGCCAGAATGAGAGCCACTATCTCCATTATCCGGCCTGGCCAGAAGAGGCGTGAATAGAACGGGATATATTTATAGAAATAGAAGTACGGCATCCTGATATCACACGGTATGCCAGGAGCATACAGCACTTTCATGCAGGGTCCTGAGAACCTTGTCGTATCAATATCAACAGGTAATGCCGGAGCGTATCCCAGCTTCAGATAGGGGCCTGCAGCAAGAGCAAAAAGAAAGACCCAGGTAATTATCCAGTGATACCCGTTTTTCCGGGCTCTCAGAAACGGAAGGAATACTCCCAGGACCAGCACTATCAATGGAAATTTAAAGAGCTCCCTGTCCATGCATACAGACTGACCGAGTGCGCTTATTCTGGGATGAGCAAGACCATCGCTCATCATCACCTGCAGATCTGCAAGTGAGGGGTAGTTCTCGAGAAATGTAGTCTGAGGAAACGATCGGCCCATTGAGAGGTGTTTCAGGAAAGGAACGGTGAATGGGAGAACCATTATGATAAAAAGACCGAAAGAGATAAAAATGCTGATTATCTGAGGTCTTTTCATCCTGTCTCTCTGGAAGATGCCGTAGAAAAGAAGAAATGGAACGGTCATTGTAACAAGAAATATCCCGTAATACCAGTAGAAGAGAGAGCAGAGGAGAAGTGTCAGAGCCATCAGAAAGATGTTTTTCCTGCAGCCCTCTTCGATTACTTTCAACATATAGAGAATGTAGAGCGCAGGCAGCCCTATCATATACTGAAGGATCCGACCTTCCTGCAGCTCTGCTATGAGCGTGTGGTCGTATGCAATGATAAACCCTGTCAGAAACGCTATCAGATGATTTTTAGTGAAGTGCATTGCAAGACAATACACGGCAAGACCGTTGAAAACCATCAGAAACAGACATATAACATTATAATAGGCAGGGAAGCCGAAAACGCTGTAAAAGGGAATTGCCAGAAAGCAATCCAGGTAGTTTTTAAAGAGGAAGATCAGATCTCTGCCTGTCGGATAGTAAATCATATCACAGAAAAACGGATTCTGATGAGTTGCAGCGGCGTGTCTCACCCACCAGTGAAACCACAATGTACCATCCAGATCAGGACTCTGATCGTTGGGATAACCGATGACCTTTGCTCCCATTGCTGTAATGAGAGGCCACGTAGTGACTATGGCGGACACCAGATACCCAATACCTGCATTAAAGTATGGCTTGAGCATTTTCCACTGTATTGAGAATTTTTCCATAGTAACTGTCTTGTCTGTAATTCGCGAGGAAATACTCAGCGACCTGTCCCTGAGCACTCTGTGTTCTTTCTCTGTTACCTCTGAGGTTCCTCTTGCATCTTTTCACGGAGCCCATAGAGATCTGCCGGCCGCATTCTATGTTCCAAGTTCAGGCATACCTATGTAAAGAGTCTCTGCCTGCGCTCGGATGAACGTGTGCAGGATGAAAAGGAGAGCGTTAAAATCCGGGGGGATCACAGTATCTTGTGGCTCAAAAAAATGCCGCGTCTGTGTAATATCGGATTGGATCTTTTTTCTCAGGCGACAGCCGGGATATTATGGCAACGGAGCCCCGGTTACTATGTACAAAATGCAGCTTCCCAATCGCCGCTCAGCACCAGGGTGCAAGCCTGCAGTCCCCCTGTTTACTGGAGTTTTTACGGATTTGTGCAAAGATGGCTGAAAAGGACAAATCTCCGCAAGAGCGAACTATGAAGAAAAGATTTTCGACTTCAGTGAGACTCCGGTGAAAGGAGACCAAAAAGTTAAGGCTTTTTTTATACCTCTCCTGAAAAAACCCATCTTCCAGATGTTATTTGTCATAATCTTTCTCATCGCTTTCATTGCACTCTTCTAAGATGGTGACCCCTAATATCTCAAAGTAAGGCGTGTATGGCATCTTCCGATCGTAAATGCAGAAAGACTTGAGCAAAGCTGAAGGAGAAGAAAGCGTTGTGCAGAAAAGGATAAAGGTCTTCCTGAAAAGCTGGTTCGGCGAAAATAGCCCTCCTGCAAAGAAGGCTGCAACCATCATTCTTGTAGTCATAGCTATTTTTGCCCTGCTGGAGGCAGGGGCGAGAATGTCTTACCGCATCCCGGGAATAGTAATGCCTAACGCCTACTATATGTTCCAGATGATCCCGAACCTCAAGCCGGAAGCTGAAAATTCGTGGGATATGCCCAAGCCCTCCATAACCACCAACAGGGACGGTTTCCGTGTTACCGGAATCACGCAGAAGAAACCTCCTGGCGTTATACGAATTCTCTGCTTGGGCGACTCTGTAACTTTCGGAGATTTGCCAAGAAAGGACAATGAGACATACCCGCATTATCTGCAGTGGTGCATCAACTGGAGCTATCCAGACAGGACAATACAGGTTATCAATGCCGGATGTCCGGGATATTCAAGCGTTCAGGGACTGGAACTGTTTAAGAGGAAAGGTCTCTCTTACAACCCCGATATTATTATTGTGGGCTTCGTCCATCATGAGCAGCTTCCTGCATTGAAAACAGATCAGGATCAGATGAATTTGTCCCCGAAAGGCGTCAAGTTTGTCAAATCAATGCTTTACGGAAGCCACTTTTACCTGATGCTCAGAGGAATAGTTGCCCCAGGCTCTCTGTCTATGAGCTACCTTGCAGGAGCGCCAAGCCAGCTTTCTGAAAAAATGGTGATGAGGGTGTCCGTGGAACAGTACAAAAAAACACTGCAGGAATTTATTGACGTTGCAGCCGGCAGGAAGATAACCGTTCTTTTTCTAAAAATTCCCACCCGGAATGACGGGAAGCGTCAGATGGAAGAGCAGCACAGCTTCGCTCTCAGGGAGGTTGTCGGAAAAAACAGATGCCACTTTATTGAGATGGATCAGGAGATGAGCAATTACAGGGCAGATTACGAGTTCACACTGATGGCTGATGAAGTCCACCCCAACCCGGAGGGTAACAATGTAATGGCAGGCATAATTGACGAATATATGAAAGAGTACGGGCTTATTACAGAGAGACTCAAATAGCTGATTAATCCATACAGCGCTTGTTTAAACAGAGACTTTATGATATAATCTGAGCAATATTCAGGGCAGGTAAAGGTAAATAATGTCGAAAAGTGCATTGATCGTTGTAATGATTTCGATTCTGGCCATAATAACGATAATGGTGGGAGTGCAGGCGCAGACTGGCGGAATGCGGCCTGCTTTCGTAGAGTTCATACAGTCTTTTGCCTCACTTGACAAAAGCAGCAAATGCAGGCTCTCAGAGCCTCAAAGGCAAAAAGTCGTGGCAACCCTGGAGAAGATATCGGAAACACTTGAAAAGCTGGAAAAAAGTGAAGACAGCATAGAGAAAACCCTTACGAAAGATCAGCTGGAATATATTCAGGCGATGTACTACACAGGAAGACTCGGACCTGTTAATGAGCCTCCGATACTCGACCAGATAAGTGCAGAATCGGATACTATCATCATTGAAGCTGTAAAGAGCCTGCAGAAGACAGGAGCCGCGCAGACAGGAAGGCCGGCACGATGAAGAAGAACCTGATTGTCAACATCATCATTTATCTGGCATTTTTTGTACTGGCTCTTCACTCATATATGTTTTTCTTCAGCAGGAAAAATGTAAGGATGGGAGAGTCTTCTTCCCAGCCCCCTCAGCAGATGATGTCAATGCAGGACAGCATGAGTCCTAGAAGTGTTCATATGCTTGCGCAGGGTATCATCTTCATACAGAACGACAGATATATGCCTCTTGAAGATGTTCAGAAGCACGTCCTCATAAGGGAGCTCCTCAGGCGGGAAGAGCTGCGGAAGGAATTGAAAAGGAACGTAGAGATCCTCATGAGAGTCTTAACGGAAGAGCAGGCACAGCACATAGTGAAGGCACAGTATGGCCAGTCCGGCTCCCGTTTTACGCCGGATCCATCCGTTACGATAAGCGTTGAGCGGCAGGCTGTGAAGAAGACAATTGAGACATTGAAAAATGATGGAAAGTCTCTGTAAACGCTCTTTTAGCCTGAAAGGAGTCTGAAAGGAGTCTGAAGTGAGGGTGCAGCAAGTATGGAAAGGTTTTCTCCGGTCGGGACTGTTCCTGCTCCTCTTTTTCCTGGGCGGCTGCTCTGTTTCTCCTGATAGAAGCCCTGTCCAGGGAGTTGTAAGGAATCCCAATGTGCTCCTGATTACTGTAAATTCTCTCAGGCCCGATCATCTGGGATGCTACGGGTCAACATCCGCCATAACTCCCAATATCAATAGCCTTTCCGCCGGAGGCACCACATTTCTCAACGCCTATACCGTCTCGGATACGGCAAATCCCTCATCATATTCCATTCTCACTTCTGCGTATGTAAAGCGCCACTCTCCCTATTTTTATATAGGCTCCATGCCTGATAAGGCACTTTCTCTACCTGCAATGCTGAAAGGATGCGGATATGTGACCGGAGGATGTGCCGGAACATACCTTCTTGACAGCGAAACCTTCCCGCCTGCCCGGGACTTCGACTCGTATTTTTCCCCTGGAAAAAGAAAGACCAGGATAAGGGCCTCTGATGTAAATCTCTTTGCCGCAGCCTTCATGGAGCAGAACAGTGGGAGGCCGTGGTTTCTGTGGCTTAATTACAACGACCCTTCAGAGCCTTATGATATTCCGAAGGAATACAAGAAAACAGGAATGCCTTACTATGATCAGGCAGTCAGATATCTGGATCAGTCTCTTGGCATACTCTTATCAGCCCTTGACAAAGTCCGGCTCAGGGAAAAAACTCTAATCATATTTACAGCCACTCACGGCCAGGCGATGAACGAGCACGGCCTCTACGATGAGCACATAGGACTGTATGAAGAAATTGTCCATGTGCCGCTCATAATAAATTATCCAGGCTCGGTGCCAAAGCAGAAGAAGGTATCAGCTCTGGTTAATACCCTGGATCTGCTGCCAACAATCCTGGACATTCTCAAAGTTCCGGTAAAGCCACCTTGTGACGGGACTTCTCTTATCCCTCTGATGGAAGGAAGTGCAACTGCTCTTCACGACAGAATATATGCAGAAAGCTATCTTCAGCGTGCCAGTATGGTTCGCTCCGGAACCTGGAAATACACTCTTTACAACACCGATATGGCAACTAAACATAAGAACAATATGAGATATCAGCCTCAGACACAGTATTTTATCAAAAAGGAAGGAACCAGTGAGCTTTTTGACCTCAGAAAAGACTCGTTCGAAAAGCAGAACGTGGAGGACGATGCTGAAAAGTCACAGGAGATGAAAAAGCATCTCATGGACTGGTATAAGGACTGCCGCCGCTTAAAACCGGGAGAAAAGCCGCCGCTGTGCAATCAGCTGCTGATCAGGATGGTGCAGCTTGGATACTGACAAACCTGTCTTCGGCTGCGCCGGTGAGAAAGGAAAAAACGCCCAATGAATGAAATCCGCTGCCTCCGTAAAGTTGGAGTGGTGCTCTACCTTATCATTTTTTTCATTTTCTTTTTTTCATCTGCTTCTGTCAAAGTTTTATCCGAAACGGTTTCCAAAACTGGTAAAGACTCTGTCTCCATTACCGCAGTGACTCCCGGCAGCACGACTTACATCGTCACTCCTTCACGTTTCAGATATCGTGCCACCGTTGACTGCACATTGAAATCAATGGCCAGGGCCTCCATAGTCCTGAATGTATACAGGCTACCCAAAGGCGGTCCGAGGGAGACCCTTGCCTCGTCGAAGAAAATGTCTGTCGGAAAAGGTAGCAGCAGGATGCTGCTTTCCTCAGATGAACTTTACATTGGCGTTGCACCTTCAAAAGAAGAGAGAATACTCTTTCTTGTCTCGATGGTTGATGATGGGGGAAAGGAGATGGCTTTTTCCAGCAGCGTGAACTATCTCACAGGAAGTCTCGTAAATGATCCGAAAGGGGATGGTGCAGGCAGAGACTGCATTCACGTCCTGTCGGTGTCGCCTCAGCCTGGAACAATGCTCCCGCCGGGAGCGAGGAGCCCCTTTGAATTTAAGATCGATTACAATGTCTGCAGATCAACAGACGGATTTGCACTCCTCTGGTTCTGCACGATGAAGAATACGAAGCAGAGAAATTGTCTGAGAGAATATTTTGTTCCTGTTCCCAGGGGGAAGGGGATGCTTACCGTCAAACTGCCTGTGCTCACTCTGCCTGCGGCGAAGAAAGGAGAGGTGCTGGGGATAATCATTCCGTTTCATCCTTCTCATGAAGGTGACAGTATCTCAACAGACCGGATATGGCCTTACAACATAGCAGAATAATCACGATCTGCTGTCCGCAAAGGAGCGTGACCGGCTCGAGCACCACCATGCAGGACTGCCGTGGATAAGAAGGATGTTTAAGAAGATAAAGGAGTTTTCAAGCAGCTTTTTTGCAAATGATGCCCCTCCGATTAAGAGAGGCATTGGCACTGTTCTTGTTGTTGCAGCCATTTTCGCCCTGCTGGAGGCAGGGATAAGAGCGTTTTATGACCCTGTGATCTACAGCTCCGTCAAAATGCTTCCTACCGTGCCGAATGCCTATTACATGTATCAGATAAAGCCGAACCTTGCTCCTCTGGACAGAAGTTCATGGGATGTGCAGGGACCTTCAATGTCTACCAACCAGGACGGCTTCCGTGCGGCCGGGATCAAAGAAAAAAAGCCGTCCGGTGTCTTCCGGATACTCTGTCTTGGCGACTCAGTGACATTTGGAGGCGGTAATATAAGCGACAATGAGACCTACCCATACTATCTCAAATGGAGCATTTACCGGGAAAATCCCGGCAGAGTGATCCAGGTAATCAATGCCGGCTGCCCCGGATACACGAGTGTTCAGGGGCTGGAACTGCTGAAGCGGAGAGGCCTTTCCTACGATCCCGACCTCATTATCGTAGGTTTCGTCCACCACGAGCACCTTTCTGCAATGAAGACAGACCTGGATCAGATGACTTCAGTGCCGGAATGGATCAGGCACATCAAGTCACTCCTTTACAGAAGCTCCTTTTATCTTATGATCAGAAGAGTTGCCGCGCCTGGCAGCTTATCGATGAGCCATCTTGCCGGAGCACCGGGAGAAATGCAGAGCGCAATGAAGGAGGAAATGGTGATGAGGGTTCCTGTGGAATACTACAGAAAAACACTGCAGGAGTTCATCGACATAGCCGCCGAAAAGCAGATACCACTGATACTCCTCAGCCTTCCAAATCCTGATATCACCACGAGACTGCAGGAAAATGATCACCTCACGGCTCTGAAAGAGACTGCGGAAAGGAACAGATGCCATTTTATCGATCTTCACGAGCAATTCTGTAGCTACAGGGAAAACTACGAACTCACTCTGATGAGGGATTTTGTTCACCCTAACGCTGCCGGGAACAAGGTAATGGCAGACGTTATTTATGAATACATAAAGAGGCTCGGACTCCTCAAACAGGGAGGAAAATAGCATATCTTTCCGAATACAAATCTATACATCAGAAAAACTACGTTATTTACAAGCTTTGCCATGAAAGGAGCAAAGTTCCAACAGACCTGATCAGACCTTACAGCTAAAATTGCCGAGATAAATATGTATAGGAAGTTAGAAGCGTTTGTCAGCAATTCTTTTTCGGAGGATGCCCCTCCTCTGAAAAAGGCTGTTGCAGTTTTCCTGCTGGTAGTAATAGTCTTCGTCATCCTGGAGATAGCGACAAGAATGTTATGCAACCCCATAAAAGAAATGCCTAACATGCCGAACGCCTACTATATCTATCAGATGAAGCCCAACCTTTCACAAAGCAATGTCGCCCTGGGCTCCATATCGGAAGGGTTTGTTTCAACCAATCAGGACGGGTTCCGAGTCACCGGTATCACCGTGAAAAAGCCGCAGGGCGCTCTCCGGGTTCTCTGCATGGGTGACTCTGTAACCTTCGGTCTGAATGTGAACGATGATCAGACATATCCCTGTTATCTTCAGAAACGTCTCAGTTCAGACTATTCCGGCAGAGAGATTCAGGTGATTAACACCGGATGTCCGGGGTATACGATCATACAGGGAATGGAAATGCTGACAAGAAAAGGCCTCTGCTACGAGCCCGACATCATTATCGCAGGGTTCAGCCATCACGAGTTTCAGCCTGCCAGCAAAACAGATCTGCAGAGGATCTCTTCGCCGGAAACCGTCAAGTGGGCCAGATCGCTGCTCTACAGAAGCGCTTTTTACCTTATGCTCAGACGAGTCATTACGCCCAGCTCTGAATATGTCGGAACGCCGCGCGATGTCGAGGGAGCGGAGGATAATGCGGTAATGCGGGTTCCTGTCGATGACTACAGAAGAACACTGCAGGCATTCGTCGACCTGGCCGCTGGAAAGAAGATAACCCTGATATTTCTCAGCCTTCCCAATCCGGACCTTTATATGCGGGAGCAGGAAGATGAGCACCACGCAGCCCTGAATGATATTGTGGAAAAAAACAGATGCCATTCCATCGATCTGCACATGGAGCTCTATCTCTACAAGAAAGATTACCAGAATACGCTGATGAAAGACCTGATCCATCTCAACAGATGTGGAAACAAGGTAGTGGCAGACATCATAGCCGACTACATGAAGGAGGAAAGGATCATCATCTGCAATGCCAGAGAGCACAACTGACGATGTGTGTTTCTGTATCTCAGAGGGACAGCACTGTGGCAGCATCAGTACGGGTGTTTTAGAGAGGTGACATCCATGAAGTCCTCCACAGCGATCCTGGAAGCCGGCTCTGTTCTCTTTCTGCCAGTATGGTTCTCTTCGGCACCGGTTTCGGTTCTCTTCGGCACTCCGCACCAGGTCCGGGATTATCCTCCTTTTCACTCTCACGTCTTCCGTCTCTTTCCCGGAGAGCGAATTTCAGGCTGTGCAGCAACCAGCAGGAAAGACCCTTCATCTGGCTGAACAGATACTGGAAGTGAGAATCCGTCCTGCAGGGAGAAAAGCAGTGAGGCTGAAAGAAATAACCTTAAAATCTCTCTTTATGTTCCTCATTCCGGTTCTGCTCCTCGCAGGCGGCAGCGCATCCGCCCAGGGAGTAGCCACAACGCTCAACAGTATCAGCGGGCCTCCGGGGTGGTATCTCATATCATTCCCATTCACCTCGATAGAGCGGATCGATGGATTAAAGGGCGATCTTTTAAACAAGGAAGGGGGGAAATACTCTAAAGCGCCCCTCCAGTCCCTCCTCCCTGGCCGGGCATACTGGCTCCACAGTAAGACTCCGCTGAAGCTTACTGTCAGCGGCGACCTCAATGAGAGCCCCAGTAAGACCATCCGCCTCCAGCCCGGATGGAACACCATAGGAAATCCCTATCCAGACTATATACAGTGGTCAAGCGCCCAGGTTTCGTATTCCGGCAGGAGGGAGGATATTCTGAGCGCAGCAGCGCGCGGATGGGTGGACAGCACCATTCTCGGATACGATTCGGTATCCTCCAGGTATCACAAGGTGCTTATCGGAGCCAGCCTGGAACCCTGGAAAGGCTATCTGATCAAGTCATCTGTCAGCTGCGACCTCATCATTCGCAACAGCTCCAAAGCCAGAATTGTCGGGATGATAAAGATCTCTGTCGAGCCCTCAAGCGTTCCTGCAGACGATTCAAGCACCGCACAGGTAAAGATAAAAGCTGTTGACTCTGCTGGTAATCCCGTGCAATACCAGGTTCTGGAGCTCTCTGTCACAGGCGGAAGGATAATTCCTTCAAAACTGGCCACAGACAGCAGAGGAGAAGCTGTGGCTCATGTGAGCTCGTCTAAAGAGGGAGACGCTCAGATAACGGTAAAGTCGGGAAACATAATGGGCTCCTCTTCGGTTTCGTTCACATATGCATCGTCCGGAGCAGCCGGATATGAAGGGAAAAAGCTGAAGCTGCTGGGCACTCTTCCTTCAGACATTGCCGGCGCATTGGCAGCAATTTCTCATGAGGACGGGACTGGGAGAATATACAACTTCGGTGGCTATGCCCCATCTGGAATAATGTTCTGCTGGCATACTGCCGACGGGGTGAATATAACAGATCTGGAGCAGTCAGATACTGAAATCGTCGAGGAGGAAGGGGAGGTAACGTCACCTACAGTCATCAGGATGGATGACGGCAGATACAGCATGTACTACGACGGAAAGCGCAAATCAGGGAACAAGCTGATAAGCCGTATATACTCTTCTGTCTCTACAGACGGGATTCACTGGAAAAGGGAAGGGCTCTGCTTCAGGACAAAGCACGAAAGTGACTTTGCCGGAACTCCCAGCGTGACAAGAACAAAGGAAGGGGCATACAGGCTGTACTTCTCTCTGGCGAGAGGCGTAGTCGGCAGCGCTCATTCCTATGACGGAGTGGAGTGGGAAGAGGAGGAAGGTGAAAGAATTGCCGGCGCTGACGCCGATGTGAAGCTGCTGCCTGATGGGACCTACATTATGGTATACAGATATGCTGATAATTTTCCCGCAGAAGAGGGAGGCATCGCCTGCGCGATCTCTCAGGACGGCCTCACCTGGAAGCAGTCCGGGAAGATCGCCGTATCTGAAATCAAGGGGGGAGTCTGCTGCGACCCCTTCATATTGCTCTTCCCCAGCGGAAAGATGAAGATATACTATATGAGGGCTGTTAAGTCAGGCGGAGCTCATGACCCGTTGGATCGCATAATGATAGGCGAATTTTGAATATCCACAGGAATAAAAGGGTAACCATCGAATAGTTGTTTATGCAAAATGCCAGCTATGCTCTCTTGCATAGCTCATGAAAGAGTGAGCGGAATCCGGGAAATGCAGAAAAAAGCCAGCCTGAAGATAAATCTTATACACATTTGCATTGTCATCCTCTTTTTTCTCTCCTGGGAGATGGTGCTCTCCTGGTATGTAGAGAGAAACACCTTTGAATCTCCTTTTGAAATCGATCCTCTCCTGCTCTGGAAAAACAGGCCTGGAAAGTTCGATCATAACTCTCTCGGGCTGAGAGGTGCAGAGATTGACAGATCTAAGAAACCTGGTGAAGTGCGGGTCATCATTCTCGGCGATTCGTCAATTTATGGCGATGGAGTATCTCCAGAGCAGACAGCAGCGAAACATCTCGAAACCATCATATCCACCCAAAACCCCGGAAAATTGGTGACGGTCGTAAACGGCGGAGTCTGTGGCTATTCATCCCGTCAGGGCAGGTATTTTCTCAGTGAGCTCATTCCGGCAGTAAGGCCGGATATTGTAGTGATAGGATATTTTCACAGTGACGTCAAAAAGGAAAGGCAGGAAGACCGCACCGTTGTGAAGCAGAATATTCTTACAGGTCTGAGGAGGGTATTGTATAAGAGCAAGCTTTACCTGATTCTGCGCAAGGAGATAGGCCTGGTTAAATACTATCTCTGGGGAAGAAAAGAGCGGAGGCAGGGAAGTTCAACGGCGTGCAGCCGCGTTACCACCTCGGATTACAGCGAAAACCTCAGGGAGATCATAGGGATTTCCAGAGAATACGGGGCGAAGACGGTGCTGATAAGGATGCAGCACCCTGCCAACGTATTTCCATCTTCCCCCTGGTGGCAGGATGCGGAGAAATATATTCACGTTCAGGATGAAGTGGCAAGAGACACAGAGAGTCCTGTAGTGGATATATGGAATCTCTTCTCCATGTATTCCCCTGGAGAGGTTTATACAAATGATCTCCTTCACCCCAGCTCTTACGGACATTACATTATCGCCCAGGAAATCTACAGCTGTCTTATAGAGAACAGCATGCTGGAGGTCAGATGAAGAAAATCGCTGTAATCTGTCCGGTCGTTCTATGCATTGCCATAGTGCTTGTCTGCCCTGCTTTTTCACAGCCTCCGCAGGAGTTTGGAGCCCCGCAAGGAGGCGGAGGAGACGAATTTTCATCGAGTATGGTCGAAGATTATCACGATATCCTTCCTGATAACCTTACCTATCCCCGCTCCAGATATCTGCCTGCGATGATAGAGGTAGTTGCACTTGCTTCAGGAACAATGCTGTTTTTTCTTTTTTGGTCTCTTGACAAGGCCATAATCAAACGTCTGGCAGTAACTGACAATGAAGCTGCGAATGCGAATGAGAATGAGAATGCAAACGACAATGCAGGTGCGGGCAAAGCTGTGAATGAGAACGAAAGCGTGTAGGCCAGCACCACACGCCTGCCTGGCCGCCGGCTCTGCATTTAAAACGAGAGTGAAATGTACAGATTCTTAAAAAAAACAGGTGTCTATCTGTCCGGCCTGGCCCGGGAAGGCTATTGGAAGCGCTTCAATGTTATATATGCGGCTCTTCTCTATACTCTCTTTGCTGTTATAGTAACATTCCCCATCATACTGAATCTCAGCCGGGTGGTCACAGGAAGTCCCGGCACCGATATCACCCGTGTAGGCATCTTCTCAGTAAGCCAGACCAGAAAAGCTCTGCTCGATACTCATATGTTCTCCATTTTCGCCGATAAGGTCAACTATCCAATCGGTGGATACCTTTTTTACTTTGATCCTCTCACTTCGGTCTATGAAGTGATACTGTCGCCTTTCTTCAAATTTCCAGTCGATTACAATCTGATCTTCCTCTTTAATATTGTGGGAGGAGCGCTGGCTTCATACTTTCTGGTATACTATCTGACAAAGAACAGCCTGGCAGCTTTTGTAGGAGGCGTCATCCTCGGTTTCTGCCCTGTCAGGTTTACAAGCTACATAGACGGGGTTTCTGAATATGCTCATCTGATGTGGCTTCCACTCTATGTGCTCTACCTTCACAGGCTTTATGAGGAAAAGGGAAGGACCGTGGAAAACGTCTTTATCTGCGGGATCCTCTTCTTTTTCTGCTTTTTTGCCGGCTGGTATTTCGGACTCTTTGCCCTTCTTCTGACCACGGCTCTGCTCATCTATCACATCTTCTGGAATCCCGACACCAGAAAAGATAAAGCTGCAGTGATTAAGAAAACGGTATTCACCTGTATCGTGGGCATTTCACTCATCTACCCCTTTTTTCTGGCTCAGTTTTACATTCTCTCCTATGACGAAAAGGCAGGGATGGGAAGCGGGATCACAGTGAAGGGAGATGCCCGCTCGCGAAGCATCTTTGCAAGAACGAACTCTCCTGATGTAAAAGATTTTTTCTGCCCGGGAAAAGATGAGTCAGATAACCGCTCATTCCCCATGCATCAGATGGTATACCTGGGCTATTTGAGTCTCATACTTGCAGGAATAGGACTGGTGACAGGCAGGCGGAACAGAAATGTCATACTGTGGGCGATTCTGGGAGTCATCTTCCTTCTTGTCACACTGGGACCCTGTCTTACTGTATGGGGAAAATACCAGACCTTATGGGCCTTCCTGAACAGGAAGTATCTCGGCCTTTACGGGCTGCTCTGCGGATACTTTCCCGGATTCAAGATGACAAATCATCCCTACCGCTTTGCCCTGCTTCTGCAGATGTCCATGTCTGTGCTGGCAGGATTTGGCGTCGTCTATCTCATGAAATATCTCGGAGAAGGCAGAAAATCAGCGATAGCAGGTCTCTGCATCGGTTTCTTTGTCTTTCTGGAATACTGCTTTCTTTCCCCCCAGCCTTACCCTCTCCATTTCTATTCTGTCAGAAAGCCTTTAATGTATGAGGTTATGGCAATGGACAAGGAAAACTATGCTGTCCTGGACGTGCCCAGGCAGCGCATGAAGAGTGAAAAGCCCGGCACGGATTTCCACGGAAGCCCTTCTCTGCTCTGTGAATATTATATGTACTATCTTTCGATTCACCAGAAGCCCATACCCTACAACTGGCACGGCAGTTTTTCCAATAAGGGGCTTACAGGAGAGAGCATATTCCTCAGATCCATGGAGAACAAGATGGGCCCCCCACCGTTCTCAAACTTTAAGGAGAGCCAGTTTGAGCCGCTGGACTTTGTCATACGCGATGAAATTATGAACTTCAAGAACAGAGGCTTTAAATATGTTATACTGCATAAGAACCTGATCCCTGAAAGCCAGCTGGAGAGGCTTTCGAACTTTCTTGAAAAACATCTGGGTGAGCCCATCAAGGAAAAAGATCGATGGGTCTATATAATTTAAGGAAAACATAACTATGGAAGAGAAGACTACCTTCCGTTTTTACATCATAATAGTGATATTCGTCATCCTGCAGATACTGATAAGCATCACGATGATACCTCCCCTGCGTGCCTTCCTGGGAATAATGATGAGGCAGTCCCCTTCGCCCAGGTCTGCGCAGAAGAGCCCTGTCACCAAAATATACGCTCACAAGATGATAGACAACTGCCATCTCTTCTCAGGAGAGCCCTGGCCTCCGGAGGAGATGGAGCTCATCCCTGGAAATGCCCCCTTTTTTCTCAACGTGCTTGCATATGCCCTGAAGCCTGACAGAAGTCAGTTGATGAGCATCATTCTTTATGACAGTGTCAGGAAGAAAGACAGGCTCGCTTCCCAGTATTTTAAGTATTTCCAGGGACGGGGCAGCCAGACTAAGATGAATCCTCTCTTTGATGGAGTGAGCTATATCTTCTATGATCTGGGAAAGGAGCCGGAGAGTGCAAGATTCAATCTCGACGTGGCCACCCAGGAAGCGGATAATATAGATATACTGGTAGCACCGACAGATCTGGACTATGTGCTGATCTCTACTCTCAAGCCTGAACATTTCGCCGGAGGGCTCGGCGGAATGATGAAGTATCGCGCCGAGGTCCCTGTGTTTGTGCCGCCCTGCCCTCCAGGAAAGGATGTCGGAGAGCTTTTTGCTTCATACGGATGCGAGATCAGGAATCTGATAGTCCTGCCTGAAGGATACAGCCAGATGAGCTCGAGAATTGGAATACTCGTACTCCCCTGCGAAGGATCCTCCGATAGTAAATATGAAGCAGATCTTGTTGTAAGGATCAAAGGGGGAATTGCAATAATAGCAGGCGAGGGAGGACCTGGAATGGAGAAGATAGTATCTGAGGCCGAGAGACAAACCAGACAGCACGCTCTTCTTTACGTGGGAGGAACCGGCTTCATGACAGGTATGGATGACAGTATGGCCATAGAAAGTATGAAACGCATAGCCGGTTCCCATCCCAGGCTGCGCATATGCTCAAATTATTCCACTTCCGTGCTGGCCGACTATAATTTTAAAAACATCTTCGGGGAAAGATACAGTCCTGTATACCTGGGAACGACTATCAGGCTTCCCAATCCATCTTTACTTTACCGTAGTCTTGAGAAGTAGTAAATCCGGTAATATGTTGAACAAAAAAGTATTGAATATGGGAAAAATCACGATACAGTGGGAAAAGCTCAAGCCGTACTTCCATGCAGGCCTCGGATATTTCGTGCTTGCCATTGTTACTACGTGGCCCCTCATCAGAGTCATGGGGGCAAAAGCCATCGGCTATCCTGATGAGCAGAATCCTGACCTGGACGGTACATTGTGGTTCCACTGGTGGGTGAGACACGCCCTTTCTACTCATCAGAACCCGTTTTTCTGCGATATGATTTACTATCCCATAGGAAGGGATCTCATATTCCTCTTCAAAAACTATCTGGACTGCTTCCTGGCCATCCCCTTTTACAGTGTCTTCGGCTATCCTGCTTACTACAACGTAATCTGTATCGCGGTTATGATTTTCAACGGCCTGGCCATGTACTGCCTGGCCAGGCGCTTTACAAAAAACCATCTGATCGCCTTTTTTGCGGGATTTATCGTAGTGTATGATCACACGCTCATCGCAGAGCTGCAGGAAGGCCGCATACTTCAGTATATCATTGGACTGCCTGTGCTTTACGTGCTCTTCATGGTAAAAGTAATCGAAGAGGACAGCAGGCTCAATATCATTCTGATGGCTCTCACACTTCTTCTGAGCTCTCTCTTCTACTGGTTTTACGGGGTATTTCTCGTCACTCTGACCGTTCCATTTCTCCTGTTCTATGCCATCTTCCAGAAGGACAGGCTTAAAAAGCCTCAGATGATAAGGCTTCTTCTCTCTTTCGGTCTCTTTGTCATAATGGTTCTCCCATTCACCATTCCTGCCATAAAGTATCTCTCCACGACAAGATCGCTCCCTCAGACGCCTTTTCTCGAAAGCTATCCCTCCCTCCAGGATGTGCAGATGAGCGATGGTCTGTTTGACCCCAGATTAAATGCACTCGGTCAGTCTGTATGCATGGACAGGGAGCTCTTTAAATTTCCATTGATAGTGCTGGTCCTGGGAGTATTCCTACCGTTTCTCCGAGCCCGGAAAAACGGATATCACTGGATAATTACTTGGATCTTTCTGTTTATTCTTGCCGCCGGACCTTATCTGAAGGTGGGGCACGGCCCTGTCATACCACATGACTTCAATATGGACGCAGCTCCCTCTCTGAAGCTGGGACATTCTCCCGGCATACCGTATGACGTCAAGATGCCGTTTTACTACTTCTATAAATATGTTCCATTCTATTCGCGCCTGTTCTGGCCAGGCCGGATAATGGAGATGGTGGCAATCATTCTGGGAGTGCTCTTCTGCATGAACCTGGACTGGCTTGCAGAAAAGATGGAAAGGAAAAAGTCGGGGCTCTCATCAAAGCTCATTGTGATACTTCTGCTTATAACGATAGTTGAAATGACTTATGTAAAGCAGCAACTCCCATTCAGGCTCAGGTCTGTTGACATCCCCAAGGTCTTCAGCGTGCTCAATGCCGAAACTGAAAAGGACTGCGCGATTATAGAAGTGCCATTTCTTTACTGCCCTCAAAGTATAGTGAATCAGATGGTGCATCAGAGAAGGAGTCTGGGAGGGCCCGGCACTGAGGCGCGGTGGGACCATCCGAAAGAGTTTTTAGATTTCTGGAAACAAAACTCTTTTCTTGTGTATCTTGAAAACCTGAATAATCCATATTCTTCCTATACTGTCTTTGATCCTGAGGATATCGAGAAACTTCGAAAGCTGGGGTTCAGATATGTTGTCTTCAATCAGGATCAGTGCGGTCAGGCTCTCATTCACATACTTCATCGTGATAACCCATGGCTCAGGGAAGCTCTTTCGATCCGCATACAGGATGCAATGGAATCTCTCTTCGGTCAGCCGGCCTACCAGGGAGAGGGTGTCTTCATCTATAAGATGTGAAAATACCTTTTTACCTGGATAGCGTTAAAATCCCGGGGGTCACAGTATCTTGTGGCTCGAAAAAAATTGCCGAGTTTGGCCCCTCGGAGTAGAGTAGGAAACAGGTTCAGCGTGATCCCAGGCTGAGCGCCCCAGAGGGCCTCCCCTGCCTCCCCTCATCAATCCGTGCATGAGATTCTCCCTCACACGGCTTTCCGATGCTTTTCATCCGCTAGCATGCACAGAATATGAATGCCATTTCA
>Ga0302251_1001006_pt1 | contig 19999 bp, 26 predicted proteins | sample AAG_RA_Gln_MG_FD_193534 | JGI IMG/M metagenome (GOLD analysis project Ga0302251, IMG submission 193534) | Enriched activated sludge microbial communities from anaerobic digester in WTTP, New Holstein, Wisconsin, United States - AAG_RA_Gln | ecosystem: Engineered > Bioreactor > Anaerobic >...
CGCACAGCGCCTCTTTCCGGTCCCTAGCAGGTATACTTTTTTTGACCTACATTTTGGACACTGGATTACTGCCATTTTTCCCTCGTAGTTTGGTTACGAGGTTGGTGGTTAAAATACAGCTATACCCTGTATAAAAAAAGCACAGTGTGCAGCATCAAGGCGTGTTCACCCTCAAAACCGGAGTGGAATAAAAGAATGGTGAGGATCCATCACTCTTCTCACTCATTCAGGGAACGGGTCTGGATCCTTCTGACACACGCAATGATACCGATTATGCCCGTTTTTTCAGATAATAAGAGGGAAAGAGGGTCAGGATCCTGCAAACCCGCGACAGATGCGGTGACTGAGGTACCCGACGGCAATAATGAGAATGCCCAGAACCATGAAATAAAAACCAACGAGAAATCCGAAGAGGATAATCCCACCGAGCATCGGATAGAACATGATCAGGAGGGCAAAAATGATTGATATAATGCCCGAGATGAGGTAAATGGTCCTGCGTGGATCACCTTCATGGATTAGCCCGGAGAGCAACTGCATCATCCCCATAATGATGATTGCAGCGCCGAGGATCTCGGTCATGATTGATCCTGCGATGATTGGGTAGATGATAACTCCGACACCCACGAGGATACCCACGATACCTCCAAGGAGAAGCATGAGGGAATGCGGTGCCCCTGCGGGCATCAGGAGCGAGGAGAGGAGCATGATGATACCAAGGATAATCAGGAGTACGCCAATCAGGGTAAGGACTGTGATTGTTGTGGTCCTGGGGAACAGCATCATGAGAAAGCCAAATATGAGGGATATGACTCCAAGGATCACGAGTGCGCCCCATCCCCGGTCGCATGGAGTCAAGACGACAACAGAGTCTTCCATATGGGATCTCTTCATCTTCAGTGTCCATGAAGATATCGTGTTACTGTAATGGGGAATTTTTGCGATTGCATACCGGAGGACAGGGAGAGTGCAGGGCAGCAATTCATTATTAAAACGATTCTCAACGGCATTGGATAGTCACCAATCTGCGCCCGTACCCAAAAAAGAATTACCTTGAATTCTTATCAGACAGCGTGTGGAGCGTTATCATCCCGTTGCAGGAATTGCAGACATAATATTCCCCGGTCCAGCACGAAGGGCAGGCCCATCTTCCGCACAGGATGCACTGCCGGAGGTCGGTATTCGGAAACGGGCTGTTGCAGAGATCGCAGAAGGACCGTGAGAAGCTCGAGGTATCCCTCTCAGGGTTTTCCCCCTGCTTCCTGATGCGTGGAATGTCCTTCCTGATACGGGATACCAGATCCTCTTTTTGCACCCTGTTCTGTTGATTACCTGATGACCTGCTTTTCCAGAGACTCAAGCCTCTCCTCCATGCTCGACAGCTTCTCTCCAAAGGTTCTTTCGAACTCTTTTAATTCCGCTATCCTCTTTTCATCCTGTGAAAGGTCCGCAATTTTTTCATCGCGGAATCTCTGTGCGTCTGGTTTCCTGACGAGAGACCATTCATCGATCATGGCATCGAAACGCCGGTCCAGGTATTCATCGAGACGGCTCTCCATAGGACGTGTGATCTCAACTCTGCCCACTGAACCCCTGAAATAGTAATAGAGGATGAATCCGACCAGCAGAATGAGGATGAGAAATAGGAGCGCTTCAATTATGGTCATCTTCTCATCCCCTTGAGGTGCTCCAGCCTCTTCTCGAGCTCCGTGAGCTTCGCCGATGCAGTTGCCTCAAACCCGGCGCAGGTCCTGGATTCGTCCTCGATCACGTGAAGGCGGGCATACAGATCGCCAAGGTCGCTCCTCGTAGCGAGGTTCCATTCCTCGATAAGATATTTCATGCGCCGATCGAGGTATCCTCCCATGTAATCGTACGGACTCATAGATCCTCCAGTGTTTTCAATTCCTTGTCCAGCCGGTCCGCCCTGGCCTCGAGCGTGATTCGTTCCTTCTCGAGGTAATCTATCTGTGTGTGAACCCTGGATAGCCTCCTCTCGAGATCGTTTAAGTGAATCCTGCTGATAAGACCCCACTCGTCAATGACGGCAGGCAGGTTCTGATCAAAGTACTTATCGAGATCCTTGTCCATCGTGGGAAGCCGCTGGTCGATATAGCCGGGAACCTCCTTCAATGAGTCAAAGAAGGAATTCTTGTCTCTTGTTACTCCGGGTGTTTCAAACACGGTCATTCTGATCACTTCAGTCGATCCTCTTCTTTCTTAATCTTCTCGATCAGGTGATCGAGTTTGCTCAGCTTTACCCTGCTCTCAAGCCGCTGGATCCTTTTCTCCACGGCACTCTGCTGGGCGAATATGTCTGTCTCCAGAACCGAATTGTCGTCGTCGAGACTTTTTAGCTCCTCGATTTTTGCGGGGGATACCCGGAAGAAAGGGTTTGCAGTTTTCTCGATATCAGCCTTGATCACCTCAAGTTTTTCCTTCTCGAGTTCTACCTGTGCCATTCTCGTCTTCGTGTACATGAGCCGGATTTCCCGAATAATAAAATACACGATAATAAGTCCTGCGATAAGGAAGAGTATGGGAAGCGAGTTATTGACAGTTACCCAAATGTCAGCCATGGTACTGCTCCCTGAATCAGAGGTCTTTCTCGGAGATCTTCTTCTTTACCTGATCGGTTCCTTTTTCGAGAGTATCTTTAACGGCAGATGAACCCTCTTTCAGGTCTTTTTCTGCTTTTTTTGCTTTCCCCTTGATGGTGTCGGCTGCACCTTTTGCACTTGCCCTGACATTCTCAGCTGAGTCTTTCGCTCCTTTCTTGACCCTTTCGGCAAGAGGCGGTCTCTTCTTCACGATTATTGTCTTTCCCGGAGCAACACCTACACTCGCGATATCCTCGGTGCTAAGCCGGATATACCCCTCTTCGACAAGGGTATCCGCAAACACGGTTACAGCGACTGGTTTTGCGGATGCATCTTTGAAGAGATCAACCTCATCCCCTTCCTTGATACCAAGTTGCTTGAGGTATACCTCGTTGAGCCTGGCACGTCCCCTGCTTGGAAATGCCCTCTCCTGAATTATCAACTGTACAGAATCCATATGAGAGGAACTTACGCTGTCAATTTATATAGTTATTCTTAATAAAAGGGAGAAATGGTTGTATATTCAGTTCAAAAGAGAAACGAATCAATTTAGTTGTCTGGTTTAAAAATTGTCACAATTATTATTTTTTTTCAATGTACATTCAGGAAGATCCAGGTGAGTATCGTGGCGAGACGTGAGGCAGATTCTTTATTCAATCCGCTGGATATCGTGACTACCACTACCGCACCCAGGGATAAGGTTGATGCAGCGTGAGCTGGCTTCTTCCCCGGTATTGCTTAGAACAAACCGATTAAGGAGAAAGTAATTATCTTTGGCCATCTGAATGCATGACATGAAGTCAGCAGTCATTCTCCTGCTTTGCCTTTTATGCCTTGCAGGAAGCGTGCAGGCATACGTCCTCACCATCTCTGCCCCCAAGGAAATCACTGCCGGGGCACCCCTGGAAGTGACGGGTGACACCACGTTTCCAGTCGGAACCCAATTTGATATCGTGATCTATAAACTGCAACCTGCAACCCCCCAGGAGGTAGCCCGGAGGATGGTCATCATTGACGAATCCAAATCGTTTCAACTGGCATTCCCGACAACCGGGCTCGGAGCGGGAAATTACAAGGCCGAAGTTAAATTCCCCCTGGATCCGGGCCAAAAACTCTCATCAGACTCAGTAACCCTCACGACGTTTACAATCCTGGACAGATCCGGGGAGATCGTGCTCACGGTTGATACTGAACAGGAACTGGGTGAAGCACTCCGAATCGAGGGGTACATTCCAAAAGCGGGGGTGACCACCATCACGCTGAAGGTGAGTGGCCCTCAGGGAGCGGTTGTTCCCCCCCAGGATGTCCGCACAACCACCCGGATGGGAAAAGACGAGGGGTACTTCACCAAAACAATCAAAGTTGAAGAGAGGGGCAATTACTACGTTGACTTCTATGATATCAGGGGATTCATGGCGACTATCACGTTCATGGTAGATCCCCCCAGTACCGCGACACCATCTCCAACAATTGAAACCGTCAATACTACTGCTGATGTGCCGGTATTGCCACGTGCTTCTGCACCACTCGCAGGATGCCTGGGAGGAATTCTCGGTGCGGCAGCAATTGTATGGTATGCACAGGGGTTAAAGAGATAACATCATCCTCCAATTTTTTGTGGAGTCTATGCAACTCTGGTTCATATCGGATTTTTACTGCCCTTTTCACCCGTGGATGCCGCATTCTGCAAAATCCGGAACGATCCTTTTGGGACCAGAATTTCAAATCTGGCTCCCTCGCCAGGTTTTCCTGTTTCAGAGATTGAAAGCCCGTAGATCGAAAGAATCTCCCTTACAAGATACAGGCCGAGACCGTGGTTTCTCCCGAAATACTTGTTGAATATCTGGGTTTTGATTCCATCGTGAACACCTGCCCCGTTGTCCTCGCATGTTATCACAACATCCTCCCCCCGTCCATGGTAAGAGAATCTTATCCTGGAAACCCCGTTTCCATGCCGGATGGCATTGTCCACAAGGTTCGGGAATACCTTTCTGATGAGGGGATCGGCGTATACCTCCAGCCCCTTGAGATCATTCTCCACCTCTACTCCGTCAAGTTCCATCATGATAAGAGACTGGCTGAGTGTTGCATCAAGGTCAACCCATCCGGGAAGGTTTGCCCCGGCTTCCTTGAATTCCCTTGAAAAAAGCATCTGCATTTCAATGCCGGATGCGGTGTTTTTTATCTTCTCAAGGAGTTTCTTATTCTCGGGCTCTGTCACTGAATCTTCCAGCATGCCCGCGGTCATCTGCAGACCATTCAGGAGATTGAGGACATCATGCCTGGTAACGCTGGTAATAAGACTCAGTTTTTTCCCGGTCTGGAAGAGTGCTTTCTCAAGCATGATACGATCGCTGATATCCATCACACCGGCAATAATGGCTGAATGACCATTTCCGTTTCCTGCCAGGTGAGAGAATGAGAAGAGAACGTGAACCAATGTTCCGTCTTTACGGACCAGCCTCAAATCGTATCGATAAGGTCCCTGCTGCGGGTCATTCAATGCACCGCGTATGGCAGTGATGCCTTCTTCATCAAGATATGAAAACAGGTGTCTGCCTGCAATATCTTCAGGCAGGTATCCGAGCATCGAAGCCATCGTAGGATTCACAAATGTCGTGATCCCCGCGTGATCCATGACCCAGATTCCTTCGTGGATTGTCTCAATGAGGGTCCTGTATCTGCTCTCGCTCAGGGTCAGATTCTTTTCTGCCTTCTTGTGATCCTGTATTTCCCGCTGGAGGCTCCTGTTGGTAGCGACAAGTTCCTTCGTTCTTGTCTGAACCCGTCTCTCGAGTTCATACTGCGAGCGTTTGAGGAGCGTAATATCCTGCATCACGATTGCGACTCCCTGTTCACCGGATTCAAACACGAGAGGCACAATTCTCGTCCGCAGATAATGGTTCAATCCCTCTATAGATACTTCAAGGTCACGAGCCAAAATCTGCCCGTCAATTACATCTCTGATTGTCTGGATATCGAGTGGAAGGTAGGATCCTACTGGTGTGAATTCAAGGGATTTTTCGAGCATGTCTGTTTTGTTACACCGGAAAAACGTGAGAAACTGGTCGTTTACCTGTGTCACAAAGAGATTTTTATCCATGATCATGATGAGATCGGACGTGAGGCTGATCATGTCGGTGAACGGGACCCGTTCACAGAGTGAATAGACTTTTGCCCTTCCGAACTGTCGCATAGCTGCCTGGCCCCGGGCAACCATAACATTGAGGTACTTGGCAGCAGATGGCCTGCTCATTGGTGCTGACTGTGATATCTCCTCAATAGTGAGGCCTTTAGGATTCTGGGAGAGAAGATCCCTGATTTTCTCCAGTTCGTTCTCTACCGGATCCATATACACTATTAAACGCAGCATTCATTTATATAATGATTCTCTTCAATAACAATTTTCAAAAGAATCTAATAATAAAAATCAATGTTAGTATTCATTACGGAATAATTATTTATACTATTAATGCATACATGGGTGTGCAGGAACTGTCGGGGGTGTGCGAAACAGGTCGCACATCCCTGCCAGGGAATGAAGTCGGTGCAATGGTGCACAGGGTGCGGTGTTACAATGAGGTTGACACTGGAACAAGAGATTGAATTTGCGATCTGGAAGATAACAGGCATTCCTTGCCATTATCACAAGGATCTCGTTCCCCAGATCTCCCGCATGATAGCCGAGAAAACGGGAGAAGACCCAGGGGAGGTAAGCATGGCCTTAATCTCGCAGATCAAGGAAATTATCCGGGACGATGTCTCGCATCACTTCCGGAGAGCCCAAGTCGGATCTACTACTTCCAATTCCTGTCAACCTACAGAAGGGATGTGCTATGAGTAGCTACCCATCTCTCAACACGATTGAGGATATTGTAGCGGATATCGATTCCCTCAACGAAGCCATCGATCGTGAATACATTCAGTCCATTGAAGCTTCGAACACGTGGATGGCTTTCCGTACTTCATGTGCAGTACGAAAAGAGAACCCGAATATCCAGCGGGAGTGGATAAGGCTTGTATATCCTCCGATGGAGACCGTGCATATGTCAGAGATTTACGAGCAGGAACAGGTGAGTTATTGAGAGTTCCGCTACTCGATACCAGCATGCAACCCCTCGTAGTGATCCTCCACATGCCATTCCAGATTGCATATATCCCCAATACCTTCTTTTCATACGCCTCAAAAAAGGCTGGTGAACAATCACTGTTCATGCGATATCATGCATGTTTCCGCCAGGTCAACGCTTCATACAGCAGCAATATGAGGATAACCAGGCATCCTCCAAGGAAGAATGCGAGGAACGGGTCAAAGGGAGTGCCTATCGGGGCACTCGCCATTGAACTTTCAATACCTGTTGCAGGTGAGGGTGCAACCAGCGTCCCTGTACCTTTCTCGGCCTGGTAGGTTGCGGTGATATCTCTTCCAAATCCGGCACCAGTATCGGCGTCGGAGGAAAGCAGAGGCGACATCGAATACGCTGCGAAGGTGGCGAGGATTACTACGGCAAAAAGTGTAGCATATTTGAGCAGGATAGATCGGATATTCTGGACCCTTGGAGCTACAATGAGAAGCTGGTCCTTGAGACCGTATACCTTGATCTCCCTTCCTTTCACACTGTAGCGGATCTGCCTCACTTCCACAAGCCCTGCTTCAACAAGATTTTCCAGGTGGTATTTAACTGTCCCCATCGGCATATTGAGCGATGAGGTCAGGTCTCCGGCGGTTTTCGGCCGTTCCTGGAGTGCGTTGAGGATATCGGTTGCGGACTGGCTTGCAATTGCTTTTCCTATCTTCTGGGCACGTTCGTCCCCTGGCTGGAGAACTAATACTTCACCGTTCTTTGTGATGGTTCCGGTGTCCGCTGAATCACTGGTCTCCGTATCCATATCCCCCAATCACCCGGGCACTAATGTCCCCGAAGTGCCTCCATGATCCGGTCTTTCCCAATTTTCATGGCGAGATCAAGTTGCTGGACATCGGGACCACCACCCTGGGCCATGGTTGCCGATCCACCACCCTTACCACCAAGGATTGAACAGACCTGTCCGATGATCTCACACGCGTTCACCTTGCTGGTCCCTGACATGAGAGTGACTGTGATACGCTCTGTACCACTCGCAAGGAGGGCAACTCCCCCTCTGCTGGAGATCTCACCACCGATGACGGCGAGTTCTTTTCCAGAGAGATCGATCTTCTTTACAAGGAGAGGGATCGCTCCAACCATCTCGGGAGACAGGTTTTTCTTTTCAAGGTCGGCAAGTCTCTCCCGGAGGCGTTCTATCTCCTTTTTCTGGCTCTTCCACTCGGAAAAAAACCTGCTCACCGTGGCAGGAAGATTTTCGTACTGGACAGAGAGCGTTTCTGATGACTGGCTGATCAACCCCTCAAGCCGGTGGACGTATTCGACAGCAGCCATTCCTGCAGCGAACTCGATGCGTTCTATGCCGTCCTGGATGTGCTCAACCCTCATGATCTTAATGAACCCAATATCCCCAGTACTCCTGCAATGAGTGCCCGCACACGCTTCCACATCGCCTGCAACCTGGACGATGCGGATATCCTTCCCGGGGGGAACCCCTCCCTGGTAAAGAGCAAAGCCATATGCCTGTTCGGCCTTTGTCCGGTCGAGGTGTGACACGTCCACCATCTGGTCCGCCATCACCATCCTGTTTGCCGCGATCTCAATCTTCCGGAGTTCATCGGGTGTGATGTGCTTGTAATGGCGGAGGTCTAGCCGTGAACTTTCGAGCCCTTTCTGTGCACCTGCCTGGTGAATGTGTGCCCCGAGAACCTCTTTTGCAGCATGGAGCATGAGGTGTGTTGCGGTATGGTGGCGCATGAGGGACCAGCGCCTCTCTTCGTCCACGATCCCCTTCACGCGGTCTCCCCTGCGAAGTGTGCCACCGTTCACGTGGTGTATGATCACGTCCCCCACCTTCCGGACATCATCAACCCTGACCATGTTTTCAGCGGTGATCAGCATGCCGCTGTCGGATGGCTGTCCACCGCCTTCGGGGTAAAAGAGTGTCTGGTCCATCACCACGTTGCCGTCAAAGAAATCGATGACCATGGCATCGAATTCCATGTCGCAGGGCTGTTCATAGAAGAGTTTCCGTGTGCCGGGAAGGGCATTGATCCGCTCATGGTACTTGGCAAACGGATCTTCGGTTTCCTGGGGTCCCGATTCGGAGTGCATGTCAGCGATGAGCGAGTAAAAATTATCAGGGAGCTCCACCACCGCCCCTTCTGATACTGCCACCTCCTTGATTATCTCCGGGGGAATGCCATGTGAATCGTACAGGGTTATTATTTCCTTTAACGGGACCCTTTCCCGTTTATTCTTGTAATTCCTTGCGATCCTCTGGACAATCTTGGTGCCCCTCTGCATAGTGGCGTTGCTCTTCTCTACTTCCCGTTCCACAATCTCATGCACGATCAGCATGTCCTGTTCGAACGACTGCGTTCCGATGATCCTCATCTGTTGTTCGATGAGGTCGGCCAGCGGATCCTTTATTCCCAGTTCGTTCATCATCCTGAGCGTCCGGCGTAACACAAGTCGCACCAGGTAGCCCTCCCTTACATTGGATGGAACGATACAATCGCCGAGCATATAGGCGAGACACCGGGTGTGATCGACAATAGCATACACTTTCTCGATGGGAGTTATCATCCGGTCAAGCCGCTCGAGGGGAACATCGATTGCAGCAGCAACCTTCTTTCGCAGCTGGTAGAGGTTTGTCCCTGAGATATCCATCACGCCGGAAAATTTCGCGTTCAGGGAGAGGATCTTGGTGTACTCCTTGTCTTCAAGAGCATGCGCAAGCCCCGCAGATTCCATCACCCGGCTGACCATCTCCGGAAACACTGCATCGTATATGGTCGGAGATCCTCTTGATGCCCATACAAAACGTTCCAGTCCGTATCCCGTATCGACGATCCAGTTGGACATCGGGTAGTACTTTTCTCCTGAAAGGTCTATCGGCGGTTTTCCTGTCTTCTGACGCCCGAGGTTCATGAATACGAGCGTGGCAACCTCGAGTCCCCCTATGAGCACCTCCACACTCGGGCCGGCATTTCCCCCTCCTATCCACGGATGTTCCTTGTAGGTCACCCTGTTCAGATCCCCCCCGATGGAGGAAATGAACTTCTCGCAGAGCTCAAGGGTTTGCTCTTTCCAGTAGATCTCCTCGATGTCTGAGTTGAACGCATGGTGTGCCATCATCTCAAAGAGCGTGAGGTGGCGGCCTGAACGCCCCACGGAGTCGAGATCGTTCAGCCTTATGCACGGCTGGGAGATGGTGAGAGGGTTTGCCGGCGGAGGTACGATACCTCCCGTGACCCATGGCTGGAAATCGGCGATGGATGCGATGGTGAGGTATATATCATCCCGCCATCTTGCTGCGACAGGGTAGCGGTTGATCCTGGTGTGGCCATTTTTTTCGAAGAAGGAGAGGAACGCCTCGCGCATCTCATCGACAGTATGACGGCGGAAAACGGGTGCCCCGATGAAGTTATAGGTCTCGCATGGAGCATCTCCGCAGATCTCTGCTGCGGGATTGCGGGTCCAGAATGCTGCCCCGCACTTGGTGCATATCTTCCGGGTCAGCCCGTTGTTCTTAAAATATTCGAGCTGGTATTCTTCTTCTAGCATAAAACCACACAGTTTCCAGTCTATTCGGTTTTTAACGATAAAAATTGTTGGATTCCACTACTCTGGCTTTTTCCATGTGTCCTGGTACCAGAGGTCGTATTCCTCTATTCTTCCGCAGACCGACGCAAGGCGGACAGCAAGGATATGCCAGCAGCATTTCCCGCGGAACAAGAAGTCATTGCAGGTACAGAAATCTCCTTCCACAACATATTCGCCTGATGCACCCACCACTACGATGAAATCGCGATATTTCCTGATCATCTTCTTTTCAAGTGAAAGTGCAGCCTTCTCACCGCGATCACCGTATACTTGGATCAGCTCCTCACGCAAATGAGGGCTCAGGCACCCTTCATCTTTCAGTCTGCCCCAGAATTCCTTGGCATCCATGTCTGCAGGTACGGGATATCTTCGATATAGGTCCAGCCCAGGGTCTGTGAAAGCACTCTCATTGCAGGGGATTCAAGGGCATAGTGGGTTGCTTCTATCAGGGGTAAGGGAGAACTGCGTGCAACAGAGTGCCGTACTTCGGCAGAAAGGATTGCCGTGGCACCTGCAGTTTTTGCCTCCCCAATCAGGTCCGGGATGAATCCTGAGCCTCCTACAACCGCGAGTCTCCCGGGAAGCGGCGGCCTTCCCCAGACCCGGAGCGGACATCCCAGCCGATCTGCCATCTCCTGGAGATCGATCCCGCACTCCCCGATAACGCCAAGAGAGAGGGGAGTCGGGCTGTCGATCTCCAGGAGATCAGCAAGGACATCATTGACGCCACCCCGGGCATGGTCGAGATTGGTATGCATCACGTAGATGTTCATCCCGGAAATGAGGACGTCCCTCAACAGCATGGCCAGTGAACCCCGGAAAGAGGTCACCGCATCCCAGATGGGGGTATGATGCACGACAAGCATATCTGCCCGATGTTCGATCGCCTTCTTTATGACGGGAGTGGTTGCATCAAGGGCGCAGCAGATCCGCTCCAGGTCTTTCCTCCCTTCGACCACAAGGCCGATCCTCTCCCTGTCCCATTCCTCTGCGAGTGCAGGGGAAGCAAGGGTATCCATCATTCGGATAAACTCCCCAATTTCCATGACAAGAGTATCGATTCTCTTCTTTATTAAAGATATATTACTATTGGTAATACGTAACATCTTTAAATATACATTATAAAACATTGTTGCATGAAGAAGACCATCCATCAGGTACAAGAACGGATTCGGGATGGAAATGCCCGGGTGGTCACTGCCGAGCAGATGCCGGATATCGTCGCTGAACTTGGCGAGGAGGAGGCACTCGCAGAGGTTGACGTGGTGACTACGGGGACATTCGGTGCGATGTGCTCGTCTGGAAGTTTTTTCAATTTCGGTCATGCCGATCCCCCCATCCGGATGGAGCGAGTCTGGCTGAACGACGTTGAGGCATATGCCGGCCTGGCGGCGGTGGATGCATATATCGGTGCAACCCAGCAATCGACCACCAGGGAGGACCAGTATGGTGGCGCCCATGTGATCGAAGACTTCATTGCCGGAAAGTCGGTTGAGCTCCGTGCAATGTCGAGAGGTACGGACTGTTATCCCAGGAGGACAATCACCACGGAACTGCTCCTGGAGAATCTCAACCAGGCTATCATGTGCAACCCGAGAAACGGGTACCAGAGGTACAATGCAGCCTGCAATTCCACAGATCGCGCCCTTTATACCTACATGGGGATGCTCCTCCCTTCATGCGGGAATGTGACCTATTCAGGGTCAGGCCTGCTCAATCCTATCTCAAACGATCCAGGCTTTCGAAGAATAGGATCAGGTGTCCCCTGTTTCCTGGGAGGTGCGCCCGGTATGGTCGTAGGTGAAGGGACGCAGGCATCGCCCGGAAGTGGCTTTGGCACCCTGATGGTAACAGGCGATATGAAACAGATGGATACCGAGTATATCAGGGCGGCTACCATGAAAGGATACGGGGTGACCCTTTACGTTGGGCTGGGGATTCCCATCCCTGTCCTTGACATAGAGACGGTGAGGAGTACAGCGGTAAGGGACGAGGATATCTGGGTGGATGTGATTGATTACGGTATTCCAGCAAGGAACAGGCCGTCCAAGATGAAGGTAAATTATGCGATGCTCAAGAGCGGGCATCTCGAAGTGAATGGAGAGGAAATACGGACGTCCTCGCTCTCCAGCGTGCGCAGGGCAAGGCGGATCGCATCCGAGCTGAAGGGATGGATAGAATCCGGGAAGATGAATGTCTGCCTGCCCACGAGGCCGATTGATGCCACCAAAAAGGCCGGTCCCATGATCGAGACCGTTCAGGGCCCACGGGTGCTCGAGATAATGGATCACCGGGTTATCTCCATATCAGAGGAGGAGCCGATAAGGGATGCAGCCCGCAAACTCCTGAAAGGGGAGATCAACCACCTCCCCGTGATCAACAGCGAGGGGGTGCTCGTTGGTATTGTGACGACCTACGACATCTCAAAAGCGGTCGTCAATCCCGGCAAAGGCACCCTTGTCCGGGACATCATGCGCCGGAAAGTGATCACCACGACTGCTGATGAGGCAGTGGATATCGCAGTCCAGAAGCTCGAAAAGCACAACATAAGCGCCCTCCCGGTGGTGGACCGGGATTTCAAGGTCATAGGGATGCTTACCGCAATGGATCTCGGGAAGCTTTTCGGAGGGAGGTGGCTGAAATGAAACTCCTTGTCACATACTCAAGGAGGGAAGGGAAAAAACCCATCATTGCCCAGATAGTCAGAGATACAGGCGTGCTGGTAAATGTAGAACGGGCACTCATAGATTCATCTGAAGGAGAAGCCCTCATCGATATCCCGGATGATTCATGCCGGATTGTAAGGGACAAGCTGGCAGATCTCGGGGCTACTGTGCGCCTTCTCGAAGAGGAGATATCGCTTGACGAGAGCGAGTGTGTCGATTGTGGTGCCTGCATCAGCATCTGCCTGCAGGAAGTCTTCACATTTGATACCGAATCAAAACTTCGCATGGATGCAGAAAAGTGTGTCCTCTGTGGCCGGTGCATCGAGATCTGCCCCCACAAAGCCCTCTCGCGGAAGTCCGAAACCTGAACAGTATGGATCGGGAGATATCCCGTATCCCCGGTTAATCAGGCTGAAATCCTGTTCCCATGCTGTGCCCTTGAATGATCGTCTCTTCCCTCACCCTTTTTTAAATACTACCCCCCGGGAGAGCCATTTCCTCTGACGAAGATCAAAAACCCTCCAGAGAACGCCTCTCCTTATCACGGTCAGGAAGCCTGATTCCACAGTATTCCCTGCAACCAGGCAGGTTCCGGGGAATCGTCCCGCTCCGGCCGACGACTCTTCAAGTGTTCTGAGGACCGTCTCCGCCCTCTCGCGACGAAGCCCGAACCCTAAACTGACATGGTAGATCCGGATGCCCGCGCTCCGGTCTATCCAGGTACAGTCTGTAAACTCCGAGGTAAGGCATTTCCTCATTTCTGTGGCGAACCCTGCAAGTGTGTTTTCGGGTTCCGCTCTGATCACGATTGCATACCCCCTCTTTCCCCTGAGCATGAGCGGCGCTCCAAGTTCTGCATGGAAAATTGGGGGGACTTTCTCGAGAATCCGGGACTCCATGAGGATAGATGCAGGATCCCTGCCTGGTGAGAGATGAAACGGGCCCAGCAGCGTGATATGTGGTTCATGCCGCTCGTGTTCGCCAATGTTGAAATATCCAGCAAGATCTGATATGCATTTTTTGAATTCCCGGTCATCCAGGGAAATCGTCACGATATAGGAGGGCAGATCATGGATTCCCATCATGCGGTTCCTGTGGCCAGGAGTTCTCTGATGCGGCATGCTTCTGGAGAGTCCTGGGATTTTGGCGATAAAAAAGGTGATGAACCGTTCGGGTCTGGTAACCATCCTATTTTTTCTTCAATCCGGGTGCACACTGTCTCAATGATACGACGGCGGTTCCATTTTCGGGAGACAATAGCAACGATCATCGCCGAAGAGGAGGAGCACATCCATGCCGCCCGAAGGGGAATGATCAAAGCACGGCGGGAGATAGAGCATCACATTTCCCTGGATCCCTTTTTCAAAGCAACGCTGGAACCGTATCCCATTCAGTCAGAGAGCAGGGTTGTGAACCGCATGGCAGCAGCCGGGTTGTCGGCCTCGGTGGGACCAATGGCCGCTGTGGCCGGGGCTATTGCCTGGAGCGGAGTGGAATGCATGATGCGCGCTGGTGCCGGGATGGCATTGATTGACAACGGTGGGGACATCGCGCTGTGTTCGGACAGGGTTCTTCATGTTGGCATCCATGCTGGCGCTTCCCCTTATAGCGACCGGCTGGCATTCGAAGTCCCGCCCCAGGAGGAAATTCTTGGTATCTGTACGTCATCAGCCACTGTCGGGCCGTCTCTCTCGTTCGGCAGCGCCGACGCCGTCACAGTCTTCTCAAGAAATCCCGCTCTTGCGGATGCATGGGCAACGTCAATATGCAACAGCATCACGCAGGACGATGCCTGTATCATCGATAATGTCCCATGGCAGGAAATTGAGGGGATTTTCGTCATAATCGGAGATTGGAGTAGGTCATTCGGTTCCCTCCCCCCCGTCGTGAAAGCACATGTCAGCAGCGACCTTGTTACAGGAGGTCCCTGGTGAAGGATATAATAAAAGGTTCGGATTGATGTGCACCGCAGGGAGTCAAAAAAGATCCGCGTGCTCACCCTGGCACTCCTACGATTGTTGGTACACCAAATCGTGTGAAAAAACGCCAGGAAAGGCGTGGGAAATGCGCGGGGATGGAATCACTAGAGTGCTTCGTCAATAAAATGGAGGGCTCTCGCGTATGCATCAGGGCCGCGATAATTCACAAGAACCTGGTCTCCGTCACTTACACTCATTATCGGCAGGTCATCCTCAACCCGGAATACGATCTCAATGAGTTCACGCTCGGTGATCATGACCCCCTGTACGAGCGCGGATGCAGGCTGGAGGATCAATCGTTCCCTCTCAAGGTCGCCGGGGGATTGTTTGAAATAATAGAAATATGTCTGGTAGGCATTGAAAAAGTCGGACACAAGAAGATCACGCCTGAGATCGTCGGGAAGGGCTGCGAATTCCCCCGCGAGCAGTACCTCATCCTCATGAGTTTTCTCAAGGAGTTCTTCTGCAATGCAGGCCATCTCCCGATACGAGAGGCCTCTCTCCTGTTCCGGCATAGGTGATGATTGAGGGTAGTCGTGTTTAAACCTAGCGGATTTTCTTCCATCCTGGTATCAAGAACAATCAAAAATGTGGGCGTGATACCCTTGTCACATTCGGGGTTTTCCCAACTCAGGGCACGAGCATTATCTTCTCTTTGCGCCATACATTACGCAGCAAGTGGATATGAAAGAAGAAGAACTTGACTGGCAGATTTATCACATCCTGGCAGGAAATCCCGGCATGGACGAGCATTCGCTGGCAGGACTGTTGCAGGTCTCTCCGGAAGCAATCCACGAATCTTTTTTAAGGCTGCAAAAATCCCTTCTCATCGAGGACTCCCCCGGTGGGGCCCAGGTACTTTCCATCCCTGAGATGATACTTCGGTGCCAGGCAAAATACGATACAAAATGCCCCTTCACATTCGAAGGGGGAGTAATAAGGGCAAAATCAGGGCAGGAAAGAAAAGATGACTGAGGTATTCGTCCTCCGGATCGGTCATCGTCCCGAACGCGACCAGAGGGTGACAACCCACGTAGGTCTCACCGCGCGTGCGCTTGGTGCCAGGGGTATGTACCTTGCCTCACGCGATTCCGGCATCGTTTCGAGCATCCGCGATGTGGTCAGCAGGTGGGGAGGGGACTTTTTGATACAGGATGAGATATCCTGGAAAAAGTGTATCAGGGAATGGAAAAAATCCGGGGGCGTGGTGGTTCACCTCACCATGTACGGTGAACGCCTGCCGCATCACGAAGACACCCTCAGGCAAAAAGATCGGATCCTGGTGGTCGTGGGAGCAGAAAAGGTTCCGGGCGAGATCTTTGGCCTTGCCGACTACAATATCGCGGTCACAGGGCAACCCCATTCAGAGATATCGAGCCTGGCCGTATTTCTCGACCGGCTTTTCCTGGGTCGCGAGCTTGAATCTGATTTCCCTGGAGCACATATAAGGATAATTCCATCATCCGATGGCAAAATGACGGAGGAATTGTGAGCGGTTCGGTGCTGGTCTGCGGTTTTTCCACCCGCCACGTGGCGCAGTCTGCCCACAGTGCCGGGTATACCGTGTATGCAGTGGATCACTTCTGCGATCAGGACCTCTCCTGGTATTCACGCGACAGGGTTCGCTTTCACGAACTTGCCGATCTCCCGGGAGCAATCGACGAGATCTGTTCACGCCACCACATCGACTGGCTGGTCCCGACCTCAGGTGCAGAACTGCTCCCCGGGAAGATCCCCTTTCTCGGGACTCCCCCGGAACGTGCCCAACGTTTCATGGATAAAACGCTCACCCAGGAGTACCTTGAATCCCTTGGGATACCTGTCCCTAAAATCATGCCCCGTGGGCAGTATCCGGCAATGATAAAACCAAGGACGGGTTCCGGAGGCTGGCGCAACCGCATTATCCGTGATAATGAAGAGCTCGCCTGCTGGCTCGAAGATTTTGATTATCCCCCCTACCTCGTGCAGGAAGTGGTTCCCGGGACAGCTGCATCGGTGTGCTGCGTTGCAGATGGAGCGGGGAACGCACGGGCACTCGCAGCAAACAGGCAGATCCTGCGGGGAGAGGAATGTGAAAAATTTGGTTTCTCGGGTTCCATGACTCCGTATCAGTGTGAAGGCGCGATGCTGATGATGGAGATAGCTGAGAAGATTGCAGGGGCATCCGGGTGTCAGGGAACGCTCGGGGTTGACTTTGTCCTGGGAGATGAACCGTGGGCTATCGAAGTCAATCCCCGGTTCCAGGCGACCCTTGATACCGTGGAAGCATCTCTGGGAATCAACCTCTTCTCAATGCATGCTGATGCCTGCCGTGGGGTGCTCCCCTGCAATCGGCTGCCTCTGTCTGGTTTTGCGGCGCGGAAGATCCTCTTTGCTGATCGTGACGTCAGAATCAGGGAAGATCTCTCTCTGCTCTCGCCGATGGTTGCAGATATCCCCTGGCCAGGATCCTTCATTGAGGAAGGTCATGCAATTATCAGCGTGTTCGGATGGGGAAGTACTTCCGGTGAGGCCATTGCCAGTCTGGATAAACATATGAAGAGAGTCCGACAATATATGGGTTGAAAGTCCTATGGAAGAGATCCTCGCAAATATTCCAATACGTGCATATCTCGCCCGCCTCATCGGTGAAGAGGGACTCTCTCTCCTCGAGAGCTTCCCCCGCGAGGGAGAGTTTTCCGATGAGGAACTCGCCGCCCAGACTGGAATCAACCTCAACTCGGTACGACACACACTGTATACCCTCTACGAGAAGAGGCTCGCTGAATACCGCCGTATCAAGAACAACGAGACAGGCTGGCTCACGTACCTCTGGCATCTCCGGATCGACCGGGTCTACGATGTGATCGCGGAAGACATGGAAACCATCCTGGAGAAGCTCGAAGCCCGGGAAAGGTTCGAAGAAGAGAACGACTTCTACATATGCAAGGAATGCGGATTCATGTTCACGTTCAGCCAGGCCATGGACTACGAGTTCAAGTGCCCGAGCTGTGACCTTAGTCTTGAACATTTTGATAATGAGATCCTCTTAAAAGCGCTGAAGAAGCGTATCCAGAGCATGAAAGAATCTCTTGGACATGCATGATTCGGCCAGGCAATGGGTAGACCTCCTCTACGAGACCGGCTGTAGCGAACGTGTGGTACGACACTGCATTGCAGTCCATGATGCCGTCATGGAGTACCATCGGGAATCAATTACTGATTTGGCCGTCCTTGAAGCAGGGGCGCTGCTCCATGACATCGGGCGGAGTATCACTCATGGAACTGCCCATGCCCAGGCAGGTGCAGGATATTGCCGCGGGAAGAACGTGGCTGAGCCAATTGTCAGGATAATCGAATGCCACCTGGGGGCAGGCCTCACCGCGGATGAATGCACGCTCCTGAGACTCCAGCCCATCGACTGTATGCCACATACGATCGAGGAAAAGATTGTTGCACACGCTGACAACCTTGTAGCGGGAGATCGCAGTATCCCTATTGAGGAGAGGATGATGCGTGCATTCCACCTCCCGCGTCACATGAGAACGCGACTGTATCATCTCTGGATGGAGATGGAAGCCTTCAGACGCTCCCCTCTATAAAATGATACGGCGGACCTGGGCGAGATGGCGGAGGCCTTCGATAACCGAAGCAGGGAATTCCCCATCGACGATCACCACGAGCCTGGGTTCTTCAGAAAGTTGCGGATCGGTCACGTAGATCTGGCGTATGGTAACCCCAGCTTCCGCAATCACTTTCACTGCAGCGCTCACAATTCCTTTTTCACTCGCATCTTTCGGAAGAATGGTCATCACCGAGAGATCAAGGTGTTCGGCAACCCGTGAGAGATCGGGAGCTGCCCTCATGTGGGTGAATATATCCCTGTGGAGCGGGAGGGAGAGGATGCGCTGGGCAGTGGTGTCCACTACTCTCCTGTCAGTGCCAAGAGATTTTGCAACCTGTGTAGCAGGGATCTCAATCTCGTTGCAGGTGATCCTTCCGTCTTTATTCACACCGAATCCGTTCTCGAGAAGGAATTTTACCACACGGGTCTGTGACGGGGAATCAGAAAATTCTCCGATTATCTCAGACCACATGATTGAGATGTTTGATCTGGGTATTAATATACATCGCTGGTCAATTCTGTTCAATACTGCCCAATAGAGGGCTTCACCCTGAAAGGAATCCCGGGAAAGTCTGCCATAATTTCCAAACATGGATAACCTTATTTCGAAGCGGCATCCATCTAGTATGGCACGTGCGAGGGTTGCCGAGCCAGGTCAAAGGCGCCAGCTTGAGGGGCTGGTCTCGAAGGAGTTCTTGGGTTCAAATCCCATCCCTCGCATCAATCATTCTTCTCACATTCTTGTGATAATGTCCGTTTTTTCAGGTGCCCTTTGATATTCGAAAAAGATATGTCTGGGATATGCGCCAATTCTGGTCTTATCCCTTTGAAAGAAAAGAAAGAATAACTGTCCGATTTTAATCCTGGTTACCTTTCAGTCATTGTAGTTTTGCTATCCGAATAATTACATCCGGATTCGAGATGATTATATTCTATGAGGCATTATGTTGAACCATGGGAGATTTCGACCCAAGAAAGCATACCGCTGAAGAGGCGGGCTATGATGCGAAGGATAACTATGTGCGCGGGCTGAAAATGCCTGAAAACCGGTTCAAGAATATGGTGCACCACCATTCCGCGGAAGAACAGAAGAACATGAGAAAACAGGTCGATGAAGCTGAGGCAGCGGGACTTCGTTCGTACCAGGTCACACATTCCAAAGGTTATTACACGATTGAAAATGGAATTGTGCTCGGGAGTGCGAAACGCTGATCTCCCGGTGCAATGAGAGCCCTGCCCCTGCATGAGCATCGGCAAAGTCAAGACCATACTATCTTTTTTTAAGGATCAGACTCAATTATCATCCCTTCTTCATATGAGTCTCACTACTGTACAGTCCCGAAAGTATTTCCTATAACCGAAGTTGAGCCGAAGACAAGATCAACGATGAAGTTGACCAAGAAGAAGATACGATGGATAATCCGTCAGAAGGAAAAGAAAGAATCCTCCGGGGTAA
>Ga0302251_1001009_pt1 | contig 19937 bp, 19 predicted proteins | sample AAG_RA_Gln_MG_FD_193534 | JGI IMG/M metagenome (GOLD analysis project Ga0302251, IMG submission 193534) | Enriched activated sludge microbial communities from anaerobic digester in WTTP, New Holstein, Wisconsin, United States - AAG_RA_Gln | ecosystem: Engineered > Bioreactor > Anaerobic >...
CGATGACAAACTGGGCGCTATTGTATTGTGGCTAATGGGAAGCTTGACCGGCGCAGCGCCGTTGTCCGCGGCCATGGTTTGGCTGGGGGCCGCTGTCTCGTTCTTCCCTGCGTTTATCTGCGGCAGACAGTTGGACGCCGTTTCTTTAGGCGACGGCCGCGGCGAAGCTCTGGGTATTGATGAAAAAAAACTGCGGCAGGTTCTGCTGTGCGCTGCTTCCGCGGCGACGGCTCTGGCGGTCAGTTATTTCGGTATTATTGGCTTCGTCGGGCTTGTCACTCCGCACATCCTGCGTCTGCTGATCGGTCCCTCGCACAGACAGCTGCTGATCTTCAGTTTTCTGACCGGCGGTGCGCTGCTTGCCGTCGCTGACGGAGTAGCGCAGGTGCTGGGCGAGTTGCCTGTCGGCGTAGTCACGGCGCTGGTCGGCGGCCCCTTCTTCTGCTGGATACTTGTCTTTGGAAGGCGAACGGCACGATGAAGGATATTTTTACGTTCGGATCAATGTCGTCTGGCTACGGTGGCAAAATGGTGCTCAAGGGGCTTTCCGGCCGCATCAGAGCCGGGAAAATAACAGCACTCATCGGTCCTAACGGCAGCGGCAAGAGCACGCTGCTGCGTGCTTTGTGCGGGTTCAGCCGTTACAGCGGGCAGCTGAAGCTCAAAGGCCGAGACGTGAGTTCAATAACGAGAAGGGAGTTCGGACGGATAGTAGGAGTCGTATCTCAACAGGTCAACGTCAAACTGTCATTTCCTGTTTATGAAGTCATTTCGTTTGGCAGACTGCCGTATCACGGACTTCTGTCGCCGGTCTCGTCTAAGGACGACGAAGTGATTTCGGCATCGGCGGAAGCCGCTGGAGTGACGCACCTGCTTTTTCGCAGGATAGATGAGCTGTCCGGCGGCGAAAGACAGAGGGTGTTGTTTGCAATGGCGCTGGCCCAACAGCCAGAAATCTTTCTTTTGGACGAACCGACCTCTGCTCTAGACCCCAGTCAGTCAGTGAGGATATTCTCCGTGCTGAGAAGTCTGGCCCGCGAGGGCAGGAGCATCGTCGTGGCGGCGCATGACATCAATATTTCAATCCCGTGTTCAGACGAGTACATCGCGTTAAAAGACGGATGCATTATATCTTGCGGAAACTCGCGAGAACTTGACGAGGTCGTACTTGAGCCTCTCTTTGGGACAAAATTTGAACGTTACGTTTCATCCGGGGGGGAAACGGCATGGCACCCATTAAAAGATTCAAAATGTTACTAGCGTTTCTATCGCTCCTGAACAGTTTCGCCGTGATTCCGGCGGAAGCGGCCTATCAACGGATTGTGTCTCTTTACACAGGGCACACGGACAATATTGTTGCGCTGGGAGCTGTGGCAAAACTCGCGGGCGTCTCAAAAAACGATGATAGCGAAGCGGTCGCGAAACTTCCCCATCTGGCCATGAAAGCCGGACCGGAAGAGATACTTGCTCTGAGGCCTGATCTGGTGCTTACAAGAGGGCTTGCGGACCGTGAAAATCCTAACCTAAGAAGTACGCTTGAACGCGCCGGGGTCAAGGTGCTCGTCATCGATCCGCCCGAATGGGATGAGTTCGGAGGCTATATCAAGACTATTGCGCCTCTGGTCGGCGGCGATCCGGACAAAGCGGCGGCAAAATTTGAAAACATAAAAAAAGACATAGCCGCGAAGGCCGCCAAGTACAAAAAGAACAAGCCTGCGAACGTATTCGTTGAAGCCACGTCGAGGGAATTAACGACCTGCACCGGCGACTCCTGGGCGGCTCACATGATCGAACTGGCCGGCGGAAGCATTATTTCCAAAAAGGCTGAGCCTATCAGAAAAGGCAGCGCCATCGCGCCGTGGGGACTTGAAAAGATACTCGCGTCCTCCTCCGAGATCAATGTTTATATCATACAGCAGGGCCCTATGAACGCTGCCGACAAAGAGAGCGTGAAAAAACGCGCTTGGTTCGCCGCGCTGAAGAACGCAAAGCTGGCCTTTATGCCTGAGTCTCTGCTAAGCCGTCCGTCACTGCTCGGTCTTGAACGCGGCGGCGCTATGCTGATCAAAATCCTTTATATGGAGTGATGTCTTTGAAATTCATTGTCGCTGGAGTTGGACCAGGCGATGCCGGCAATATCACCGTCGGGGCTCTTGAGGTTATCAAAGCAGCCGATTTAGTGCTGATGCCGCATTCGGCGGACGGAAGACCAAGCGTTGCGGAACAGGTAGTGAGGGCGCACCTTAAAGATCTGAGGGTTATTCCCATCATATTTCCGATGGTAAATGACGCCGCGGCGAGGGACGGTTCGCTTAAAGAGCAGCTTGAAGAGCTGCGCCCAAAATGGCAACGTGCCGAAACAGTGGTGCTGCCTGTTATTGGCGACGCCTCTTTATACGCGACCGGCGCTTATCTGTACGATGTATGGAAGCGGTTAGCGCCTGAATTGCAGCTGGGACTTGTTCCCGGAATTTCCGCCTATTCCTTCGCGGCAGCTCGCTCGGATGTCTTTTTGGCCATGGGCGAAGAAATACTGGCTATCATCCCCGCCACGGCGCCGGCAGAACACATTAGCAAGGCGCTCGCAGCCGCGGATTCGGCCGCGGTATTCAAGCCGAGTGCGCTGAGAAACAGATTGAAAAAGGTTGTGACAGACGCCGGGCCATGGCAAAAAATACTTCGCGTCGACAGAGCCGGTCTGCCTGATGAAGAGGTCTTACGCGGCGAAGAAGCGCTCAAACAGGCGCCGGAATATTTGTCCGTCTTGTTGTTATGGCGTTGACAGCTATCGACTGGAATTCTCTTTTGAAGGACGAGCTGCGGCTCTCCTTGGATATATTGCTCGGTATGGCGGTCGGCTTGGCGGTTATGCGCAGCGGGTTGGCAGACAGGCTTATGAATCGTCTGATGCCGTATTTGAGCAAAGCCGGGGTAGGTCCGGTTTTGGGTATGGCGCTGACGGTCAGCCTTGGTTCCGCTAAAGCCGGAGCTGCGCTGCTCGCTTCTGCTTTCTACGAGGGCAGGATATCGGAACGGACTGCTAAGTGGGGGACGCTGATGCTGTCATTTCCAGCCTACCTGCACAGGTGGCCTTCGACCCTGGTGCTTGCCGTCAGCCTTGCGAAAATTCCCGGCGCTATCTTTGCGGTTATCCTGCTGCTGAGGCCGGCAGCAAGATTTCTGCTGCTGATCTTTATTTACAGGAGCGGCGAACACGCGGAACAGCCGGCCGATACCACAGTTCCTCAGGCGGCGGCGTGTTCGTTCAAAATAGGCAAGAAACTGCTGCAAATGCTGCCGTTGGCCTGGATATTCTATGCGGCCGCCTTTACGTTTGTTCCCTGGGTCGAGAGCTTCATGAAAGGCTGGCTGCTCGGCAGCAGATTTTTCCCAGTGGCAGGACTGGCAGTGGCGGCCGCTTCCATCGCGAATATGTCGCTGGCACTGGCTCTCACGGGGGGCAGCGTTGCCGCCCATGAGCTGACGATTGCACAGGCCGTGTTCGCGCTGCTGGTTGGCAACGGGCTGGGGATCCTGACCAGGCTTATCCGCACGAACGCGGGGTACTATTTTGGCCTGTTCCCAGGCGGGCTCGCGAACAAAATGCTGTGGCTCAACCTTGGCACGACAGCCCCTTTTTCAATTCTGACGGTGCTGCTCGCGGCCATACCGTTATTTTTTTAAAGAGAGGCGCTGAATAATGAGACCTGAAGAGATTGAACGGGAGAGCATGAGGATGATCAAGCGTGAGATGGGGACGTGGCGCGGACGAGATGAAGAACTGCCCATAGTGATGCGCGTCATTCACGCTACTGCTGATTTTGATTTCAAAGACAACCTGCGCTTCTTTGAAAACGCTGTTGGCATCGCAAGAAAAGCTTTGTCCTCCGGCTGCACGCTGGTCACCGATACCAGGATGGCGGCGGCTGGCGTCAACAAGATCGCAGCGAACCGCTTAGGCGTGAATGTGGTATGCAGAATGTCCGACACCGATGTTCGCGAAGCTGCCGAAGCCCGCGGCGTTACAAGGGCTGCGGTCAGTATCGAAGAGGCTGTGGAGCATACTCCGGAGGCTGTTTTTGCCATAGGCAACGCTCCCAGCGCCTTGATAAGGCTCTGCGAGCTGATCGATGAAGGAAAGGCACAGCCTCGCCTCGTTATCGGTGTGCCGGTCGGTTTTGTCAACGTCACGGAGTCAAAGGAGCGTCTAGTGAAAACGAGCGTTCCTTACATCGCCGCCATGGGGCGCAAGGGCGGTTCTGCAGTCGCCTGTGCCATCGTCAACGCTCTTATGTACGGCATCGACTGAAAAATGACGCTTCGGGAAGGAATTTCAACCGGTTCCTGCGCCGCTGCGGCGGCTAAAGCGGCAGCGATGCTGGCGGAAGAAGGAAAATGCCCCGCTTATGTTTCCGTTGCAACTCCGCAGGGGAGGGTCCTGACGCTGGAGCCGTTCTGTTTTGCCGACGGTTCCTGCGGTGTCGTCAAAGACGCCGGGGACGATCCCGACATTACAAACGGGGTTACCGTCAGAGCGCTTGTCGAAATAGGTATTTCCGACGGCCCCGTTATGTTCGCGGCAGGAGAGGGAGTAGGGACTGTCACTCTGCCCGGGCTTAAAGTTCCGCTGGGAGAGCCGGCCATTAATCCCGCCCCGCGCAAGATGATAACTGACGCTTTGAGAGAAGTTATCGGCGGCAGAACTGCTAAGGTGACAATTTCTGTTCCAGGCGGAAAACAGATTGCAGAAAAAACTTTCAACCCACGGCTGGGAGTCACTGGCGGCATTTCGATACTCGGCACCGGCGGCATAGTCAAACCAATGAATGAAGAGGCCATCTGGGACTCACTCGCTCTCGAATTAAACACCCACGCGGCTGCGGGGAGGAAGATCATCGCGCTCGTCTTCGGCAGGACAGGAGAGGATGTTTTCAGAAAGGCCTGGAATGTACAAAGCAGATGCGCGGTGCGGGTCGGCAATTACCTTGGTTATGTGCTGGATGAAGCGGTAAGGCTGAAATTTGAAAAAGTGCTGCTCTGCGGCCATCCGGGCAAATTGCTGAAAGTGGCGGCAGGCACGTTCAACACTCATAACCGGACGGGAGACGGCAGGCTGGAGGCACTTTGTACTCAGGCGGCCATTGCCGGAGCTTCGGCGGAACAGGTGAAAAATCTCTATTACTGCGGCACAACAGAAAACGCCATGAAGTTAGTGAGCGAGTATCTGCTGGAAGAGGTTTGGACTGTCTTAGCCGGCATCACGGCGAAACGCTGTTCCGAACGCTCGTTTGGCGCTTTGAAAGTTGAAGCCGCCTATCTGGACAACAATGCGTATGTTCTGGGCTGCAGCGGCGGCGCGCAGGAATTTGCGGGGGAACTTAAAAATGAAAAATAAGCTCTGCATTGTGGGTGTCGGTCCCGGAAGTCAGAAACAGCTCACCTTTGCCGCGTCTGCGGCCATAAAAGCCGCAGACTGCGTGGTCGCTGCGGAGCGACACATGAGCCTGGTTTCGGAACATAAAAATGTAATTAAGCTTGGATACTTTGAAGATACTTTCAAAGAAATAGAAGAAAAACTTGCCGACGGATCTGTCTCGGTACTGGTATCAGGAGACACCGGTGCCTACAGTCTGGCTCCGTCGCTCGTAAAACGATTCAGAGGCATGGCCGAAGTCACGGTAGTGCCCGGCATCAGCTCGATACAGTATCTTTGCGCCGCAGCAGGAGAAAAATGGGACGACGCCGTCATACTTTCCGTACATGGCAGAGAGACGAGCGAAGCCAACATTCTCGACGCAGTCAGTGAGAATATGCGCGTTATATTCTTTTGCGGACCTGACAAAACGCCGCAATGGCTCTGCGGGCTGCTGGCAGACAACGACCTGGGCTGCGTCAGCGTTACGGTAGGAGAAAGGCTCAGCTATGACGACCAGCTAATAACGACCGCCGCGGCGGCGGAGCTTGCGTCAAAAGAATTCGATGCTCTCTCCGTTGTGTTAACAGTGAACCCGGGCCATTGGAGGCCCGTCAATACGCGCCCGCGTGACAAAGATTTTATGCGGACGGAGATCCCAATGACAAGGGAGTGTGTGCGCTCTGCCGTCATCGACATGCTCGAACTCTCGCTTGCTTCCGTGCTGTGGGACATAGGCGCCGGAACAGGTTCCGTTTCCGCCGCTGCTGCTATGCAGTGCCGGGAGGGAACAGTTTTCGCCGTCGAGCGTAAGAGCGCGGCGGTCGAACTGATGAAGAGCAACCTGCGCAAATTTCATCTCCACAACGTCAAAATTACCGAAGGAGACGCGATGGAAATAATTCCGTCGCTTCCAGTGCCAACGCATGTTTTTATTGGCGGCAGCGGGGAAGAACTGCCGGAAATTTTGGGTTTTCTTGCCGCGCTGGGCGGTGTCAGGATAGTAATCTCGGCCGTGACTCTTAAGACATTCGCTCTCGCGGCTGAACTGCTTGGCGGGGAATGTTTCGAGGGCTTTGAGGCGCAACAGGTAGCCGTCAGCAGCGCCAAAAAAATTGGCGGCAGCGTCATCATGGCTGCGCAAAACCCGGTAACGCTGTTCGCAGCCGTAACGAAAAATACAAACGGAAAAGGAGCTGTTCGCTCGTGATACATTTTGTTGGAGCGGGGCCCGGAGCGCCGGATCTTATCACTCTGCGCGGAGCTGAACTGCTGCGCGGGGCCGGCATGATAGTTTACGCCGGTTCTCTTGTGAATCCCAAACTGCTGGAACTGGCGCCGGAGGGCTGCGAGATATACGACAGCGCTTCTATGACGCTTGAGCAGGTGTTGGAAAAGCTTGCGGCAGGAGAAAAAAAGAACGTCGTGACCGTACGCCTGCACACTGGTGATCCTTCTCTCTACGGCGCTGTCAGAGAGCAGATGGACAGGCTGAAGGAACTTGGCATCGAATACGATGTGGTTCCGGGTGTCAGTTCCTTCTGTGCGGCAGCCGCTGCCGCGAAGGCCGAATACACGCTGCCGGCCGTGAGCCAGACAGTCATTATCACGAGAATGGGGGGACGCACGCCGGTGCCGGCTCGCGAAAAGCTTTCCTCGCTGGCCGGACACAGAGCGTCGATGGTGCTTTTTCTCTCTTCCGGCCTGCTGAAAGAAAGTTGCGCGGCCCTGATGAGCGAGGGCTGTTACGCGCCGGATACGAAAGCGGCGATAGTCTACAAAGCCTCCTGGCCGGAAGAAAAGGTGCTTCGCGGAACTATCGGCACCATAGCGTCGCAAGCGGAGGAGGCGGGCATCAGTAATACAGCGCTGGTGCTGGTGGGGGATTTTCTTGGCGACGATTACGAGCTGTCGAAGCTCTATGACGCGTCCTTCTCCCACGCGTTCAGGAAGGCCTGCAAATGACGAAAGTGGCGGTAATCGCTTTCTCAGATGAAGGTGTCGCATTGGCAGCGAAGATCGCCGAAGCCTTTGGCGGCACGGCATGGGCCGCTAAAGGGCACGCTGCTGCAGGCGTACTTGAAATTGAAGAGCCGCTTCGGGCGTGGACAAAGGACAGATTCGCGGATTCAAACGCCGTTGTTTTCGTCTGTGCCTGCGGAATCGCAGTCAGGGCTGTCGCTCCCTGTGCCAAGAGCAAAGCGCAGGACCCTGCTGTAGTAGTGCTGGACGATGCGGGCAGGAACGTGATCGCGCTCCTTTCAGGCCATATCGGCGGCGCGAACGAACTGACGCGTGAAATAGCCAACCTGACCGGCGGCAACGCGGTTGTTACTACGGCCTCAGACGTTCACGGCCTGCCTGCCGTCGACGAATGGGCCGTCAGGCATGGCTGTGCCATCGAAGATCCGTATGCGGCCAAAAAAGTCGCGGCGGCGGCAATTGCCGGTGAAAAAATCGGCGTCGCCGTCACAAACAGACTCCAGCCATCTCCCTGGCCCGTAACTCTGTGGCTCAGGCCCAGGGACCTCGTACTTGGCGTCGGCTGTAAAAAGGGAACCGAGCCAAGGCTCCTCATGGCTGCCGCGACAGATTTCCTTGCCGCCACAGGTGTCTCGGCTAAATCGGTCTGCGCTGTTGCGTCCATTGATCTCAAAAAGGACGAACCGGCGATCAAAGCCCTTGCAGACCGTTTAGGCGCGGAGTTAGTAACTTACGGCGCCGACGAACTGAACGCGGTCAAAGGCACGTTCTCCGCCTCTGAAAGGGTTATGGAATTCACAGGCACCGACAATGTCTGCGAGAGGGCCTCGGTTATCAGGGCACAGGGACGGCTTGTGCGAGGCAAGACCGTTTACAGCGGCGTGACGCTCGCCTTGGCAAGACGCGCCGGGAGGAAGCCGTCTTGATCAGGCTTGCGGGAATAGATTATGAATCGGCGCCGGTCAAAGAGCGTGAGAAGTTTTCTTTCACGCCTTCGGAAACTGCTGATTTCCTCGCGCGCGCCAGCCGCAAGGGGTCTGAATGTGTGCTGCTTTCCACCTGCAACAGAACCGAGCTGTGCCTGATATCAGACGAGGACCCGGCCGCGCTCTTGTGGGAAGAGCGCGGCAAGGGCAAGCTTTTCTCTCTTTCGGGTCGCGAGGCCGTCGAACGCGTGTTTGAAATTGCGGCCGGGCTGCGTTCTCAGGTGCCATTGGACGAACAGATACTCACGCAGATGAAAGGCGCGATGTCCCTGTCTCAGTCGCTGAAATGCACTGGTCCTGTTCTGAACAAACTTTTTAGTACGGCGATAAAGACGGGTAAAAAGGTGCGGACAGTGTTCAAGGGAATGCCTCACGACACTTCGATAGCTGAAATTGCCTGCGGAATGGCCGAGGCGAAGTTTAAGTCGCTTAAAGGCCGCAGCGCCCTTGTAATAGGCAGCGGCGTGATAGGACAGCTATGCGCGGAACTGCTGCAAAAGGGCGGCGCTTCCGTCAGCATGACGCTGCGCGGACGCAAAAAAGAGGAGTTCTTGCCGCTAAAAGGCGTGACCTTTGTTCCCTATGACGACAGATACGGAGTGATAGCGCATTCCGACCTGATTATCAGCGCTACGGCGAGCCCCCATTACGTGTTGACCGCTGACAGGGTGCTCAGCGGCGGCAGAAAAGTCCTGATCATGGATCTGGCCGTACCTCACGATGTTGAGCCTGCTGTCGGGGATATCGCCGGAGTCGAACTTCTTGATATGGACGCAATGGGCGGCCGGAGTCTCGACATCGAACTGCTTAAATACATCAGAGCGGCCATTGATGAGGATATGACGTATTTCTACGACTGGCTCAAGATCCACAACTGCATGCCGCTTATAGAAGAAGTATGTTCCTACGCGGCCAAAGAGCTTGTCTGTGAGCTGTCTCCTGAAAATGACGCCGACACGAAAAAACTGGAGGAAGCAACGAAGAAGATGATGGGCAAACTGCTGTTCACGATGAAAAATGAAGTTGACATAGACCTGGCTGCCGACTGTTACAGCGCTCTGGCGAAGGCGGCGAGAGGATGATATATGTGATCGGCCTCGGGCCTGGAGGCGAGGATCAGATGACTTGCCGCGCTGTGTCGGCGCTTGAAAAATGCGATGAGGTCCTCGGTTATAAGACATATATAGAACTGCTGCGTCCGATTTACAAAGGACGAGGAGAACTCATTGCTTCGCCTATGCGCAAAGAGGTCGAACGCTGCAGGGAAGCCTTGCGGCTTTCGCTCAAAGGGAAGACCGTTGGTCTTGTGTCGAGCGGCGATCCCGGCATATACGGCATGGCTGGCATCATGCTGGAAATAGCAAACGGCATGACCGAAGTTGAGATCATTCCGGGCATGACAGCCGCCAGCACGGCAGCGGCAGTACTGGGCGCCCCCCTTATGCATGATTTTGTCGTGATCAGTCTAAGCGACCTGCTGACTCCGTGGGCTGTAATTGAAAGGCGGCTTGATGCTGCTTCCGCGGCTGATTTCATCATCTGTCTCTATAATCCAGCCAGCGCCGGACGTCCGGATAATCTTCGCAAGGCCGCTGAGATCGTTATGCAAAACAGGGCCGGCGATACTCCGGCAGGTTGGGTGCGAAATGCCGGGCGCAGCGACGAATCGCACTGCGTGACGACGCTGGATAAGATCTCCGGCGAGCCCGTGGACATGCTATGTACAGTGATTATCGGAAATTCTTCTACGAAACTGGCAGCCGGCCGCATGGTGACGCCAAGGGGCTACGAGGTGGCGCGATGAAAGGCAGACTTCTTGTATTCGGCGGTACCGCAGAGGCCAGAGAACTGCTTGAAAGCGGAATTCCAGCGATTTACTCGGTCACTACCGACTACGGTGCCAGACTTGCGGAAAACCTTGGCAACGTCAAGACGATTGTCGGACGTATGGAGGCGGCGGCCATGACGAAATTCATAAATGACGAAGGCGTCACATGCGTCATCGACGCCACGCATCCTTACGCCACAGAGGCGAGCAGAAATATCATACGCGCGTGCAGCAGCAGCCGCACGCCGCTGCTGCGCTTGCTGCGCGAGAGTACTGAGCCCGCCGATGGCGCCTGCGTGAGAATAGTTTCTTCCTGCGAAGAGGCGTCCGGGCTTATCGATGAGATTAACGGAAATGTTCTGCTGACAGTCGGCAGCAAGGAACTGGATAAATTCACAAGCGTCAGCGGTTATCAGAAACGCCTTTTCGCGAGAGTGCTGCCGCTGCCGGAGGTCGTTTCACGCTGCGCGGAACTCGGGTTTGACGCGGGGCACATTATAGCCATGCAGGGGCCGTTCAGCGAAGAAATGAACGAGGCGCTGATCAGAATGACGAACGCCTCGGCGATCGTAACCAAGGACGGAGGGGCGGCCGGCGGCACGAAGGAAAAATTCGATGCGGCGGCCAAAACAGGTGCGGTTGTGATATTGGTAAAAAGAAAAGATGAAGACGCCGGCTTCAGTGCAGGATACGCCATCAGATGGGCGAGGGAGCAGCTTGATCTCCCGTCGTCCCCGTTTTTTCCGATGTGGATCGACCTGTATGGGAAGACAGTCCTGATCGCCGGCGGCGGTACAGTGGCATTGCGCCGCGCCAGGACTTTGAGGAAATGCGGGGCCGTAGTAAAGGTCGTAAGCCCTGTCTGCCGTGAGGAATTTGCCGCTGAAGGGTTTGAAGTCTCAGTGAGAAAATGGGAAGCGAATGATATGGACGGCGCTTTCATTGCCGTAGCGGCCACTAACGACAGAAACGTCAACAGGGAAATAGGCGTCATAGCCAAAAAACTTGGCATCCCTGTCAGCGTGGCGGATGACGTTCACGCGTGCACGTTCTTTTTTCCATCCTTCATTTCAGAAGGAGATACAGCAGTCTCGGCATCCAGCGGAGGTTTTTCCCCGCAGCTTGTCAGATGTCTGGCGGACAGGCTGAGAGAAGTATGGCCGGCCTGGGTCGCCGAATGTAAGCTGCACCTGAAAAACGAAGGGGGTGAAAAGAGATGAATAGGACAATACGCTTCGGCAGCAGAAAAAGCCTCCTCGCGCTCATACAGACACAGATCGTGATTGACGCGGTTACAAACGCTCATCCTGACATCCGTGCCGAGCTTGTGACGATGGATACGTCCGGCGATAAAGACATGAGGCCGTTTTCGGATTCCGCCCAGGCATTCGGTATCAAGGGACTTTTCACGAAAGAGCTGGAGGAAGCTCTGCGAAACGGCGACATAGACGTGGCTGTCCACAGTTTCAAGGACATGCCGTCTAAGCAGTGCGGCGGACTTGCGGTAGTCGCTCTTTCACGAAGAGAGGACCCGCGCGACGTACTGGTGCTGCCCAAAGGCAGTGAGCCGCAAAAAAACGCTGCCGCCGGCTGTTCGTCGGCCCGCAGGAGGCTCCAATTCAGGAAAATGTTCCCTGATATAAACGTGGAACCGGTGCGCGGCAATTTGCAGACGAGGCTGAAAAAACTTGATGACGGGCTTTATTCATCTTTGATCCTTGCCGCGGCGGGACTCAAAAGATTAAACCTCGAAGATCGCATCTCAAAATATTTTAGCATCGACGAAATGACTCCTTCTCCAGGGCAGGGAATCATGGCCTGCCAGGGCCGGGTCGGGGAGGCCTATGAATATCTTGACGTAATCAGGGATAAGAATTCAAAGCTATGCGCCGCGGCGGAGAGAAGCTTCTCGGATGCTCTCGGCGCAGGTTGCACGTCGCCGGTAGGGGCGTATGCCGAAACAGACGGGAAAAGGCTTGTGCTGCGCGGTTTTTATGCGGACGAAGCCGCCGTGATCTATAGAAAAGGAAAAATAAGCGGGGACGCAGAAGAAGCGTCCGAAATGGGCAAAAGGTTGGCGGCCTCGCTTCTGGAAGGAGGGGAAAAGGCATGAGCGTTGGCAAGGTTTGGCTGGTCGGCGCCGGTCCGGGCGATTCCGGCTTTTTGACACTTCGCGGCCGCGAAGTGCTGCTGGACGCGGATTCAGTCGTGTTTGACAGACTGGTAGGCGACGGTGTGCTGGCGATGATCCCGCAGTCTGCGCGCGCGATATGCGTCGGCAAGGAAGGCGGCTGTCACCCGGTGCCGCAGAAAGAGATAGAAGAGTTACTTGTTAGAGAGGCTCTGGCCGGAAGAAAGGTCGTCAGGCTCAAGGGCGGCGATGTGTTCCTGTTCGGCCGCGGCGGCGAGGAGATCGAGACCCTGCTGAAGCACAACGTACCATTTGAGGTGGTGCCGGGGATTTCTTCTGCCATGGCGGCTCCGGCTGCAGCAGGTATTCCTGTTACTCACAGGGGGCTTGCTGCCGCGATGCATATCATAACAGCTCACACACGCAAAGGATGCGTCGCCGACCTTGATTACGCCGCTCTCTCAAAAATTGGGGGCACGCTCGTATTCCTCATGGGCGCGTCGTCTGTTCCGGAGATCTGTAAAACTTTGCTCTCAAACGGTATGGACGCCGCTAGGCCAGCCGCCGCCGTGGAAAACGGCACGACGGCGAAACAGAGACGCATAGATTCCACGCTTGGCGAACTGGAGAGGGACTGCTTCGAATCGCAGCTTAAATCTCCGGCGGTGATAATCGTCGGAGAGGTCGCAGGCCTAGGGCCCAGATTTGATTGGAAGAGATACCTGCCGCTCTCGGGCCTCAGGGTCGTTGTCGCAAGGCCTCGCGAGAGAGCAGGAAAATTGTCGAAAATGTTGAGAGACAGAGGCGCTGAAGTGGTAGAACTGCCGACCATCTCGACGCTGACGCTCGATGTGCGGCTGCCTCTGTTTGCCGGTTGCGGCTGGGTCTGTTTTACGAGTGTCACGGGTGTGGAAAGTTTTTTTGAACTGCTGCGCAAAGAGGCTAAAGACGTGCGCTCTCTCGGTGCCGCGAAATTGGCGGCGGTTGGCCCGACAACGGCAAAAGCTCTGGAATCATATGGCCTGCGCGTGGATTACGTGCCGGAGGTCTACGATGGCGTCCATCTAGCGGAAGGCATGCTGCGTCTGGCGGCAGGCAGCAAGATCATACTGCTGCGCGCCAAAGAGGTTTCGCCGGATCTGAGCGACAAACTGAAAGCGGGAGGCGCCGACTTCAGTGAGGTTGCTGTCTACGAAACTTTATATGAAAAACCCGTCATAACGCCAAAAGACGTTGACGTTGCGGTTTTCACGAGCGCTTCCACTGTGAGGGGCTTTAAAGCCGCGTTTCCTGAGCTGAAAGTAAAGTTTGCCTGTTGTATCGGCAGACAGACCGCCGATGAGGCGTCAAAGGCCGGGTTTGTGAATGTCAGGGTCGCAGCCGGCGCGACTCTCGAAGATTTAATAAGTACTGTTGAGGAGACGACAAAATTATGATAGTAAGACCGAGAAGGCTAAGGGAAAACGCTGTTATCCGCAATATGACGGCCGAGACGAGACTGTCCGCTTCGATGCTGGTTTATCCTGTATTCATCAGGGAAGGACATAATATTATCGAAGATATTCCCGCGATGCCGGGGCAAAAACGCTACAGCCCCGACACCTTTCCGCGCAGGCTTGAAGAACTTGCTAAAACAGGCGTCGGTTCCGTTTTGCTCTTCGGCATCCCGGAGCACAAGGACGAAGTCGGCAGTCAGGCCTACGCTGAAAACGGTGTTGCGCAGCAAGCGCTCAGAATCGGCAAGAAGAATTTTCCGGAGATGATGCTCATAGGCGACGTTTGTATGTGCGAATATACCTCGCACGGCCATTGCGGCGTGCTTAAAGGCGAAACTGTCGATAACGACCCTACGTTGAAACTGCTTGCCAAAACGGCGGTATCTCAGGCCGCGGCCGGTGCGGATGTGATAGCTCCCTCTGACATGATGGACGGACGCGTGGCGGCTATCCGCAAAGCGCTGGACGAAGCAGACATGCAGGATAAAATAATTTTCTCCTATGCTGTCAAATATGCGTCCGCTTTCTACGGGCCTTTCCGCGAAGCCGCTGGTTCCGAGCCGGCTTTCGGCGACCGCTGCAGCTACCAGATGGATCCTCGCAACGTACGCGAAGCTCTCAAAGAGGCAAAACTGGATGTGGAGGAGGGCGCCGATATGATCATGTTAAAACCGGGACTTCCTTATCTCGACATGCTGCGTGCTGTTAAGGAACAAAGTCCGGTGCCGGTCGGCGCTTACTGCGTGAGCGGAGAGTATTCGATGATCAAGGCCGCTGCGGCAAACGGCTGGCTCGACGAGGAGCGCGTTATATGCGAATCCGCAATCTGTCTTGCGCGCGGCGGCGCCGATATTATCATTACTTACTTTGCGCCGGAGCTGGCCAAGTGGATAAAGGAAGGAAAAATATGAGCGACAGATCTCAGAAACTTTTTGCAAGAGCGGAGAAGGTCATCCCAGGCGGTGTCAACAGCCCCGTAAGGGCGTTCAGGAGCGTCGGCAGAACTCCGATATTCATAGACCGGGCACAGGGCGCCTCTGTCTGGGACGCGGACGGAAGGTGCTACACAGACTACATTTGCTCCTGGGGCCCGCTGATCCTCGGGCACGCCTGCGAACCGGTTGCGGAGGCTATAGTCAAAGCCGCCGAGAAAGGTACGAGTTACGGCCTGCCCACCGAAGCGGAGGTTGAGATGGCCGAGCTCGTCTGTTCTCTTGTGCAGGGAGTAGAGATGCTGCGCATGGTCTCTTCCGGCACTGAGGCGGTGCTAAGCGCTCTGAGGCTTGCGAGAGGTTCCACCGGCAGAGAGTTGATCGTTAAGTTTGAAGGATGCTACCATGGGCACACTGACAGTATGCTCGTCAAAGCGGGTTCGGGGCTTGCCACGGCCGGACAGCCTGACAGCGCCGGTGTCACGAAGGCGGCTGCGGCTGCTACTCTGACATGCGCATACAACGACATTGCGGGGATCAAAAGCATATTTGAGCGGTACGGAGACGATATCGCAGCCGTAATAGTCGAGCCGGTTGGGGCCAATATGGGTGTTGTGCTGCCGGAAAAAGGATTCCTGCAAGCTTTGCGCGATATTACGAAACGGCATGGGGCTCTGCTGATTTTCGACGAAGTCATCACCGGTTTCAGACTGGGTATTCACTGCGCGTCAGGGTTTTACGGTGTGGTACCCGATCTCTCGACCTTCGGTAAAATCATTGGAGGAGGTCTGCCGGTAGGAGCTTACGGAGGACGGCGCGATCTCATGGAGCAGGTGGCGCCGCTCGGGCCTGTATATCAGGCAGGCACTCTGTCAGGCAATCCCATTGCAATGGCAGCCGGCCTTGCGACGCTGAAAATCCTTAAGGCCGGGCCGGAGATATATGTGCGTTTGGAAAAACACGCATCGGATTTCAGAAAAGGCGCGGCTGAAATATTCGACAAGGCCGGAATCAGCGCCTCCGTCCAGGGGCTGGCTTCGCTTGGTACGGTGTTTTTCACCGAAGGCGGAGTCTCAAACTATGACGATGCAAAAAAGTGCGACACAAAGCGTTTCGCTCGCTATTTCAACGGTTTGCTTGAGCGCGGAGTGCTGACCGCCCCCTCGCAGTTTGAAGCGATGTTCTTCTCCGCCGCTCACACGCATACCGATGTTGAATATCTTCTAAGCGGCGTAAGAGAAATCGCAGCACAGAAGGATTTTTAGGAACTGTTATGGAAAACGGCCGCATCCAGATATACACGGGCAATGGCAAAGGCAAGACAACAGCGGCTCTCGGGCTCTGCTTCAGGGCCCTTGGTCACTCGCTGTCGGTCAGCGTGCTGCAGTTCCGCAAAAATAAAAGCTGCGGAGAACATGCTGAGGCGGTGAAGGTGGGACTGACGATCATTCAGTGTCCAAGCGGCAGAATGGGCGAAATCTGCGCCGGCCCCTGTCCTCTGATAATTGAAGCGCGCAGGCTCCTGACCGCAGGTTCCGACCTGCTTGTGCTCGACGAGATCATGGCGGCGATCGTACACGGCTGTGTGTCTGTGGATGAAGTCCTGATGCTGCTCGACGAAGCGCCTGACTCCACGGAGATTGTTCTGACCGGCCGTGATGCCCCAAGGGAGCTTATAGAACGCGCAGATCTGGTTACGAATATGAAGTCAGTCAAACATTATTTTTCGCAGGGCTTGCTTGCCCGCGAAGGAATTGAGTATTAGGAGCGTGATCTGCACATGAACGGAGTTATGGTACAGGGCACGAGCAGCGACAGCGGCAAGAGCTTTATCGTCACCGCACTGTGCAGGGTGTTGGCGGACATGGGGCTGCGAGTCTGTCCGTTCAAATCCCAGAATATGTCGAACAATTCCTGTGTCACCGCGGACGGCCTGGAAATGGGCCGGGCCCAGGGGGTGCAGGCAGAGGCTGCGCGGCTCGAGCCGCAGGCCTTTATGAATCCCATCCTGCTGAAGCCGCGGAAAGACACTTCTTCGGAAATAGTGTTGATGGGAAAAGTTTTCGATGCCCCCTGCGACAAAAATTATTACAAGGACTTTACCATGACCACCGGCATCAAAACGGTACGCAAAGCTCTTAAGCACATCGCCGGCAGCTTTGACCTCATCGTCTGCGAAGGTGCCGGCAGTCCGGCCGAGGTCAACCTCAACGCTAAAGAGATCGTTAATATGCGCGTGGCCAGAGAGGCGAACCTCCCGGTCGTACTGGTCTCCGATGTGGACAGAGGCGGGGCCATCGCCTCCATAGTCGGCACGCTCGAACTGCTTGGTGAAGACAAAAAGCGCGTCAAAGGCATCATCTTCAACAAATTCCGCGGAGATATATCTCTGTTCAAGGACGCGGTCGAGTTTACGGAAAAACATACCGGCGTCAGGGTGCTGGGTGTGATGCCATGGCTCGAAGACGTTGTCATCGAGGCTGAGGATGTGCTCAGCCTCAATTGGCTGCGCGACGGCAATAGCGCAGACAGGGACATAACGATAGGCGCGGTTAAATTTCCTCGTATCTCCAACCACACGGATATCGAGGCTTTTCGCTTTGAGACAGATGTCAGGATCAAAGAAATAGACGCGGGCACCGACTTCGGCAAACTTGACGCAATCGTGCTGCCAGGCACCAAAAGCACCGTGCTCGATATGAAGTATCTGCTGGACTCGGGCCTTGCTGAAAAGATACGCTCCTTCAGTAAAAACGGAGGTTTCGTTTACGGGTTTTGCGGCGGCTATCAGATGATGGGCTCGCAAATCATCGATTCCGGCTTTAGGGATAACGGCCGATTCCCCTGCATAGAAGGACTTGGACTGTTGCCGGCGGTCACGACCTTCGCGGACGAAAAGACGACATGCAGAAGCAGCGGTGTCACCATTCATCCTGCCATTCAACCGCCAATTTCAGTCTGCGGCTACGAAATACATTTTGGAGAAACGAAACTGGCGGAGGAACACAGCGGCTTTTCTCCTCTTTTTGACCTCGGCGGCAAGCCTGACGGAGCCGCTGACGACGGGCTTCGCTTCGCCGGCTCATATCTGCACAACGCCTTTCACAACGATAAATTCAGGAACGTCTGGCTCAATAAGATCAGAAAAACAAAAGGCCTGCCGGAACGAGCTCCGGTCGATTCCTCCAAAGCGAAAGACGAGGCTTACGACGCGTTGGCCGCCGCGTTTCTGCAGAACATAGATATGGAATATTTGCTGAACGATATTATGAAACTCACGCTGCCGAAGAGAAAATCATGAGTGAAAAACATATCCCCGCACTGCTTATAGCAGCGCCTCAAAGCGGATCAGGCAAAACTGCCATAACCTGCGGAGTCCTCGCCGCTCTGAAAAAACGCGGTCTCAAAGTCCAGTCCTATAAGGTCGGGCCGGACTACATCGACCCGGGCTATCTGGCGGCCGCCAGCGGCAGACCGGCCCACAACCTGGACAGCTGGCTGACCGGCACGGACGTTATGAAAAGAATATTTGCGGAAACTGCGAGCGGTGCGGACGCGGCCATAGTTGAAGGCGTAATGGGCCTCTACGACGGAGGCAAGAACGGCGTCAGCAGCTCCGCAAAGATCGCCGAAGAACTCGGTCTGCCTGTGGTGCTTGTGATAGACGCTAAGGCGATGGGCGAGAGCGCCGCTGCTCTGGCGCTTGGATTTCGCGAATACGACAATAACATCGGCATCGCGGGCGTGATCATCAACATGCTCGGCTCCGACAACCACCGCCGTATCATCACCGAGGCCATGGAACGCATTGATATGCCGGTCATCGGCGCCGTAATGCGTGAAGACGACGTTTCTGTGTCTGAGCGGCACCTGGGTCTGTTGCCGGAGGGTGAGAACGAGGACAAGCGCCAGCTGGACAAACTGACGGCGATTATTGAAAATAGCGTAGACCTTGAAGCACTGCTGAAGATTGCGGATAAATCCAGAACAATTGCCGGAGGGTGTAAACAGAGGACGGCCAATCCAGCAAAGGTGAGGATAGCTGTTGCAAAAGACAAGGCCTTTTCATTTTATTATCCGGAAAGTCTGGCCGAGCTCGAACGAGCGGGTGCCGAAATAGTCTTCTTCAGCCCGCTTGACGACAGCGTTGTCCCGAAATCAGACGGACTTATTTTTGGCGGCGGTTTCCCTGAAATGTTTGCCGGACAGCTGGCAGCAAACGGTTCCATGCTGGCGTCCGTAGCGGCTGCTGCCGAGGCCGGGATGCCGATCTACGCCGAATGCGGAGGTTTTATGTATTTGACTCAGACCCTGGCTGATTTTGAAGGACGTTTGCACAGGATGGCGGGCGTCGTGCCGGCCAGTTGCAAAATGAACGATAAACTGAGGACCGTGGGATATGTGGAGGCAAAAGCGCTGAACGACAACGTGCTGTGCCGCAAAGGGACGGTCATACGCGGCCACGAGTTCCACTTTTCCTCTGCGGATAAAGAGACAGATGATTTCCCATATGCTTTCTTATTTACGAAAAAGCGCAGCGGGGAACAGTATGCCGCCGGTTATTCAAATGGCAGCGTCACGGCCTCGTATCTGCATCTTCATTTCGCGGGCAATCCGGAATTGGCAAAGACGTTCACGGACAGCTGCCATACGTTCCGGATGTCGCGCAACGCTTTGCGCCGACGGCCGGCGATATCTTATAGAGACCTTCCATCATAAATGATATCCTGATGAGTATATGATGATACTTCAAAAAGGTCCGGACTCAGGCGCCGATGCGCGCTGATTTGCCATACGGCGGGGGCGGTACGCTCTTTGCGTCTCTTCATGCGCGTTTGAAATTTAAAGCGCTTTTCGTAGCGCCGCGCGCTCGCGGTGTGGTAGAATGGCTGGGATAGGGGTTTGGCTGGGCTGTTTTTTTCACATCAAATAAAACTCAAGCGGGGACGGGACATTGAAGGACGACGTTAACGTTAATGAGAACACCGAAAGAGAAGCTTTTAACGCGGAAGAGGCCGACCTGTGGGTTAAATGTTCCGCTGGCGACGAAGGCGCGAGGGAGACTCTGATTTTAGCTTACAGGCCGATGGTCTACTGGCTTGCCAAAAAACTCAAGGTCCCTTACAACACATACCCGGACCTGGTCCAGGAAGGCATGGTCGCGCTCA
>Ga0302251_1001010_pt1 | contig 19918 bp, 16 predicted proteins | sample AAG_RA_Gln_MG_FD_193534 | JGI IMG/M metagenome (GOLD analysis project Ga0302251, IMG submission 193534) | Enriched activated sludge microbial communities from anaerobic digester in WTTP, New Holstein, Wisconsin, United States - AAG_RA_Gln | ecosystem: Engineered > Bioreactor > Anaerobic >...
CAAAGAAGTCCGCCAGCGCAAGTGGCGCATCGCCCTGACCTATGCGCTGACCACCCCCATGGCCGCGATCACCCTGATCGTGACCCTGCTCGTGGGCGGTGTCCTGCTGCTCCTGGGGTACACCGTGGCCGGGGTGCTCTTTCTGGCGGTCGGCCTGGTCTTTTACGCCCTGCTCGCCTGGGGTACCCTGCGTGACGAGGAGCAGGTCCGGCGCGTGCTGATCGAGGAGCTCTATCCCGAGCGCAGCGCCGACCTGCGCAAGCTGCGCGGCCGCTATGCCTCGACGATGCAGGAGGCGCTGGACGACCGCAAGCGCATCGAGCGGGCCGTGCACGAGTCCCCCGAGGCCGTGCAGCGGGCCCTGGCCAGCACGCTGGAGCAGGTCGGGGCGATCACCGACACGGTATACGAGATCGCCTTCAAGGCCCAGGCGCTCGAGGAATCGCTCAAGCCGGTCAGCGAGGGCAAGGAGCAGCAGGAGGTGGCCCGCCTGCAGAAGCTGGTGACGACGACGCAGGATGCCTACCTCCGCCAGCAGTACCAGGAGACGCTGGAGGCGAAGCGCGAGATGCTGGAGAACATGGGGCGCATCCGCAACGGCCTGGAGCGCTGGGATGCGCAGCTGCAGCGCGCGGCGACCACGCTGGACAATCTCTACTCGCAGGTGCTGATGATCCGCTCGGCCGAGATCCGCAACCTGACGGAGGCGAGCGATGTGGTCTCGCAGAGCCTGCGGCAGCAGATCGAGGAGCTGCGGCTGACAAACAAGGCGATGGACGACGTATTTGGCCGCTAGGCCGGCCCCCGTGGGGCCGGCGAGGCGAGCCGGGTAGGAGGTCAGCAGTGAGGACCAGGCGAATCGTTGCCGCGATGCTTCTGGCAGGGGTCTTGGGGGGGCTGGTTCTGTCCGCCTGCGGCCCCGGCCAGAGCACGATCAACCCCGACAGCTACGCGTACAAGGGCGAGCTCCTGATCGGCTACGCCGGCCCCCTGACCGGGAGCCAGGCGGCCGTGGGGATCGACCTCTGGCACGGCGCCGAGCTGGCCGCCCTGCACTATAACCGCCAGGGCGGGGTCCGCGGCTACAAGGTGGTCATCGTGCCGCTGGACGACCAGGCCGACGGCGAGGTCGCGGTGGAGGTGGCGCAGCAGTTTGTCGAACAGCGCGTCAAGGCGGTGGTGGGCCACTATTCCAGCGGCGCGACGATGCCGGCCTCCCCCCTCTATGCGGCGGCGGGTATCCTGCAGGTGACCACGATGGCCAGCAACCCGGCCATCAGCCGGCAGGGCCTGACGACCTTTTTCCGCGTCTGCCCCGTCGACTCGGTGCAGGGGCCGTTTGACGCCGACTTTGCGGTGAACCAGCTCGGGGCGCAGCGCATCGCCATCGTCTATATCGGCGGCGACACCTACTCCGAGGGCCTGCGCGACGAGTTCAGCGCCCGCGCCCGGGAGTTGGGCGCGCAGGTCGTGGCGGCCTACCCCTACGAAGACCCGCCGGCCGACTTTTCCGAAACGGTGAGCAAGCTCCAGGGCGACAGCCCGGACCTGGTCTTTTTTTCCGGCTACTATCCGGGCGGCGACCTGCTGGTGCGCCAGATGCGCGAGGCCGGCCTCACGGCCACCTTCCTCAGCGGCGACGGCTCCTTTGAGTACGGCTTTCTGCGCGATGCCGGCAAGGCCTCCGAAGGCGCCTATATCTCTTCCCTCTTTCCCGACGTCCTGGCCACGCCGGCCATGGCCGATTGGGTCAAAGAGTTCCGCACCCTCTACCGCTACCAGCCGGGGATCAACAGCCCGGCCGGCTACGCGGCCGTCCAGGTGATCGCCGAGGGCATGATCCGGGCCGACTCGTTCGAGGCGGACGCCGTCGCGGCGGCGATCCGCGGCATGGCGGTCGAGACGCCCTATGGCACCCTGCGCTACGACGCCCAGGGCGACCTGGCGGAGCAAAAGATCCCGATGTTTGTGGTCCAGGGGGCCAGGTTCGTGGAGTGGGCCGGGAGTCGGTGAAGCGGTCGGGAGGGGACCTTGCGAAGGTCCGCAGGACCTTCGCAAGGTCAGACCGGCCACGAGAGGCTGAGCCAGGGCCACGGCTGTGGCGTTCAGCAGGCGGGCCGGCTTGGCCGGCCACCGGGATGGCTATCCTGGGGCCGCGAAGCGGCCGCCGCGAGGAATGACAGCTGCTAGTCGCGGTTGTTCCTTACTGGCCGACTGTTGAGCGGCCCTGGACTGTGGACTGTGACTGTGTTCTCAGCTCACCGATCACCCAGCCCCGATTCCCGCAGCTCGGCAATAACCCGCGGCAAGACCTCTAGCACGTGCTCGATCTCCTCCGCCGTATTCTCCCGCCCCACGCTCAGGCGCAGCGCGCCCAGGGCCAGGTCGGTCGGGACGCCCAGCGACGTCAGCACGTGGGAGGGTTCGAGGATCCCGGCGTGGCAGGCGGAGCCGCTCGAGGCGCAGACGCCCTGTTGATCGAGCTTGACGAGCAGCGTTTCCCCGGAAAGACCGGCGAAGCAGAAACTGGCATGGTTGGCCAGCCGCAGCGTGGGGTGGCCGGTGAGGCGCGCGCCGGGGATGCTGCCCAGGATGCCGGCGATGAGCCGGTCGCGCAGCGCGGCGCAGTGCGCGGTGTACGGCGCGCGGCCCTCCTGGGCCAGCTGCAGCGCCGCCGCCAGCCCGACGGCCCCGGCGACGTTCTCCGTGCTGGGCCGCCGGCCGCGCTCCTGCCCGCCGCCATACAGCAGGGGGAGCAGCGGGGTGCCGCGGCGGACGTACAGGACGCCGGCGCCGCGCGGCCCGTAGAACTTGTGCGCCGACAGGCTCAGCAGATCGACCCCCAGCTCCGCGACGTCGAGCGGCAGGTAGCACCCGGCCTGGACAGCGTCGGTGTGGAAATAGGCCCCCTGCGCATGGGCGACCGCGGCCAGCTCGCGCAGCGGTTCGACCGTCCCGACCTCATTGTTCGCATACATCACCGAGACCAGCGCGGTGTCCGGCCGCAGGGCCTCTGCCAGCGCCTCGGGTTGGAGCAAGCCGTCACCGTCCACGGGCAGGTACGTGACCGCCCAGCCCGCGCTTTCCAGCTGGGCGCACGTCTGCAGCACGGCAGGATGCTCGATAGCGCTGGTCACGATGTGCCGGCCCCCGCCTTGCTGGCGCACGGCCTGCGCCAGCCCCTGGAGGGCGAGGTTGTCCCCCTCGGTGCCGCTGGAGGTAAAGACGATCTCCTGGGGGGAGGCGTGCAGGAGGTCGGCGACGGTCTGCCGGGCGTCGTCGAGGCCCTTGCGGGCCTCGCGGCCCAGGTGATAGACGCTGGAGGGGTTGCCGAAACGCGCCGTGAGGTATGGCAGCATGGCCTCCAGCACGCGCGGATCGAGCGGGGTCGTCGCGGCGTGGTCGAGGTAGAGGGTGGGGGACATGGCAGTTCCGCTCCTGTTCGTCTCTTGGCCCGCGGCGGCGCCGGGGGTGGCGGGCCCCTTCAGGGCGGCCGCGGCGCAGGGCCGGCCGGGCCATGACAAAGGCCTCCCCACACTGGGGGAGGCCTGTGGGTCGTCCAGTCTAGACGGGGACTACGTGGGTCACGCCGGGGACCTTTTGCTTCAGCACCCGCTCGACCCCCCAGGCCAGCGTCATCTGCGACATGGGGCAGCCGTGGCAGGCGCCGGTCAGCCGGACCTTGACGTTGCCTTCCTCGTCGACGTCCACGAGCTCGATATCGCCGCCGTCGGCCTGCAGCTGGGGGCGGACCAGGTTCAACGCTTCTTCGATCTGTTCACGCATGGGCACATCTCCTCCGGATCCAATCCGATTCTATCGATCGGCATGATTCTAACATCAGGGACGGGCAATGTCAAGTGAGCGGGATTACGCGCCCTTGCATTCCCCACTCCCCTGTAGTATAATGAAAAGGTCGAGATTCGTTTGCTTGGAAAGCACAAGGAGGCCGGCCGGATGCCGGATGTAGAACGTCAGTCGGGAGAGTCCGTTGACAGCCTGCTCAAGCGTTTCCGCCGTGCGCTGACCCAGGGCGGGCAGCTGCGCGACTATCGCCGCCGGCAGCGCTTTATTTCACGGGGCGAGTTGCGCCGCGAGAAGCAGCGCAAGGCGATACGCCGGCTCCGCCGGCGCGGCGCCGGCCGCTCGCCGCGCGGCCGCCCCGGACGTTATGAATCGTAAGGAGGGAGCTATGGAAGAAGTCAAGGGCCCCGATGTGGCCGTGTTCATGGATTTCGAAAACATCTACATTGCCACGCGGGACAAGTACAACGCCAACCCCAAGTTTGAATATATCATGGAGCGGTGCGGCATGTACGGGCGCGTTGTCATCGCCCGCGCCTATGCCGACTGGTACCAGTTCTCGCGGGTCACGAACGCGCTCTATGCCAACGGGATCGAGCCGCGCTACGTGCCCAACTATTACTATGGCGGCGAGGACGGGGAGCACGACGCCGGCGCGATCAAGAACAGCGCCGACATCCACCTGGTCATCGACGCGATGCGCACCCTCTTCAGCTACCCCAACATCCAGATCTATGTCCTGGCCACCGGCGACCGCGACTTTATCCCCCTGGTCAACACCATCCGCCAGAGCGGCAAGCGCGTGATTGTCGTCGGCGTGGCCGACGCCACCTCCTCGCACCTGGCCCAGAGCGCGGACGAGTTCATCTTTTACCACCAGCTGGCCGACGACATCGTCCCCCCCAAGACCAAGGCCAAAGAGATCTATGACGTGGTGGTCGACGCGCTGCACCTGGCCCGCGAACGCAAGAACGCCTGCACCCTGGCCACGCTCAAGCTGCTGATGATCGAGCTCCTGGGCAACTTTGACGAGCGCCAGTATACCGACGCGCAGGGCCGGCACTTTTCCCGCTTTCAGGACTTTGTCCAGGAGGCCGAGCGGCGCGGCAAGGTGCAGATCCTGACGACCGGCACGGTGACCGAGGTCTTTCTCCCCGGCGAGAACCCCTACGAGCTGAGCTCCTTTGCCCTGCCCCCGCTGCCTAAAGAGGAAAAGAAAGCGCCCAAGGAAGACAAGCGCCGGCCGAAGCGCCGCCGCCGGCCGGCCGCCGAGGGCAGCAGCAGCACGGACTAGACCATGGAACGCGAGACCCGCATCGGCAGTGGCCCGGCCCTCCTCATGGCCCTCCTGCTTATCTGGTTCGTCGGCCTGCCGGCCGGCCTGCGGATCGCCGGCGCGGAGGTGGCGCCGGCCGTCTGCCTGCTCGTGGGCGGGCTGGGGCCGGCCGCGATTGCGGCCCTGGCCGTCTGCCTGACACGCCGCCGGCCCGGCTGGCGGCCCCTGGCCGCCTTTGCCGCCGCCCTCCTGGCCCTCGCGGGCCTGCTCACCCTCGACGCCGCCCTGCGGACCTTGTCGCCCTGGCCGGCCACAACCACCGCCGCGCTGCGCCTGGCCGTGCTCACGCTCTATGCCGTGGGGGCGGCTTGGTGGGCGCCGCGGCTGGCAGGGCTGGGCCGGCCGGCCCCGGCCGCCGTCCTCGGGCTGGGCCGCTCGCGCCTGGCGCCGCTGGCGCTGGGCCTCGCCCTGGCCGCCGTCCTCACCCTCCCCTGGGCCCTCACCGGCGCGCTCGGCGACCGCTTCACCACCCTGGAGCTCCTCTTCCAGGCCCTGGCCCGCGTCCTGCCCGACATCCTGATCGTCTGGGGCGTGGCCTTTTTCCTGCTCAACGGAGCGCTGGCCCGGGGCTGGGCGGCCGGCCTGCTGACCATCGTCCTGGGCTGGTCGGCCTTGGCGGTCGGCCAGTTTCTGGCCCCCCACACCGCCGGGCTCCTGCCCGAGATCGCGGTGCTGGCGGCGCTGCCCCTGCTGCTCACCGAGCTGCGGGCCCGCGATGCCGGTATCTACCCCCTCCTGCCGGTGGCCTGGGCCCCCTACGCCGCCCCGTCCGTCTTCACCGACCCCCGCGACACCCTGGTCACCGGGGGTGTCCCCGAGGCCGCCCACCTCTATAGCTATGGGATCGTCTGCCTGGTCGCCTTTGGGCTGGGGCTGGCCCTGTGGGCCGGCCGGCAGCTGGTCCGCCGCGCCGAGGGGCCGGGGGGCGAGCCGCTCCTGTCCGCCCCGCTCAGCGCCGGGATCGCCCTGGCCCTGGCCCTGGCGGCGCTGGCCACCTGGGGCGGGCTCTGGGCCGCCTACGGCGAGCCGCGCTTCTACGACGACAGCTTCCTCATTATCCTGGAGGAGCAGGCCGACCTGAGCGCCGCCGCCGCAATCCCCGACCGCACCGCCCGGCTGGCCTACGTCTACGATACCCTGGTGGAGACGGCCGACCGCAGCCAGGGCGCCCTGCGCGAGGAGCTGGACGCGCTCGGCGTGCCCTACCGGCCCTACTACCTGGTCAACATGATCCGCGTGGACGGCCGCCGCTGGCTGATGGGCCGATTCCAGGACCGGCCGGGGGTGGCCCAGGTGATCCTCAACCCCAACGTGCGCCTCTACCCGGACGGCCCCCGCCTCACCGACCTGCTGCTCACGGGGAACGACGGCGCCCCCGCCGGCGTGGTGGAAAACCTGGAGGCCATAGGCGCCCCCGCGGCGTGGGACATGGGCGTGACCGGGGCGGGGATCGTCGTGGCCGGGCAGGACACGGGCTACGATTGGACCCACCCGGCGCTCCAGGCGCACTATCGCGGCTGGGACGGGCAGACGGCGAGCCACGACTATAACTGGCACGACGCCTGGGACGATACGGCCGCCCCCTGGGACGACGACATGCACGGCACCCATACGATGGGCACGATCCTGGGCGCCGACGGCAGCGGCGGCCAGACCGGCGTCGCCCCCGGCGCGCGCTGGATCGGCTGCCGCAACATGCGGCGGGGTTTCGGCAACCCCGGCGCCTATATCGAGTGCATGGAGTATCTCCTGGCTCCCTACCCGCACGGCGGCGACCCCTTCCGCGACGGGGACGTGACGCGGGCGCCGCACGTCGTCAACAACTCCTGGGGCTGCCCGCCCTGGGAGGGCTGCGCGCTCGATACGCTGGCCGTGGCCGCCGAGGCGCTGCGGGCGGCGGGCGTGATGATGGTGGTCAGCGCCGGCAACGAAGGGCCGGCCTGTGCCACCGTCCTGCACCCCCCGGCCAACTACGACGCCGTCTTTTCCGTGGGGGCGACCGACCTCACCGGCGAGACGATCGCCTACTTTAGCAGCCGCGGCCCCGTCGAAGGGGCCGTCAAGCCCGACATCAGCGCGCCCGGCCAGCAGATCCGCTCCAGCATCCCCGGCGGGGGCTATGCCGAATTCGAGGGCACCTCGATGGCCGGCCCCCATGTCGTCGGCGTCGTCGCGCTGGTCTGGTCGGCGGCCCCCGCCATGGTCGGGCAGATCGACGCGACCGAGGCGCTCCTCTGCCAGACGGCGCGGCCGGAGCCGGTGGCGGAGGCCTGTGCGCTGGACGCGGGGGCGGGCGGCTTTCTGACCGGCTTCTACGCCAACACAATCTGCGCCTGCGGCGGCGCGGCCGGCGTGCCGAACAATGTCTACGGCTGTGGGGTGGTGGATGCGGCGGCGGCGGTGCGGGCGGTGCTGGGCAGGTAGCCGGGGGCCTTGCGGCTAGGGAAAAGATCTCGCGAGCCACTCCTCGGGATCCACGGTGACCATCCCCACGCGTATCTCCCAGTGCAGATGCGAGCCGGTGGCCAGGCCGGTCGCGCCCATCCGCCCGATGGGGGTGCCCTGCGGCACGACGTCGCCCGGCCGGACGAGAACGGCCGACATGTGAAAGTAGCTGGTGTGCAGGCCCCAGCCGTGGTCGAGGATCACGCAGTTGCCGCGGATGGTGAGCAGCTCGGCCACGACGACGCGGCCGGCCGCCGGGGCGATGACGAGGGTGCCGGAATAGTTGCCGATGTCGAGGCCGTTGTGGTAGCTGCTCGGCGGGGCGCCGTTGTAGGAGCGCATCGTCCCATAGTGGGAGGTGATCCAGCCCTTGGTGGGGCTGATAAAGGCGCCGGCCCACAGCTGCTCCGTGGTGACCTCCTCCAGAAACGGCTGGACGTAGGCCCATTCCTGCGCGGAGAGGTCGGGATCGAGCAGCTCCTGCCGGTCGGGCGGCAGGGTAATATTCTCCAGCGGGTAGTCGGTGGGCAGGATCTCGACGGTGGTCGTGATGGTGGTGCTGCGGCCCCACACGTCGTGCAGGGCGGCGGTGAGGGTGCGCGGCCCGGGGGCCGCCCAGAACGAGATGCCGACGAGGCCATGGTGGGCGCCGGCGGAGGGAAAGAGGCGTACCTCCTGGTCGCCGAGCCAGGCGGTGGCGGAGAGGGGCACCGTGCCGGTCAGGTGGATGGCCAGGGTGCGTCCGGGCAGCACCTGGGCCGGGTCGGCGGTGAGCCGGCCGGCCAGCGGCGGCGGTGTGGGGGAGGGTGTGGGCGTGGGGGTGGCCGTGGGCCGCGGGGTGCGGGTGGGCGCGGGCGTGGCGGTGGGGGGCGGTGTGTAGGTGGGTGGAGGAGGAAAGGTGGGTCCGGGCGTGAGCAGCGGGCCGGCCGGCGGGCTGCTCGTGGGCAGGCACGCCGCCAAGAGGATCACACCGCAGGCCACCGCTAGAATACGCCGCATCATGGGTCTCTGTCCGGCCCTCCATACGCCGGGGCCGCCGCGCGCAGCCTCTCCTGGGATCAGGGTTGGCCCGTCGTCCCCGACCCGACCGCGGCCAGCATCGCCGGCGTCCACTGCTCCACGAGCAGCCGGCGGAAGAGCCCTCGCAGGTCCCCGGTCCGCGCCGCCGCCTGCTCGATCAGCATCTCCCCCGTGGCGTAGCAAAAGATATAGGCCCGGAAGAGCGGCGACTGGATAAAGCGCAGCGTGCTTTCCGCCTCCTCGCGCCGGCGCAGGCCGTAGCGCTCGATGTAGGCCACGACCTCGTCGGCCGGCCGGCCTTGCTCGTGCAGCAGCAGCGCCGCGTTTCCCGCGACCCACCGCAGCTGCCGCGAGGCCTGCTCCAGCCGCAGCGCCCACTCCACATCCACCGGCGCCAGGCCGGCCAGGGGGTAGAACGACTCGTTCTTCCACCGCAGCCGCTCGGCATCGTCCATGATCACCCGCAGCCCCACGTCCCCGATCCCCTCGGCCAGCACGTTCGCCGGGGTGTTCATCGGCGCCACGGCCTCCTCCGCGTACCCCTGCTCCCGGTACAGCAGCTGCTCCTTGACGGCGCCCTCGGTGTGATGCCCCGGGTAGGCCTCGTGGGCCAGCGTCTCGACCAGGCCGAGGGCCCGCAGCGGCAGGTCGGTGTTGAACTGGATCCGCGACCGGCCGCCTCCCAGGTACCAGTTGTAGGCGGTCCAGGGCTGCCCGCAGACCAGCTCGATCTCGATCTCTTCCCCCGCCGGCAGCGCCACCAGCTCCCGGGTGCGCCGCCGCAGCTCCGGCACGGCGGCCGCGATCAGGGCCCGCGCCGTTTCCTGCGGCACGATGAACCGATCCCGGTAGGCCGCCAGCCGCTCCCGTAGGGGGCCCGGGCCCGGCAGCAGCTCTTCCATCTCGGCATGGGCGGCCGTAAAGGTCTCTTCGGCCACGCGGGGCGGCGTGATGTCAAAAAAGAGCTCCACCTCCTGGCGGTAGGTGAACGCCTCGCCCTGCAGCTTGTGGACGGCTGTAGCCATCGCCCGCAGCTGTTTCGTCAGGAACTCGTGGCGGCCGGCCGCATACTCCTGGCGGCCCAGCTCTCGCTCAAGCTCCTCCACGTCGGCCCGCAGGGCGGCCACTTCCCGCGGGGGCTCTGCCGCCACCGCCTCGCGCAGCGCGGCCGGCCCCGTGTAGGCGTCGACGTAGCCGGGGATGTGCCGATCCAGACGGAGTGTCAGAAGCAGGTAGCTTTCGCCCCAGGAACTCGATGTGTTCATCAGCGTGCCGCGGCCCGCCGCACCGGGATATTGGCCACCAAGCGGTCTTGCCGGTCGCTGCGCGTGATCTGCACGTCCATGCCGTTCTCGTCGATCTCGACATACTTGGAGATCACGGCAATGATCTCGCTCTTCATGGCCTCCAGCAGCTGGGGAGAAAAGCCCCGGTCGTGGACCAGCACGAGCTGCAGCCGCTCTTTGGCGATGCTGGAGCTCCTTGGGCGCGGTTGAAATAGCTTGCGTACCAGTTCCACCTCGAACCTCCATGCTTGATCTGAATAACACCCGGCCGGCTATTCGACGCGGGACTCACCCCGCCGCATCCAACCGGTCAGCCGTTCCCAGAGCTTGGGTTCCTCCGGCATCACCAGGGCGACCGTTTCGCCCATCAGCCGGCGGGCAATGCGCAAAAAGGCCTGGCCGGCCGGCGCCCGGTTCTCCAGCACGATCGGGACCCCCCGGTTGGTCGAGGTGAGGATCTGCGGATCTTCGGGAATGATCCCCAGCAGCGGGACGGCCAGGATCTCGCCGACGTCCTCCACGCTCAGCATCTCCCCCCGTTTGACCTGGGCGACGTTCAGCCGGTTGATGATCAGCCGCGGCGTGCCCTTGTCGTCGGCCTCGGTCAGGCCGATGATGCGGTCCGCGTCGCGCACGGCCGAGACCTCGGGCGTCGTGACGATCACGACCTCATCCGCCCCGGCGATGGCATTCTTAAAGCCCTGCTCGATCCCCGCCGGGCTGTCCACAAAGACGAAATCGAACTCGGCGCGGAGTTGGCGGCAGACCTCGACCATGTCCGAGGGGCTGATCGCCGACTTGTCCCGCGTCTGGGCGGCCGGGATCAGGTAGAGGTCGGGCAGCCGCTTGTCCTTGATCATCGCCTGGCGCAGCCGGCACCGTCCCTCGACGACGTCCACCAGGTCATAGACGATGCGGTTTTCCAGCCCCAACACAATGTCCAGGTTGCGCAGGCCGATGTCCACGTCGATGGCCACGACGCGCTGCCCCAGCATGGCCAGGGCGGTGCTCAGGTTGGCCGTGGTCGTGGTCTTGCCCACGCCGCCCTTGCCCGAGGTGATCGTTACGACTTGTGCCATCCTTCCTCTCCTTGGGTGACCCAGTGCTATGGCGAAAGAGCGAGCGAACGATACAGTATCGTACTCCAAACCGGAGCGGAATGTACAGGGCGCTGCTTTACAGTCCGATTACAGCCCCCAATCGCCAATCCAGAATCCCCCTATCCCCGCCGAAAGGTGTCCCACGGCTCGACGACGATGTGCTCCGCGTCGATGTGTGCCACCTCGGGGCCGGCCGACGGCGGGGCCCCCTCGGGCGCCCGGGCGGCCAGCCCGGCGATGCGCAGCTGCATCGGCGAGAGGTCGAGCGCGCAGACGATGGCGTTCTCGTCGCCCATCGCCCCGGCATGCACGACGCCGCGCAGCCGCCCCCAGACGACGACATCGCCCCCGGCGATGACCTCCGCGCCGGGGTTGACGTCGCCCACCACGGTGATCGGCCCGTGGTGGCGGACCGATTGCCCCGAGCGCACCGTGCGCGTGACAAAGAGCGACTCGGCCGCGGCCGCCGCCCGCTGCGTCGCGTCGGCCGGAAGCGCTGGAGCGGAGGCCGCGGGCACGTAGCGGATTCCGGCTTCGCGCAACGTCGGGCGGTTTTCGCGGTTGTCCGTGCCGATGGCCCGCAGCACGACCCCGCCCCCCTCCAGCAGCGCCGTCAGCCGGGCGAGCTCTGCCGGCTGGAGGGCACGCTCGCCGACGTCGACCAGCAGGTCGGCGCCGCGGAAAAAGCCTTCGCCTTTGAGCAGCTGCTTTTCGAGCGCCGCGAGGATCTCTTCCCAGGGCAGCCCCGCGGCCAGGAACAGCCGCAGTCCCTGGCGATCTCCTTTGACCCGAATCGGTTCTTCCATCGCTTTCCTCACCTGTTACAGAATCAGGGCGCCGCCTCGCCCGGGGCCGGCCGGCTGAAGTAGTAGTTGATGATGTCGGTGGCAATCGGCACCGCGACCGTCGAGGCGTTGCCCCCACCCTCGACCATGACGACGATGGCCAACTGGGGGTCGTCGTACGGCGCAAAGGCGACGAACCACGAGTGGGTCTGGCGGTCGCCCGGGCGCAGGAACGGGCCGTACTCGGCCGAGCCGGTCTTGCCGGCGATCGGCACGACCTCGTGATCCCGCGTGTAATAGTTGGGCCCTTCGGCGCACGATTTGCGCAGTCCGGCCCGGATGGTGGCCAGGTAGGCGGGGTCGACGGGCAGGGTCCGCTCGACGATGGGCGCAAAGTCGCGGACCACCTGGTTCTGGCTGTCGACGGCGCGCAGCAGCAGCTGCGGCCGGTAGCGCGTCCCTCCGTTGGCGACGGCGGCGATTGCCCCCAGTGCCTGCAAGGGGGTGGCCAGGACGTTGCCCTGCCCGATCGCCATGTTGTACACGTCGCCCTGCACCCACGGTTCCCCCAGCACCTGCTCCTTCCAATCCGGCGTCGGGATCAGGCCGTCCGCTTCGCCGGGGAAACCGAGGTGCGTGGGTTCGCCGTAGCCATAGGCGTGGGCGTACTCCGCCAGCCGGGCGATCCCCAGCCCATCTTCGAACTTGCCGTCCGGCGTGCCGCCCGCGACGGTGAAGAAAAAGACGTTGCACGATACCTGCAAGGCCTGCACGACGTCGATCGGCCCGTGGCCGGCGCGGTTCCAGCACGGAAAGATCGTCGGCGGCAGGTTGGCGTCGTAGCGGTTGGGGACGACGATCGTCCCGCGGGTCCAGATGCGCGTGTCCGGGGCGATGATCTGCTCCTGCAGGCCGGCCCCGGCGACCACCAGCTTGAAGGTGGACCCGACCGGGAACTCGCCCGCGACGGCCCGGTTCACCAGCGGATGGTGTGGGTCCTCGATCAGCTCCTGGTACTCGGCGGTGGTCAGGCCCTCGACAAAGGCGTTGTTGTCGTACGACGGCAGGCTGACCATGGCCAGGACCTGCCCGTTGCGCGGGTTCATCGCCACGGCCACGCCGCTGTAGACGGTCCGGTAGTAGCCCTTTTTGTCGGCATCGGCCTTGCGAATCCCCCGGCGCAGGATCTCGGTCGCCTCTCTCTGGAGGTCGGTGTCCAGCGTCAGCACGATGTCGTAACCCGCTTTCGGCTCCTGCAGATATTCGAGCCCGCCGACGCGGTGGCCCGTCGCATCCACCTGGATCGCGGCCAGCCCCAGTTGCCCGCGCAGGATGTCCTCGTACGCGGCCTCCGCCGCGACCTTGCCAATCTGATCGCTGGCCAGGTAGCGGACCGGCTCCGTGCTGCGTTCGTCGGGGTTGTTGGCGGCCAGCTCTTCCGCGCTGATGCGGCCGATGTAGCCGACGACGTGCGCCGTCGTGGGGCCGAGGGGGTAGGTGCGCTGCGGCACCGTCGTGATGAGGATGCCGGGAAAGTCGAGCTTGTGCTCTTCGAGGGCGAGCGCCCGGCCGCGCGGGATGTTGTCGGCGAGGCGCACGGGCAGGTAGAGGGGGCCGGCGTTCCTGGCAAGGGCCTGCTCGAGCGCGTTCGTATAGGTCAGGCCGGCCGTTCCGGAGATGGCGGCCCGCAGCCAGCCGGCCGTCGTGGTGTCGAGCTGCACCGTGAAGCTGAGGGGCTGTCCGGCGGCGACCTGCTCTCCGAGCTGCTCCCACGTCCAGCCCATCTCGTCCACCAGCCAGGAAAAGACAATCTGCCGTTCCTCTGCCCCGACGACCTCAGGAGCCACCTGGAGCGAGCCGGTGCAGGTCAGGACGGCGCAGAGCTGATCGAACATGCGCACGCGTGCGGCCTCGTCCTGTGGCAGATCCTCGGCCATCGCCGACAGGGAAAAGCTCGGCACGTTGTCGGCCAGGATATTGCCCTGCCGGTCGAGGATGCGCCCCCGCAGCGGCTCCAGCGGAATGGTCCGGCGGTAGTTGCCCTCGGCTTCCTGGTAGAACCGGGCCCCTTCGACGATCTGCAAGTACCACAGCCGGGCGCCGAGCAGCACAAAGACCGCGACCAGGGCCAGGCGCGCGACGGTGAGGCGGAGGAAAAAGTCGCTCTTTTTGGAAAGCACGTCAACTCCAGGGCCGCGGTCCGGCCCAAGCGCTCAGGCAATGGTCAGGCGGCGGTGTACCCGCTGGTCGATGCGGTCCAACGCCCAGTAGGCGAGCGGCATCACGGCGGCCTCGAACAACGCCATGGGCAGCACGACACGCCACAGCAGGCCGCCCCACACGATCTCGTGTCCCAGGATGCACGACAGGATCAACAACAACACGTTGTAGAGGATCGTGGCCAGGAACGCCCCGCCGACCGGAAAGGCCAGGTTCCCGCGGTAGAACGGCGCTCCCAGCCAGCCCACCGGGACGATGGTCAGCAGCATGGCCAGGGCGTGGATGCCCAGGGGCAGCGGCGAAAAGAGGCCCAGGGCCAGGCCGCCCACCATGGCCACCGCGGCCCCCTCGGTGGTCCCGCGGACCATCGTCCAGGCCAGCACCACCAGCAGCACCAGGTCGAGCCGGATCTCGACGTAGGGGATGGCCGGCAGGACGCTGGCCTGCAGCAGCGCCACCAGAATCAGCAGGATCGAGACGAAATAGACCACCGTCGCTCCTCGGGACGGCCTCTTCCGCCCGGCGGCTACCTGGTTCCGAGCACGATCATCACCCGCTCCAGGTGGTCCAGGTCGACCACCGGGAGCAGCTCCGCCTGCTGGTGCATGTCCGCGGCCATCTCCAGGTGCAGGACCTGCCCGATGGCGATGCCGGGCGGAAAGGTCTCTTCCTCGAATCCGGCCAGGCGCAGGCCGGAGGTAACGACATAATCCCCCTCGTGGACGGCGTCGCCCTGGGGGATGTAGCGCATGAGCAGCCGTGATCCGGCCTGCCAGCGGCCTTCCACCACCCCGGTCGGGCGGTCTTCGTTCTGGATGACGGCGCTCACCGCGCTGCTCGTGTCGGTAATCAGCAGGACGTCGGCCGCGTTGGGATAGACCCGGATGATGCGTCCTACCAGGCCGGCCGCCGCGATGACCGGCATCCCGACCTCGATCTTGATCGTGGGGTCGGCCAGGGCCACCCACCCGATGCGCAGCACCTGCTGCAGGCTGCTGGGGTCGCGGCCGATGACGTCGGCGTCGAGGAGGACCATCTCGGGGAACCGCTCGTGCAGCCCCAGCAGCTGGCGCAGCTCCTGGTACTCCCGCTCCATCTCGCGCCAGCGGATTTCGCGGGCCGTCATCTCGTCAATGATCTCGCGCAGCTGCTTGTTCTCTTCCTGCAGCCGGCCGGCGTCCTGCCAGCGTTTCCACAGGCCGCCGACCTCGGGGCCCTCGGTGCTCGCGCCGCGCTGCAAGGGCGTCAGCAGCCACGTCAGCAGGCCCTTGATCCACCCCAGTCCGGCGACATGGTCCACCACGACCAGCGCCGCGCAGAGGACGATCAGCACCAGGATGACGATGCCTGCCTTGCGCATGGGCATCACCTTCTCACCCGCGAGGGTGTGACACGGCGTATGACGTGTTACGTGACGTACCCAGCGCCGGGCGCCCACCCGTGGGGAACCGGGCGGGCGTCTCAGATGGCGGTGGGGATGGGCCGGACCTTTTGGCTGGCCAGGACGATGCTGCGGTAGCGCTCAAAGTCGTCGACCATCATGCCGCAGCCGCGGGCCACGCAGGTCAAGGGGTCGTCGGCGATGCGGACCTTGATCTTGGTCTCGTGCGTCAGGCGGCGATCCAGCCCCAGGAGCAGCGCGCCACCGCCGGCCAGGACGATGCCGTGTTCCATGATGTCGGCCAGGACCTCGGGCGGCGTCTCCTCGATGGCGGCGCGGATCTCTTCGACGATGCGGTTGACCGGGCCCGAGATGCCCTCGCGCAGCTCGACGCTCGAGACCTCGACCTCTTTGGGCAGGCCCGTCAGGAGGTCCCGGCCGCGCAGCGTGACCCGGCGTTCCTCCTCCAGGGGAAAGGCCGAGCCGGCCAGGATCTTGGCCCGCTCGGCCATGCGCTCGCCGATAAAGAGGTTAAAGGCCGACCGCGCAAAGGCGACGGTGGCCTCGTCGATCTCGTCGCCGGCGGTGCGGATGGACCGGGAGATGACGATGCCGCCCAGGGAGATGACGGCGACCTCGGTGGTGCCGCCGCCGATGTCCACGACCATGCTGCCCGTCGGCTCCGAGACCGGCAGGCCGGCCCCGATCGCCGCGGCCATCGGCTCTTCGATGGTATAGGCCTCGCGGGCCCCGGCGTTGATCGAGGCGTCCTTCGCCGCGCGGCGCTCGACCTCGGTGACACCGCTGGGCACCCCGACGATGACCCGCGGGCTGGGGCGCAAGATGCTGCGGGTGCGCTCGTGGGCGCGGCGGATAAAGTAGTGGAGCATCTTTTCGACGACGTCGAAATCGGCAATGACGCCGTCCTTCAGCGGCCGGATGGCGACGATGTTGGCCGGCGTCTTGCCGACCATGGCCTTGGCGGCCTCGCCGACGGCCAGGACGTTCTTGGTTTTGCGTTCGATCGCCACGACCGAGGGCTCCCCGATGACGATACCCCGTCCGCGCACGTATACCAGCGTGGTGGCGGTGCCCAGGTCGATGCCCAGGTCGCGGCTAAAGAGGCCCATAAAGGCCGAAATCGGGTTCGGCATATCCGTGCTCCTTGTCCCGACGACAACGGTCTGGCGCTATTATACCACAGGTACGTTTGGGTGCAACGGAAACCTTACGCATTGTACTATAACCTGGCACGATGTGCAAACCTGTCCCATTTGCGTGCTGCGCGGGGCTGTAGTACAATTGCGGCGGAGGTTCGAGGATGCCGCGCACCTTTCGTCCCCGGCCGCGGGCCTGGTTGGAACTGGTGGTGTTGAGCGCCCTGATTGGGTCCGCCGGCCTGGCCGTGCTCGGGACCGACTCGTCCTGGGGCGTTATCGTGTCGCTCGGGGGGGCCGCCCTGGTCTTGCTCCTTGGAGGGCTGAACCTGGCAGGCACCTGGGTCCGCGTGGACGACCAGGGCCTGACCTACTCGTCGGGCGGGCACACCCAGACGGTGCCTTGGGCCGAGGTGCTGGATGCCGAGCTGGTCCAGCATGCCCAGGGCAAGCAGCGGCACTGGCTGCTGCTCCTGGGGCTGGCCCAGTCGCTGCACTGGGTTCCGCTGCAAGGGCTCGACCGCGACGCGATCTGGCAGTGGGTCCGGGAGCGGGTGCCGCCGGCGGCCCTGGACCCCGATGCCCACAAGCTGCTGCCGGACTACCAGGAATGGCTGGCCCACCGTGCGCAGTTGGCCTTCCCGGGCGCCGCCCCAGTGCGCATGATCGGCTTCTGGCGGGGCGTCCGCGCCGCCCTCGGCCGGCCGTGGTACCTGGCCCTCCTGGCCCCACTCCTGGCGCTGCTGCTGATCACGCTGGCCTACCGCTTCCCGCGCCCCATCGCCCTCAACGTCGGCGACTCGTACACCCGCCCCTTGCTGGCCGGCTTTTACGATCCGGAGGAGGGCGGCGGGATCGATTACGCCTTTACCTCCGCCCGGGCGGCGCTCCGGCTGGAAGGCATCGGCCGCGGGCCGGCCCTCCTCGAGGTGCGCATGGGCGGCGGGCCCGCCGGCGTCGTCCAGAATCTCTCGGCCAACGGCGTCCCCCTCGGGCCGATCCCCGCCGGCGGCGGCCTGGCCACCTATGCCTTCGCCCTGCCCGCCGCGGCGGCGCGCGGCGGCACCCTGGAGCTGGCCTGGGAGGGACCCACCGCCGCGCCGGCCGGCGATCCCCGCTCCCTGGGCCTGGCGGTGGACCGTGTGACCTGGACGCCCCTGCGCGGCGGGGGCGCGCCGGCCTGGGGGCAGCTCCTCTGGGCCGCCCTGGCGGCGCTCGCGCTGTACGCCCTCGCCCGGCAGCTGGACCTCTCCGCGGCCTGGGCGGCCGCGCTCTCCGCCCTGCTCGCCGCGGCCCTGGCGCTGGGCCTGGCCCTGGCCCGGCTCTGGCTCACCCTCTATACCCCACGCCTGGCCGGCCTGCTGATCGCCATGGCCGTGCTCCTGCCCCTGGCCCGGCGCGGCACGCGCGCCCTTTTTCGCCGGTTGGGGATGGAAGCGCCGCCGCGCGTCGAATCCTGGCTCTGGCGCATCACCGCCCTGGCCGCGCTCGTCAAGCTGGGCGGAGTCCTCTATCCCCACCTCATCGTCCTGGACATTGGGCCGCACGCCTATCGCCTCTTTCGCTTCCTCTCCGGCGACTGGGCCAGCCTCTTTACGCCGAATCAGTACTCGCTCCTGGGCCAGACGGTGGGCGTGGAGGGCGGCCAGTTCCCCTACTCGCCGCTCTTTCACGTCCTCTCCGCGCCGCTGACCCTGCTGCCCATCCCGCTCCCCCTCGCCGCAGGCCTCTTCAACGGCCTTCTGGAGGTGGCGCGGTGCCTGCTGCTCTACCTGCTCGCGACCCGCCTCACCGGCCGGCCGCGTGCCGGCCTGTGGACCGCCTTCTTCTACACCGTCCTCCCGGCCCCCTACTACCTGATGTCCTGGGGCAACTTTCCGACCCAGCTGGGGCTCTTTGCCGGCATCGTCCTGGTCACCTTCCTGGTCCTGGCCTACGACCGCCTGGGCCGGCGCGGTGGTTTCGTCCGGTGGGTCGCCGTGCTCGTGTTCGCCCTCCTCTCCTACACCGTCGTCGGCATCCTGGGCGTCGCGCTGCTGGCGCTGCTGGTCCTCTGGGAGTGGCTGCTCGGGGCCGGCCCGGCCCAGCGCCGGCGCGCCCTGGCCATCGTGGGCGGGATCGTCGCGGCCGAGGTCGTCGTCTTTCTGCTCTATCACAGCGCCTTTGCCGGCGTCCTGGTCGGCGAGACGCTGCCCGCGCTCGTGCAGGCGACGACGGAAAAGGCCACCGGCCTCGGTCCTGTCGAGGTCGACCCGCGCGAGAGCCTGGCCAGCAACTGGGTGGCGAACTGGATTTTCGTGCAGAACCGCATCACGGAGCTGGGGGTGGTGGTGAGCTGCGTGGGGATCGGCGCGCTCTTTGTCGCGCCGGCCGGCCGGCGGGGGCGGCCCTTGCTCCTGGCCTGGCCGGGCGTCTTTATCCTTTTCTCCCTCTTCAGCGGGCTGGTCGCCGACATGGTGCTCAAGCACATCTTGTTCATGTTCCCCTGGCTCTGCCTGGGGGCCGCCGTGCTGGCCGTCCACCTCTGGCGCCGCGGCTGGGCCGGCCGCCTGGCCGTGCTGGCCTACGCGGCCGGGATGCTCTGGCTGAGCCTGGCGCAGTGGCTGGAGCTGATCCTGGTGAAGCGGCACTGATGGTTGTAGGGGACAGTTTTCTAGTTTGCAGTTTCCACCATGGATCGGTTGGGTATTCGGGTAGGGGCGGGGCTGGCCCCCGCCGCGCCTACCGCGCTGCCAACCCGCTGATGGGAGTGCCCCGGAATCCATGCGCCGGCGCCGGCCAGGCAGACCTTGCCGGCTATGTGGCCGCCCAATGATCGCAGCAAAGGCAGGTGCGTCAACACACCCGACCGATCCGCGGCCCGGCCGGGCAATGAGGAAAGGCATCAGTCGATCCAAGTGTAGCATTCATCGGGCCCCAGTGAAGCCTTCACCGGACCCCAATGAAGCCCTCGTTGCCCCAAAACGAAACTTTCGGCGGATCCAAGCAAAGACCTGATTGCCCTCCCATGAAGCCTTCGTTGTCCGCAAATGAAGCTCTCATGGCCCCCTAATGAAACCTTCGCTGCCCCCAAGTGAAGACTTCTCATGAGGAAAATGAAGGCTTCATAGGAGTCCAAATCTGCCGTCATTTGATCCAGTTGTCGGCGGATGTTGGCTCCAACGACGGTTTCATTTTCTGTGGTCGACGACCGCAAACCGCCGCAAACCGATGGGCTGGTTTGTCAAGCCTCGCTATCTCGGCCGGCCCACGGGACGCCCCACCGCGGCGGCGCGCCGGCGGCACCACGCGCGCCCGTACCCACGGCCGGCCCACGGGACGCCCCACCGCGGCGGTCCGTCGGCGGCGCGGTCCGCGCCCGTGCCCACGGCCGGCCGGCGGGGG
>Ga0302251_1001011_pt1 | contig 19869 bp, 19 predicted proteins | sample AAG_RA_Gln_MG_FD_193534 | JGI IMG/M metagenome (GOLD analysis project Ga0302251, IMG submission 193534) | Enriched activated sludge microbial communities from anaerobic digester in WTTP, New Holstein, Wisconsin, United States - AAG_RA_Gln | ecosystem: Engineered > Bioreactor > Anaerobic >...
ACCTCGACTTTGTCCACCACCCCGAGGAATCCAGGGTTACTATCAACCAGTGGGTGGAAGACCAGACTGAAGACAGGATCAAAGACCTCATCCCACCTGGCGAAATCAATCCCAGTACAGCCCTTGTGATCACCAATGCCATCTACTTCAAGGGGACCTGGGTGAAGCAGTTCGATACGGCACTGACAAGGGATGCCGAATTCCTGACGGGGAGCGGAGCCATCGTGCAGGTCCCGATGATGCAGCGGACCGATGATGCCGCTGTGTTCAGGTATGCCGAGACCGGCTCGTTCCAGGTGCTTGAGATGCCCTACGAGTCAGGTGACGGGACAGAACTCTCCATGTTAATCCTGCTGCCGAAAGACGGCAGCCTCGATACCGTTGAGAAATCTTTGGATGCAGGCTCGCTCCAGGAGATCCGGAAGTCACTCGCATATAAGATCGTAAGGGTGTATTTCCCGAAGTTGACGATGGAGACGAAATATTTCCTGCCCAGGACTCTCTCAGCAATGGGAATGCCGATGGCATTCACTGCCGGTGCCGACTTCTCCGGGATGGATGGCAGCAGGGATCTCTTCATCACGAATGTCATTCACCAGGCGTTTGTAGAAGTAAATGAGGAGGGAACGGAAGCCGCAGCAGCAACCGCAGTGATCATGGGGAAAGGCGCAGCCCCCGTGGAAGAGAAGATCCCTGTATTCCGGGCAGATCACCCGTTCATCTTCCTCATCCAGGACAATGAGACCGGGAATATCCTCTTCATGGGCCGGGTGAACAACCCGGTCGGCACCTGAATTTTTTCCGTCCCATTTACGCGTGTTCACCGATCAGGAATGGATCTTCTGCACGATTGTTCCATCCCTGAAAATGGAGAGTAAGCCGCCGCTCTGGGATACGACGACCCCGATGGACTTCGTCATGCGGGTGATTCCTGCAACCGATGAATGACGTGACCCGAGACCGTCAGGGACCTTTACCCCGCTCACATCGACGGTAAGATACCTGCCAGCCGCTTCCACGATGCCATTCCCGCTCACAATGAAGGCACCGTCCAGCTGGGCGAACTCCTTGATATTCCCCCGAATCCCGGCATCGGTGATGTCCCGCTTCTCCTCCGTATGGCCGTGGAAGGGATTGAGAACAAACTGCCGAGAGAGGCTCATCACTGTGCCGGTATCCCCGATCACAAACGATGTCCCCACCGGCTGGCCTTCCCGTCCCTCCCGTGCGATCTCCATTGCGACCCTGATGACTGCAAGAAGGACTCCGGGCTGTACATCAGTCCCCGAGCAGGTCTTTTCAAGGAATTCCCGGGTGAGTTCTTTCCCCTGGGCAGGGATTGTCCCACGAGAGTCAGGGGATATACCTGCGGAGATGACGGTATCCCTCGCGATCTTCTCCCACTTTTCTGCCATTCCGAGGTACGATTCCCGTTTGTGGGGCGTATTCTCTGCGAATGTCCTGAACAGCTTGGCACAGACATGGGCGCTCGCTGCAGCAGTCTGGATGTCACCCTTTGCATGTGCGGAATAATAGAGGTCTTCCTGGACTGCGATGCTCTTCGGGATATCGGTGTGCCCGGGGGGACTTCTCCTCACTGAAAAGAGGCGGTGGGCAGCGAGTGCAAGGATCACAATGACAATCCCGGTGACAAGTCCAATGAGGAGAAGCGGGGAAGTCTCCCTGGGGGGATTTGAACCGGCAGGAAGGGGCGGTGCCGGGCTCTCGGACTTGAGCTCAACCGTGATCCTTTTGGAGGTTGACTGGCCATCGGACTGGATTCCTGTGACATTGATGGTATAGATTCCACTGGCGTTGTAGTGATGGGTAATGGGAAGATCCGGGGCATCCGTCGTAAATCCGTCATTCCACTCGGCAGTAACCGATCTGATGGTTACCCCCGGGCCACCCGCATTGAGATTGCCGTTCAGCGTGACGTTCAGGCGGCTTGTGACAGGTTCGAGAAGTGTCAGTGAAGGGGGACTTGCTGCAATCCCCGGTCCCGCAGGGAGAATGGAGAGAGGACTTGTATTGACGGTAGCGGTGACTTCCGGGATGGCCTGGATGGAGATATCGATGACGCCAGATTTTGAGGTGTACTGGCCATCAGATTGCTCGGCGGTGACAGTGAGGATATACTTTCCCGGATTGTGATAGTCATGCGAGTTCGGGAACCCGTGGTATTCCGGCGTGCTGTTGTCTCCCCATGTCCAGCGAAGTGAGAGAATCGTTTCATTTTCAGAACCGGGAGCTACACTTCCATACACCGTGCAGCTCACGTTCTCTCTCTCTATCCTGTCAAAAACAAGCGAGGGAGGCGAGGAAGCGGGAATATCCGGAATCCCAGGAGTATCAGGAACGGGTATCTCCACGGATTCATTCGAAGTATTCGAAGAGAGGGGGGAGTCTGCATGTACTGCTGCACCACATATAGCCCAGGTAATCACAAGCATTGCTACAGAGAGGCCACACCATCCTGTGAGCAGCGATCGGCGATGCATGAATGTCCCGGTATGAACACCTTAGAATATCATGATGGATGCTCTTAAAGATGGAAGCCCAACATCCCCTGCGGGTATCCGGGAATCGATGAGGGTACTATCATCGGGTTATTTACACCCTGAAGCGAATCTCTTTCAGCCTGACATGAAAGACCGCAGCCCCATCAATCTGAAAGCCATTGCCCGTGAAGCAATGGAAAAGTATGGATTCGAGCCGGAATTCCCTCCTGCAGTGATGCGGGAAGTCAACGGGATCAAAGAGACAGCCATCCTTGACAGGAAGGGGGATGTACGTGACCTTCGACACCTCCTCTGGTCGTCGATTGACAACTTCGACTCGGAAGACCTGGACCAGGTCGAATACTGCGAGGCCGGGAAGCAGGGCGACATTCTCGTCAGGGTTGCGATCGCAGATGTCGACTTTTTTGTCCCTCTCGATTCGGAGACGGATCGCCACGCCGGTCACAATGGAACATCGGTCTATCTTGGTGTCGAGACATTCCCTATGCTCCCCGACCGCCTCTCCAAGGGGATCTCTTCGCTCCTCCCCGGGCAGGACCGGCGGGTGATGGTGATGGAGTACACCGTGCAGCCTGACGGGGACGTCATCCATGGAGGGATATACCGGGGAATCATAACCAACAAGGCGAAGCTCATCTACGAGGAGGTTGGTGCATGGCTGGAAGGAACCGGTCCCATTCCGCCCACCGTGAGCGTGGTCCCCGGCCTCGAGGAGCAGATCCGCCTCCAGTACGAGGTGACGCGCCGCCTGAGGGCCCACCGGATGAAGAAAGGAGCGCTTGATCTTGAAACGATCGAGGCCGAACCCGTCATGAAAGGAGGGACCGTGGACGTGCTTGTGATCCAGGAGCAGAACGCGGCAAGGCAGATCATCGAGGAACTGATGGTTGCTGCAAACGGTACGATGGTGCATGTCCTTGGCGAGGCGAATGTTCCCATGATCCAGAGGATTGTCCGGGTCCCGAAACACTGGGACGGCATCGTCGAGACTGCCGCAGAATACAAATTCAAACTCCCGAAGGAGCCTGATTCAAAAGCACTCGCAAAATTCCTTGACCGGCGGAGGTCCGCCGACCCCGAGCGCTTCCCTGATCTTTCCCTGACTATCGTGAAACTCATGGGGCCGGGGGAGTACGTGTCATTCGTCCCGGGCGATACCCCCATCGGGCACTTTGCCCTTGCGGTCATCGATTATACCCATTCCACGGCCCCGAACCGCCGCTACGTGGATGTGATCAATCAGCGGCTCCTCAAGTCGGTCCTTGACAAAACTCCCGTCCCCTATTCTCCGCGTACCCTCAATGAGCTTGCGGAATGGATGAGCGACCGGGAGAAGGCTTCCCAGAAAGCCGAGCGGTTCATGAGAAAGGTCGCGGCAGCAGTCCTTCTCAAAGACAGAATTGGGCAGACGTTCGAAGCGATCGTCACCGGCGCCCAGGAGAAGGGAACCTACGTGCGGCTCATCGATCCTCCTGCAGAAGGAAGGGTGGTGGAGGGCGAACGGGGGCTGCGTGTCGGCCAGAAGGTCGTGGTCCGGCTGCTCTCGACAGATCCTCCAAAGGGGTTCGTTGATTTTGCCCTTGAGGGGAAGTCATCACGGAAAGGCCGGAAACTTCATACCTCCTCTCGCTGAACACCCCTCATGCCAGATCCGGTCATCCTGGTCACCGGTTCCACCGATGGAATCGGGAAAGCAACGGCACGCGAGCTGGCAGCCCATGGGGCCGAAGTGATCCTTCACGGGCGGAACCAGGGGAAAGGCCAGGAGGTCATACGTGATCTCAAGCGGCAGGTCTGGAACAGGAAGCTCGACCTCGTGATTGCAGACTTCTGCGTCCAGGACCAGGTAAGGCACATGGCGGAGGAGATTGCATCGCGGTATACCCATCTCGACGTCCTCATCAACAATGCGGGGACCTTTGAGAAGCTCCGGACAACCACTCCCGAGGGGATCGAGACCACGTTCGCCGTCAATTATTGTGCTCCGTTTCTCCTCACTCATGGACTCCTCCCCGTTCTTGGGAAGAGCGGACATGCCAGGGTCATCAATATCACGTCTGATGCACATCGCGATATCAGGCAGATCGACTGGGAGGATCTCCAGGGAGAGAAAAGGTATGATCCCTTTAAAGCATACGCCCTCTCAAAATTTGCGAATGTGACCTTCACCCACTCGCTTGCCGGGAGAACCGGAGGAACCGGGATCACCACCACATGCGTTCACCCGGGTGTCATTGCGACAAAAATGCTCCGGGCGGAGTACCCGGGAATACGCGGGAAGGCTCCTACAGAAGGTGCAAAATTGCCCGTGTACCTTGCCCTCTCTCCGGATGCCGCCGAATATTCAGCACAGTACTTCGAAGAGAGCATGCATCCATCGCCCTCGTCAGCCTTAAGCCGCGACCGGTTTGTCCAGGAGAAATTATGGAGAGTTGCATGCACGCTTACGGGTGTGGATGCCCGCGATTGAATCTTGGTGTGTGTAACGTTACAATCCATAAGAGTACCTTATCGGGGCCATTCCTTCACAGGGTTGTCGTAAAAGGACACTGTACCGGATCGTATGCAACTGTTTTTCCGGATTCATAATCCCAACATTCATACCCCTGTATTGATGATTTCCTTCTATCCGCCATGCTTGAGAAGACCGACCTGTCGAAGAGTATCGACGAGGACACGTTCAAAAAGGAGATTGCTCCCCTCTATCCAAGGCTCGGCGTTCTCCAGAGAGAACTCTGGGACCGGCGTGTTCCCATTATCATTGTCGTAGAGGGGTGGAATGCATCCGGCATCACGATGGTGGTGAGCGAGCTTATACAGTATCTCGATCCCAGGGGATTCGCGCTTCACTCCATCGGATCGCCGAATGACGATGAGCGTGCCCGGCCGCTTCTCTGGAGGTTCTGGACAAGGACCCCGGCACGCGGCAGGATGGCACTCTTTGCCCGGAGCTGGTACTCGCGGTCCCTCGCGGAACAGGTATCGGGTATTGACTGGCGATCGCAGATAAGGCGTTCGATTACGGACATCAACACCTTTGAGCGGCAGATCTCCGATGACGGGGCGGTGATCATCAAGTTCTTCCTCCATATCAGCAAGGAAGAGCAGAAGAAGCGGTTCTCGGAGCGGGAGAAGGACGCCCTCACCTCGTGGATGATCACCCAGGGTGACTGGGACTTCCACAGCCACTATGACGATTACCTCCCCATCATAGAGGAGTACCTCGATGGCACTGATACACCCCATGCACCATGGACTGTTATCGGGGCCACAGAAGGGTTCTATACGCGCCTCAAGGTCTATTCAGTGATGATCAGGCAGCTCGAGAAACGGTACCGGGAGTCGAAGAAACGCGGGAGAGAGAAGAAGCACCGTGACATCAGGAAACCGCCAAGGACCCGGGTGGAGCGGGTCGCCGATCCACCGGAACACTACACCCGGGGGGAGTACGAATCAGCCCTCTCCCGCTCCCAGGACGAGGTCAGGGACATCCAGTACTGGCTTTACAAGCGGAAGATCCCGCTCATGATCGTGTACGAGGGATGGGATGCGGCAGGGAAAGGCGGCAACATCATGCGGCTCGTGCACTCCATGAACCCACGGGGCTACGATGTGGTCCCGGTATCACGACCGGACCAGACCGAGGCCGATCACCACTACCTCTGGCGATTTTACCGGCGTTTTCCCCCTGCAGGGCATATCACGATCTTTGACAGGAGCTGGTACGGGAGGGTTCTCGTCGAGCGGATCGAGGGATACTGCGCCGAACAGGAATGGAAGCGGGCATACCGGGAGATCAACGAGATGGAACAGTCCTACGTGGAGCAGGGTGGCGGGCTTGTCAAGTTCTGGCTCGAGATCAGCCGCGACGAGCAGCACCGCCGGTTCATGGCCCGGCAGAATGATTCCCTCAAGGAGTGGAAGATGACCGACGAGGACTGGAGGAACCGCGGGAAGTGGCGCGAATACGACGAGGCCGTCGACGAGATGCTCGCAAGGACAAGCACCAGTGCAGCGCCATGGACCGTGATCGAATCGGATGACAAGTACTATGCTCGGCTCAAGGCACTCCGGACCGTCATCGAGTATGGGATACACCTTCTCAGGTGAGTTGCGCAGGGAATGGACATGGTGCTACCCCCGCCGGGGAGGTATGGGGTGCAAAAGGGTATCCGGCAGGGATAGCAGCCTCTGTCTTCCTTACCTATAGCTATCCGTATACTGCATGGATCGGGATGATCGTGCAGATCAGGACTATGAGTAGGGGGGTGGAATGGAGCATAGTTGCGGCACAGAGCGCTTTTCTGGCGAGAAGGGCCTGTTTTGCCCTGAGCGCTGCGGCAGCGACCATGTCTCTTCGTCTATTCATCGGTTTCCTCCCGGGATGAAAATCCTTGCATTGGGATCTCCAACCCGGGACAACAGTTCTTGAACACCATTAAATAAATGGGGCGATACGACAGGTGTATTTCCTGAACCTCGTGGTTCAATGGTCTTGCCGACACGCGGATGAAGATTAGTGACAAGAAAAAGGGGGAATTACTGATTGTGTCACCCGGAAGAGGCTAGATAGCCACTATGCCTAAAAATATGATAATTCAGGCCTATACGACGTTGACGTTCAGCAGGTACCTGTCTTCGCTGCCGGTCACGTTCTCCCAGGACCGCATGTAAGTTGCCTTGAACTGCTGCAGGCCTGTTTCTGTTCCTTTCAACAACCAGGAATGAGTACCGCCCACTCCAACCGTGCCTGCTCCTGCTGCATCCATCGTATAGGTGTCATTGACGATCATGAGTCCCTTGGTGACTGTGGCATTCCACATGTATCCCGTGGTCGGGTTCTCCCGGAGTTCAATCACGAACTCTTTTCCTGCAGTGACAGTGACGGTGGAATTATTCGCGGATTCATTGTAGACCATGGGCTTCTCCTCCAGCACAGGGGGTACCTGTGTGGTTGTCGGAATAGTGGTGGTTGGCACGGTTGTGGCCGGCGGGGTTGCAGGTGACTGCGTGCACCCGCAAAAAAGAAGAGATCCTCCCAGGACGATACAGAGGCAGCATGCGATGAGCATCTTCCTTGAACCTTTCATATCGGTACGCATACACTATGCAGGTTCTTCCGTATCGCTGAAAAACATGCTGATTTCTTCTTATTGGCGGTTAAAAAGTCGCAATTTCTTACCGGTGCAGGTTTACCACACCTCATATATCCGGTGGTGAGGCCACCCGTCCGGGGATCTCGCGGATTTCAGGAGGGATAAATAAGGGGCATTCCAGGCAACTTCACTTTGCTGGCAGGGAAGAACATTAATATCGATGATTGTGTTATTGGAGACTATGTATGATATCGTGACGACGAGGAAGATGGAGAACGGGGTTGCCTGCTACTATGATAAGAGTGGGAAAACCGAGCTCGAGAGCTTCAATTTCCAGGAACTGATTGACATGAAGATCAATGCGCTCGATCTCCTGAAAGATTCAGGGAACTATGCAGTCGATCCTGCAGCCCACCGTGTTGTGATGAAAAAGTAGCGATTGGCTATATACCGTCATTCGAAGACGGATTTTCTATCCCATCGATAAATATTCTTTCAGGGGGAGAATATCCTCATTCTCTTTCACAACGCTTCACACCCTGAGCATACCTTCAGGTACCCCGTATGCCGTTGCCTTCTCCATACCCTGTTTTCATCCACTTCACCGGGACCGGGCTTGCGAATTAGGATTTGACCTTCGTCAGCCTGACGCTAATCTTGGAATTCCGGTTTCAGAACAACCAGTACAGTGAGATGATGTACACGAGATACCCACACACGAGCAAGCCCCCCCAGATCCTTGTTACCATCCGTCTCCCTGAAAAGAGCGGGAGAATGGCGACGGTGAAGACCAGCAGCAGACCGATGCTTTCCGGATCGGGTGACGAGATGGGTATGAAGAGTGCATTCAGTCCAAGGATAAAGAGGAGGTTGAAGATATTACTCCCGAGGATGTTTCCGACCGCAATCCCGGGACTGTTCCGGTATGCAGCGACGATTGAGGTGGCCAGTTCGGGAAGAGAGGTTCCAATCGCGACCATGGAGAGCCCGATGACGACCGGAGGGATGGAGAAGATCTCCGCGATTTCGACCACACCGATGAGCAGCAGGTGTGCCCCGATGATCACAGCCGCGATGCCTGCAATCGTGAAAAGAAGTGGATACCGTGAGTGTTCGGGGGACGACATCTCCATGATGTTCCCCGTCCTCCACAGCATGACAAGTATTGCCGCAAAGAGGGCAAGCATGACGATGCCTGAAAAGATATCATAGATCCCTCTCCACGCAAGCAGAATAAAGAAGCCTGTTGCGAGCAGCATCAGGAATATATGCTGCAGGGATCCGCGCTGCCGGGAGTAGATCCCTGCACTTCCCGGCTGGAGGAGAGCGAACAGTCCCAGGATAAGCGCGATATTGGCAATATTGCTCCCGATGATATTTCCCATCCCTATCCCGAAATTTCCTCCACTGAATGCCTCCGAGGTGACAACAAGTTCAGGGAGCGACGTGCCAAAGGCGACCACGGTCAGACCTATGAATTCAGGGGAGATCCCGAACCGGGACGCGAGTCCACGTGCTCCCTCAACAGTAATGTCAGCGCCCTTGAGGAGGAGGACGAGACCAACGGCAAAGAGGAGCAGGGGGATGATCATAGGGCTTTCCATATCCTGGTTGAGAAAATCCTGTGCTACCTTTGGAGTTGAGGGGGTAAATATCCTTCAGGATATTCTAGATGTCTCTGTACTAGTGAAATCATTTCCTCATTTCATGGTCAGTCCACACGTTTCAATGAGATCATTGAAACCTGTTTAGCCAGAAAAAAGCGTCACGGAAAAATATGGGAATGTACCCGCGGACTGGCACGTGGGGATTGGCTCTTTACAGAGTTTCTGATACGAAGAGTATTCCGGCAGAAATGCGCGTAAATTATGGGATCAGGGAATGAAATAAGTATAGATGGCAGGAATTTCAAAAACCCGAGCCCGTCTTTTCGGCGTTGCATTTCTCTCCGGTGCCGGATTCCGGCTTGGCATTCCTGGCCTTGCGGATCTGATCGAAGGGATATGGGGTGAGGCTGAACCTGCGTCAAGGAGTGTTCTTCCCGCAGAGTGGCAGGGAATGATCAGCATTCTCAGTCTTGTTGTGTTCGGTGTGGTTCTATACCTCAACTACAAGGTCTTTTTCAAGGGAGCGAAGAAGGGGAGGCGGGGGCTCCTGATCGTTGTATGCGGGTTTTTGGCAGGGATTGTGGTGGCAAGTGCATGTCTTTTGGTTTTCATCAACCAGATTTTTAACTAAAAAAAAATGAAAATCGAAAGTGTACTCGATAATGCGTTTTTCCGTTTTTTTCGCATTGTTCACAGGTTCATTCAAATAAATTAGGAGAATGTTTTGGCCTTTTCCAACAAATCGGTCGGAATATACAAATCCCCCTATTTTCCTCAAACAACCATGGAAAATTGATATATCTATAACCAATATGAATGAAATATTCCAAGGTATTTTCACATCGATTGAGTATCATCCATGACCCGCCATCGCCGCAAGATCCCCATAAGACCCGGGCTCTCCCCGGGAACCCTGACAGTGAATGGAGCCCATACCACGGGGCCGGTCCGGATCACGGTGATCGATTATGATGAAAAACACTATTCAGAGAAACGGGTCGAGAACGTCGAGGACTGCTTCCCATTCCGTGATACAGACACGGTCACCTGGATCAATATCGACGGGCTTGGAAATACTGAAGTGATCGAACGGATCGGGAAGCACTATCACATCCACCCCTTGATCCTCGAGGATATCCTGAACACCGGGCAGCGCCCCAAGATGGAGGACCTGGAGACCTATCTCTACGTGAACCTCACCATGTTGCAGCTCACGGGGCCGGAGAAGACAATCAAGGGCGAACACATGAGCCTGATCATCGGGTCCAATTTCCTCCTCTCCTTCCAGGAGGATGTGGGCGATGTCTTTGATCCTGTAAGGGAGCGTATCCGGAAAGAGGGCCGTATCAGGAAGTTCGGTCCGGATTACCTGGCATATGCACTGATCGATGATATCGTGGACAACTACTTCCTCGTGATTGAGCACCTCGAGGAACAGGTCGAGATCCTTGAAGAGGAGCTCGTAACGAACGCCACCCCCTCGTCGCTCCATAAGATCAACACCCTTAAAAAGAGCATGATCTTTCTCCGGAAATCCATCTGGCCCCTCCGGGAGGTTATATCAGGCATGGAGCGAACAGAGTCATCCCTTATCAAGGAGAGCACGGAAATCTACCTCCGTGATGTCTATGACCATGTCATCCAGGTCATCGACACCCTGGAGACCCTCCGTGATATGGTCTCGGGGATGATCGACATCTACCTCTCCGGGCTCTCGTACAAAATGAACGAGATCATGAAGGTCCTCACCCTGATTGCCACCATCTTCATCCCCCTCACCTTCGTTGCGGGAGTATACGGGATGAACTTCAGGTACATGCCCGAGATTGCGTGGGAATACGGATACTACATGGTATGGGGGATCATGATCACGATGGTGCTGGTAATGATCTACTACTTCAGAAAGAAACAGTGGATCTGAGTTAGTCATGGCTCAACATATGCCGGTTCCTGAGAATAATGCGGAAATATACAGGGACTCACCGCTATGGAATCCTGGCTGATTGCACTGATAGCTGTTGTACCGGGTTTACTCTGGCTCTACTATTTCTATAAAAAGGACCGGTACGAGCCCGAGCCGCTTGCCTGGATCCTGGTAGTATTCACCCTTGGGGCGCTCGTCACCATCCCAGTGGGTATTTTTGAGGGCATTCTCGAGGCTGCAACGGGAAGCATCCTTGCTGCCATCCTGATCGCACCTGCCTGCGAAGAACTTGCCAAGTACTGGGTGGTGAAAAAGAGTGTGTACGGGAGCAGGGAGTTCAATGAGCCGGTCGATGGGATCATCTACGCCGCGGCAGCCGGCCTTGGATTTGCCACCCTGGAAAACATCCTGTATGTCTTCTCCGCGTATGACGAATCGCTCCTTCTTGCCATTGAGACCGGTGTACTCCGCGGGCTCCTCTCGGTGCCGGGCCATGTGCTCTTCTCGGCCATGTGGGGTGTAGCACTCGGGATGGCTAAGTTTATGCCCGGTGATTCCGGGAAGATGCTGATATGGAAGGGGATCTTTTTCTCCATGCTTGCCCATGCACTCTTCAATTACCTCATCCTCCAGTCTGTCCTCGGATTGGGTCTCCTTGTCCTCGTCGTAATCCCTGTCTTCTGGATTCTTACCGACCGCAATATACGGCAGGCCCTTTCACTCTCGTTTTTCAAATGAAGGGTGAAGCCTTCAATACAGGTACATTCAGTCAAATTCCTGGTTGAGAAGGGGACATCAATGGAAACAAGGTTCTACACGCACTGGATTGAATGGTTTGATTATGAAAATGGCACGCTTCAGATATCCTTATTGATCCAATATGAAGAAAATGTGCGGAAAGACATTTCAGTGGATTAGATTCACCGCGGCACACGCGTCAGCACAACAATCTCGACAGGGGTGTCGCGAAGATCCCTTGTGTGGAACGAGAACGATCTCTTCATCGAGAGGGTCCCCCCTACTACCTCAACAATCTCTGCCCTGCCCTGTAGGTAGGATGAAATGAAGTCCCTGCTTCCTGCATTGAAGATCCCGTAGACTACCGGAGCTACCAGGAGAGCGGTATCGATAAAAGGCCGGTCAGCATGGCGTTTCTGCGCACCGAAGGGAGGATTCATGACGACGGTATCGCATAGGCCAATCCTGGAAGCAAGGTCAGGATCGCAAACATCACCCTCAACGAAGCGGGGAGAGACACCAAGAATTTTCGCATTCTCTTTGGCTATTGGCAGTGCATTGCGGTCACGCTCAACACCAGTCACTTCTTTTGCCCCGAGTAGCACGGCTGCGATTGCGAGGATCCCGGTCCCGGTCCCGAGGTCGCAGACACGCTTTCCCTCGATGTCACCGCGTGCGTGGGCGTGGAAGAGGAGGCGGGCGGCAAGATCAGGCGGAGTGAGGTACTGTTCGTCTCTGGCCGAGGGGGATGGAAATCCCTTCACCTGTGTAAGACGCATCTCGAGATGTTTCAGCCGGAGTCCCGTCATTCGAGCTCGTCCATGGAATACTCGCCAAATTCCTTCTCACCAAGAAGTATCTGGTATTCCTGTGGCGTGATGACCGGCGCGGGGAATCTCACCTGGTCATCATAGGCGAGCCTGGGGCAGGCGAAATTCACGTACGCAGGAAACCCAAGGTTCTCGAGTTCATCCGGGGAGACTTCCTTCATGAGAATGATCACCGCATTTTTGGAGCGGGAAGCCATCTCCCGTGCAAGCCTGAAGCGTTCCTGCCCGCTCTTCGTGCTGACGAGCAGACCGATACATTCCGCCGCCCGTGCTCGCTCGATCAGGGCATGACGGCGCCGGAGAAACCGTTCTGCGTTGACCTCCTGAACCTCCCCGGTGAAGGGATCGAGTGCCACGACCCGGTGGCCGGTTGCCAGCTGGATCCCAAGTGGGTGAAAAACACCAGTGCCCACGAAAAGGATCTCGTTGATCCCTTCAATCCTCGCAGCACCAAAAGCACACCCGAGCACCTGGCCCTCCCTACATCCGCGTGAACCTTTCGCAGAAAGGGCCTCTATGTCTTGTCGTAAGAGTGCAGCCTTCATCACATCTAGCTGGTGGATATGCTGCGCGGTGGTAACAAGCCCGATCTTTTTGGTTTTCAGGAAGGGAACCGCAAGATGAACGACAGAGAAATCGAAGTCTATCAAAAACGGCTCAAAGATGATTCTGGGATCGGGATCCCGGAGCGGGGTGTGCCCGAAATGGACCAGGACATCCGCATACCTGAGCGTGTCTACCGCAAGGTCGCACGCCCCGTAACAGGGATCACCGCTGACGATGACCTCAAACCCCTCGTCCTTGAGAGTGCATGCAACTTCTGTGGCCTTCCTCTTCAGGCCGGCCGGGAACTGGAGGGCAACCACTCTTGCCCCCCGATCCTTGAGCCGTGCTACAAGGTCAGAATATCCGGTCAATGACATGCACCCTGTCGTTGACCTCCACGCTCACCAGGGTCTTATAGGGTCTCCCGATATCGGGGGATCCTCTCCTTATCACAAAACAGATGTCCTGGACCTCAGCGCCTGCCATGTCCAGGGCCCAGAGGAGTGCCCGGGTGGTTCCGCCCGTACTGATCACATCGTCGACGATCACCACCTTGTCACCCCTGTTCACCCCGTTTAAGAAGAGCTGTCCCTTCGAATATCCCGTGGCCTGGTGAACGGCAATCTCGTCAGGCAGCTGGTACTCCCTCTTGCGAACGATGTTCATCGGGATGTCGGTCGCAAGCGAGAGGACAGCCCCTATCGGGATTCCCATCGCTTCGGCTGCCATGATGCGGTCAACACCCTCGAGGTCCATGACCTTGATCATGGCCATACACACCTCGCGCAGGAGGTGGGGATCCACATCCGGAACCCCGTCGGTGATGGGATGGATGAAGTAGTTGTAGTCGCCCCTCTTCACAATCGGGCAGGTCTCAAGTGATTGAACGAGCCTTTCAAGCATGATGTTCTCCGAAATCTTTCAGGAATGATTCTACCACGCCTGCATGGACATGGGGCATGCAGACGATGCGAAGGTGCCCTCCTCTCGTATAGGACACAATCCAGGGAGGAGGCACGTGTACCGGTGCAAACGTTGCGACGTTCACATCGGGAGTGACTGCCCTCATGACACCATAGGTCTCCATGCCGTCGGTCAGCCTTCTCATATTCTTCATGCAGCCGGCAACGATATCGCGGAATCCCTCGATACCCTCGTACTCGAGCACTGCGAGCGCACCTGCGACAGACGCTCCGGGCCTTGTACCAGAAAGGGTATACCCCTGCTTGGTCGAGAGGTAGGGGGTATCCACCATGAGTGAGCAGAGTGCCTCCCGGTCCCTGACGAGAAGGACGCCGGAGGGGATGGTGCTCATCCCCATCTTGTGGGGATCCACGGCAATGCTGCTCACACCCGGAAGTGAGAAGTCAAAGTGAGGTGCCCCTGGGAGAAACGGGAGCACCAGCCCACCAAAGGCTGCATCAACGTGGAAGAAGAGGTCATGATCCCTCGCGATGCCTGCAAGGTCCGCGATCGGGTCTACCATCCCGTATTCGGTTGTGCCGGCGATCCCGACAAGGCAGCAGGTGTTCCGGTCAATCATCTCCTCTGCGGCTCGGGCGTCCATGCGGTATTCGGAATCAAGCGGAATGGTCTTCATCTCGAGGCAGAGGATATCACATGCTTTTTTGAATGAAAAATGAGCCGATTCAGGGATGACCACGTTCGGTCGTTCCTTCCCGCCAAGCGCTCGTGCGATCCTGAGTGCCTGTATGTTCGATTCGGTCCCGCCTGTCGTGGCATACCCGCACGCGGTGGGGAGGTGAAGCAGGGTCCCGAGCCGCTCGATAAGGAGCCTCTCGAGCCATGCCGTCCCCGGGAAGAGGCCGGGATCGCCAAGGTTTGTCTCCATGAACTCCATGTGCGCCCTGACCGCAACGGGATGCGGCAGCGTGCACATGGAAGAGAGGATGTGGGCGTGATCGATATCCTCCCCCTTCTTCGAGAGAAGGAATGAAAAGAGTTGATCTGAAGAGAGTCCCTTCTCACGCATTCCGGGATCTCGCGCTCTCCAGGAGTATCTGCTTCTCGGTCCTGGCGACGGTTTCGCGGATCTTCGCGATGGCATCGATGTTTGCGGAGACGCTCGTGATGCCGTGCTCCACAAGCCATTTGACCATGGGGGGTTCGGAACCCGCCTGCCCGCAGATGGATACTTCAACCCCGTTCTCCCTGCAGCACTGGATTGCAGAGTCGATCAGTGCAAGCACGGCGGGGTGCTTGGGCTGGTACATTCCCGCGACATGCTGGTTGTTCCGGTCGATTGCAAGGGTATACTGGATGAGGTCGTTCGTGCCGAACGAGGCAAACCGAATCCCGGCATCGATGAAATCCTGTATAAGGATGGCACTGCTCGGGATCTCGATCATCACCCCGAGTGTCGCATTCTCAACATCAACGCCCCATTGCCTCATCATCTCGCGTGCCCTGATGAACTCCTGGGGATGGGAGACCATGGGGAACATGATGCCGAGGTTGTCATAGCCCTGCTCCCAGAGCCGCTTGAAGGCCTCGACCTGGAGCCTGAACTGGTCGGGCGACTGGAGATCCCTCCGGATGCCGCGCCACCCGAGCATGGGATTGTGCTCGATGGGCTCGTTCTCGCCGCCTGCCATGTTCCGGAACTCGTCGGTCGGTGCATCGAGGGTCCTTACCCAGACGGGTTTTCCATAGAATGCATCAAGAACGGTCTTAATTCCCCTGTAGAGCTCCTGGATGAACTCTTCTTCCCGGTTGTTGGTGATAAACCATCCCGGAGTCTTGTTCAGGCCGAGGATCAGGTGCTCGATCCGGAGCAGCCCGACCCCGTCGGCTCCCGTTGCAGCAGCCCGTGCTGCGGCCTCGGGCATTGATACATTGACCTTGACGCTTGTTGCAGTGATAACAGGGGCAGCGACACTCTCGACAACATGGGCTTTTTCCCGTGATTTGGTCAGAGCGCCCTCGTAGATGAATCCCTTCTCTCCATCGACCGTGACGGTCTGGCCGTTCTTCAGCACCTGCGTGCCGGTCTTGGTCCCGACAACGGCCGGGGTCCCGAGCTCCCTGCTGACGATAGCTGCATGGCAGGTCATGCCTCCCTCGTCGGTGACGATGGCTGCGACTTTCCGCATGGCAGGCACCATGTCGGGGTTGGTCATCTGGGTGACCATGATGTCGCCGTCTTTTACCATGCCCGTATCCTTGACATCCCTGACGATCACGACCTTTCCGCTCGCGATCCCGGGAGATGCCCCCTGGCCCTGCAGGAGTATCTTCTCGCTCCCCGTCTCTGCATGAGGGGTGGTCGCAGCCGAAGCCCTGATAGTGGTGATGGGGCGTGACTGGAGGATGTAGATATTATCTCCCACAATTCCCCATTCTACGTCCTGCGGGACGCCATAATGGGTCTCTGCAACCTTCCCGAAGGCCGCGAGTTTCCGCACTTCCTCATCTGTCAGGAGCGGGGTATCCTGCATGTCTTTCCGGACTTCGACGGTCCTGGTGCCATTCTCTCCGGAGGAGATGATCTGGTACCGCTTGTTCGCGATGAGGCGGTCGACAACCTTCTCACTCCGCTGGTCAAATACGTACTTGTCGGGTGAGACCGAGCCTGAGACCACCGCTTCGCCGAGCCCCCAGGAACCCTCGATGATGCTCTGCTGCTCCCCGGTGACCGGGTGCGAGGTGAACATCACGCCAGCCTTCTCTGAAAAGACCATCTGCTGGACAACAACAGCGATGTTCACGCTCTGGTTGTCGAATCCCTGTTTCGCGCGATAATAGATTGCCCTTGCGCCGTAGAGGGATGCCCAGCATTTCTGGATGGCGATGAGAAGGTTCTTCTCTCCCTTGACATTCAGGTACGTCTCCTGCTGGCCGGCAAAACTCGCATCAGGAAGATCTTCAGCGGTTGCGCTCGACCTGACCGCAACGACCATGCGGGAATCTTCCATCTCCTCATAGGCACTCTTTATCTTCTTCTTGAGCAGTGCCGGAATCCTGGCTTTCATCACCGCGTCCTTGGCCTTTGTTGCAGCATGCTCGAGCTCGACGCTGTTATCAACGTCGACTTCTGCAAGATCCGCAAATATGGTCTTGTCCAGGCCGGCCTCGACGAGAAACTGCCTGAATGCATAACTGGTAACCACAAAGGCCCGCGGGACGGGGAGCCCGATTGCAGACATCTCACCAAGGGATGCCCCCTTTCCCCCCACTGCAGGAATATCCTCTTTTCGTATCTCTTCTAGCCAGAGAATATCGGGCATTTCTTTCATGCACGCACCACTATGATCTGCACGCCCGCCGGTTTAATACATTCTCATCCTCTTGCAGGACATGCGGGTCACCCATGTGGCGGTGAGACAGGGCAAGAGAACCCTGCCGGACAAAAACCCTCAATATCTGGAGTGCAGATATGATGTGGGTTTTATTGTGAGTTTCAAAATACTGGTCAGCGATCCGCTTGCCGATGAGGGACTGGAGATTCTCCGCCGGGAATGCGATGTTGACGTAAAAACTGACTTAAAAGAGGACCAGCTGGTCTCCATCCTCGGTGACTACGATGCACTCCTTGTCAGGAGCGGCACCGAGGTCACTGCCAGGGTAATAGAAAGCGGAAAGAAACTCAGGTTCATAGGGCGTGCCGGGGCGGGCGTCGATAATATCGATATGGACGCTGCGACCCGGAAGGGCATTATTGTTGCCAATGCCCCGGAAGGAAATACTCTTGCTGCCACCGAGCACACCATGGCCATGATGCTCTCACTCGCGCGAAGCATACCCCAGGCAAATGCCTCGCTGAAGAAGAAGGAATGGAAGCGCTCGAAGTTCATGGGAGTCGAGCTGAACGAGAAGACGCTCGGGATTGTCGGCCTCGGGAGGATCGGCCGGGAGGTTGCAAAGCGTGCCCAGGCCCTTGGTATGCACATCGTGGGATACGATCTGTTTATCAGCAAAGAACGTGCCTCCCAGATGGGAGTTGAGGCCCTCTCCCTGGAAGAGCTCTTCAGGGTCTCTGATTTCATCACCGTGCATACCCCGCTGACCAAGGAGACCAAGCACATTGTCAATTCCCGGAGTATCGCGACCATGAAGGATGGAGTGCGGATCATCAACTGCGCCCGAGGCGGGATTATCGATGAGAAGGCGCTCTGCGATGCGATCAGGTCAGGAAAGGTGGCAGGGGCAGCCCTTGATGTATTCGAGGAGGAACCTCCACTCAGTTCTCCTATTCTCGAGTTCGACCAGGTGATCACCACACCCCATCTCGGAGCCAGCACTGTGGAAGCCCAGCAGAACGTGGCAGTCTCGATTGCCAAACAGTGTCTGTCAGTTCTGAAGGGGGGATCTGCCAGGAATATCGTGAACGCACCCATTGTCCCGGCGGAACACGCGGATGTCATCGAGCCGTTTGCAATCCTTGCCCACAAGATGGGGAGGTTCCTGACCCAGATGGTCGGAGGCAGGATGGAGAAGGTGGAGCTGATCTACAGCGGTGAACTCGCAGCGCTCGGGAATAATACGCGCTTTATCACCCTTATGGCCATTAAGGGACTCCTCGATCCGATTCTCCAGGTCCCGATCAATATCGTGAACGCCGAGTTCATCGCCAAGGAGAGGGGTATCAGCATCTCGGAGACGACGACTCCTGACGGGGGCGGGTTCAAGAGCCTCGTGACCATCAGGGTCAAGACCGATATCATGGAGGAGACGATGAGCGGGACCGTCTTCTATAAGGGAAGGTCAAGGATCGTCGCGATCGGGGGCTATACGATGGACATGATCCCCGAGGGATATGTCATCGTCTCCCGACACCTAGATAAGCCGGGCGTCATCGGGAGAGCGTCCACCATCCTCGGGAAGGGCAACGTAAATATTGCCGGGATGCAGGTCGGGAGGATAAAACCCGGAGAGGAGGCAATCATGGTGCTCAACGTGGACAGCGATGTCTCACCTGACATGATGGACGAGATACGGTCCATGCCCGGGATATTCACTGCAGTGTTTGCAAAGATATCGGATACTCTCATATAATTGGAAAACCGGGGGTTAAAAAGGTTAAAATATCAAAAAGGAGGGGAAAATCCTTTCAATTATTCAACACTCTCTTTTTCCATCTGCTCGAAGATTTTCACCTTATCGGGAAATACGCCCGGTCTCCTGTCAGTCATGAAGTAGAGATACGGCATCCTGTGAACTATATATTCAAGGTATCCTCTGGCGAAATCAGAAAGCCCCTGCGATCTTTTTCCCATAATGAGGATGTGGAACCACTGGATGAAGAGACATATGATGGCGATAACCCCGTATACCCATCCCACGATACCGATTGCGATCCAGTAGAGTATCCTGATCAGGAGTTCAATCCTCCCTGCCTCGTGCTCAAATACAAAAAGTTGTTCTGTGTCGGGTTCTGCCATGTATGATCATCCTGATGCCAGCTTAATCTACCTCCGGCATCTTGTATATTCCCATGTCAGGATATTGAAAAGAGAATGGTTTTATACTCTATTCACCCACATTTCTCCGCAACATTCCCGTGAATATGCCGGGCTCGTGGTCTAGCTGGTTATGACGTCGCCTTGACATGGCGGAGGTCAGGAGTTCGAATCTCCTCGAGCCCAT
>Ga0302251_1001012_pt1 | contig 19792 bp, 20 predicted proteins | sample AAG_RA_Gln_MG_FD_193534 | JGI IMG/M metagenome (GOLD analysis project Ga0302251, IMG submission 193534) | Enriched activated sludge microbial communities from anaerobic digester in WTTP, New Holstein, Wisconsin, United States - AAG_RA_Gln | ecosystem: Engineered > Bioreactor > Anaerobic >...
CGGCACACTTTTGCTGTTCATTGTTTAAGGAAGTGGGTTGAAGAAGATGCTGATATTACAGCACTACTGCCTTATCTCAGTAGCTACTTAGGTCATAAAGGTTTGCAAGAAACGGCTTACTATTTACGCCTTACTGCAGATATGTTCCCACAAGTGACGGCTCTCCTTCTGCATGAGTTAGGGGATATCATACCTGAGATTGGTGGTGATATCTTATGAAACCAACAGATTTTTCAAAGCTCTTGACTGAGTATTTAACATCATATTTACCAAGCCTTAAAAACGTCAGTAAGAATACCATTTCATCCTATTGTGATACTTTCCGGCTACTCTTAAAGTATTGCCGAGATGTTCATATTCTTTCGATTGAGAAAATTTCAATGAAAGACATCAATGCTGATTTAGTTTCCCAGTTCATACTGTGGCTTGAGGAAGAAAGACACTGTGGCATATCTACAAGAAATCAGAGATTGATGGCAATTAGGTCTTTTTTTCGTTATGTTCAAGGGGAGCAACCACAGAATTTGTTGAACTGCCAAAAGGTTTTAAACATTCCACCAAAAAAGAGAAGTCAACCTGTTGTCACTTATCTCACAGTTGAAGAACTGAAACTCCTACTTGCGCAACCCAATACATCAACGCCTGAAGGAAGACGTGATCTAGCATTATTGTGCATTTTGTATGACACTGGTGGTAGGGTTCAAGAAATTGCTGATTTAACCGTTCGGAATATACGTTTAGAGAACCCTGCCAAAGTTCACCTGACTGGGAAAGGTAGAAAATCACGTGAAGTCCCCCTCTTACCAAAGACAGTTCAATTATTGGAAAGATATATGATTGAGCATCGACTACTTGCTCCAGAAAAACAAGATCATCCCTTATTCTGCAATCGGCACAATTCCAAGCTAACACGTTCTGGGATTTCTTATATCCTAAATAAATACGCTGAACTTGCATCATCACAATCATTAACATTCCCTGAATCAATTAGTCCACATGTTCTGCGCCATACAAAAGCAATGCACCTACTCCAAGCTGGAGTAAACATCATTTATATTCGGGATATTCTTGGGCACGCTAGTGTTGATACAACACAAATTTACGCTAGCGCCAATACTCAAATGAAAAGGGCAGCTTTAGAAAAGCTTGGTGATTCTCCTGCACCTGAATTTCCATCTTGGGTTAAAAATACAGAACTGCTAACGTGGTTAAAAGATTTCGGCAAAGGGAAATAGCAGTTTATTATGCGTAGTCATAAGGGTTGAAAATCGCTTCGCTACAGCGACTTCAACCCCTTACTCTACATAACAACTTACCGAACATAATATCGATTTGAAGAATTGCTGCCATTCTCCCTATAGCGGCATTCCTTACGAAGCAATCCACTCTTCAACAAATCATTTAGAGCTCGTTTTACTGTACTGACTGACATTGAAGTATCTCTAGCAATGGTTTTTATGGCTGGCCAACATTCGCCTTCTGCATTGCTTCTGTCTTTCAAATACATATATACTGCTTTGGCTCTAGAGGGTATTTCTTCTCGGTATAGATTCCCATAGAAACTCAACCGCTTCACCTCCTATGTTCTAATAATTGCTTTTCGTTTCACGGCTGTTTCATCGCTTGAATCCATCGCAGGAGAATGGATCGTCCCACCCCGCTTGCCGGTTTCAGTGGTTTCGTCATCGGCGGCTTCATCATCCACATCAAGAGCCATAGTATGTCTCACTATATTTTCTTCAAGCTCCTCTTTATCAGCGTAGTACACTTTACGATGGGACTTTTCCTCGGTTTCATATGTCTTTTCAAAGGTAATCCCCCAGTCCAAGAAGAGCTTCAGCTTTGTTTTCATCGGATGTACACCAGTTTTCATGACAACAAAATTTCCTTTGGGTAATGCCTTTAGTTCATCCGCTGTGAGCAGTGGTCTTTCTATCATCTGCAGACTTTGAGACGGATCATTCTTTCCTCGACTAATGCTGCCACTCATCACAGTTCTGCTGCCAAGAGCCTTAGAGAGTACCTGAGCAGTTTCAGAGTTGGGAGCAAAGCCACCGAAGATGGTAAGCTGACAGTTATCTGTTATGATTTGACTGCCTTCTTTTCCATAGTTTCTATCGAGCTGAGCGAATGACTGAATAATTGGGATCACCGATATCCGTCTCGACCTACCAGCAGACAGCATCATCTCAAAAGACTCAATCTTTGGGATGGTCCCAATTTCATCTGCGTATATCATCACTCTATTGGGGAGCTTACCACCGTTTTCATCTGCCACAGTAAGCATCTCTCGGTAAAACTGTTGTAAGAATAGCGACACCATAAAGTACTTTGTGTTATCTTCCTCCGGGAGAATGAGAAAGATTGCTGATTTCTCATTACAGAAAGTTTCCGCATCAATCGCCGTATCAAAGCAAAGGATCTGCTCCATCTCTGAGTCTAGAAATGCATTTAGTCGTGACAATACCGTTGATAGTACAGATGCCATTGCTTGTTCAGCCGAATTAAGAGCTGCTCCGGCAAACCACTTTGCCTTATGGGTTGGTGGTAGTTTATCCATCAAGAGTTGAAATTGACTTTTCCCTTTGATCTTGCTCGGTGCCATCAAGTCCTGCACCATTTTGAAAACAGAAATGATGTGCCGCTTGTCGACCTTTTTGCCGTCCTCAATAGTTGGTGGGAGAAATTCTGCAATCAAGAGGATCACCGAAGTGAGGAGCCCCTCTGCCGCATCATAGAAGAATGCATTCTGCCCCATTGCTGCATTGTTCCCATCGGTTGAAATAATCGTTTTAGAAATGATTTTCGCATACTTTTCAGCCTTTGCTTTCGCTGAGTAATTGCTGTTATCCTCACGATGCAAATCCATATACTTGTTGACCAAGTGGAGCAGGTTATTCCCATCACTTCTGGTTGGGTTACGCAAATCAATGACCGCGATATTGTAACCATAGTTTTCTTTCGCAATCATTCCATAATTTCTGGCAAGGTCGCCCTTGGTGTCAGTTGTGATAAACGACATTCCACTGGCACAGGCATATTCTAGATTCGGATATAGAAAATATGCCGTCTTACCAACGCCTGCTGCACCAATCATTAAACAGTGGACATCTCCAGAATCCACAATGCTTGTCACTATGTTGTTTGATCCTTTGCACCCAACAATAAGCCCTTGTATCGGATTTCCTTTTTCATCAATTGGCAGGTTAACACCTTGCCTCCATTCCTTCACCTTGAAAGGAATATGATGATAGATATATTCAATTTCCTTTTTCGTTGCAAATCTTGCGACACCATGCTGTCCATCCCCTACTGTTTTAGATTTGATGCCGTTCAAGGTATAGTAATGGGCAAGTAATGACAGTCCACCGATAACGGAGAACATAATGGCGGCAGCTGCGATTAACATATAAACTTGTGAACTCATTTTTCACTTCCTTTCAGTACAAAGAGGCACAGGAATTCCCATGCCTCATCCGATCATGACATTTTTAGAACCGTTGCTTGTACCTGCTTTTGCTCATGGAGCTCTAACTTAATTGTGGCTTTCAAGAGTTGTAACGCTATGCCAAGATACCCAGTAGCATAGTTCATCTTTTCTACTTCGCCTATGATCGTTGCCGGCTTTTCAATTTTAGAAAACAGTTCAACTGCTTCTGTAAGTTTCGGATCCCAACGGCTCCGATTTTGATATGCACGAAACTGCTCACTCATGCTTTGAACGATTTCTTCTACAGTCATCTGTTCGCCTAATTGCCGATATTCTCTCAGTGTTAGACATAAAAAAACGGCTGTTGCTAGCTTCATAGCTTCAGCCTGATTTTCATTTTGTTTCTGCGCTTGTATCAGTATCTTCTCACCATCGGAATACTCAATTTGTGTGATTTTCATATCTTTAACGATTAACAAGATTTCCTCGCAAAGCTCATTTTTCAATTGGTGCTGAGGATGTTCTTCTGCTGGAATGGCTGTGATGTTTTGAGTTGCTTTTAAATCTTCATTCCAGTCTTTAAAGCAAGATACTAACCTACTACAGTTTAGATTTCTCTCAGCCAGCATATCTTCAATTTTTTCGCTGGCTTCAATGCCAGCTGAATCATGATCCAAACACAAAACTACATGGGCTAGTTCCGAATTGCATTCGATGGTCTTAAAAATGGCTTGCTCGGATAATCCACACAGGGCAATGTAACTATGCTTCTTCCAATCTGAATTCTTATGGACTGTAATAAAGGACAGCAGGTCGATTGGTGCTTCAAACACATACAATCGATCACTAATCCCCATGTAATGAAAGCTATAGCACGGATTGCTGTTATCAATGTTTCCCTTAAAGCCTTTCCCTTCCGTGTAAAGCCCTCTTTTATGTGCATGACGTGGCACTCCATTTTCATCATAACCAACAAAAATGGCATTATGATATTCCTTTGATCCTTCCGCAGAAGGCTCCTTGCTTTCATAAATTAGCTTTTCTCTGGCGAAGAAGCTCACCATTTCACGATCAATCAGTCGATGCTTTATCAAGTATGCAAACACCCTTCGCATGTCATTGTTGCTCGGTGGAAGTGAAAAGGGCTTTCTGGATACTTCCCTGTCTTTTACATTGGCATATGGTACGCCTTGCTCACCATTCAGAAGCATCGTAACCGCATCGGGAAATGATTTGCCGTAGAAATTTTGAACGAAATCAATAGCAAGGCCACCTTCCTCCGTTGCGTGGTCGAACCATTCATTCCCTCGCACGGTTATACTGTGATTGCTTTGAAGACGCTTTTCTCTTCCGGAAGGCAATAGTGTTTCGCCTTGCATTTTTAGAAACACGGTAAGATCCACGCTATTGGCTCTTTGCTTTTGTTCATCGGTAAAATGAATGTATGTCCCCATAGCATTCCTCCTACTGTTTTCTACTTCCTATACGATGAAACACCGTCCTTTTTACCGGACGGCGTTTCATGTAGGGATTGATATTTTTATTTAGTGGTTTTTTAGAATTGTTGTTTGAATATAAGTATTGAGTTTTCTTCATAAGGACTCCTCTCTCGTTTGCTATTCATTAATACAAAATAAAAACAGCCCCTCATAATGAAAGGCTGTATGTGCTAAATATCATCTTGGATTTGTCTTCATGGTTATTAAAATCGTTCAGCAATTATTCTTTTCGCAGTTTTTACTGCTTCCGGATTCTGCTTAGCTATTCTAGAAGATTCCTTCACTTTTTCCAATGCTTCATGTCCTCTTTGATTGTCAATAATCCTCATTAGCGATGAAACCCTTGTACTTGTACCTGTTCGTTTGGCATCAGTTCCATCTTGATAAATTCTGTCTATCAAGTCATCTTTGCTGCCCTTCCAATCTGCAACCAATTCATAGTACATAGCAACAAACCAACCACCTGCTGCTGTAAAAGCATCATCAAACTGCTTATCTGAAATCATGTGTATCCCTCCATTAACTCTATAGCATAAAATCTACTTTTTGTAACGAACTTGTATAAACCCACTTTTTTATTTTACCATATTGTGTTAATTAATAACAAATACATCTTTGCTATTCAATTTACAGTAAGTAGTTTTGCTCATCTTGTTTATGCCCTTGAGCTGCCTTTTTCTCCTTCAGCTTTCTGAGTAGCTTGCTATCAACTTTCATACCATTTGAGTTTCCGTATGGCATCCTAGTTTCTTCGAATATCTTACTCATATGTTTCAGCAAACGAGATACAACAAGCGCTACAGAAGGCTCTCCGAACTTATCAATATTATCAAGAAAGAACTTTGCATACTCATTGCCCTGCTCTGCAGATAGGTTAAGCCATTTGATTGCTTGTTCTTTATCCTTTGGCACATATTTGCCGAGCAAATAGGTTTTGCCTAAAAGGTACTGCGAGAACGGATTTCCGACTTCCGCAGAGCTCGTTAGATATTGAATTGCTTTTTCAATGTTTTTGGGCATCTCCTTTCCTTGAAAATACAGTTTCCCGAGCTGATAACTCGCCCACGGGTTACCATGATCATTGGATGTCTCAAAATAGTGAATCGCTTGGGTTATATTTTTAGCCATAACCTTACCTTCAAGAAAAAGCTTCCCCAGTGAATAAGCTGCTGAGTTCTTGATGTCTTTCAAAGCAACATCCTCACTGTCAGCCACTGATTTCAGAAACTTTATCGCTTTTTTCAATTCACCTGGGTCAGGATTTTCTTCTTTAAGAACGATCTTTGCTAGTGCGAAGCTTGAGAAGACATTGCCCATCTTTGCTGATTTCTGATAGTAATCTTTAGCTCTTGTTAAATCTAGCTCTGTTCCGACACCGTTTTGAAGCATCCACCCCAGCCGGTACTGGATTTTATCATCCTTGCTGGTTAGCTCTAAGCGTTCGAGCCCTTTAAATGCTCGTTGAAAATGCTGTCTCGATTTTATCTCATCTTTATCTGTTCCAATGCCATCCCGGTACATCTTGGCCACTTCAAAATCCGCATAGGGAAACCTTTGCTTTGCTGACTTCAGATACAGTTCAAACGCTTTATCTAAATCTTGTTCAACCCCTTGTCCACGATGATACAGCGCACCAAGGGAATACTGAGCATATTTATATTTTTTCTCTGCAGATAATTCAAACCATTCTGCTGCCTTTTGATTGTCTTGGGCTGTACCCTGTCCTGCTGCATGCATTTTGCCAATGCGATACTCGGTGTACTTCCAAGCCTTACTCAATTCTACTTCTTGAAATCCGGCAAAAGCTTTTACATAGTATTCATCTGCGGTATCCTGATTCATTTCGACACCAAGACCCAAAGCGTAGATTCTGCCTAAGTCATAAATCGCAAGCACATTTCCTGTATCCGCTTCTTGCTCTAGCTTGATTCGTGCCGCGTTAAAATCTTGTGGAACTTCTTCTGTCCCTACTAAATGGTCCCGAGCTATCTTATATGAATCAGTCCAATCCACAAAAAAGTCTTGGGCATTTTCATTCAAAACATTTCTACTCTGTACTTCATCCTGCTCATAGGCATAGCCATTGAACTCTTCACCCACTTCATATCCATGAGTATCTGGAATTTCATCATTGAATGAATCTTCAATTACAGTCATCTTCGCAAACTCAAATGACTCAACCGAAAACTGATTTGCCTCCGCAATGATCATGTTCTTGATGGATTTGAATTCTTTTTGCTCTGAAAGCAGAAACCGGTCTGGGAGATCATCCATGTAACTATGGAGTACCTCTTCTCGCATCTCGTACCATAGCTCATATGCTTTCGCCACAACGTCTTCTTTTGAAAGCTCGTCAATCAATTCATCAACAAGCGTTTTTAAGCTTGGCTGCAAATAACCGTAGACTTTCTTACCGTTTGAACGCTTTAGTTTTTCTGATAGCTCCAAGAATAGCGCTTCGATTTTGGGATTCTGAGCATGTCCTGTTTTCATTTCACCGATCAGCTTAAGCAGTGCTTCGTTACTCTCTCGTTTTAGTTGATCCCGGCTCTCCGTCTGCTGAGCATATATCTCCTGCAATTCACCTTTGAAGATGTTTTTGGCAAGTCCGGACTTCATTTGCTCGATTCCCTTTTTCGTAAGAAACCCTTCGTGTGGGTCTGTTGAGTAGCAGACCATATGAACATGAGGATGATGGCTCTCATTATGAAATGCAGCGTACCACCTAAAATTCTGAATCGGTATTTTCATCGCCTCCGCAATCTCCGGGGTGAAATAGGAAAGCATGTTATGCCAAGCTTCGGCTTTATCAAATCCTGTACGGTTCGCATCCTCTCTTCTGAGTGAAATGATAGGAATCCAGATGTTGCCGGGATGATTGCCAACCTCTTCTGCAATTCTACTTAGGACAATTTCATCATCCCCACCGGTGAATAAACCGTGAGTCCCCATTCGCTGTACCCTTGGACGGTTGGCGATATAATCCACGTAGTTTTCTCGCTGACCGATTTTATCCATGTTTTGCTCAAGCGCCATTGTGATAAACTCTGACGCATTTTCTACCGTCTTGCTTTCAATATAGTCTTCGTACTCGAATATCTTCTTAGCTTCAGGGAATTCATTTATAATCTGCTGAATCAAATCCCCCTGTTTCAATGTTGAAGGAAGACTGCTCCTTTCCTTTGGTAACTTTTCAACACCGCTTCGAGTAGCCATGTAGGTTACAAGATTGGAAAGATGAGTAGCCGACTTTTTTGTGCCCCCTTTTAAGTACGGACATTTCAAAACGATCCTTGGCATAGGTCACCTTCCCTTCATATATTATTCTTCAGTTCCCTGCTGAAACTTCACCGCTTCCTCCATGTTGATTTTCCCTTTTGTCTTCTTCACTTCATTGACACACCTGCCACGGAGTTTTCTTAAATCTTCATCACTGATCTCAAGCCCTGCTGCCAGAATATTCATCATCATGGACATTTCAACAGACAGACGGAATAGATTGCCCGAGTGTCTGCTTTCTGTTTCTCGAAGCAGTCCTTGCATTGCTGAGACGATCACCTTGGACAGGTATTCTGTAGAATCTTCACTGTTAAGGTAGCTCATATAAAACTGCAGCGCCTTTTCAATAAACTCGCTCCTATTTTTAACGTTATCTTTTTCCAGCATGTCATCCATGCGCTTGATTGTCTCAGGATAAAGCCACACTGCCGTTCTGCTCTTGGCCTTATTCTGTAGTTGACTCAATCACACCACCTCCAAATCACCTTTTTTGCCTTTGTCCACCCTTCTGACCACCATACATGCTTTGAAATCTGGGCATTCGTTCCCCATCCGACCACCTGTTTGTCCCATTTGTGCGATTCTGACCACCTATCGTAAAGCTCTAAACGCTCGGCACTGCCGGGCGAAGTGGGCGAGAGGTGGCGCTGTGCGACCACCTCTCTTTATCCTGCATGGAATTCAACCCCTCGGTTCACCCCTCAAAGCGGCTTTTATGAGGCTCTGTCCGGAGGATGGTTTTTGTCCTCTCAAGCTCCGTCACAAAGCCTCAACAAAAGGCGTTGTCCTGCCCACAAGTGTTACGATGCCACCCCTGCTGTCAAAACGCGACACAGGGGCACACAGGCGGCAACACGTGCGTTTGCAGGTTGTTATTTCTCACTGTCCGCATCTGGACTACTCTGTCCTGAAGAAGCTGTTTGGCGGGTGCTGCACATAGGGGCATCCATCACGCTTTTATCCCGGCTTTCGATGTACTCCCGGACAGGAGCGGGAACGTGCTTTTCATACAGTGTTTGCAGCAAAGTGTCCAGTTCGGCCTGCAGTTCTGTTTCATCTTTCATGTACTGGTGGATAGCACGAAGCTTTTCAGCTTCAAAGCTGATCTGTACATTAGTTTTTTTCATGAAGCTTTACTCCTTTCATACGCTAAAATCTAATAAAAATATAGCGGAGGCATCCTCCACCTGTTCCTGGGTGAAGGCTTCCGGCTTTTGAAATCGATCACTGTACTGCCGGATTTTATCCTCAGTCAGCGACACAAAATCCCCATCATCATTGCTGCCAGCTACAAAAAATGTACCAGCAATGATGTCTTTTCCAAGAGAACGGTTGCCGGGAAGCCCGAGCAGCTTTCCCTCTTCATTGCAGACCAGCACAACATAATCCTCCAGATATACCGTTTCAATATATCCTCCAACCGCCTTCTGCAATCCTTCCAAAGTGTTTTCAACATCAGCAGGATAGGGTTCTTTCATCGGTTCTACCATTATCACCTTTATCGTTTTCTCCATGTTCGCCTCCTAAATACTCATTGTCATGCTCTGGGTTTCCTTTAAATTTTTTGGCTGCTCCTGCTTCACAGGCTGTTGTTTGAGGAAATAGTGAGCCATGATGGTGTACTTTTCAGCCATCTGGTATAAGGGCAGCAGGAAAGTGAGCCAACATGGTTACAATTCCTCTAGTGCATGGATCAGACTGCCAGGAAGATCGGATAGCTGAACATCGGTGTTCGTTTCCCCCGGCAGTGTGGCTTGAATCTGTGGCGCGGCATTTCTTAGTTCGTCCCTGATCGCTTGCCGTACAATCTGCTCCAGAATTTCAGACTGATGTGCTGTCAGGATGCTATTGACCACGTACTCGGTGCGTTGCCTGCTGGCCTGCTGTGCAAAGAGCGCCTCGGCATCCCGATGCCTTGGGTTGTCCATATCAAAGGATAAATAATATCGTTTTCGCTCGGACATAGGCTCACCCCATCAGGAGCTTGTAGCCGTCCGCATTGGCGAACCGGTTCAGCACCGCCACCGTATTGAGGCTGTTTTCGTACAGCCTGGGTTCCAGCAGCTCTGCGCCGCCCCCTGCGAACACCATAGGCAACCGCAGATCCAATCCGCGTTCACGGAGCGCATTGAACAGCTCCTTGCAGTAAGCGGTCACGGCCTGCTCCACAACAGCCCCAATTAACTTGCTTTCGGTATGCTGGATCTCCCCGCGTATAGCATCCGTGATGAGCCCATCCGATAGGAGAATGTCACTGCGCTGGAGCGTATCCTGAATCCGGCTGTACAGGGTGATGGTACCCATGCGGAGACTGGCACAGCTTGATCTGTCAAGCCGGAAATCATGAAGTGTGAGAATATCCACCGTATAACCGCCGATGTCCACCAACGTGATGCTTCGGTAATCCTTAAGCTGCGGATAATACCTGCACAGCGCCGCATGCCCCTGTGCGAACACCTTGCATTCCGCAATACGGAAGCGGTAGAATGCTCCCTCTAACCGGAACGAGATGTTGTCACGTAGGAAATATCGCCTGAAGGCTTCCTTCTGTGTGCCATAGCTGTCAATGGGCAGCCCCACGCCAAGAGCGATTTCTACATTGGTTGTCCCTGCTTTTTTCATGGCGTCCGCAATTGCCGGGAGCGTCAGAATAAACGTATCCGGCTCCTTGGTCTTGTCCTGCTGAAAACGCAGACGACGCTCACCGATGGCGTAATACTTGCCCTCAAAAAAGAGCTGCATCTCCGGCATAATGAATTCTTTGTCACTTGCGGCATATCCGGAGGCATAAATCATCCCCTCCGAGGATTTGGTGTTGTAGTTTCCGTTGTCCACACCAAGCTTTATCATAATCATCACCTTCTTTCTTTTCTGCGGTTTACATGCTCATGGTCATGCCCTGCGCTTCTTCCTCGGCAGGGGCTCCAGTCTCTGACTGAGCCTCCGGAGCGGAAGGCGCTTCGGTCGCCGCCTGCTCACGCTGACGGCGGGATTGACGAGGCTGCCGTTCTCTCGGAGCGGGAGTCTGATTCTCTCCTGAAGCGGAGGTCTGCTGCGACTCTGCAGCCTGTTCCTGAGCCGTTTCCAGCTCCAAACGGCTCTCAACATATTCACGGACATTGAGAGGAACCAGCCGTTCATAGGTCTTGTTGAGGTAATCCTTCAGCTCCTGTTCGATGGTTTGATCCTTCTTCTCAATGAAAAAACGGAGGGCGTTTAGCCGCTCCGAGGGGAAAGGGACCTTTAATTCGGTTGTACTCATTTTCGTTTTCCTCCTTATAAATTCATTTGCATCTCAGACGAGAGCTTTTCGCTTTCATCGAGATTGGGGCAGTAGTCAAGATAGAACACCATATCAAAGCCATCCTCCATCGGTTCGATCTCCGTCATCTCCGGCCTTGCTTCGAGGATTTTCAGGAGCATGGAGCCGACGCCGTTGCTCTCCGAAACGGGGACGTGATACCGCTCCTGTAGCTCGTCAAAGTAAATCGACCACGATCCGTTGGAGGTGCTTTGCGTACCCTCCTTTATGATTTGGTCAGCCAGATTGTTAAGGCGTGCGGTCACGAATTCACGAGCCCCCGGCATGTAGCTGGAGTATCTGGCATAGTTATATCCCTCCGCTTCGATCAGGACACCGTCAGAAGAACCCTCGCCCATCACCAGCAGGCAATGGAACACACCGTTTTCATCCCGGTACATGCGGTCGGTGTTTTCAGCTATAAAGGACATATCCCGAATGGGAGCCGACTTAAAATATTTGTATTCGGCTTCGGGAAGCTCGACGATTTTTTCAATTACGCAGTCCGACGCGGGGTAATCACTCGCCTTGCGTTCTAAAATTGCTTGCAGCTTCAGCATGATTTTCACTCTCCTGTATTGTAGTTGATGTAGGGAATTTCAAGCCACGCCGACCATGAGCGGTCGGCGAGATTGGTTATGACCACTCCGTATTTAGTGCCCATGGCTTCGACGACCTTTCCGTTTCCGACATATATTCCGATGTGCCCGGACTTCCAGACAGCAAGACCGGGGACGTCGGGCATGGTATCCATATGGCCAGAAACAGTTGCGCTTTTATACATACCGTCCGCACTGATATCAGGCATACCGTTTGTTCCGTATTCGATTTCCAAGGTGTCGGGGTTAAGCCAGCCGTAGCCTTTAATCAGCCCGACACAGTCCGTCGTCCTGCCACCGAGCCAGTTGCTTCGGATGAATTCCTCGTAACTGCCGACGCCGTCAGGGTACTGCTCCAGCTTGGAACTGAACAGCGAATCCGTGAGGACGTCGCCGTATGTACCCCAGACATAACCCCATCCGGCTTCAAAGGCTTGCTCGGCATAGGCGGCCAGATCCAGATTGTTCTTGGTCGCCGGGTCTGTGAACGAGGAAATATCCAGCACGATACTCCCTGTACCGCCACGTTCAATCTCGCCGGTAAACAGCCCCGCGCCACCGAATGCAATCCTTTCATAAATTTTCTGAGCGTTGGCTTTGACCTCGGAGGTCACCGCGAATCCCAGCCGGAACAACCTTTGATATGCGGTTTCCAGGCTGGCGGGAACAGCAGAGCCATCCTCGGCGGTAACGAAGCAATCGACAAAGTTGCGGGCTTCGGCTGCGGATAAGAACAGATTTTCAGCGCCGAAATTCAGAGAATAAAAAAGGGACTTGATGCGGATATTGTCCAAAGCGCCGCCCTCCATACGGGCTTCAGCCTCGGATATGGCTTTGTCCAGAACAGTGAAGCATCCATTCATTTCGCTGATGTGCGAGGTGTAATCGGCAGGTATGGCCGCAGGAATATTGCCGCCGTTAAAAGACAGATCGATAGCGGCTTTGTTGTGGTCGGAGCCTGCCGAGAGAATGCTTGCGATCATTACAACGATCAGGATGATGGGCGTCAGGATGGAAGCTATGACCACGCCGATTGTTTTCCACGTCCGCTTGTCGGTGGCAAGGGCAACGGCGGCTTTGACCGCCATGGAAATGGTTGCGGGATCTGCCATTGCTGATCACCACCATTTCATGTCGAACAGCGTGCCCTGATCCGGCTCCCGTTCCTGCTGCTCTTTCGCCAGACGGATGGACTTCTCCACGGCCTGCTCCAGAAATTCCGTGTCAAAGCCTGCCGCCTTATACCCCTCCATGATGGTGTCGAGATAATAATCCGAAGGTGAACCGAAGGGATGCCCGTCGTTCATGATGTAGACCATGGCAGGGATCGTCTTGCCCTTCAGCTCTACGGGCAGTATTTCCTTGCGGTAAAAGGACGGAAATCCCTCATAGCGGTCGAGAGCCTGCAGGTCGCGCTCCTTCAGCTTCCACAGGAGAACAGGGACGCTGGAGCCTTTAAGCGGTTCCACAGTTGCGACTGAGCTTTTCCGTCCGCCCCTGAATAGCAGCTCATAATCCTTGATTTCGCTGGCGCCGACCACCTTGGCGGTCGGGCAGCGGAACGCCATCTGCGGCAGATTCAGGTTGCTACCGTAGGCGATATACAGGGTTTCGGGTTTCATATTTCTTCATTCCTCCTTGCTACATTGACATGGAAAGGCCGGGGCTTTCCTCTGCCACCCCGGCCTGTTCCTGTTCGTTTTCAGTTGTCTGCTCCTGCTGTTCCGCCGCTTGAGCCGCTTCCACCAGCTCTTTTTCTTTTTTCTGCCTTAATCGTTCCTTTTGCTGGAGCGCCTGCGCCGGGTCCTTCCAGGCAATGCATCCGTCGAGATGCTCCAGCAGATGAAGCCGGGCAGTCTTGAATTCATCGCCGATAAGTCCCAGCCGCAGGAGCCAGGTGCGGAAGGTATATTTCTCGTTGGTGCTGTGTGTTTTCTGGCGGCTGGCGCACCGCTGGTTCAGAGCCTGGGCTGAGATGGCGAGGCAGAGCTGGATGTACGCCTTGATTTTTCCTGCATGAGTGGTGGAATTAAAGAGCCGGAACTCAACAGTACCCTTCTGGAACACGCTGTGAAGGTTCAGGCAGTGATAGCGGCTGTCATGATAATGCTCATGGCGCCCATCGTTACCGTTGTACCAGATGCGGCTGACCGCATCCAGCGTCCGGGGCTTTTTGCGGTTCAGTTCTTCGAGAAAGCTCTGCTCAACCTTTTTACAATACTGCCGCTCTCTCGCCACCTCCACCTGCATTGCCTTGTAAATCAGATCCTCTTTGGATGCCATGATGTTGGTGATGTTTCGCAGGGTGTTGGCATTAAAAGGAGAGGCATCTATATGAACATGGATACCGCACTTGTTATTCACAATCGCCCCAGCGCCGCGGAGTTTTCTCACAAGCTCCTGTATGGTTTCAATATCTTCGTAGCGGCAGATGGGAGTGACCATCTCGGTTTTATACTCATCAGAGGCTTCTACTATTGTTCTTCCGACCTTCTGCTGGGCAGTGATGCTGCTATCGTAGGTAAAGCTCCACTTGCGGTTTTGTCCATCCAGCGCGGAATATGTTTTGTAAAAACTGCCGTCATAATGGGAAGCTGTACCGAAGTGAGAAGCCGCTATTTCAGACGCTTTTTGCCTTGTTATGCCTGTCATTTCAATTTCTACTCCGAAGCGCTGTTCCTTCATCTCCATGCTTTCTCACCCCTTTCGTCATCGTCCGCCTGCCTTTCCGAAGAGCGCCGCCTTATGTTCAGGAGCCTGAACCACAAGGTTATACCGCTCGTTTCCGCACTTATACAGGCATACGCCCCGCTGGGGATACCGGATAAGGTTGTATTCCGATTCCTCCAGCTGCAGGGAATCCATATAGAAATGCTTGTCGATGTTGCCAGCGTTAAACAGAAAGGCATGAGCCGGAATGGAGAACAGCGGCTTGGTATACTCCCTGATTCCCTCGATATTGAAGTCCTCCAGATTCTGCGAGGAGAGGATTACGGCGCTGTCTTTCTTCCTGACACGTTTCATAAAATTGCGGACATATTCCACGGCAGTCAGGTTGGAGAGGAACAGATAGAACTCGTCGATGCTGGCAGCGGTATTGCCGGTGGTGAGAAGCTCATTGCTCATGTAGGACAGCACATTAAACAGCAGGGCGTTTCTCAGATTTTTGCTGGCCTGCAGAAGCCCCTTGACGCCGAAGGTCACGAACTCACTGTTCTTTATATTGGTGTACCCGTTAAAGAATTTTGACTCCGCACCTTTGCACAGAGAATGGAGTCCAAGGCAGATTTCCCGCAGGGTATCCGCCGTATAAAGCTGGCGGCGGCTTTCGTCAAAGGTCTTGTACTCTTCCTCAATCAGCCCATACAGGTCAGACAGGATGGGGTAATCGTCAGGCTTCAGGCGGTCGAAGTTACTGTGGTCGGTGATGCCCCATTTGTCATAGAGCTTGCTCAGCATGATCTCTATGGTGTCGATCTGACGGTCATCAAAATCCTTATAAGTCCTGAAAAAGTCTTTAAGGAAGCTGATATGCTGACTGAGCTTGGAGGTCTGCCGGAACGCCTGGGGCGCTTCAGCGTCTTTCGGGTCGCCGGTTTCATCCCAGGTCTTTAGCTCCAGGACATTTATGATGTACTCTCCGGTCATCAGGTCGATGAAGCAGCCGCCCAGGTTATTGGTGAGATCCTCGAACTCCATTTCGGGGTCAAGGCAGATGATTCGCATGCCGGATTCCCTGAGATTGCAGAGAATGAGCTTTAGCAGATAGCTCTTGCCCTGACCGGAGTTACCAAGGATGAGGATGTTGGCGTTGGTTTTATCGTCTGCTCGGCGGTTGAAGTCCACGAGGATATTGCTGCCGAATTTGTCCCTGCCGAGGCAGAAGCCGTTGGGGTCTGTCTTACCGCTGTAGTTGAAGGGATAAAGATTGGCGACCGAGCTTGCGGGCAGCACCCGTTCAAATTGATCGCCGAACACGTTCCAGCCGGAGGGCATGACAGAAATAAAGCCCTGCTGCTGACGAAGGAGGAGTCTGTCCACGTTGAGCTTACTCCGCACCAGCTCGGTCAGCACCTCGGTCTGCAGGAGCTTCAGCTGGTCAGGGTTATGAGCGGACAGCTCGATGTAAACAGCCGCATGAAGGAGAGGCTCCTTGCTACGATGCATCTGAGTTACGATGGTCGCCACATCCTGCAGATTGCTTTCCGCCGTGACCGTCTGCTGTAAATCCTGGGTGCTGCTTCTCTGCATCCGGTTTTTATTGGCGGCATTTGATATGATTCTCTTTTCCTCCATAGGGGTCACATGCCGGGTATAAATATGCAGGGTGACACCGTCCTTCTCCCCAAGGTAACGCAGGATTGCCTGTTCTTCGGTAGCAGTCGGATATTCTCGCAGCGCCCATACGGAGCGGTAGGTGTTGCCACAGATGAAGTGGTCGGTGTTGAATTTAATTACGCTCGGAGCGATCATATCGAGGAATTCCTGAACACGGATATCCTCTGTCTGCGTCGCCTTCGCCTTGCTTTGATGAGCCATAGCTTCACTTCCTTTTCTTATATAAAATAGAAACAGCCCATCTTTTTTAAGACGAGCTGCTTGCCGGAGTAATAGTAAAATCTAACAAAGAGAGCCATTCCAATCACTCGTTAAGGATGATCCAGCGTTCTCCGTCGAAGTCCTCGAAGCGCTCCGTCGTGACGTTCTGCTCAAAATATATCGCCAGCATACGTTTTACATCCTCACGCTCAGCACGTTTAGCTGAGAAGCCCTGCTCCCGCAGAGTCTTTTCGATACGGTTGAGATAGGGGAACACTTCGGATTCCTTTTCCCCCTGTAGCCGGATGACCACAAGGAATTCTCTGGCCGTCGCCATCTGTACCTGTATCAGGTCAAGATGGTGGAGGTCATGCTCCAGCAGCCTGCGGACGGCAGGATTACTCTCCTGATCCATGCGGCTTTTCAGGAACAGCTTATTGTCCTCGAAGTTTTCACGGCTGTTCAGGCACAGGAATTCCAGCTCCGCCATCCCTTTCAGCACCGTCATCAGCGCATATATCCGTGCCGATACGCTGGTATCCGACAGGACGGATATGTTGGTCGGCTTAATGATAAAGTACACCAGCTCATCGCCCCGGCAGGTTACCAGACTGTGGTCGGTAACAGTCTGCGTATTGATGAGCTGGCGAGTGTACTGCTTTTGCTTTGCCGTCTTTTTTTCTTTTCTGTTCATTGCTTTTGATACCCCCATTCGAAGGTCTGCTGCTTCGTGATGAAGAAGGCGCAGGCGTATTTTATAAAGTCCAAAATGCTGGTATCGTCAAAGCGGATGGTCAGGAAGGCATAGAGAGCCGTGATGACGATGGGCGACAGGAGCTTCAGCTGCGCCAGCGCAAACACAGAAAGCAAAAGACCGACGCCGATAACGCCGATATCTCTGAGTTGCCACAGCCACAGCACCGCCTTGGATTTTAGGTTGTCGGGATAGATGTACATTCGGATTCCTCCTGTTCTTCATAGAATTTTTGCAAAAAATATGCGATCCCCCGAAGGACATTCTCCACACAGGGAATCGCAACACTGTTGCCAAGGGCTTTGTATCTCGCACTATCCGAAGCACCGGGGATGTCCGTCCAGTAATCAGGGAAGCCCTGCAGTCTCTCACATTCCAGTGGAGTCAGCCGTCTAATCAGCTTCTTCGGCTCGGCCACAAGATTTTCACTCCCCCCTCCGTGGTCGCCGCCTTGCGCTCGCAGGGTAGAAACTCCTTCGGCATAGTTGGCATATTGCGACTGTCCGAAAACTGTCGGCTCGCAAATCAGGTCGGTAGCATCCTTATACTGTCGGGCACTTTGCGTACTTACCACATCGTTGGAGACATATTCATCGCTCCGCTGCTGTGAAAATACGCAATGCCGGTCTGCGGTATTGAGCGTATAGCTGATGTCCGACTGAAAGCCCATGCCGTTGCCGCCGTTATGATCCTGGCGGTCGATGATGTTTCCGGCGATGCAATAGGTTTCCGCATTTTGAGATATCAGCGGCAGGTTATTGCCTCCGGTACCGCATCGGGCAGATATGTTCGGAGATACTTCATGGGGTCCTGTATAGCGGGAGTCAATGCCATGATTCTCATACAGCTCCGGAGGATCACCTAAAACGAGAGGAGGATGTCCGTCCATTTGAGCGCGCAAGGTGGCCGTTATATTTTCTGTTATGTCCATGCGTTCTCCGCCCTGATCATTCAGGCACAGGATAGACGATGCCATATTGAAGCCGCTTTCCGATGCTTCAGTTTCATTGGACAGTTGGGCGATGAAGGTCTGCTGCTTCATGCCTGGCTGGGCTTGAATCGCTCCGGACACATCATGCAGATCCCTTACCTCATCCCGCTGGTTACAGGCAAAGGCAATACTCTCGTTATCGTCAGATTTAAAATTACAAGCAGCGTGAGAATGTGCCTCCTGCAAGGTAAAGGCAGGGTCGCCGTTTTCTCCGACGCCCAGCTCTGTTCCTTCACCTAATTGATTGTTGCGCATGGCTATTTGCGTATTGCTTGGTATGGTTACATTGTTTGTTATTCCTCCTGCTCCTGCATCTCCGGACAGTTTCCCGCCTGCATCTCCAGCGCCTGCTTCAGCATAGGAGGCAGCTCCTTGCCGCGCTTCTTCGCCCTGCGGAGTATCCCCAAACAGGCTGTCTTGCTTAAATAATATTTGCGGTGCGGTGTGGCCTCCAAAATCTGCGACAAGGTAGATTCTTTTGCGCCTTTGTGGGACGGACCAGTATTGAGCGTCGTATATCCTCCAAGCAAGTGAGAATTGATCTCCCAATACGGCCCCAGCAGACTTCCATACCCCTCCCGGAGGTCGAGGTACAGAAACGGAACTGTCAGCAATTCTGCAGGTTTCCTCAAGTACCGCGCGGAAGTCCTCCCCATCTGCGGAGGAGAAAGCTCCGGGGACATTTTCCCAGACAATATATCTGGGTCTAAGTCGAACAGGCTCATCTGTCCGTTTTGCTCTTGCATCATGCTCTCTCAGCTCCTTTATAACACGAATCTGCTCCATGAACAGGCCGGAGCGCTCGCCCTGAAGTCCGGCGCGTTTTCCCGCGACTGATAAATCCTGGCATGGCGAACCCCCGCAGACAATATCCACGGGGGCAAGCTCAGAGCCTTTCAGTTTTGTTATGTCGCCAATATGGAGCATCTCCGGAAACCGTATTTTTGTGACTTCAATGGGAAACGGCTCGATTTCGCTGGCCCATGCAGGTGTGAAGCCCTGACGGACGCCTGCCAGCGGGAAACCGCCGATCCCGTCAAACAGGCTTCCGAGGGATAGCGATATGGTCACAGCAACAGCTTCATGACTGGGGAAGGCGTTTCCTCCGCCATGAGATCTCTTTCCTTAAAATTATATAGCTTCATGTGACATTCTCCTTGTATCTGTTCTGCCGACAGGCTTCTGACAGGAATTCCGAGCCTCTCGGCTTCCGCTATTTCACAGCTCATGCCGTGGCTGATACGCGAACCGCATACCCAATTATGTGAAGCTTCACATAAGTGGTGTAATGTTAAGAATCTGCTTATGAAAAGCAGAGCGCCCGAGTCTGCATATACACAGGCTCGGGCGATGAAAAACTTCGCATAATAAATCGTAATTACACATCCTTTCCATAGTTT